>Ga0172372_10000300_pt1 | contig 77305 bp, 65 predicted proteins | sample LakKiv5m_2_FD_114544 | JGI IMG/M metagenome (GOLD analysis project Ga0172372, IMG submission 114544) | Freshwater microbial communities from Kabuno Bay, South-Kivu, Congo - kab_092012_9.5m | ecosystem: Environmental > Aquatic > Freshwater > Lake | place: Democratic Republic of the Congo... | reverse complement strand
TATAACACGTTCATACAGAAAAATAATGTAATGTTAAACCGTAAATAAACCTTAGTAACTTTATGCTTCAAATTAGGGAAACTTATTTGCCAAAAATCGTCCATTGTTAATTACTGCTTACAACTCGTAGTTGTAAACACGGGTGATGCATTATTTTCTCGGGACGAAGCTAAGAGTTTCTATTATAAAATATTAAACATAAATAGGCCAAAATTAAATGCAATTAATGGTGCAAAACTGTTGGAGGACGTTATAAATGAGTTCTCTTCGAATAGTGGAAAATTTTATGAGGTCGGTGGACCGGTTAACATTATAAAGATTTCACGAGACAATACAATTTCAATTATTAAAACCTTTAATCCAAGGCGATATAAAAATTATCAAGATTTTGCAAATTCAGTCTTTCAAGGAAAAACTCAGTTTTTCTGCAGTGATTCAATCAGTTGTACAAAAGTTTTCATTGCGATCAAAAATCAACTTAAAATATTCGAAAAAGGGAAATAAGTATTAATATTACCGCTAACGAACCTGTAACCGCAACAAAACTAACGTATTATTGCTTTGCAAAGGTTGCACCTTTGCTGTGTTTAGCGGCCCACATCAAACTGTCTAAAACCCCCCTTCATCCACTTAATAGCATCTTCTCTGGAAGAGCAAACACCTGATCACAATACTTTTGCCTGAGGCTGCCCTTTTCTTTTCGTCATTTTCTTTTGGGCAAACAAAAGAAAATGACAGGAAACAACATATTTTGCAATAATAATAAAACCAGTAACTTAACATTTGTTAAGGCACAGTTATAGATATTTGCTTAATTTTGTAGCGTTGTTCAGTGATAAGAAATATTGATGAAGGATTTGCATGATCGGCAATGCAAATGCCTTCTGGTACAAACAAAATTCTCAGGTTTTAGTTTTTGGAATTACCAGGACGTTTGTGACATGGTTGGGGCGAAATACCCTGCTGCTCCTCTTGGATTACTGACGGTGGCTGCACTCCTTCCCCAGCACTGGATTTTTAAGTTAATAGATGAGAACGTTGAGCCCTTGCTGGATGATCACCTTACATGGGCCGATATTGTTTGTACCGGGGGGATGCTTCCTCAACAGAAAAGCATGCTTAATTTCATCCGGCGTGTACACGATCTTAATCGGATGGTTGTGGTGGGAGGCCCCGATCCGACTTCACAGCCGGATGTCTACCGGGAGGCCGACTTTTTGGTCCTTGGCGAAGGGGAAATTACCATTCCTATGTTCCTTAACGATATACGGAAAGGAGCAAAAAGCGGAAGATATATTTCTGAAGAAAAAGCCAATATGCTGGATGCTGTCGTACCCAGGTATGACCTGATCCGCTTCCGGAATTATATAATGATCGGGCTTCAATTTATCAGAGGGTGTCCGTTTAATTGTGAATTCTGCGATATTATTGAACTCTATGGCAGGTTGCCCAGGTTTAAGTCGATCGAACATGTTATCAAAGAACTTCAATCGCTTTACGATTTAGGTTACCGTGGGCACATCGACATAGTCGATGATAACTTTATTGGTAATAAAAAGAAGGCCAAAGACTTATTGCATGCGTTAAGAACATGGTCTCAAAACCACCGGTATCCCTTTTATTTTACGACCGAAGCCTCGGTCAACCTGGCTGATGATGATGAATTGCTTCAGTTAATGAGAGATGTCGATTTCCGGTATGTGTTTCTTGGTATCGAAACACCCGAAAATGAAACCCTGAAACAGAACAAGAAAATCCAGAATATAAACAAACCGATCGAAGATGCAGTAAGTAAACTTTTATCTTATGGTATCGTGAGTAATGGAGGATATATTATTGGCTTCGACAGTGAAAGCGATCAGATCGCCGTTCATATGATCGACTCCATCCGGAAATCGGGAATCTGCATGGCCATGCTCGGTCTGCTGTACGCACTTCCAAATACTCAGTTAACCCGCCGTCTTGCATCTGAAGGCAGGTTGTTTCCACAGGCATCCCAATCGGTCGGCGTAAACGATATTGACCAGTCGACGAGTGGTTTAAACTTTATTACTCTGACCTCTCGTAACGAAATTCTAAGGAATTATATCCGTGTCATTAATGTCATTTATGAACCCATGGATTATTACCGGCGGGTCGTTTTTACCGGATTGAATATCAAACCCCATTATAAACATACTCCGGATTTCAGGACATGGCTTATCTATATGCGTTCATTCCTCAGGGTTTGTAAAAGAGCTGGTTTTAACAAGGCAACCGGATTTTTATATTGGAAGATGTTTTTTACCGTGATCTTCAGAAATCCTAAAGGAATTGAAGCGGCCGTGAACCTGGCAGCCATGTTCATTCATTTCCGGAAACAGAAAAAGTACATTGTGTCGGCCATGAACGACACTATCGGTGAATTGGAAAAAACCGGTGAAGAGGCGTTCTATGCAAGGATGATGGGAAATAATCAGGATTAAGACCCGGATAAGGTTGCATATTTTCTAAATAAATCAGGATGAGTTGCTTTCCACGGAAGATAACCTCCAAAAAGAACCAAAATATTTGAAAATCCCTTCTTTTTAAGCTTATAACCGGTAACAGCAGCATCAAACCCAAACTCACAAATCAGTATAATTTTCGAGTCTTTAGGAATATCCATAAAATATTCGTCCATTTTGAAACGGTCAACTATGTTCGCTTTCGCGATCGGTTTTGTTAATTTTCTCTGGAAATTGAACCGGATATCTACTAATGAATAATCTTTATTAAGTATTATTGATTCATTTAATTCGTTAGGGGTGATGTATTGTAAACTTGTTTTATCATTCAATATTTCCTCAAGTTTATCAAGGCTATACTGAATATCACTTTTATTGTTGTATTTACCAAGTGAAAAACGTATGGATGAGCCGGCATCCTTATCACTTAAACCTATGGCCTTCAGCACATGTGATGCCTCTTCTCCTCCCTCGGAACATGCCGAACCGGTTGAAGCACAAATTCCATAATAATCCAAAAGAGCTATTATTTTCTTATTGTCTGTTTCAGGGAATTGTATATTAATTGTACCGGACAATCCCCCGGTTACCGGTCCGTTAACTTTTATGTTTGGGAATTTTTCTTTTATGGAAGTATAAAATAATGATCGTAATGATTTAATCTCATTATTGTATTCCAATCCTTGTTCCATCATAACTTTTGCAGCTTCGCCAAATCCTATGATCCCGATGGTATTTTCGGTGCCGCCTCTAAGAAGATATTCCTGGTGACCGCCATGAATAAGATTTTCAAACGTTTTATCATTTTTAAAATATAACGCGCCTGTGCCTTTTGGACCATAAATTTTGTGAGAGGAAAAAGTGAGAAAATCGACATCCATAATTTTAACGTCAACAGGAATTTTCCCAACCACCTGAACGGCATCCGTATGAAAAAGAATATTTTTACTATGCGCAATATACGACAGTTGCTTTATATCCTGAATTGAACCGATTTCATTATTGGCAATCATTATGGAAATCAAGATTGTTCTGTCGTTTATGGATTTTTTCAGTTCATCAGGATCAATTAGGCCATCGGAATTCACCGGTAAATAGGTGATCTGAAAACCTTCTTTGCTCAGATATTCACAGGTCTCAATTATTGACGGATGTTCAATCATTGAAGTGATAATGTGATTCCCTTTATTTTTCAATAAGCCGGATACTCCTTTTATCACGGTATTATTGGCTTCGCTCCCGCCCGATGTAAATATTATTTCTTCCGGTTCGGCATTAATTAATTTACTTACCTGTTTCCGTGCCGTTTCAACCATGCTTCTCGTATATTTTCCTATTGAATGCTGAGAAGAAGGATTACCATAATGTTTCACAAATAATTTTATTTTTTTCTCCACGCGCTCATCTATTTGGGTTGTGGCATTATTGTCGAGGTAAACGTTTCTTTTGAATTTCATAATTTTAAAATTTTAACAACATTTCTTTATCATTTCATAAACAGAATCCATCAAATTAATAACATAATCTTTATTAATCGAATAATATACTTCTTTTCCTTCCTTCCTGGATTTAAGAAGTTTTGCCCTTCGCATTAAATTTAAATGATGGGAAATTGTAGGACGGGACAAAGTGAAGTTTTTCGCAATATCGTTAACACATATTTTCTTATTTACAGAAAAAACCATGATGATTTCCTGGCGGGTTTTATCTGCCATAGCACGGAAGAGTTCCAGGCACTCCTCGCATAAATATAGGTCCTTTTTTCCTGGTTTTTTAATTTTAATATGTTTAAGCATATCTACGCATTTAACGGACAAAAATAGTTAAAATAATTATATAACAAAATTTTTTTTTGCTTTGGATCAATTTGTGAAATTCATATTTTTGAACCTGATATCGATTGAAAACCATTACTCACCCACAAAGTTTTCCCAGTATGTCCATTCGTCACCTGCTAATCATTGCGTTCACGCTGGCATATACACTACAGCTTCACTCCCAGGATAAACTCGATGATGTCGTTTACCTGAATAACGGAACTTTTCTGCGTGGTAAAATTACCTTACTGATCCCCGGAAAATCACTTAAAATTTGTCTCGGCGATAAAGATACCCTGGAGATACAGATGAATGATATTAAAGTGATCAAAAAAGAAAAATCCCCCGAGAAAATAAATCCCAATTATGAGGATGGGTTGAAAACATGGGGGTACACAAACATTACGGAAATAACCCTTGGCTCCGGTTTACTGGAAGGTCTTGACAGGTACAGGGATTCACCCCGGAGGCAGTTTTCAGTTATGCTATCGACTTTTAACGGTGTTACCATCACTCCATATATTCAGCTGGGCGTTGGTGTCGGACTGGAAATCTGGAGCAGCAGGGGCTTTATTCCGGTATACCTTGACTTCCGGTCCAACATTCTCAAGCGTGAAAATACTCCGTTTTTTTATGTCAATGCCGGTTATTCTCCGGGTTGGATTAACGGTGAAAAAGGCATCGGATTTGGCGGCGCCTTCGCCGGGATCGGGGCCGGTGTAAGGATAAAGATCCATGGACGAAAGCTGATGGTTTTTTCCTTAGGTTACCGCTTTCAACAGACCAGGCAATGGCAGGTAATGAATGGTGTACAAACCAAAGCCACCCTTGATGCCCATTTCGTAAGTCTTAAGGTGGGGTTTGTATTTTAAATTCGCTTCCTATGTGCCTCGCAATTTCTTGAGATGATGATATCTTAGGGGAAAAATAATTTTCTGAAAACTTGCTATTTAGTAATTAATCACATATATTAGTAAGGTTATTTTTATGTGCCTAAACGACTAAGTATATAAGAATTTTCATACTGACATAAATTATGAAAAAATTTATATTGTTCCTCCTTTTCCTGTCCATCCTCCAAGGATTTGCACATGGGCAATTAAGTGTAACTCCTTCATCGTCCCTAATGGATACGCTTTACCCGCCGACAGAACTTCAGGTATACAGTATAGAAACGGTAATTATACTGACATGGCATAAACCTGAGATTCCTGGTGGAGGAACACCTGCCGGTTTATTGGGATATTTCTGTAACCGAAGGGAATCCATTACCAACCGCTGTATTTGAAGCAAATCCCGAATTAACTAATTTCGATAACAGGCTGGTATCCCGTGCTATATGGAGTGAATCTATCTGTGCTGAATATATCGCGGAATTTGATCTTAAAATGGAAGCTGTGATTCCCGGAAATTCTGCACAGTTATTTTTTGAACTTTATTATGATTCAATCTGGTACACAAAAGGAGTTTATGACAATATAAATACGGATGGCTGGATTCATTGCACCTTCGATGTAAGTGAAGGAGCGGGTGACTTCTTCAGGATAGGATTCAGGGCGGCAGGAGATACTTCAACGGTTATAGGTAGTTGGATGATCGATAACATTCTCGTTGATTTCCACTGTTATCCGCCAGATTCAATGCAATATGATTTAACAGAGACTCAAGTCAACCTATTTTGGAATCAGCCTTGCAGAAAAGCAGATACAATCGTTTACCCATACGGATTTAATGTTTTTCGAACCGATTCTACCGGTCTACCTCCTTACTTCCAACTGAACACTGAACCGATCACCGATACGTTTTATGTGGATACCATTTATGGTTCAATGTTAAATGGTGAGTTCCGTTACTGCATGAACGTTTTATACTATAACTGTGTCTCGGATACTTCCGCCTCAATCTTGGTTTCTATTCCTGTCGGAATTGATGAATCCGAAAAAATAAATGTCCGGTTATTCCCTAATCCGGTGTCGGAAATGCTTCAAATCCAAAGTGAATCTGCCCTGGAATCTGTTACCCTATGGTCGGTTACTGGTGTCGTTCAATTACAAATTCAAAATCTAAATGATCAAAAAATCACCGTCCCGGTTGACAATCTTTCTGAAGGGATTTATTGGATAGGGATCTCGACACGAAGTGGGTACGTGGTCAGAAAAGTTATTGTCATGCGGTTATAGGGAAAATTCATTCTTGATATCTGGAATAATCTCAAACTTTCTTCTATTGTTTAACAGTTGCCAGTATCCAGGCTGAGATCGTCTCCAGCGCTACCGGGGCAATGGTCTCTTCGATCTTTGAATATTCAGTGGGTGAACCGGTTTTGGCTGTCTGAAAGAGATGGTTCAAACCCGGAAATTTCTTTATTTCATAATTCGAATTTCCTCCGAAGATCAGCGCTTTTTCGATTGCCAGCAGGTTTTCTTCCGGAGGCACCTGGAGATCCAGTTCCCCGTTGATGGCCAGGACCGGGCATTTGACCATCGAAAGATATTCGACGGGATCGAAAGTCAGGAAACAACGGAACCAGGGGGAGGTTGTTGTTTTGATCTGGGCCGCCAGTTGGGCCTCCGGTAATGGCTGATAACCGCTGTCGGCTGCATGTTTTTTCTCGAAGCTGGCAAAAAGTTTCCGTATTTTCTGTTCTGCCTTGGCATTGTCTTTATTCTTCTTTAAAACCGTATAGATGTCTTTATTCAGTTTTTCATTTATCTTGATGGTTTTTTCATCAATTCTTTCAACCTTTGAAATCAACGCCGATTGCAGGTATAAAATCTGCTCCCCGGTCAGACCGGGACCGGCCATCAATACGATAAAAGCAACATCATTCCTGCGGGAAGCGACTACCGGTGCAATCATTCCTCCCTCACTATGACCGATGAATCCAATTTTATTTGTATCGACTCCGGCTCTATTTTTCAGAAAATCCAGGGCAGCCTCTGCATCGGTTTCAAAGTCGAACGTCGTCGCCGTGGAAAAGTCTCCACCCGACTTGCCGACACCGCGATCATCATAACGAAGCACAGCAATACCTTGCCTGGTTAACCAATCGGCAATTACAAGAAACGGTTTATGACCAAGGAGTTCCTCGTTCCGGTTCTGAGGTCCGGAACCGGTTAACAGAATAACCGCAGGAAAAGGACGGCCCGATCTTGGTGTTGTCAGTGTTCCTGCAAGATCGATCCCGTCTTTGTTGTTTGTAAACACAACATTCGAAGTGTCGTAAGGATAAGGTGGTTTCGGTTCCTGAGGACGTTTTAGGGAGAATTCTTTCTCCTGCCGGGTCATTGACAAGGGAAATGAAAATCCCGATTGTTTCCAGGTTCCAAAGATCGTATCATAAACGGCGTTGAATTTTCCCAGGAAAATGCTTGCAATGGATTTAACCTCAACAATTATGGAATCTGTATCGTACCTCACTTTGCTTGTGGCTATTCCTTTTACTCCCTGCGACGGACTGTCGAAGGTGATGGTCAGACTGTCGGTGGGGCCGGCCGAAATATTCATCACAAGCGGCAATTCAACCGATTGGATTTTAATGTTCCCCATCCAGGAACCTGAAATCTTCTTCAACATGTCGTTTCCCTGACCCGATACCGTCATCAACTGTCCTGTAAAAATCAATAGGAGAGATGTCTTTATGAAAATAGTTAGATATCCCATAAAATTTACGATTTAACGATTTACGATTTCACTACTGCACCACTGTCTTATTTCGCTATTTAACTATTGTCGTCGCATAACTATTTGAATATGCCGCAAAATAACCAACGGCTCCATTGCTGACATTTCCTTCAACGTTGGCAGGCGGACCGCTGAAAAATGGGATATTGAACCCGGCTTGTCTGACCTGGTTGATAAAGTTAAAATATTCTTTGGTAATACCCGACATCTGGAGCACGATGGTGTCGCCCGGATAGATAGTTTCCCACTTATGGGCATTGTTCAGGTACACAGCATCAATCCCATTCATGTAACTTCCATTAAATAAAGCATCATCGGAGATCACCTTTTTATTCAGCGTATCGGTCAACAGCTTCCCATTGCGGTAAAGATTGAAAAGGTAATAGTTCACCTCATTCCCAGGTTCCTGTGCCCAAATCTGGATGGTCCATACTCCCTCTTTACCCCATCCGGGATGAAATACCGCCCTGATAGAATCGAGTTTAGTGACATCCCTGAGTTGGTCGGTGGCCTGGTAATTTTTGTATCCCCCGATTGCATCCGGCAGTTCAATATTCAGTGTATAGGTTCTGCCGATATTTCCGGAAAAACTGGAATCGGTCTCATAGATCCCCGAAGTTCCGGGAATCGTCTCTTTCAGCGGATAAGTATTCATTCCATCCGTCAGGGTCATCGTAGCATTCATTACTCTCGGCGCCGGTTCGTTATAGAAGTAGTTGGCAGTACTGGTCAGGGCAACGCGATAGGGCCCGGCTTCAGGAGAAATGGCACCATCGACGACCAGTCTGGTGTAAGTGCTGTCGAGTTGTACATCGATCCTCTCCATACATGCCAGGAGCACAAAAGCAACAACCAGAATAAGGATTATATTTTTAATCATTATTAAAATGAAAATTAAAAGTTATCGACGGAATGATTCCAAACAAGTATATTTTTTCGGCATATGTGGTATTCGGATTCAAGTTATCCTGGACAAAGTTGATCGACCAGGTATTGTGGCGGTTATAAACATTATATACTGAAAAATTAAGATCCCAGTTGAATTTCCTTCCCGGTTTTTGTTTCCCCGAAAATACCACCGACAAGTCCAGGCGATGATAATCCTGGTAACGGTAAGCATTCCGGTCGGAATAGATCGGGATGATATTACCCCCAATTTCGGCCCTTCCGGTAGGAAAGGTAACGGCAGCCCCGGTGGCATAAACCCAGGTGGCAGATACCGACCAGCGCTTGCCGATATTATAGTTAAGCACGATCGAAATATTATTGGGCTTGTCATAGGGGGCAGGATACGGATTTCCATCGTTGATCTCTTTGATCTGCCTGAATGTACGGGAATAGGTATAACTGATCCATCCGCTGACTTTCTTTTCATTGAGGCGCACCAGGAATTCGATCCCGTATGACCAGGCCTTACCGGTACGGATCTCACCCTCTAGCTTGTTATTTAGAAGTAATTGTGCAAAATCTTTAAAATCGATGACATTCTGCATCCATTTGTAATAGACCTCAACCGAAGTTTCAATGGTATTGCGGCGGAAATTCCTGAAATAACCTAAAGCTATCTGATCGGAGATCTGGGGTTTCACATTCGGGCTGGCGGGAAACCAGATGTCGAGCGGCGTCCCGACAGTGGAATTCTGAGCAAGCTGGAGGTATTGAAAAGTACGGGAGTAGCTTGCCTTGATGGATGATTTTTCATTAAAATCGAACAGGAATCCAAGCCTTGGTTCAAGGCCCGCATAATTTTGGTAAAGAACACCGTCTTTGTATACCGTGGAATCGATCGCATTGTAATTTGAATCATAATGGAAAACTGTTCCGGGACCTATGTTCTGGAATAGGGAGAACCGTAAACCATATTTTATGGTAAAATGATTGCCAATCCGTTGCTCATTACTGGCATAGACATCCGATTCAACCGCATAGTTGTTGGGAACCTGAACGCTTTTAAAAACCGTTTGATCACCGAGACCTTGGACAAGGCCTGGGTTGAACATGTGATATACCACTGCGGCGCCAAACCGGATAGTATTATTGGTATTCAGGTAATAACTGAAATCGGCTTTGAGACCCAGATCGCGGAGGCTTGATATCCATTCGAAGGAATTATTTTCTCCGGCAGGTGTCCCAAGGTAGTAGCGATAGTTGGTATAGACAAAGGTGAAGTTTGAAAACAACTGTTTTGAGAAGAGGTGGTTCCACCTGAGGGTACCGGTCTCATTACCCCAACGCATCGCGGCAGCATCATTTTTAAAGACATCACGACCGAAGTACCCTGAAAGAAAAACCTGGTTGTTATCATTGATCCGGTAATTGATCTTTGCATTCAGATCATAAAAATAGAGACGGTTGTTCTGCAGGTCTTTATTGGATGATAACGGAAGGAAAATATCGGCATAGGTACGCCGTCCCGAAATCATAAAAGAGCAACGGTCCTTCACAATAGGACCCTCCACCGTAAGGCGGCTGGCGATGATCCCGATCCCACCGTTCACTTCAAACTTTTTTGAATTCCCTTCTATCATGCGAACATCCAAAACGGAAGCAAGTCGTCCCCCGAAATTGGCCGGGATATCTCCTTTATAAAGTTTTACATCCTTTATGGCATCGTTGTTAAAAATAGAGAAAAATCCCATGAGATGAGATGCATTGTATACGGTAGCCTCATCCAGCAGGATCAGGTTCTGATCCGGGGCGCCGCCTCTCACACTGAATCCGCTGGAACCCTCGCCGACCGACTGAACTCCCGGCAAAAGCTGGATCGCTTTGATGATATCCACTTCTCCCATCAAGGACGGGATTTTCTGGATGGTCTTGATGTCCATCTTGAAGGTGCTCATTTCGGGTTTTAAAACATTTTTATCATCTTTTTCGCTCGTAATCTCAACTTCCTGTAACGTTTCCTGACTAGGAGCCATCTCAATATGAAGTGTTAAATTTTTATTCAGTTCAACCGATTTATGAGTAGAGGAATAACCGATGTACGAAAAAATAAAGTTATAGGCACCTTCCGGAAGCGTCAGGGAATAATTTCCATAGATGTCGGAAGCGGTGCCGGTTTTCAATTCTTTGATGAAAACGGTCGCCCCGAAAAGTGATTCTCCACTCGACTTATCGGTAATCTTACCATTGACGGTAAACCGCTTTGTCTTATCCGACGGTCCGGAATAACCTTCAGAAAAGATAAATAATAATAAAACAAGGAAAATAAAACGGAATCTGTTTACCATCCGGGCTATTTGAGTAATCGAACACTATTTTCTGATGATCCTGAATTCACCGTTCTCATTAAACCTGATGATCCTGGAAGGTTTGACAATCCGGAATTCATCATGGTAGAGGGAAACCACATGGTCGACCTGGCTTTTAATTTCTTTCGAAATATTCTTAAAGGCCAGGGGAGCAGGTGCACCGGAAACATTCGCCGATGTAGAAACAATAGGTTTCCCGAATAAGTGAATCAGAGATCTACAGAACTCATTATTAACGATCCGGATGGCGATGGAATTGTCCTCGCCGATCACATTTTTAGCCAGATTTTTCCCTCCTGGATATATAATTGTCAGAGGAGTGTCTATATTTTTAATCAGATCCCATGCAATTTCGGGGACTTTTTCAACATAAACCGGTATTTTTTCCTGATCATCCAGCAGGATGATCAGGCTTTTACTCTCCATTCTTTTCTTCAAATGGTACACCTTTTCCACTGCCTTATCATTTAAGGCATCACATCCAATTCCCCAGATCGTGTCGGTCGGATAAAGGATAGTGCCACCCCGATTCAGTACTTCCAGACATTTTTGAATCTCATCAGCCATCAACATAATTCAACATCTTGTAACTAATTTATCTATAGAAAGGGACCGTGCACACCGGAAATGTTTTTCCGGACACTGTCTTAACCCATGTAAACCACAAGGTTTACAACTTAAAATTTCGTCGGTTTGTAATACGGCCGAATCATCTGATAACGGACCAAAACCGAATTCCGGAACTGTGGAACAGAAGATAACCGTCACCGGTGCATTCATCGCAGAAGTCAGATGCATCGGGGCCGAATCGTTCGTGAAATTCATCTTAGCCCTGCTCATAAGGGCTGCCGATTCGAGAAAAGAAAATTTTCCGGCCAGATTAACACATGATCCTAATCCGGATCTAATTCTGATTTGTTCACATAGTGCATGATCGGATTTGGAACCCAGCAGGTAGATATTACGGCCGGCGGGGATCCTCCCGATGAATGAAATCCACTGTTCCGGGGGATACTGTTTCGTATACCAGAGGGATGCCGGTGAAATTGTATAATAAGTATCCGTTATATATTGCTCTACCCGTTGCATGTCTTTTTGGGTGGGATATAACTTAGGTTTAACCGGCCCAGGACCTGTCATCGAAGTAATCAGGGATAAATTCCGCTGAATTTCGTGTACTGTATCGTTTATAATGTGAGGAACGCTGATTGTAAAGAATAATGATAGCGGATTTTTTTTAAATCCGATGGTCATGTCCGCCCTTGAGAATGCAGTCATTAACCCTGTAAGGAAGAACCGCTGGATATTCACAACCACGTCATATTTGGTATGCCATACCCGGTGCATCAGTTTGTCAAAATTCAATAGCGACCGTGAATTCTTATCCCAGATCAGTACTTCATGAAGAAAAGGATGGCCGGTAAAAAGGGTTTCATTCCCCTTTTTTATCAAAATGTCAAGTTCTGCTTCCGGATAGACGGCATGAAGTTTTTCGACAACCGGTGTAGCCAGGATTACATCCCCGATGGATGCAGATTGTATTACAAGGATCTTTTTCATAGATCAAACGGGAACATCAAATTCACGGAGTGCCTGGTTCAGGGATGTTTTCAGGTCGGTTGATTCCTTGCGTTTCCCGATGATAAGGGCACATGGAACCTGGTAATCGCCTGCTGGAAATGTTTTTTTTATTGTCCCCGGGATAACGACGGACCGGGAAGGGATGATACCGGTAAATTCTACAGTCCGGCTTCCGGAAACATCAAGGATCTTTGTGGATGCAGTTATCACCACATTTGCCCCAAGTACCGCCTCCATTTCAACTCTTACACCCTCAACGACAATCGACCTTGAGCCGAGAAAACAATGATCCTCTATGATGACCGGAGCAGCTTGTACCGGTTCAAGAACTCCACCGATGCCAACGCCACCGCTCAGGTGAACATTTTTACCGATCTGTGCACATGAACCGACTGTCGCCCAGGTATCCACCATCGTTCCCTTATCGACATATGCGCCTATGTTGATGTAAGAAGGCATCATGATCACCCCCTCGGCAATGAACGAACCATACCGGGCAATGGCATGCGGTGCTACCCTGACTCCTCTGGAGGCAAAATCATGCTTAAGTGGAATCTTATCATGGAATTGAAACGGTCCTATCTCTATGATCTCCATCTTCTGAATAGGAAAATACAGGATGACGGCTTTTTTAAGCCATTCATGGATAATCCATTCGCTACCGATCTTTTCTGCAATCCGGAGCATTCCCTGATCCAGCATCTCAATAACATTCCTGATCGTTTGCTGTGTCTCCCGGTCGTTTAGCAACTCGCGTTTTTCCCAGGCGGATTCTATTATTTCACGATGTGAGGTTATCAACAGTATGGCGTTTAATCCTCCAAAATTAGATAAAATTTCAACTTCTTTGTAACTTTGCACCGATTTTGAAGCATGGGAAGGATAGTCGCCATCGATTATGGACAAAAACGTACAGGCCTGGCCACGACTGACGAAGCAAATATTATAGCTACCCCGGTCGGAACAGTCAGGACCATGGACGTTATTAAATTTTTACATGAATTTGTAAAAAAAAACGCTGTTGATTGTTTCGTAGTGGGTGAATCCCGGAACTTCAACAATGAAGTATCAGAATCGGCGTTATTCACCGAGCCGTTTGTTAAGAAATTACGTCGTGAATTTCCAGGCGTCAAAATTGAAAGGATGGATGAACGGTTCACTTCCCTGATTGCCACACGTGCAATACGCGAGGCGGGAATTAAAAAAAATAAACGTCGGAATAAAGCGCTCGTGGATTCTATCAGTGCTACATTGATCTTGCAGTCCTATATGGAATCGCGTAGTAGGAGGAGCAAGGCACCTCACCCCCGACCCTTCTCCTGAAGGAGAGGGGAGACAGGTCTTCGCGGTGAAAAGTAATTAATTAAAACAACCTGAATTAAATTCAAAATAAATGATTCTGCCAATTGTTGCCTATGGTCACCCGGTTCTTAAAAAAATCGCCCAGGAGATTCCAAAAGATTATCCAGGGTTGAAGGAATTGATCGCCGATATGTGGGAGACCATGTATCAGGGAGACGGAGTGGGTCTTGCTGCTCCGCAGGTCAACCGTTCGATCCGTTTGCTGGTCATCGATACCTCTGCTTATAAAGAGAAGTATCCGGAGGCAGGCGAATTTAAAAGGGTCTTTATCAATCCAAAAATATATAAAGTTGAAGGAGAGGAATATGCCTTTAATGAAGGCTGTTTAAGTGTTCCGGGAATAAGAGAAGATGTGGTACGCAAGCCTGTTATTTACCTCCGTTATTTTGACGATCAATTTCAGGAACATGATGAAAAGTATGATGGTGTCGTCGCACGGGTATTTCAGCATGAATATGATCATCTGGATGGCATCCTGTTTGTTGACCGTATTTCGAATCTAAGAAAGATATTGCTTAAAGGAAAACTAAACGATATTTCGAAGGGGAATGTTGAAGTGGATTATAAAATGCTGTTTCCATTGCTTAAAAAAGGAAGAAAATAAATATTGAATATATGAAACTGATGAAAACACTAGTATTTCTGATCGTTGCAATTGTTGTCTTTACCGTTACAGGTTGTAAACCTTCACGGGAAAAATCTGTTACCGAAATTAAAAATATGGAAAAGCATCTTTTCTCTCCCGATGCCGTGAGTTTCGACAAGGTAAAGGCCGATAGTTTGATTAACCTTTATACCGATTTTATCAAACGGCATTCCAGTGATAGCTTGACCCCGGGATATATCTTCAAGGCCGCAAGCCTTGCTATGAATACAGGTGACGGAAATAAAGCCATTAGCTTATTCGATCAATATATGAATGATTATCCTGACGGGAACAAGGCCGCCCTGTGCATGTTTTTTAAGGGTTATATTTATGAAAATATGCTCCGGAACCTTGAAAAGGCAAAGGAAACCTATCTCCAATTCATTGAACGTTATCCGGAAAATGACTTTGTCAAAGACGCGCAGATGGCCATTCAGAATCTGGGAAAGACCCCGGAACAGATCGTAAGGGAGTTTGAAGCTAAAAAACAGGCCGACAGTGTGCAAATGGCCGATGCCCAGGCAAAAAGCAAAAAGTTAAAACCCAAAGGAAAATAGTTTACTTCAAAAGGTTTTCAAGCGCCGTCGAGAGTTCCGAAGGAGAAATCGCCCCGATTAAGCGTCCCTCGATGCTGTATGATATCTTCCCACGCTGCTCGGAGACGATAATGGCGATGGAATCCGATTTTTCAGTAACCCCGGCTGCTGCGCGATGGCGAAGTCCATAAAAGGATGGGATGTCGGGCTTGTTTGAAATGGGTAAAATACAACGGGCAGCTCTGATATTTTCTCCTACGATAATTACTGCTCCATCATGAAGCGGACTGTTTTTAAAGAAAATCGTTTCCAGGAGAACCTCTGAAACTCTGGCATCGACAATTTGTCCTGTCGCCACGTAGGGATTCAATTCGTGCTCCCGGGCAATTACAATTAATGCGCCGGTACGTGTTTCTGCCATCTTCTGGCATGCCTTGACGATTTTGTCAACATTCAGGTTGACAGGATTAGTGACCTTGAGCTTCCAGAATAGAAAACGCCTTCTCTGGTTTCTAATGATCCTCGTATCTCCCAGCAGAAGGAGAAACTGGCGGATCTCGGGCTGAAAGACAACAACCAAGGCAATCACACCGACACTAATAAACTGCCCGAGTATCTCCGTGAGCAAGTGCATCTGTAATGCCCTCACTACCTTCCAGATCAGGTAAACCGCGAGAATCCCGATAAAAATCCTGATTGCAGCAGTTCCCTTTACAAGATGATAGATCTGATATAAAAGGATTGCGAATAATACGATATCGATGATATCGACGATCCGAAAACTGAATAATCCAGCGAGCAACATTTATTTACTGTAGATCCATATTATGTTTAAGTCGGCAGTCAGGATTAATGACCAATGACCTAATGACCAATCACTCCTTGGCCAAAATTACTGCTTTTCCAACATCCCTACAAGTTTGATGGCCTGAATGGCTTCTTTTACATCGTGAACCCGAAGGATATCGGCTCCTTTCATCAGGGCAAGGGTATTTAGCACCGTGGTACCATTTAAGGCTTCTTCAGGCCTGGTTTTGAGGATGCGGTTTATCATTGATTTGCGCGACAAGCCAACCATGATGGGATATCCCAGTGATTTTAATTCGTCAAGGTGGGAAAGCAGGCGGTAGTTGTGTTCGTTTGTTTTCCCAAATCCGAAACCGGGATCCAGAATGATCTGATGAAGGTCGTTCAGGCGACATTTGGCAGTTTGTTGTTCGAAAAAATAAATAATTTCTGCCACTACGTCTGAATAGGTAGGATTCTCCTGCATGTTATCGGGATTCCCTTTCATATGCATAATAACGTATGGAACATTCAGAGCAGCAACCGTGCTGAACATGCCTTCCTCATAACGGCCGCCATAAATATCGTTTATCATGTCGGCCCCGTAATTCACCGCTGCTCTGGCAACAAGCGGGCGGAAAGTATCAACCGACAGGATACTTTCAGGAAAACGGATCCGGATCGCTCTCAGGGAGGGTAATAGTCGTTCCAACTCCCCTGTCTGGCAAACCTCCTTTGCCCTGGGCCTGGTGGATACCGCTCCGAGATCAATGATGGAGGCGCCCTCAAGAAGCATCTGTTCCACGCGAACCAATTGCTTATCAATGCTGGGAAATTTACCTCCATCATAGAAAGAATCGGGAGTAAGGTTCAGGATGCCCATAACAACAGGAGCAGACAGGTCCAGCTTTCTTCCGGAACAATACAAGGCTCGCACGGTTTCTCGGTTTCAGCAAAAATAAGAAATAAACCGTTGGAAACAGGTAGTAAAAATCCACTTTAAAATCCGGTCGGAAATCGAAATTTTTCCTATTTTTAACCTCATTTTACTCATCAGGCTTCTCATTTCATGGAATCGAAATCGACAACTGAAAAACAATTTGAATTCATTATCGGGATGTGCCGCGACGTCTTCCTGAATAAAATGAAGGATTACGGAACCTCATGGAGAATATTAAGGACTACTTCAATAACTGACCAGATCTACATCAAGGCCCAACGAATCAGAAGTATTGATGATAAGGGCTCTCATAAGGTCGCTGAAGGGATCAAACCTGAGTTTATCGGTATTGTAAACTATTCGGTGATTGCCCTTATCCAGTTGGAACTGGGATTTGAGGAAAACCTGATCCTCACTCCGGAACAAAGCCAGGTACTTTATAACAAATTTATTTATACAGCCAGGAACCTGATGCTCGATAAAAACCATGATTATGGAGAAGCATGGAGGAATATGCGCCTGAGTTCTCTCACGGATATAATTCTCATGAAACTAAGGCGAATCAAGCAGATTGAGGATAACTTAGGGAAAACGACCGTTTCCGAAGGTGTCGAGGCAAACTATTATGATATGATCAACTATGCTATTTTTGCTTTGATTAAGATGGAATATGAAGGCAGTTAGAAACCTTTTCAGGATTTTAATAGGACTTGTTTTTATTTTTTCAGGGTTTGTTAAAGGAATTGATCCGCTTGGAACAGTTTACCGGATGGAAGATTATTTTGTTGCCTTCGGGATTCCTTGGGCGAGCTCATTTGCCCTTTTTCTGACCATCTTTTTATGCGTCCTTGAATTTACCATCGGGATAAGTTTATTGTTAAACCTCTGGATCAGTAAAACTTCATGGATTCTACTTCCCATGATGACTTTTTTTACCGTACTGACATTTTTCGATGCTGTTTATAATATAGTGCCGGATTGCGGATGTTTTGGAGATGCAATAAAGTTGACCAACCTTCAAACCTTCCTGAAAAATTTAGTTTTGATGGCTCTGGTAATCCCTGTTTTCATTTGGAGGAATAATTACCGGAGTATGCTTAAACAAAGCAGTGATATCATTATCCTGATAATATTCGCCTGCTTCTTCGGATTTTTGTCGATATATTGTTATCATCATCTTCCCATTATTGACTTTATGCCTTGGAAAGTCGGAAACCGGGTCAATACCGTTGAGTCTCTCCCGGTAAAATTCTATGTCACTTATAAAAATAAGAAAACCGGCGCTGAAAAAGAATTCCTGGCCCCAAACTATCCCTGGAACGATTCAACCTGGCTTTCCGAGTGGATATTTAAGAGTCAGCGCGTGGAAGATCCCGACCGGAATCGGCCTCTTGCCCTTACAGTAGAAGATATGAATGGAAACAATTTTACATCAATCATCCTCGATAATCCTGATTATCAGTTCCTGCTGGTAGCGTATGACCTTTCAAAAACCAAAACGGAAGGTTTTCTTAAGGTTCTTCCGTTTTATAAAAAGGCAATAGCCGACGGACTTGCATTCTCCTGTCTTACGAGTAGTTTACCGGCTGATATTAAAGCCTTCCGGTTAAAAAACGGAACCGGTTTTGACTTTTATAATGCCGATGATGTAATTCTGAAAACTATGGTGCGGGCTAATCCGGGCCTGATTCTTGTGAAAAACGGGGTGGTACTGGACAAATGGAATTGGTGCGATATTCCATCCTACAAACAAGTCAAGCAGAAATACATGCAACCTTAATTTCATTTTCTGTTTCGTTTGGAAAAGCATGGGAAGATTCATTGTCAAGCGGTTTGGATATGGTTTCCTGGTATTACTCGGAGTAGTTTCCGTCGTATTTTTTCTGTTTAATGTCTTACCGGGCGACCCCGCCAGGATGATGCTCGGACAGCGGGCAGATATTACTTCGGTCGAAGCAATCAATAAGGACCTGGGAAGGGACAAACCACTCCCTCTTCAATTCCTGAATTACCTCAACGACTTGTCACCTCTTTCTCTCCATAATATTACCGATCCATCGGATTATTGGTACCTGGATCAGAATAAATATGGAAAGACCTTTAGAATAATAACGCTGGGAAATAAATCCTTAGTCCTCAAGGAACCTTATCTAAGGCGGTCCTATCAATCAAAAAGAGGTGTCTCAAATATTCTGATTGAAGGATTTATAAACACTTTTGTTCTTGCCATGGTATCGATGGCATTTGCGATTATTCTAGGAATAGGTATCGGGATAATCTGTGCCATCCGAAAAAATACTTGGATTGATCATATTTCGCTGGTCTTTTCGGTTTTGGGAATGTCATTGCCATCTTTTTTCGCGGCAATACTCAATGCCTGGATTTTTGGATATGTTTTTGCCCAGTTTACCGGACTAAATATGACTGGTAGCCTTTATACCGTCGATGATCTGGGTAGGGGAGAGTACCTTGACCTGAAAAATCTTATTCTTCCTGCATTGACTCTTGGAATAAGACCGTTGGCCATCATCGTAGAACTTACCAGGAACTCGCTTCTTGAGGTACTATCACAGGATTATATCCGGACAGCAAAATCAAAAGGACTGAGCAACACAAAGATTATCCTGAAGCATGCCCTGAAGAATGCCTTAAATCCTGTCGTCACTGCAATCTCCGGATGGATGGCCTCCCTGCTTGCAGGAGCCGTCTTTGTAGAATACATCTTCGACTGGAAAGGGATCGGGGTGGTCATCGTGAATGCCTTGGATAAATATGATTTCCCGGTCCTTATGGGAGCCGTTTTATTCATTTCTATCATTTTAATTATAATTAATATTCTTGTCGATATTATCTATGGTTTGCTTGACCCGAGAGTCAGAGTACATTGAAGAGTGAAGAGTGAAAATATGACTAATGACTAATGACCTTATTGTATGCGTAAGAAAATTGTTGCAGGAAACTGGAAGATGAACAAGAGTTTCCTTGAAGCCGAAGAATTAATGGCTGAAATTACCGATGAACTGGAAAAAGTGAAACCTGTCAATGTTGAAGTGGTTCTATGTCCCCCGTTTTTGTATTTGGAGTTGGCGACCGACTTTGCACTGGAAGCCTCTTTCAGCGTTGGCGCTCAGAATATTTATCCCATGGATTCAGGCGCTTATACGGGAGAAATTAGTCCACTGATGCTTAAATCACTAAAGGTGAAATATTGTATCATCGGCCATTCAGAACGAAGAAAGTATTTCCAGGAGAGTAATGATTTTCTTGCCCGGAAGGTAGATTCGTTATTGAAACACGATATTATTCCCATTTTCTGTTGTGGCGAGGTTTTGCCTGAACGTGAAGCCGGTTCCCATTTTGACGTAGTCAGAAAGCAACTCAACGAATCGCTGTTTCACCTTACGAGAGAAGCGTTTTCACCGGTTGTAATAGCCTATGAACCTGTATGGGCGATAGGAACTGGCATTAATGCCACGCCGCAACAGGCACAGGAAATGCATTCTTTTATACGGGGCCTTATCCACGAAAAGTACGACGATGACATTGCTTATGAAACGTTGATTTTGTACGGGGGGAGCTGTAACGGGAAGAATGCACGTGAATTGTTCAGTCAGCCGGATGTCGACGGAGGTTTGATTGGGGGAGCTTCACTGAAAACGGATGAATTTCTCCAGGTAATTCAATCGGCTATAGTATGAATTACTACGAATTAAAACTTAATGCGATTACCGAAGAAATGAAAGAGATACTGATGGCTGAACTTTCGGAGCTTGGTTTTGAGAGTTTCCTGGAAGAACAGGATGGGATAAACGGATACATTCCGGTTTCCCGGTATCAGGGAAAAACAATTCTTTCTTACCTGGAGAAGAAATCACAGACCATCGGGCTGACGTATGAACTGAAAAAAATCAAGGCTGAAAACTGGAATGCCATCTGGGAAAGTCAGTACAAACCTGTTCTGGTTGAAAAAAAATGTCTTGTCAGAGCACCATTTCATGACGCACAACCCGGTGTAATTTATGATATTGTGATCGAGCCAAAGATGTCATTCGGTACGGCTCATCATGAGACCACCACTTTGATGATCGGAATGTTGATGAAGGAAAACGTGAAAGGAATGGATGTTCTTGATATGGGATGTGGTACAGGGGTTCTGGCTATTCTGGCCTTCAAAATGGGGGCCGGATCCGTGGATGCTATCGATTTGGATGAGTGGGCTTATCAAAACGCGAAAGAAAATATCCTGAAAAATAATGCGCACTCAATTTCCGTTATTCAGGGGGACGTTAGAAAAATACCTGCACAGGAATATGATCTTATCCTGGCAAATATAAATCGTAATGTTTTGCTAGATGATATTCCACTTTATGCACAACATTTATCACATCCGGGGATATTACTTTTGAGTGGATTTTACCTGGATGATTTGCCCCTGGTCTCCAGACGTGCAAAAGAAAACAATCTGGAACTCTCCACTTCGGGAAGCAGGAACAACTGGGTGGCGGCAAAATTTATTAAATGAGAAAAATTGGCCGATCCGGGATTTTTAGGATTTTATTTATCGGGTTGCTGACCGCTCAGGCTCTTTTTTGTGATGGACAGAAGATAAGCCGGTTTTCAGGTGATTCCATCAAGTTCATCGGGGAATTGAACACCCTCTTTCTTAATGTATCCGACAATGAGAAAAAACTCATTGCCCCCCCAATGGAAGATTTTGTTCAGAAATGGAACAGCGAACAATTCACTCCGTCACGAAAAAAGATGATCTGTGGCATCTGTAATGACATGCTTAAAAAACGGTTCAAGCCATATCCCGATTTTATCAATTATATCATTGCACTGAACACTTTTCTTAATTCAAGTCAACCGGAATCCAGGTTTGAACCATGGTCGCAGATACTTAAAAAATTGGTTGCAGATAAAAACGGCAGGCTGTTTGTAAATTTTCTCGGTTTCACTACTTACCTTTTTTCAGAAAACCTGCTTTACCAATCTCCATCCACCCGATGGAGAGCCACATCAAACGAATACCGGTTTGAGTTCGACAGTGTACCCGCGATCACATTTAACCGGACCGATCTGGTTTGTTATGCAAACGACGACAGCCTTGGTATTTATCATACAAAAGGGATCTATTACCCGATCAGTATGCGCTGGCAAGGGCAGGGAGGGGAGGTCAATTGGAAAAGAGCAGGTCTGGATCCCAATCAGGTAAACGCCTCACTCGACCTTTATGATATTCAGATGCGATTTTCAAAATTTACCGCAGACTCGGTGACCTTTTTTCATAAAAAATATTTCTCATCACCCATTCTTGGCAGCTATACCGATAAGGTTCTCGCCGACATCACAGAAGAAAAAGCTTCCTATCCCCGTTTCTCGTCTTATGACAAAATGATCGGAATCGCCAACCTGTTTGGAAATATTGATTTTCTGGGAGGATTTTCAATGCAAGGTTCACGGGTTATCGGTTTTGGCACAAAAAACAAGGATGCAAGGCTTTTTTTTAAAAAAGATGGCAGAGACTTCGCAATCATCCGGTCAAAAAGTTTCATTATCAGACCCGACAGGATCAATTCAGGATTGGCTTCCGTAACCATTTATCATGATAATGATTCAATCTATCATCCCGGTTTACAGATGAAGTATAGCGACGAAAAGAAAGAGCTTTCCATGACAAAAGATGAACGGGTGGTTTCGGTTAGTCCCTGGTTTGATTCCTGGCATAAGATCGAGATCTATTGTGAAGCGATGTATTGGAACCTGAGCGGTTCCAGGCTGAGGTTTGAGATGATGAAAGGACTGACAAAAGAGAGCAAAGCTATTTTTGAATCAAGTTCGTATTACTCCCTGGGCCGTTATGAACGATTGAAAGGAATGGATGAAGTAAATCCGTTAAATCTTCTTAAGCAGTTTTCCGAAACGACAAAATCGAAGTCATTTACCCTTGAGGAGATCACCAATTATATGCAAAAACCTCAGGAACAGGTTGAGGTTACCCTGATGAACCTGGCTAACCGTGGATTCCTGGTTTATAATATCGATGACAAGATGGTTAGAATCAAAGATAAACTGTTTGATTTTGTCAATGCAAAAAATGGGAAAATAGATTACGATGTGATCTTTTTTAATTCTGAAGTTACAGGTACCAGCAACGGTATTCTAAACCTGGTCAATTTCGATCTGAAAATCCAAGGTGTTCCCAGGGTTTTCCTGAGCGATTCCCAGCAAGTTTACATTTATCCTAAAAACATGGAGTTGATCCTGAAAAAAGATATGGATTTTCTGTTCAGCGGTAAAATTGAGGCAGGATTATTTGATTTCTATGCCCGTGATTGCTCTTTTGAATACAATAAATTCAAGATCAACCTGCCGTTCGTGGATTCTATGGCGTTATATGTAAGAAGCAAGAAAATGGATCCGAAAACCGGGCAGTTTCCACTGGTGAGAGTCAGGACGGTTCTCACCCAGCTCAGCGGTGAATTGCTTATCGACGATCCAAAAAATAAATCCGGATTGAAGTCACCCCCTGAGTACCCGGTTTTCAGCAACAACGACACAGCCTATGTGAATTGGGATAAAGGTTCTATCCGGAAGGGTGTTTATAAAAAGAATAAATTTTTCTTTGAAGTGCTCCCTTTTACGATTCATAGCCTGGATGTGGTTTCTACAGATAGTTTGAATTTTACGGGCTCGCTAACCTCTGCAGGAATTTTCCCGAAGATTGACGAACCTTTAAAAGTAAGGCCCGATTTTTCACTGGGTCTTGAAAAGCAAACCGGTGATTCGGGATATCAGGTTTATGGAGGCAAAGGAACATTCTTTTCTAGGATCGACCTGAGTGATCAGGGATTACGCGGAGATGGTACCCTCCAGTACCTGAACTCAACAACAATCTCTTCCGGCTTCCTTTTCCTGCCCGACTCCATGAAAACAATAGCGCAATCATTTATAGCAAAGGAACAGATAGGAGAAGTGGAATATCCTTCGGTCCGTGGTGATTCGGTCGGTCAATTCTGGTTCCCCGGTAAAGATTCCCTCATCGTAACAAGTACCCGGAAAGAGATGAGCATGTACAGGGATGAATCTCTCTTTGCAGGGAAACTGGCACTGACTCCAAAGGGCCTGTCAGGGAACGGTACCGTTAAGATTAAAGATGCAGAAATGGACTCCAGGGGATTCAGCTTTAAGAGTCGAAGCTTTAATGCACTGATTGCAAACTTCAGAATCAAATCATACAACCTTGCCGATCTAACTATTTCCACTAAAAATTACCAGGCGCACTTTGATTTTGATGAACGAAAGGGAGAATTCAAATCAAATGTAGGGATTTCGAAGGTGGAATTTCCGTTCAATAAGTATATGTGTTCTATGGACCGTTTTAACTGGATGATCGATAATGAAGAGATTGCCCTATATAACGACCAAAGTAAGAAATATCTTCCTGACTCCCTGAATCTGGCACAACTGATCGATGTCGGGTATACCGGATCGGAATTTGTCTCTGTCCACCCTCTCCAGGATTCCCTGCGTTTCTTTGCCGCAAAGGCGACATATAATCTCCGTACAAACGTGATCAATGCAGAAGATGTGAAGATCATTAAGGTGGCAGATGCAGCTATATATCCCGATTCAGGGAAGGTCCTCATTCTAAAGGACGCGCAGATGCAGACATTACACAGAGCGATCATTCTGGCAAATGTTATCGACCGTTATCACCGGTTTTATAATGCCGATGTTTCCATTGTATCACGAAAAAGGTACTCGGGACTCGGTGATTATGATTATATTGACCGCACCGATGCACCTTATACTTTGCATTTTTCCTCCATCCGTGTTGACACTTCTGGCCAGACCGTTGCAAAAGGTGAAATTCCCGATTCCTCCCATTTCCGGCTTAGTCCTGAATTTGCTTTCAAAGGAGGAGTAACGTTACAAGCAAGCCAGAAGAATATGGAGTTTGATGGTGGATTTCGTCCTGTTTCCGAGTGTATTAAACCGGGAGGTGACTGGGTTAATTTCCAGAGCAGGATTGATCCTAAAAAAGTTCAGATTGCGCTGACATCCCCCTTGAAAAATACTTTTCGTGAAACGATCACTCTTGCGATGTTGTATTCCAAATCCAGCTCAAAGCCATACCTGAATTTCTTCGGGAGTAAAGAGAGTTTCAGCGATTCCGTTATGGCAACTTCAAGCGGATATATCCAATATGTCCCTTATTCAACAGAATTTCGGATCGCACCATTGGAAAAGCTTGACAAGATGGATGCACCCGGTCCCTACTTTTCCCTGAACAATACCAATTGCATGGTAAGGAGCGAAGGGAAAATTAACCTGGGTCTTAATTCAGGTAAGGTAAAAATGGAAAGTTTTGGTATGATGGACTATTTTATCATTCCCGATTCAACCAGACTTCATCTCTCGATCGCTTTTGATTTTCCATTTTCAGATGCAGCTATGCAAAAATTCTACCTCGATCTTCAGTCTGTGAACCTCAGTGGGGTCAACTTATCCAGTACTCCGTTTGCCACCGCCATGGATTATCTTCTTGATAAAAAAGAGACCGATCGCCTGAAATCGGAAATGGAACTTGTCGGAAAATTCAAAAAATTCCCGGAGCAGCTCGAACGTACATTATTCCTTGCTGATGTCTGGTTGCGGTACGACCCGGAATCAAAATCTTATGTCTCCTATGGCCCCATCGGTATCGGGAACGTCCAGAAAAACCAGATCAACCGCTATGTCAACGGGATCATGGAATTTACCAGGAAATCCAATGGGGATGATTTCACAATCTACCTGGAGCTTGCAAAAGATGAATGGTATTTCTTTAATTTCCGGAACAATATTCTTCAGGCATTATCTTCAAACCTGGCTTTTAACGACCTCATAACGGAAGCCCAAAAATCAAAGGCTGAACAGAACAGGGTGGATAAGGAGGCGAAGGGATTCAGGTATACCATTTCCACCGATCGGAAAAAACGTGATTTTTTAAGAAAATTTGAAACCTCCACAGAATGATGCAATATGTATATTACGGATTTGACCTGATCCTGGCCTACCTGATCGGATCTATCCCTTCGGCCGTATGGATTGGTAAAGGGTTATACGGGATCGATGTAAGGGAACATGGAAGCGGTAATGCAGGAGCCACGAATGTAATCAGGGTTCTGGGGTACAAGGCTGGAATTCCCGTGATGCTTGTCGATGTCTTCAAGGGATGGCTTGCCGTTCAGGTGGTATTCCTTTTCCCTCAAAATGGACTTTCCCCGGATGCCATGGTCTATTTTAAAATTGCTTGCGCAATGGCTGCCGTCCTGGGTCATATCTTTCCCGTTTATGTAGGATTCAGAGGTGGAAAAGGAGTTGGTACCCTTGCCGGGGTTGCCATTGCCCTTTATCCCCTTGCCTTATTGGTAGTATTAGGGATTTTCATTCTGTCGCTTGTATTATCCCGCTATGTTTCACTTTCGTCCATACTTGCGGGAATTGTCTTTCCCTTCGTCGTGATATTCGTCACTGGTGAAAAGAACCCCGGTCTTATTATTCTTTCTGTAATGGTTGCTATTTTTATCCCGCTGACCCATCGGAAGAACATTAAAAGATTACTCAAGGGAGAGGAGAACAAGTTCATATTCAAGAGAAAAAATGATATAAAACCGTGACCTGAAATGGTTTTATCAAAATTGTAAAAACAAATTTTATATTGTATATTTGAAACGAATTTAAAAATGGTACTATGAAGTTCATCATATCCAGCTCTCTTTTACTGAAAAACCTTCAGTCAATTTTGGGAGTTATAAACACAAACAACACATTACCCATTCTCGACGATTTTCTTTTTGAGTTGAAGGAGAATGCTCTAACGATCACTTCTTCTGATCTAGAGACGACCATGAATGTTACCATTAAGCCCGAAAAAGCTGAAGAGACAGGTAGTGTTGCTATCCCTGCAAAGATATTGGTAGATACGTTGAAGACTTTTGCCGATGTTCCTGTATCTTTTTCCATTAATCCTTCCACCCAGATGATAGAGATTTCGGCAGGAGAGGGGAAATATAAGCTGTCTGGTCACAAACATGAAGAGTACCCGAGGACTCCTGCGCTGGAAGATACAACTGCCGTTCAACTTGATTCCACCATGCTGGCCCATGCCATTAATAAAACCATTTTTGCAACCGGAAATGATGAGCTTCGACTTGTATTATCCGGCGTATTTTGTGAGCTCTCCCCCGAAGATGTAACCTTCGTAGCCACGGATGCTCATAAACTCGTCAGGTATAAGAGAACCGATGCCAGATCGCAGGATTCTGCCTCCTTCATTTTACCAAAAAAGCCATTAAACTTATTGAAAAACAGCCTTGCAGGCCAGGAGGTGCCTGTCAAAATCGAATATAACCGGACAAATGCTTTCTTTTCATTTAATAATATTTCCCTGATTTGCCGTTTGATAGATGGTAAATATCCGAATTATGATGCTGTTATCCCCAAGGAAAATCCAAATAAATTGACCATTGACCGGCTCGCCTTGTTAAATACGATCAAACGCGTATCGATTTTTGCCAATCAATCCACCCACCAGATCCGGTTTAAAATTTCGGGAAAGGAACTAGTGCTTTCTGCCGAAGACATTGATTTTTCCAATGAAGCCAAGGAACGGTTAACCTGTTCATATGAAGGTGTTGACCTGGAAATCGGATTTAACTCCAAATTCCTTTTGGAGATGTTAAGTAATATTGAGACCGAAGAAATCAGCCTCGAAATGTCTGCTCCCAACAGAGCTGGGATATTAATGCCGGTGAAGAATGAAAATAAGGATGAAGACATTCTTATGCTTGTGATGCCAGTAATGCTCAATAAGTAAGATCTTTTTTAATTAACGGAGTATTCACTAAACTTTATTTCAATGAAAAAAGTCAGTTTGATTTTTATACTGGTGATGTTTGCTGCCACTTCTGTGTTTTACTACACTTCCTGTAAAAAAATTAAGGATCTTACTAATATAGACGTCACCTATGATCTCCCCAAGATCTCATTTAAATATATACCGACCCTTTATAAAACAGGAGATGTGGTTCTCTACTCAGGGAGTATCCAGATCAACCTGGATAGTTTGCTGAATCATTACGGATTATCAGCTGGTACCATCACGAGTGTTGCATTTACACAGTTTTCAATCACCATCACGGCGCCACCGAATGCCAACTTTGACTGGTTGACATCGGCCAGCGCCATTGTTTCGCAGAATAGTAATTTTCAACCCAGTACTGTAATCGCAACGGTTGGAAATCCTGGCAGCGGTGCTCAGACGGTGATCCTGACAACTAACAATACCAACATCGTTGGATATCTGAATTCCAACCAATTTTATCTCGAAGTAAAGGCAACAACAACAGGTACGGTGCCATATCAATGGATCGATATGTATCTGAATGGAACTCTTCAGATGACAATTGAGCCGATCTGATGAATAAAAAAAAAGAGCGGCGCCTGCGGCGCCGCTCTTTTTTTTGGCACTCAAACGAAAAGAAGATTAATCTTTTCTAACATTGATTGCTTTTTTTCCTCTTTTGTCTTCCGTGATATCAAAAGAAACTTGGTCATTTTCCCTGACCTTATCAACCAAACCGCTGACATGTACAAAAATGTCCTGTTGGCTTTCATCGTCCACGATGAATCCAAATCCTTTTCTCTCGTTGAAAAACTTAACTTTACCTGTTGACATAAAAAAAATTATTAATTAAACGATGCGAAATTACAATTAAATTTAGGAAATCAAAAAAAATATATTTTTTTTCTCTATTATTACCCTAATTAACAACCTTTTTCATTCTCAAAAGGGATCATAAATTACTATCATCATATAGATATTCCAACATATCTGCTGCATTCTTATGCCCCGGATCGTGTCTCAAAACTTTTTTCAGCTGTTCGGCTGCCTTTTCATATTTCCGGGTTTTCATATATATCCGGCCTAAATGGTAATGTGCGGAGACATGCATATCATTCTCATCGATTAGTTGTTCAAAATAGGGTATCGCTTCATCATATCTGCCTGCTGCTTTGAGTGCAATCCCAAGGTAATAGGTAGCCATCGTTGCTTCCGGTGAGAATTCCAATAACTTTTTATAGCATTCTATACTTTTCAACTCCCTGCCGAGATGGTAATAGCTCAAACCAAGCCACATATATGTCATCGGTAAATGCTTCCCGGAATCAACAATCTTATTGAATACTTCTACCGCACCTGAAAAATCAGTAGAACGGTAAAGCGCAACCCCCAACCGGTATAATGCAAAAATACTCTCGGGCTTGTGGGTGCGTATCTTTTCGTAAGCCTTAATACATTTTTTCATCTCACCCAGGATATAGTAAAGATTTGCTACTTCCAGCAATATTAAAATATCCCCAGGTTGTTTTTTAAGATGTTTCTCAAATATATCCACTGCCTTGATAAGATCACCGGCAATGATGTATTTATTTGCCTTCTCTAAGATAGTATTGGAATCGAGTCCCATGTTTTTTTCATTTAATATGACAAAATTAATAATAAGAACAGTATTGTCCCCAGTTAGGTCAGGCAAAATTAGCCATAACAAATGAGTAAAGAAGTAGGTTCTGCGCTTTTATTTGGCAGCATTCATCTTGTCAAGGACATCCATGACTTCTCTGACGGCTTTAGCAGAAGCCTTGACCAAATTCTGTTCGTCGGCATTCAGTTTTAACTCGATAATCTGCTCTATACCGTTTTTGCCAAGTTTGACCGGAACACCAAGATAAATATCCTTCAGGCCGTATTGGCCCTGTAACCAGGCGCAGCATGGGAATATACGTTTCTGATCTTTAGCAATCGCTTCCACCATCTGGGCAGCAGCAACACCGGGTGCATACCAGGCAGAGGTTCCGAGCAGGTTTACGATCTCTGTTCCACCTTTCTTGGTTCTTTCCACGATAGCATCGAGTTTGTCTTTTGCAAGAAGCTCAACAATTGGAATCCCACTAACCGTGGTATACCTTGGGAGAGGCACCATGGTGTCGCCATGTCCACCCATTAGAATCGAATGGATGTCTTTGGGCGAGCAATCCAGGGCATCTGCCAGAAAAGCTCCATACCTGGCTGTATCAAGAATGCCTGCCATTCCGAAGACACGGCGGGAATCAATTTTTGCTGTCAGGTATGCGCAGTAGGTCATAACATCGAGTGGATTCGAAACGATGATGATGATCGCGTCAGGAGAGTGTTTGATGATGTTTTCTGTACTGGTTTTGACAATATCGGCATTGATGGATATCAGGTCATCGCGGGTCATTCCAGGTTTTCTAGGCACGCCGGCCGTGATAACGACTATATCCGATTTAGCAGTTTTAGTGTAATCGTTGGTAGTACCTTTTACCCGTGTATCAAAAAGATCAACTGGCGACATCTGCCACATATCCAGGGCTTTACCTTCTGCAAGGTTTTGTTTCACATCAAGGAGTACGACCTCCTTGACAATGTCCTTATGTGCAATGGAATCGGCACATGTTGCGCCGACAAGGCCGGCGCCAACTACTGTTACTTTCATATTCTATTAGTTTTAAGGTTATTTTGTTATACCGGCTTTTCCCTGGAACCATTCGAGGGTATAGGAAGATGGACGTTCGATCTGCAAGCCAAGAGCCCTGTCCCAGAGCAGTGATGCCAGTACGCCCAGCGCTCTTGAAACGCCAAATAATACGGTGTAAAAAGGGGCTTCTTTGATTCCATAATGCCTGAGTAGTGAACCGGAATAGGCATCGACATTCGGCCATGGATTTTTTATTTTACCTATTGATCCTAATATCGGGGGAACCACTTCATACAAATCGTTGATGATCTGGATAAAGGTATCGCCTTTACAATATTTGGAGGCAAACTCACGCTGTGCTTCAAAGCGGGGATCGGTCTTCCTCAGTACGGCATGACCGTAACCGGGGATAACCCGTCCGGCAGCAATGGTCTTCTCACAAAAATCATGGATTTGTTGTTTGGTAGGAGTCTGTGTACCGATCTCCTTGATCATGTCGAGCACCCAGGCTATAACCTCCTGGTTTGCGTAACCGTGTAAAGGTCCTGCAAGTCCGAGCATGCCAGCTGCATATGAATAATAAGGATTGCTTAATGCGGAAGCAACGAGATGGGTTGTATGGGCAGAAACATTTCCGCCTTCATGGTCGGCATGGATAGTCAGATATAAACGGAATAACTTATAAATCTCCTGTGAATCATAACCCATCATGTGGGCAAGGTTGGCACCCCAGTCCAGGTTGGGATCAGCAGCTATAACTTTGCCATTAAAATAATGTTTGCGATAGATATAGGATGCAATTACCGGTAATTGTCCTATGAAATTCATAACATCTTCATAGGTAGAGTCCCAATAATCCTTCTTTCCTACTCCTGCATTATATGCTTTCAGGAATTTCGATTCAGTTGCTAAAGCAAGTATCGCAGTGCTGAAATCGGCCATAGGTGCAGATTCTAATGGCATTGCATCAAGTACTTTGAAAACATGTTTTGGAACAACGGCGCGTTGTTTCCATTCTTTACCAATTTCTTTGACATCCTCCGGTGTTGGAATTTCACCCAACAACATAAGGTAAAACAGACCTTCAGGTAATGGTTCGTCATCCGGACTTAATTTTGGAAGCTTTTGTTGTAATTCTGGAATGGAGAATCCTCTGAAACGGATTCCTTCCTGTGGATCCAGTTTGGAAGTAAGTGTAAGTAAAGCCGGTAATCCCTTCATCCCGTCGATTACCGATTCAATAGTAACCTGTCCGATGACCGTGGTCCCATATTCCTTAAACAATGTTTTTACTTCGGCTGCAACCGGTACAGCCTTCTCAACGAATTTTGTTTTTAATGAGCTCATGGTTTCTGAATTAAGTGGTTAAATACTTATTGATGATATGATCATATGCAGATTTGATGATTTTTTATGAGAGTAAAATTAAAATAATATTTTGAATTATCATGCATTCATATGTTTTTATTTTAACAATACAAATAAATTTTCTGTCAAACCTCTAAATATTCTGTCAAACCTTCTGCTTTTATATCCTGTACTGACTTCTCCCGGAATGGCATTTGGGTTAATTCCCTAGTGGTTACTTCATGTTAGTTTTATAAAACTAAAAAAAAATGCCCCCGGAAAGGTATTCCAGGGGCAGAGGCATTAATATTGTTAAATATTGAACATCAACTGGATAGTTCCGAACCGGAACTTCCGGTCGGATTTAAAGTTTAATACGTTTTGGACCGGCTTTTAAAATTTCATCGGGACAACCGGGAATAAATACCTTGAAATTCTCGATATAGCGGGAAGCCAGGGCATCATATTTCATCCAGTATTCATTCTTGTTCCCCCAGGCCGTAGAGGGATCCAGGACGTTGTCGGGCACATTCGGACAAGTCAACGGTATATCGAAGTCGAAGATCTTATCCTTCCTGAATTTTACGTCATCCAATTCCCCATTCAACACGGCATTCAGCATGTTACGGGTATGACGAATGCTGATCCGTTTCCCGACACCGAATTTTCCACCGACCCATCCGGTATTGACGAGCCAGACTTTTGCTCCATGTTTTTCAATTTTTCTCCGGAGCAGATCTGCATAAAAGTAAGGGTGATGAACCATAAACGGTGCACCGAAACAAGCGCTGAAGGTAATTTCCGGTTCGATTCCGAGTCCGAGTTCCGTCCCGGCAATCTTGGATGTATATCCGCTGATGAAATGGTATATCGCATGCTGCATATCCAGCCTTGCGATTGGAGGCATAACACCTTGTGCATCACAGGTAAGGAAGATCACATTCTTCGGATGGGCTTTAACCATCTTTTCCGGGATGGCATTCGGGATAAAATCGAGCGGATAGGATGCTCTTGTATTTTCAGTGATCTGATCGTCATCCAGATCGACCTTCCTAGACGCAGGATCGAATACCACATTTTCCAGAATCGTACCGAATCTTCTGGTACAGGCATAAATTTCCGGTTCATTTTCTGCCGATAACCTGATCACCTTGGCGTAACAACCTCCTTCATAATTGTAAACACCTTCATCGCTCCAGGCATGTTCATCATCTCCGATCAGACTGCGGTTTGGATCGGCAGAAAGTGTCGTCTTCCCGGTTCCGCTTAACCCGAAAAACAAAGCCACATCGCCTTTTTTACCAATATTTGCCGAACAATGCATCGACATGACATCCTGCAACGGCATAAGAAAATTCATAATAGTGAAGATCGATTTCTTTATTTCTCCACCATATTGAGTATTCGCAACGATGGCTAAACGTTTGGCAAAATTTATCACGATTGCAGTCTCGCTGTTTGTCCCGTCAATCCTTGGATCAAGTTTAAAGGAAGGTGAAGCAATAACCGTAAAATCAGGTATATGGGTCTTGTGTTTTTCAAGGGTATTTATGGTGATGAACATATTACGGGCAAACAGACTTTGCCATGCGGTATCGGTAATGATCCGGATGGGAACCTGGTAATCAGGATCAGCCCCCACATATACATCCTGGACAAAAAGTTCCTCGCCCTGCAAAAAAGCCTGGAGGCGGCTGAACATGCCGTCAAATTTTTCAGGACTCATCGGGCGGTTATTCTTACCCCAATCTATTTTATCATCCGTAGAATCTTCCATGACAAAATATTTTTCGTTAGCCGCCCTGGCAGTCCATTTACCTGTATGGACCAAAAGAGGACCCCCGTTAACTATTTTGCCTTCGTTACGAAATATTGCTTCTTCATATAGTGCAGATTCCGGCAAGTTCCAGTATACCCTGTCGAGGTGTACCAAACCATGATTCGCCAATCCATATTCACTTTTTAAATTTGTCGCCTGTTTCTGAGCGGGGGTTTCAAATTTTAAATATTTAGACATAGTTTATAACGTTTAATGATCCAATTAATTAATTACAGCCAATCTCTGACCAGTTTACGCTCTCCGATGTACAGTTCATTCGGTGAATTCGGGTCAAGCGCCCACTTGATCCGCTCGATACCCTGGGTGATTTCTTTGATCGATCCGCAAGTTGAAAGCCTTAAATAGCCATCCAGCCCGAACTCAATGCCCGGAACCGTGATTACCCTCACTTTATCGAGTAAAAAATAAGCCAGGGTGCTAGAATTCTTATTGTAATGACTGAAATCGACAAAACAATAAAAAGTGCCGTCAGGTTTTGTGGCCCGTACCCCTTCAAAGGAATTAAGCTCATCCATCATGACACGGGTATTATTTTCGAGCGTCATGGTGAGACTATCAACACAGGATTGGATACCGTTTATTGCCCCGACCGCGGCAACCTGCAAAACAACAGACGGACCCGATGTCTGGTGACTTTGAATATTGGTCATTGCCTTTATCAGCTTTTTATTTGCCACAGCCCAGCCGATTCTGAATCCTGTCATGGCATATTGTTTGGAAACCCCGTTGATGACTATGAGTTTGGAATCTTCAATACCCCCTTTCAGGAAATCGTAACAGCTGATGTGTTTTTTACCGTTGAAAATGAGCCGGTGATAGATGTCGTCCATGATCAGGTAGATTCCTTTTTTTTCACAGAAATCGACGATCTCACTGATGAACTGCTCCGAATACATCGCACCTGTCGGGTTGTTGGGGCTATTGATAATGATTGCCTTGGTATAGGAAGTGCATACCCGTTCAATATCCACTAAGGTCGGATAAAAGGTACCGTCTTCAGGAAGAACCGGAACAGGTACCGCGCCACACAATTTTACCATTTCCGGGTAACTCACCCAGTAAGGGGCAGGGAAAACGACCTCATCCTGTGGATTAAGGATTGCCTGCAGTGCAACCATGATGGCTTGTTTGGCTCCTCCTGAGGCTATGACGTTTTCCACCCCGACAATCCTTTTATACATGTCGCCTGTATAGCGGATGATTGCTTGCTTTAAAGCAGGAATACCATCTGCAGGTGTATACCTTACCTCCCCTGAATTGAGTAGACCGGCTGCAGCTATGATTGCATCCAAAGGGGCTTTGCTCTTTGGCTCCCCGATTCCTAAATGGATGACGGGCTCACCTTTGGCTCTAAGGATGGCAGCTGTTTCGTTTAGTTTTAACGTAACAGACTCCGCAATTGATCTTCCAATGATACTTAAACTCATAATTCTACTTTAGGTTTATGAAACAATGAAAAACTATCTGGTCATTTTACCGTTTTATTTGCATTTTGTGCATCAACAACAGCTATGGTGGTCATATTTGCAATTTCCCTAACACTGCATTCCATCGGAACAACATGAATAGGCTTGTTAATTCCCATCAGTATAGGACCAATGACTTCAGCCCCACCGATTTCCTGCATGATTTTATAAGCAATGTTGCCTGAACTTAAATTCGGAAATATTAAAGTGTTAACGTCATGATTGGCAATCTTTGAGAATGGGAACTTGGAGTTCCGGAGTTCTTTATTCAATGCAAAGTTTGCCTGTATCTCACCGTCAACAATCAGATCGGGATAATTCTGATGCAAATAGTTTGTTGCCTGTCTGACTTTTTCAGGGCCCTGGGTATGCTCGGAAGGCTTGATGGAACCGAAATTGGAATAAGAAAGCATGGCTATGACCGGTTCGATATTAAAGCGGCGGACCATCTCGGCAGTCAACAAGGCATTTTCCACAAGTGTTCTCCAGTCGGGATCAAGATTAACAGTAGTATCGGCAAAAAAGTACGGACCTTTCTTCGTTACAACAATATACATACTGGATATGCGATTCAGATTTTGTTTTGGACCAATCAGTTTTAATGCAGGTCCGACTACATCTCCATATTCGCAGGTCACTCCGGAAACCATGGCGTCGGCTTCACCTGTTTCAACCATCATAATGCCGAAATAATTCCTGTTATAAGTCAGCTCGTGGGCTGCATCAAAGGTTATTCCCTTCCTTTGTCTTTTTTTCCATATCATCTCCGCAAAGATTTTCCTTTTTGGTTCCATGCTTGGATCTTGTGGATCGATGATGGGTACGTCACAAATTTCCAGGTTATTTTCGCAGATTATCTTCTTTATTTCTTCTGCATTTCCAAGTAAAATGGGTTTTGCAATCCCTTCATGATAGACTTCATTCGCCGCTTTCAGTACTTTTAAATTGGTCCCTTCAGCAAATACGATCCGCTTGGGATCAACCTTGGCCTTTAAAGCAAGTCCGCGGAGCAGCTGGTTTTCAAGGCCGAGACGGCTGCTTAATTCTGATTTATAAATGTTCCAATCGGTGATGGGTCGCCGGGCAACTCCTGAATCCATCGCTGCTTGGGCGACAGCCGGAGCAACGGTAGTTATCAGACGGACGTCAAGCGGTTTGGGAATAAAATATTCGCGTCCGAATTTCAGGTTTGCAACATTATAGGCTTTGCTTACATTTTCCGGCACATCCTCTTTGGCCAATTTTGCCAGGGCATGAACGGCAGCTACTTTCATCTCTTCATTAATGCAGGTAGCCCTTACATCCAATGCACCCCTGAAGATGAATGGGAATCCGAGGACATTGTTTACCTGGTTTGGGTAATCCGACCGCCCGGTGGACATCAATACATCGGGACGTGCATCCATAGCATCTTCATAAGTGATTTCCGGATCAGGATTTGCCATGGCAAATACTATGGGGTTCTTGGCCATGGACCTTACCATATCTTTTGAAACAACGTTTTTTGTGGAGAGACCAAGGAAAACATCGGCTCCAGCCATTGCCTCGGCCAGGGTACGGATATCCCGGTCAGTCGCAAATTGTTGTTTGTATTTATTTAAATCAGTTCTGTCTTTCCGCAGTACGCCTTTGGTATCGAGCATGACAATATTTTCTTTTTTAGCGCCAACCGCAACCAGCATATTGGTACAGGCAATGGCAGCTGCACCTGCTCCATTAACGACAATTTTAACTTTTTCTCTTTTTTTCCCTGCGATCTCAACGGCATTAATCCAACCTGCGGCAGTAATGATAGCCGTACCATGCTGATCATCGTGCATGATCGGTATATGAAGCTCCTTTTTTAACCGCTCTTCAATCTCAAAACATTCGGGTGCTTTGATATCTTCAAGGTTAATCCCGCCAAAGGTCACGGCAATTTCCTTAACCGTTTCTACGAACTTGTCGATGTTTTTAGTAGATACTTCAATGTCAAAAACATCAACATCAGCAAATATTTTAAACAATAATCCTTTCCCTTCCATTACGGGTTTACCTGAATCGGCCCCGATATCACCAAGACCCAGAACTGCGGTTCCATTGGAAATAACGGCTACCAGGTTTCCTTTCGAAGTATATTTATAGATATCATCCGGATTTTTTTCAATTTCCAGACATGGGAATGCAACACCCGGAGTATAAGCCAGCGATAGATCTCTTTGAGTTCTGTGAGGTTTGGTCGGAATAACTTCTACTTTACCGGGACGACCTTCTGCATGATATTTCAATGCATCTTCTTTTGTAATTTTTGCCATATTTTTAAGTTTTAACAATCTTAATCAACATAAAAACAACGATAAGTGATGACCCGCAAGGTCGTTTTCCTAATTTTATGGTTGACATCCAAAGATAATGACGTTGAATTAGTGTCAAACAGGTTCCGTTCTTTGCTCTTATAGTTTTGTAAATACCATTCTAATCAACTGATATTTATAGTTTGTGATAATAGTTTGTATTAGTATTTTATTGACAGCTTATGGTTGAGATATGACAAGCAATACAAATTTTCTACAAAGCTAATAATAATCAGGATTTAAGGATTCAAGTATATAAAAAAAATTGACGCAGGTTTCGACCTGGAGGTTTGTCGGATTTTTATCTTTTCTTAACAGACTTTTTTTATATCAGACCGCGTTACTTTTTAAGAATAATCATTCTGGCTCCATGCGGGAGAACCCTCATTTCAAAATGATCACGTACTTTTCCCAGGTCTATCTGACTCCAGCAATCCCGCATATTGTATTTTCCTTCAAAGGCTAAATCTTTCATTTCGACAGGCACATAGATCGGTTTCTCCGTTTTATTGAACAATCCCACTGCCTTACTTCCATCCTCCAACTCTTTTGCCCAGATCTCGTATTCTTTGGTTTTACTGACCTGTGAAGCTTGCTTGCCAAGCGGATCCTGGTTAATAGCAAGTACCTCATCGTTGGTAAGGAGGTTCAGGGTGAAAGGATCCAACTGATTCAAGTCGCAGCCAATAAGTAACGGCGAAGCAAGTAAACTCCAAAGGGTCAGATGAGTATATTGTTCACCTGGAGTTAATTGCGTATAATGTAAAGCTGGTCCCCAACCAACCCAACCCACAACAAGCATGTCGGGATCATTCCATCGTCCCGGTGCAGCATAGGGAGAACATTTGCTCTGGCTGAAACCAATGGTCGATAGGCTTTCCCAGGTATCTTCAATATCGCCTGTGGTTCTCCAGGAGTTTCCATCAACCTCGGCCCCCCATTTCCAAACGTCGCCAATACCATATTGGCATAGACTGTAATGAATATCGCGATTCACCTTCCGGAGGTAACGTTTCATCTCTCCATATGGATGTTTAAGTTGATCAAGCGTCGGTTTTGGTGCAATATTCCCATAAGAACACCAGTCATACTTAAGATAATCGATACCCCAGCTGGCATACATTTGTGCATCTTTTTCTTCAAAAGTATAGCTGCCTTCATATCCTCCACAAGTCTTAGGACCAGGCGAGGAATAAATGCCGATTTTCAGACCCAGTGAATGGACATAATCGCAGAGAGTTTTCATATTGGGAAATTTAGCATTTGGCAGTATTTTCCCATCTTTATCGTGCTTATCTTCCCACCCGTCATCAATATTAATGTAAGTCCAACCATGATCAATCAGCCCGCTTGATTTCATTGCTTCGGCCGACTGGCGGACCTTTTTATCACTTACGCTGAGTCCCCAGCAATTCCAACTGTTCCATCCCATGGGTGGTGAGAGAGATAATTTTTCGCCAACAACGATCTTAAGTTCCCGCTCAGTAACGCCGACACTATTTTCCACCTTAAGCTTGACGATGTAGTCACCTCTCTTATGCAACGAACCCGTGATTAATCCATTTGTTCCATCTATTTTTAACCCTACGGGCAGATTCGAAGCGGAATATTTCAATGGGAGTTCCCCGGTTGCAGCAACTTTGAAAAGAAAAGGCGACCTTGGTCGTACCCCAAAAATTTTAGCGCCATTTATCCTGGGCGCTTTTGAAATTTTCGGAGTAAGGATATAAGGGATCTCCAATACCTGCGTGACCTGCTGACCCGATGCACTGTCAACAAAAGAAATGTGTGCTACGGCCGGTTTGGAAAAATCTGCCACGAAAGAAAGAGTTTTTTCTTCTTTGGCTGCCGGTTTCAGATCAATAACATTTCTATCCTTAAAAATTATTCTTCCATCGGCATATAAATTGACCTTGATTTCGAGTCTTCCTTTATATTCTTCCGTTCCTGATAAATTCCGGATGGTGAATTTTTTTGTCAGCAGACTATCTCCTTCAAAACTAAATGGGGAATGGGTGAAATCAAAGACAATATGATATCTAAGGTCGACCATTGAAATCTCGTAAGGTTTGGAATACATACCACCGGCGCCCGACTGGTCAAATACCCTTACCGCAATCACATTTTCCTTGTCCCAGTGAATTCTGGGATCATTAACTGGAAGAATATACCGGCGGTCTACATACCATTTTTCCCGCACTTTATAAAACTCGGAATCCCCCTTGCTTTGTTCATAAATAGTTTTTCCGTTTTCCCCGATAAGTTCCCCATTTAAGAAGACCTGGTCACAATCATCGATCCTTCCCAGGATAAACTGAAGGCTGTCTTTGATGATGGCATTTTCCTTTAAAGAGGAAGGAATATCTACTTTCAAACGATACCAGGCATATCCGTCATAGCGCCTATAGCCCTGATATTCCCAGATTATCGTGGGGTACAGAGTATCCCATTTTGAATCATCGAATCCCGGTAAGGCCCAGGCCGGATTATCGCCGGTGTGGAATTTCCAACCGGTGTCGAGGGAAACTAAACTTTTTTCTTCTTTTCGTGCACAGGCGGCTGAAATCAGAATGATAAGAATGCATGAAAACAAATTGTTACGTAGCATAGGACTCATATTTATGATCTAAATGGATTCGCAACCAAAATTATTAAAGAAGTTTGAATTCAAGGAGATAAATCAACGCCCCAGCTAAATATCCTGCCAGGGCAAGAAGTGCTATTCGTTTAAAATACCAGAAAAAGGTAATCTTTTCCATTCCCATGGCGGCAACACCTGCGGCCGATCCGATAATCAGGATACTTCCTCCGGTTCCGGTTGCATAAGCAAGGAATTCCCAGAAAAAGTGGTCTGCCGGGTAAATGGTAAGGGGATACATCCCCTGGACTGCTGCCACCAGGGGAACATTGTCAACAATTGCCGAAATAAGTCCGATAACCAGGATGATCACACTCTGGTTTGAAATATGTGTAGTTAGAAACCCAGCCCATTCCATCAGTAAACCAACCGATTGAAGAGCGGAAATACACAGGAGAATCCCTAAAAAGAACAAGATGGTAGGAGTATCAGTCCTACGCAATGCATGAGCAACAGAAAGGGAGCCACGTGCCTGGTCGTTCTTGCCACGGTGGATCAATTCCGTGAGAATCCACATGAATCCAAGCGACAATAACATCCCCATAAATGGCGGGAGATGAGTAAGTGTTTTGAAAAATGGAACAAATAGTAACGCAGCCATTCCGGCGATAAAGACCGTTTTCCTTTCAACCGCCGTCGTATCGGTGGCTTTTCTTTCTTTGACCACAATTGTAGTATCGTTAACTTTCCGGATCATAAACGTTGCGATGAAAACGGGAATTATCATGCAAAAAAGAGAGGGAAGGAATAATCGCAGGATAATGTTCAAGGCAGTGATCTGCCCGCCGATCCAAAGCATAGTGGTGGTGACATCTCCTATGGGCGACCAGGCTCCACCGGCATTGGCTGCAATGACGATAATTCCCGCGAAAATCCACCGGTCTTTTTCATGATGAAGCAGCTTCCTGATAAGTGAAACCATCACAATGGTGGTTGTTAGATTATCCAGAACTGCTGAAAGGAAAAAGGTCAGGATGCTGATAACCCATAACAGACGTCTTTTGTCAGCCGAAGATATCCGCTTGGTGATAATCTCGAACCCGTCGTGTGCATCTATTATTTCAACAATCGTCATCGCTCCCAGCAGGAAAAATAAAATCCCTGAAATATTCCCGAGATGTTCAATGACCAGGTTCGAAATAGCTTCCTTATTACTGTTCCAGACGATGAATACCGTCCAGACAATGACTCCGGTAAGGATTGCGGTTGCTGCTTTGTTGATCCTGATCTTATGCTCGAATGCGATGGCAAGATAACCGAATATAAAAATTAAGGTAATTATCATCAGGTGCATATACGGTTGTTTCTGAAATGAATTGAATGTCCGAAGATAATAATTTTGGATTAATCGGCTATGTTCTCCCTTTGCTAAATAAAATCACATATGGAGTTTTTTATATCTTTGTATGTTCAAAATGAAAATTAGATTTCTTTCCCCTAATGACTTATTAACTTATTGACCTAATAAACGAAAGATGAAAGCAATTATGAAGAACTTACTTTTCCTGTTCCTGGCAATGATCATAGGTTGCACCGGAAGCGCTCAAGATAAGAAAAATGAAACGATAAAAATTAAAACATCGGCCGTGTGTGACATGTGCAAAGACCGGATCGAGAATGGAATGGCATATGAAAAGGGTGTGAAAGATATTACCCTTGATGTTAAAACGGAAATAGCCACTATACATTATAATCCGAATAAAACCACACCCGATGATTTAAGAAAAGCGATTTCAAAATTAGGATATAATGCAGATTCGATCGCAGCAGATCCGGTGGCTTATAAAAAGCTGCCAGGGTGTTGTAAAAAAGATGCCTCGAAGAATTAATACGCCACAAAAGAAGTTTTTGAAAACGTACGGAAATTAAAGGATTGTATTATTATGCCGGTGGATAAAGAGGTAGCGTAAAGTAAAAACAACTACCTGTTCCTTCTTCGCTGGTGACCCAAATCTTACCATTATTTTTTATAATAAAATCTTTACAGAGGATAAGACCAAGGCCGGTTCCTATTTCATTGTTTGTCCCCTTCGTTACCATTCGTGTTTCAATTTTAAAGAGATCATTGATGATCTCGGGCGACATACCGAAACCAGTGTCTTTAACCGAAACCAGGATGTTGTCTTTATCATGATGACTAACGTTCACCGTTATGTTCCCTCCCGGAAATGTAAATTTAATTGCATTTGAGATGATGTTGCGTACGATGGTATTGACCATGTTGTAATCGGCCATCACCAGGAGATTCTTTTCACCACTTTGTGTGATCAGAATATCTTTGTTATGCACAGCCGATTCAAAAAGCAATACGTTTTCATCGATGATCTCCGTGATGTTGACTTTTTGGGGCGAGAATGGCAACAATCCCTTCTGAACCCTTGCCCAGGTAAGCAGGTTCTCAAGTAAATCGATCGTCCTGGTCGAAGCGTTTTTAAGCCTCAATAATATTTTCTGGCGTTCTTCGTCGGAATATTCTGCGTATTCCTGAGTTAGTAATTCAAGCATTCCGAGAATGACGTTGAAAGGGCTTTTAAGGTCGTGTGCGATAATCGAAAAAAAGTTATCCTTTGCTTGATTGCTTTCTTTCAACATCTGCTCTGAGCGTTCCAGCTCTCTGGTACGTGCCAGCACCATTGCTTCCAGCCTGGCATTATACCTTATGATCAGGAAATAACGCCCGGTTAAAATACCAATCCCTCCTAAAACAATAATTATTATTGTAAGGAACCACCATCGGTACCAAAAGGGTTGGTTGATTTTAATGACCGCCGAACATACCGGTTGACTCCAGATACCCAATGAGTTTTGGGCTTTTACAAAAAACTTGTAAGTCCCGGGAGTAAGGTTATTATATGTAACCGAGTTATGCAGGTAAAAGGCACTTTGGGACCAGCCAGTATCCAAACCTTCCAATTTGTGTTGAAAGACAACCTGTCTTTCATCAATGAATGAAATTGCCCTGAAATGAAAGGTAAGATTATTCTGATTGTAAGAAAATCTAAGCGGAAGTTCCGGGTCCAGTATGTCATTACCCGACTCAACGCTAAGCAGTTTTATCAGTGGAGGTGGAATTTTCGTCAGATCATAGTCTGATGCCGGATAATAAACAGTTAATCCATTATTCGTTCCAAACCAGATGTTATGCTGAAAATCCATAAAGCCAGCGCTACGGTTTATCTCTTGTCCGGAGATGCCTTCAGAAGTCGAAAAATGATCAAGGTTTTTCCCGTCCCAGCGGTAAATACCATTATCGCAGCCAAACCATAACCGTCCGGTATGGTCTTCAAGTATGAGATAAACAGGACGGCTGATCTCGGGGAATCCATTGCCTGCTCTTACCAGGGATGTACCGCGTATAAAATATAACCCTGCTGCTGTCCCCACCCATTTATTGTTTCTGGAATCAATTAAAAAGGAAAAAACATTATTGGCAAGAGGGTTTTCGCGTGAACGGTATTCCATCGCTTTGTCATTTCTGATCTCAACGATTCCAGAGTAGATTGTTGAAAAAAAGATCGAATTCTCTTTACCAGGGAACACTTTCCTGACATATGAATCGGTCATTTTATGATATTGAAGCTTTATAAACCTTTCTCCAGACAGTCTGAAGAGGCCGTCCGAAGTGCCGGCAAATATCTTTCCGTCCGACATGGAAAGCACAGAAGTTGCGATTCCCTCCAGTCCCTGTGTTGCATTGTACCAGCTGATTTTTTTATTTTGGTCGATTTTTGCCACCCCCTTTAAGGTTACAGCAACCCAAATATTCTGGTTAGTGTCTTTAGAAATATCCAAAACCCTGCTATCATAGTTACCGTTATCAGGTGAATGATCAAGAAAAAACTTACTAAAAGATCTTCCATCATAGAAAGTAAGCGCACCATCATGCCCAAAAACATAATGACCCGGACTATATTCCAGACCGGAAGCCACTTCATTGCTGAAAAGTCCGTCAATGGCATAAAAACTGGCAAACCGCCTCGAATGAACTTTTGTGATTCCCCTGAAACCGCCAATCCAGATATTAAACTCACGATCTACAAGAACCGATCGCCCCCCTTCAGAAATCAAACCGTTATTTCGTGCTAAAGTCTCCAGTTTGCCTTGTTTCACATTAAAACAAAGCACCTTATAAAGGTTCCCAAAGTATAATCTTCCCATCCTGTCGGGCTGTAAGAAACAGCGTCCCCCATTACGTTCTACTGGAAGTCTGAAATTTTTATTTGCCAGTGAAAATTTACCTTCATAGAGAAATCCAAGCCAATTATCTCCTAAAAGCCAGAGGACTTTTCCATCGGTTCCCATGGCTACTATTTTTTTAGATAAATATGGAGAGACCTTGAATAAGTCTTTCTTAAAAGAATTATTTTCAAAAATGCATAAACCCTTTTCGGTAGCCACAAAAACCTTCTCTTCAAATTGAAGAATACAATTTATATAGTTCCCGGGCAGGCCATCGTTTGTTGTAAAATGTTTCCAAAGGCCGTTTTGAAATGTAAACAAGCCGTCCTTCTCTGAACCAACCAATACCACCGGATTGTCATTTTGGTAAAATACGTCTAAAGCTGAATATGAAGTGCTGAAAACGGAAGGAAGGCCACGATGACTGGCGATAGTCATCCAACGTCCATTTAAAAAAGTGGATATCACAAGTTCCCCGCTTTCAACCAAAGCCCATATTTTGTTTTTTGAATCTATGCACAGGTAAGCATAGCTGGTTGATTTTAAACCGTCGGAAACATTATAATTTTTAAATCTTATGCCGTCGTAAGAAGAAATACCCGATCGCCTTGCAATCCATATTAAGCCTGATGAATCCTGCTTGAGATCAAAGATCATGGAGTTTGCCAGACCATCAGACTCGGTGTAAGTGCGCACAGGATAGCGCTGGGCAAAAATACCTGTCCCAGATATAAGGGATAGAAGGAGTATCAGACAGAAGGTCTTTAAGATATTTTGATGTGATAACAATAGAATATTTTAGAAAAATTAACCTAACATGATTATTCCTTGTCAAAGATAATCAATTTATTTTCACCTACATGTATATTCTGGTTAAAAGGAGATTATCTCTATACCATCATCCCATATCTTTTCAATTTAGCCAGCAATACCTCCTTACTGACAGGTTTTGCAATATAATCGTCACACCCGGCTGCGAGCGTTCTCTTTTCGTCTCCGGTCATGGCGAAAGCAGTAATCGCAATGATAGGAAGGTTCTCCCGGAATGATTTGATCTCGTGTGTGGCTTTCATCCCATCCATCACCGGCATTTTCATATCCATCAGAACCATACTTATTTCAGGGTGTTCCCGGCATTTATCAACGGCTTCTTTCCCGTTTAAGGCCGGGATTATGGTAACCTCAATTTTCTTTAAAATTGCTTCCAGATAGGATAAGCTGGATTCATCATCTTCGGCAATCAGGATAACCGGGTTTACTATGAGCGGAACGTCATTTTCTATCTCCATTATTTTTGTAATCCCGGTATCACTCTTTTCATAGGGCAAGTCAAATGTAAAAACGGAACCTCCCCCTTTCTCTGACTCCACCCGGATTACACCGCCCAGTAACCGTATCAATCCCCTTGCGATGGACAATCCCAGACCGCTGCCTTCATAACTTCTGGAATGCGTTGCCTCCTCCTGCATAAAAATATCAAAGATCCGGGCTTGTGCCTCTTTGCTGATACCCGATCCCGTATCTTTAACAAAAAATTCTAATGATCCCGATTTTATGGTATATCCAAAAGTAATCCCCCCTTTAGAGGTAAATTTAATGGCATTATCAATCAAATGCGACAAGACTTTCTGGAATAGCTCCCCATCGGAATAAAGGATGATGTTTTCGGTTTTCGAGGGAATATTAAGATGTAACTCAAGATTTTTTACATTGCACAACGACTGAAATTGATCACAAAGTTGATAAAGTGTATGGTGCAGGTCGATGGATTTTCGTTTCACTTCCATATTTCCTGAAGCGATCAGAGAAATATCCATGTAATTGGTAATAGTATTGATCAAACGATTGCTGCTTGATTTAATAAGCGTATAAAAGTTCTCCTTCTCTTTATTTGTGAGATCGGGTTGAGTGATCAGTTGGCTGAATCCAAGAATTCCATTAAGGGGAGTTCGTATTTCGTGGGAGATGTTGTTCATGAACGCTGTTTTCAGACGGTCGACTGCCTCGGCTTTTATTAACGCTTCTTTACGTTCCTCCTCAACCCGCTTACGTTCGGTGATGTTCTCAACCGTTCCATCATAATAGAGAGGTGTTCCGTATGAATCACGTATGAGTTTTGCATTCTCCCTGACAATAATAACCTCACCATTGCAACAAATCCATTTTGCTTCCAGGTCCTTGACCTCGCCATTCTTTTCAATTTCCTCAATAAATTGTTCTCGTCGATAGGTAGGTTCAAAACCACATTCTTCAAGATTTTTTAATGAGATATTTTCCAAATCTGAAAAACCCAGCATTTTATATATTACCCGATTTGCCAATAATATTTTTCCTTCAGGGGTTGTTCTATACAATCCTACAGGTACATTATCGAATAGAGCGCGAAATTGCTTCTCACTCTCTTGTAACGATTCTTCTGTTTGTTTTCGGAGGGTAATATCGCTGACCACAACACGACAGATGGGAACACCGTTGATATCCTGTGTCATGGCCGTATCCAGCTGCGACCAGAATGGATCCGCGTTTTTGCGCACCATCCGCAACTCGTAAACCTGAGGGAGGCCTGTTTTAAAAAGCTGTTTGCAATGCTGGTAGTAAATTTTCTGATCCGCAGTTGATATAAACCGAGTTAACGATTGCTTGACGATAGCTTTTCGGGGTACACCAAGCAAGACAACTGCAGTAAGATTTGCGTCAATGATTATCCCTTTTTCTGTGATGGTTAAATAACCAACTGGAGCCAGGTCGTACAGATCGAAGTAGCGTGCCCGTGAAGCCTCCAGTTCTTTCTGCATCTCGCGTAGTTCCAGGTTCTGTATCTCAAGCTCAATCCGCTGAACATGAAGCGATTCCTCGGTCTGTTTACGCTCTTCCAGTTCACGTTCAAGGGCTTCGGTCCGCTGTCTTACCAACTCTTCAAGTTGAATGTTTTCCTGGCGAATCTGGTCTTCCGATTTTTTAAGACGGATCATCGAAGAGACCTGTGCTGTCAGCTCGGCTTTATCAATGGGTTTGGAAAGGAATATCTCGGCTCCTGATTTCATCACCTTATTACGAATTGCAGAACTGGCCTTTGTTGCAGTCATCATGATGACCGGGATGTGCTTAAGAAAATTATCCTCTTTCAACCTTTTACAAGTTTCAAAACCGTCCATGAAGGGCATCACAAGGTCAAGGAGGATCACATCGGGTTTTTCTGCCACGGCTTTTTCAATCCCTTCATTACCAGAAAAAGCAGTGATAACCCAGATGTCAGGAAATACTTTGGAGAATAATGTCGTCAAAGCCACTAGGTTACTCTTTTGATCATCAATAGCTAAAATTTTTGTCACATCTTAATCAGATATTGAGAAAGTTGTTCAAGCAGAGTTTTATTGTTATGATCAGATTGAATTGCCTTTTGATATTTTCGGATTTTTGCAATCTCCTTCAATTCAATTACATTAATGTCTTTGGGCAGTCTTTTAATAATATTATGATAAGCTCCGATAAAAAGAATACCAGTTTCGTTCCGGTCCAGTGTCTCAGTTATCCTGCCGGCAATATATTTATCCCTCCTGATTAATAATGATGGTTTTAAAATTTTATACCTGAGCAGCTGAAAGAGTTTTTTTATCGTAGTTTTTGATTTTAAGATAGATTGAAGTCCATCGTATTCAACCTTGACCAGAGTAAAATCTTCAGTTCTCATAAGTATTGAGCCCCGTCCGATTAATTTTAAAACAATTTCAGAATTTTTACTTCCCGATTTGATGCCTTCATCAATGATTTTCATGGCTATTTCACCATCAACAAACATCCCATCCTGATATATTTTTATCCCCTTTGTATCAACATTTATGTTTTCGAAATAGGATTCAATTGTACGCCAGTAGCCATTTACAGTATCGGTGTGCTTTTGCCATTTATTTTCTCCAAGTTCGGAAATACTTTTATTCTTAAGTTCTTTCCCCAGGGAGCCCATGTCGGCCTGTGAATGAATGATTGGAACATATATTAGTGTTCTCAATGTGAAAGTCTATTAGTATTGTTCTTTACATAAGATCTCCCAATGGACCAAGATTTATGTTTAAGTCCCTATCAGTAAGGTTAAAGTATTTTTTCAGTTCTTCCATTTTCATCTCCAGCTTCATCAAGGTTTCCCCCAATCTTTCAATTTCCCCTTCCGTTAATAAACCACCATCGACTCTTCGCATGGCTTGCTTTTCAACGAGTTTCCGGATGAGTTCAACTAAAGTAAGTACGAGTTTTGCTAATCCCGAATCTGCATTTTCGGGTGTAAGCTTTAGCCTGGATTCTTTACTGCTTGTTAGCTTCCCGATCTCCTCCGAAAGTTCATTAAGCGATCCGGAATTATATAGTACCATAGATTCGTTCATTGTTCTGATTATTTTAAGGTGATATCAACAAAATTGTATGGTGGCCACGGACCGGTTAACATTAAACGAAGGCCGGTATATTGATTTTGTAAATCCTTAACGATATGAATCAAATCCTCTTTTTTATCTTTTTCAAGTAAAAAAACAACATCGATGATATTTGTTGCCGTTGTCATTTTTTTAAATTTATGAATTGGGTTCAATTGCGCAAGATGCGTAGTAATATCTTGAATGATTTTATCAACATGCGTTAACAGCAGCTCTTCAGAACGGTGCTCAATTAGTTTTTTATTAAGGTAATCCCTGTACACTGAATATTTATTTTCGATAGCAGGTTTAGCAGGTGTTTTGGTGTTGGCCACTGATTTTGCCTTCATCTCTGCTCTTAATTTTTCGGAATTGCAAAAAATCTTAAGCCCGAATTCACATTTGTTTTCAACTTTCCGAAGGTTTAGCTGAATTTCATTTAAATTTCTTTTAAGTATTTTAATAATCGAGTCAGTCGATTCCATTAGAGAATTATACCGCATTGGAAGAAGGGTAAATTGTTGTGCAAGATTTTCAATCACTCCGGCATAAGCAAGCGCATTTGATTTATCTGCAATCAGTTCACCTCTTCTGATGTCGCTTACCACCGCTGAAATTCCATCTAGAGAAACCATATTTAAATTCGCACCGGCAATGCCGTTCATGCCAACCAGGATTAGATTTAACTTCTCTTGATTATTTTTTACGGATAATATTGCATAAATCATTTTGTCCATGCTTACTTTTCCACTATAGAATTCCCCGACTTTAATTGCTCCATGGTTTCAACCGAGCTTAACATCAATTTTACTCCAACATACACCAAATCGATATCTGCAACGGTAACTACAATGTCACCAATCAGGATAACTCCTTTGTTCAAAACCCTGTCGAGTATCTCAACGATGGTGATGTCTTTTGACTGGTCAATTACATTATCGTACATTATTGTTTTTCTTTAATTGAAATAAAACTAAATGGCGGCCAGGGACCCGTTGCTTCAATATTAAAACCGGTATTACCATCCTCTTTTCTCAGTTTGTCGACAATACATTGAAATTCATTCATGTTGCTTTTATTTATGAGAAAAGTGGCATTGAGGATCATGTTATCCTCTCTTCCCGTAAGTTCTTTCGGGAGCAGGTTATTGAGGCTGACTGATTCGCTTAGTTTATTAAATTCATTAAAATATTTCTGTCCGTAGTTCTTGCAAATCCTATCCACCTCATTTTCAATCAGGTCGTTTTTTTTTCTTTTTAAAAGAAATGCTTTCCCCGGTGAACTTGCCATGATCTGTTCTTCCAGAGCAGCAGAATCCTCGCTCAGTTCATCAATTTGTTCACTCATGGCTTTACGATTGCAATAAATTTTAACCGACCATTCCTCCTTCCCGCTGATATTATGGAAATTTTCGTTCAACGAAACGGAATATTCCGTGATGAACTTTTTTAAATTGGCTTTAGTAATAAAGATAGTGCCGAATTTAAACGGGATCACGGTACTTTTTTCCATGATCATGGAGATAATCCTTAGATGCTCTCGTGCACCGGATTCCAACCATTGAATATCTGATAGTTTCTTCTTAAAGTTCTCTTCGGAGAATTCATCTTCGGAAACATATCTAACAAAAACGTAAAAACCATCAATAATAATTGATCTTAACCCTTCGGACTCCATTTTATGTGAAAGCACCAGGGGGCTTCGTGAAATGCAATAAACATAAATCAGGTCATCGTTCATGATTGTTGTGCGATTGGTTAATAATTTACTGGTCGGCGCTATCCGTTCCTTCAAAGGAATTAAGTCGTTCGAAGGATATAATCTCAAGATTTTCATTCATCCTGACTGAATAGAACAACCGTATTTTTTTCGGAGGCATGTTCATTGATTTTAAGAATGAATCATCTTCATATACCTCAGCCACCGCTTTCCAGATTTCATTCACTTTTTCAATTTTTATTACCGTTACGTCATTACTGTCAATAGTCTCTTTCAGAAACTTAACCACCGTTTTTTTTACGTCAATCATTTTGTTCATTATTTTTTCCTCCTAAATTGTTTCATCATTTCATTGTTTTTCTTGTTTGTCGTCTCTGATATTTTCCAGTAATTTCAGCAATTCATCTTCCTTTCTGTCGTATTCTTCTTCATCAATTTCATTCATCTCAAATTTTAACTGCAACGCCATCAATCTTTCTTTAATTGCTCCTTCATCCGATATTTCTTTTTCGATAACATCGTTGATTTTTTTTCCGAAAAAAAGAACTCCTTTTAAAGGTGCCAGCACCATATCATCGATTAAAAACATATTAAATTCCTTTGGTATTTATTATCAGGTTGACAAAATTATAAGGTGGTAATGTCCCTACATATTTAAAGGTCATCAAGCTTCCATATTTTTCATCCAGATAGTTTACTGCCTTATCGAATTCAGGTTCGATACTGTTTTTGATGAGGAAGGCGGCATTGAGTATCATCAGTTCTCCATAGTTGTCGTTTATATTCATGTCGTCGGCAAGTGGATTTAGGGCATCGAGGATGGTATTTTTATACTTATCTGTTTCATTTTTAAGGGCTGCAGCCACCATTTCTCCGATTTTCATCCGCTGGTAATGAGTTTTGTCCACAGGTAGGTTCATTAGTTTTCCCCGCAATATCCTGATATCTTCATATTTTTCCACGATACTTTCGTACATTGGTTCTTCACGGGCAAGTACTTTGATACCAAGTTCTTTTTTGCCTTCTATTTTGTTGAGTAGATCGCTGAATTTTTCATAATCCTTTTCAAGAATTTTCAGAATTCCTGCGTCATCATTATGCTCGGAGATAGTTGAAAACCGAACCGGAAGAACACTGAAACGTTTCATAACCTCCTCAAGTACTTTTTCGTGGGTGGTCATGTTTACTCTTCGAACTTCATATTGAATGATCGGCGAATTACTAACGATAGCGCTGATATCCTTATAATTAATACCATAAACCATATCTGCGCGTTTCCCGATTCCAATCGGGCCAAAGTCAATCGGACCGGTATGCCTGATGATCCCATAAATGTATTTTCCTTCTTTCAGTATTTCCTGCTCGTTGCTCATAAAAGTCGTTTCACAAATTTTTACATTTCCCATTTTTCGGGAAAAATTTTCAGGTCGATAAAATTAAAAATCGGTAATGGCGCTGTATATACAAAATCGCTCCGATCCTGGTATCTGGCGCCAAGGTCGGCCATGATGTTATCAAATTCCAATTCCCGCCCACTGTTCACCAGAAAAGCAGTATTCATAAACATGGTATCTCCGCTTGTTTTGTTATGGGTATATTCGAATACCGATTTTCGGAAGGCCTCGATAATCTTTCCTGCCTCCTCCTCTTTTTTTTCAACCAGTGCACGTTCTACCAATGTTCCGGCTTCAGCAATTTTCAGATTTCTTTTTTCATGATCGTCCAGTTTTTCGATTTCTGCCCTGATTTTTTGCAGTTCAACATGCTTCCTGTCGATCTCATTGTATATTATTACCATGTTTTTCCATGCTCCTCTCACATTGAGCTCCACTTTGTTTTCAAACTGTTTGAGTAATTCCATAAACTCACTATACCTGCGATTAAGAAGGTTCCGTATTTCATCGGGGGTTGCTGCGATGGTTCCAAACCTTATGGGAAGTACGCTCCCGAATTCCTTCATCACCTCTTCAATCACCTTTTGGTGTGCCAGCATGTTTTCAGGATTCACTACGAACCTGCTAAGCGGATGGTCGCTTACCACCATACATAAGCCGTCGAAACCAATAGTGGATACCAGGTCTCCGCGTCCGCCAATTCCGATCGGTCCCAGATTAATATCATAATTTGACGCAATGATGCAATAAATATATTTTCCGTCTCTCTGCATATCACTCCTTTATTGTTACCAAAATCAGGTTTTCATTCACTTTCTCTTTTTCAAGAGAGATCAAACCCTCTTTCGAAGATTGTCTTGCTGCCGCTAAATAATCGAGTAATGTATGATAGGCCTTATTGATCTTGTTGAAGTTTTCTTCGTCACCATTATCCAGATGTGCATCGGGATGAAATATTTTTGCTTTTTCCAGATAGGCTTTTTTTATTTCTGATTCCGAAGTTTCTTCTTTAACTCCCAGTTCTTTTTTTGCTTGTACTACATTCTCCGGATTCAGCTCTTTTACTTCAAGTGTATAAAAACTATAATAGGGCAGGGGCCCTACTAATTTGAAATTCAAGGCGCTATTGAATTCTTCATCAAGAAGGTATACCGCTTGCTCAAACTTTTCCTGTTTATTCCTGTTTATTAGAAACGCACAGTTTGTCACCATCTCGTCGTTCATCACCTCATGCGTTATAATGTCGAGGCTAAAAGGAGACAATACATCCAAAATTTTTAATTCAGTTGCTTTATTTTTTTTATCTAACTGTTCATGTACACATAATCCCATCTTAAACTGATCCACTTTCTTGATGATGCCATTGTTTTTCATAATCTCAGTTTTCATTTTTTGTATATCGGGAAGTTCAGATATGCTTTTCAATACCTCTCCAAAATTTACCCATGTAACCACCAGATCAATTTCTGTCAGGCATTCAATTTTTTGCAATGAATCGATAATTAAATCATGACCGTTTTCAAGTATTTTGACGACCTCTTCCTTTGAGTTTACAATTGTTCCGAGCCGCATGGGGATGATCATGGTAAATCCCACCGCCATGAGTTTTTCAATCGTTTGTTGATGATGAACCAACCCGCGTGCCAGCGATTCCCGGTCTGAAAAATCAAGTTGTGTATTCTCTCTGTCGGAAACGACGGCTGAGATACCCTGATTAGAGATGACATAAACCCCTGAATTTTCCAATGATCTGAAAAGATCCGTACCATAAAAATTAGGTACGATACCATAGATATATATTCCTTTTGTTGTCATACGATGTGATTTTATTTCTTCGTTATATTTTGTTTTAATACCAATCCGATCGCATCTTCAAAATGATTATCCAGGATGAGGATTTCATTGGTGGATTCAGATAATTTTCCACGTTTCTGATCAATCAGGCTGCGAATGGCAAGCATTGCTGCTTTCCGGCAAATAAATTCGATATCGGAACCAGTCAGGTTTTCTGTTTTCAATGCAAGCTTATTCAGGTTTACTTTTTTGCCCAAAGGTTTTTTCCGGGTGTGGATATCGAATATTTTCTCCCTGGTTTTAACATCCGGCATAGGTAATTCAAATATCAGATCGAACCGGCCACTTCTTAATAACGCGGGATCAATTAAATCGATCCTGTTTGTTGCAGCCAGGACAATCACGCCTTTCAAGTCTTCTATGCCATCCATTTCAGTAAGGAACTGGCCGATCACCCGTTCCATCACCCCTGAGCCCGAGCTGTCGCTGTTACGCCTGGGAGTGAGACTGTCTATTTCATCAAGAAACAAAATACATGGCGAGGCTTGTTTGGCCATTCTGAATAGTTCCCTTACCCCTTTTTCTGATTCGCCGATGTAACGGCTTAAAATCTGCGGGCCTTTTACTGAAATAAAATTAACGCCGCTTTCACTTGCAAGCGCTTTTGCCAAATAAGTTTTACCGGTGCCGGGTTTCCCATGAAGAATAATACCTTTCGGAGGATTGGTATCGGCTTTTTTAAACAGATCGGCATATTTCAGGGGCCATTCCACCGTTTCCTTTAATGCCTCTTTGATTTCATCGAGACCGCCCACGTCATCCCATTTCACATCGGGCACCTCCACAAATACTTCCCTGATGGCCGAAGGTTCCACCTCTTTCATTGCATCCAGAAAATTATCCATGGTCACTTCCAGCGACATCAATAGTTCATAAGGAATTTCGGCTATCTCGAAATCAATTTTCGGGAGAATTTTCCGCAAAGCAGTCATGGCGGCTTCACGGGCTAATGCTTCGAGATCGGCGCCCACAAAGCCGTGGGTGATTTCTGCCAATTTTTCCATTTCTACATCCATCGACAAAGGAATGCCCCGGGTATGGATGTGAAGGATTTCCAGTCTTCCCTTCTTATCGGGGATGGAAATGGAAATTTCGCGGTCGAACCGTCCAGGTCTTCTCAATGCCGGATCTATGGAATTAGGAATATTGGTTGCGCCGATCACGATGACTTTCCCTCTCGATTCCAGGCCGTCCATCAGCGATAACAATTGTGCAACCACTCGTTTCTCCACCTGTTTCTCCCCGCCCATGTCCTCTCTCTTGGGAGCGATGGCGTCAATTTCATCGATAAAAATGATCGAGGGTGCATGTGCCTGGGCCTCTTCAAAAAGTTTCCGGATCCGTCCTTCGCTCTCGCCATAGAATTTTCCCATGATTTCGGGACCGGAGATGTTAATGAAATAGGCATCCGTTTCATGGGCCACTGCCCTAACGATGAGCGTTTTCCCAGTTCCCGGGGGGCCATAAAGGAAAACTCCCTTAGGCGGTTGAACACCAAGACGTTCGAAAATTTCCGGATATTTTAGCGGAAGTTCAATCATCTCTCTGATGCGCTGAACCTGGTTTCCAAGACCTCCGATATCTTCGTAGGATACTTTCGTTTTGCGTTCCCCTTCCTGCTTGGATAATTCAAGCTGACAAACAGTACTGGGATGAATCAGCACCATGCCCTCCGGATTGGTGCCGGTAACCGTATAGTCGACTGCCCGGGAACCAAAAAGTGTGGCCCTCACCTTATCTCCTTTCGTCACAGGCAATCCATTGATGAGCGAACCAATATATTTAGCGTCATCGGCCTTAAACAAAGAGCCGGATTTTGTATCTGGTTTAAGCTTTATTTTGGCGGCTTGCCGGCATGTCGTTTTAATGATCTTTACTTTTTCGTCGATGCCGGCCTGGGCATTTTCTCTGGTGATTCCGTCAATCTGAATTATACCCTTATCCCGGTCTTCAGGATAACAAGGCATTATTTTACCAGGGGTGGCACGCTTGCCTTCAATAACGATTATATCGCCACTCTCCAGGCCGATCAACTTCATGTCTTTTGGATCGATCCTGGCAATTGCCCTGCCAACATCCTTCACCAGGGCCTCTTTTATCCGCACTACTATTTCGTCTTTTGTTTTGGTCATGTGTTATGGGTTGATATAATGGGTTGATCTCCAAAAAGAAACATCCTTAACTGATTCAGTGCTTCTGCACCTTTGATTTCTTCGGCAAACCTCGGTACTTCAACTTTGTTTAAACGGCTAAATATTTCACTAATCTCTTGTAAATATGGCAATTGTCCGATCTTTTTTCTTTTACAAAAATCACACCCTTCTGTAACCATCACATTATTCACGATAATTTGCCGTGAAACGATTCCGGATGAACCAAGATCAGCAAGTAATCTACTAGTTTCCATGATCGCCATTGCTTCGGGGATACATACTGGGATAAATTCACATTTGTCACTGTCCTGCAATATGTTTTCAATCTTTTTTATCGTTTTTTTAAGGTTGAGTAAAAAAGTATCCACCTCATCCTGCTGATAGGAACCTGAAAAACTTGTGATCATATAGCGGTACTTCCATCTCATCCTGGCGGCAACTTTTATCCATTCATCAAATAATTTTGGAGATGAAATAAGTCTTAATGTATGACCGGTTGGGGCTGTATCCACAATATATTTATCGTATCCGCCTCTTTCAATAAAGTCAATAATGGTTTTAAAACTCATCAGCTCATCAATACCGGGTATCGACAAGGTCATCATCTCATCGATGTCCTCGGTGTCAAGGTTTGTAGAGGTTTCAAGAAGCTTTTTCATTTCTGCCTGATGCTCGGTAATAAATCCTGAAAGCGCTTCGTCGGCAACAACTTCAATAGCCGAAAGATTGGCCGTATCGACAACCTTCACAACTTTAAAACCGATTTGCTGTTCAAGACAATCCGACAAGGAATGAGCCGGATCGGTGGAGATGAGCAGCGTTTTGGAATTTTCAGATAACGCCAAGGCTGTGGCAATGGCACAACAGGTTTTCCCAACACCACCTTTCCCACCGAAAATGATGAGTTTAAGGTTGTTGTTTTTTAAGCCGGCAAGTGCCATTTCATTTATTTTTTTATCCTGATTTCAAGGATTCCATTGGTGAATTTATGCCTCAGATTTGATTTGATTACCTTGACCGGGAGTAGCAATTCTTTACGATAGGTTCTGTTTTTGCTTACAGCCGAAATCTCAAGGATGTCTTCCTTCAGATCGATTTTAATGTCATTTACCTCTACTCCCGGCATTTCGGCAATAACAACGATCTCATTCTTTTCATTAAAGACGTCGGTTATCGGTTCCCGCTCTTCATCCACTTTAGGCCCTTCCGGGGTTTTTTTAATATTTCCGAAAGTCTCGACTTTTGGCGAACCTCCAACTGCAGTATTGATGGTGAAGCCATACACTCCCTTCAATCCTTTTTTAAGATGATCAAAATTGATTTCACCCTCTTTCCTGATCCCACCGTTTTCTTCGAGCTTCCCGGCCAGGTCAGCCAGCTTTTCGATCCCTTTGAACAGATCGCCTAATCCGAAAAGATCAAAATCGATACCTTCTTTTTTTCCATTGTTTTTATCTTTTTCCATTTTACCGCTTGTTAAGGGTTTTAATTATTTATTTTGTTCTTGCACTCATGGTTTCCAGCTTCTCCAGGCGGGTTTCAAAATCTTCCCGTTGCTGCATAAGCTCTTTTTCCCTGGCTTTTGTCGAGAGATAAGTATCTTCCTGCCACCAGTTTATGCCCATTTCCATGGCTTTATCTACCGAAGCCACAAGTAGCCTGATTTTAATGGTTAACAGATCTATATCCGCTATCTGAATTTTGATATCACCAGCAATAACGATCCCTTTGTCGAGCACTCTTTCGAGGATATCGGCCAGGTTGGTTGCTTGTAATGCATGGGTCATTTCGGCCATTGTACTTTTTTTTAATAATTTATCGACATGGTTTTCCAAGCTTTCTTATCGTCCTTCCTTGACTTTTTACTCTTTTCTGCCGGTTCAGGAGGATGCATCATTCCGGCTTTTTCATCATTATATGCCTGGATCTCCTTTAACCTGTTTTGAATAATTTCAAGCCTTAGTAAAATCCTTGTTTCTTCACTCTTTAACCGGGTTCTTTCTTTTTCGAAGAGATACAATTTTATAAAATCTGATTCCTCCTTATTGGGAATACCCGATTTGACAACATTCTGCATGCTTTTGATGCTCTGAAGTCCTTTTATTGCACTTGATATTGGCATAATATTTTAAGTTTGTTGATTTGAAAATTTAAAAATGTGTTTATATGATATCAGGCATATTGTTCAATAAGTTCATCTACAATTATCTTTACCTTTTCCTGGTTAGTTTTTGAGCCAATCCGGCTCGTTTCGGAAGTGAGAATATCCTGGCAAATTTTTCGGAAAACACCTTTGGATTTCGATGGGGTTGTTTTTAAAGTTGCCAGTGTTTTTGCAATCATAATGGAACCACGTATTGTCGGGTCAAATTCAGTTTTCCCCGATTCGCGCAAACCCCTGACAATTTTAACTATGATCTCTGTATCAGTTAGCGAAAGGTTAGACTTTGCCCGGGTAATCTGCAACTCGGTTTCATAGTCGAAATGATCGAGGTCCATAGTGACCATTCTGTCGCGAAGCGCATCCTGGGTCCGGTTAACTCCGGCATACTCTTCAGGATTTGAAGTAAAGATTGCACGGAATTCAGGATGCACTTTCATGTAGTAATCCTCTTCCTTAGCAGCCGAAGTACTCAGCATTCTTTCCTGTAGGATGGGTAGGAGTATATTATTTGCTTCAGGACGTGAACGGGTAAATTCATCATAGATAAGGGTAAATCCATTTTTAACAGCAATAGTTAAGCGGTTATTTACCCACTGTTTGCTCATGTCCTCCTCATATTTATGAACAGAGTGAATAAACTTGTCATCCAGCTTTTTATATTTATAGCCCTGTTCACTTCCAATGAGATCGGACGTTTTATACTCTGCATCCCCATGAATTATGACCACTGGCCTCCCGATCTTACTGGCCAGATGCATGGCAACGGTTGTTTTTCCGGTTCCCGACGGTCCCCTGAAATGCACCGGGAATCCAGCCTTTATATATGTAAGACCGCGTTTGGTAATGTCTTTAATGTAGTCAGTTTCAACAAAATTCGACATTGGTTTTAATTCAATGACGGTGTTCATTTCACAATTGTTGTTCATGGTATGTTTTGTTAATGTGATAAGGTGTTATTGATTAAATGGTTGGTTTGGTATTTGTTTCAGTGTTTCTTCCCAGATGTTTCTTGCCGCCTTAATATCTTTTGTGATTTTTTCCTTTGCAACCATAAACTCCTTCCGCTTTGCCTGAAACTTTTCTATTGCTTCCTGTCGTTTTATGATACTTCTGCAGATATTGTTCCCGATATTTTTCATTTTCAAATCTTCATATTTTCTGATTATCCAATTAATCCTTTACCTCCACAACGGGTACATGGCAGGCCATCGCTCGATTTTCCCGAACCCTTGCATTGAGGGCATATGGTATTGCTTTCACAATGAATATTTCCTTTACCCCCGCAAACAATGCACGGCACCCTGGCTCCAAGCGGATTTTTACCTGTCCCCGAACAAAAAATGCATTTTATCAGGGGCTCCTCCATTTTCAATTGCCCAGTACCGTTACAAACCAAGCAATAGGATGTTGGAGCGAGTAAATCGTAGGGATCCTTTCCTGTTCCGTTACAAAACACACATCTGAATATTTTTACCATGATCTTATCTATTTGATCCTTTAGAAAAGTGGCTTGATAATTTCGACGAATAGTATTCATTCAAAGCCCGTGTGTAATGAACAAACCAAAACCTTCTTTTTACTTTTATCAATTTACCACAAGCGCTGACGAAGTATATGTTCCGATAAGTTCTTATCAACGGTTTGAATTCAATACCGCAATTACAAAGCATTACTTGTTCAGGTATCTTTAGTGTCATTTCTCAAAGGATGATTTGAATCCGTTATTTTGCGATCTTAGGTCTTGGGTAGTAGATGTTTTCAATTTTCAGCACTTTCCCGTCATCCAGCAATTTTTTAGCAACGAATCCAAGTTTCATCCGGGTCTCACCAAGTGGTTGTTCCATTGCCGAAATTTTCACACCCTTTGGGTGTTTGTTGATATAATCCGTCACCTTCTCTTCCAGTGTCATCGGTACTTCCGGCACCAAGGCAGGAACCACTATTTTCGTGAAAGGAACTTCCTTTTCAACTTTAACAGGCGCTACCTTTTCTGTTTTAACCGGGATTTCCTTAGCTATTTTGACCGGTTTCCCTTTTTTTACTTCTTTTTTTTCGGTCTTTTTTATAATTTCCTTAGGTTGGGTAATAATGCCTGTTTTCCTTATTTGAGCCATTACGTTTTGCATCTTGTTCCACTCCGACGATGCCTGAACTCTGTTTTGCAACAAATCATCAAGCATACCGGCGGTTGAGATTTTAATGTTCTTAACTTCGTTACGGATACCTTTGATTGACGCATGGATTCCCTTCATTATACCATTATAATCGTCAAGTCTTTCTAATTCGCCATTGGCAAGACCTTTCCTCAGTTTTTGAGCCATTTGTTGATTTTCCTTACTGATTTCCGATAACCTTTTTTGATATCCATTCAACAAGGTTCTGGTGTATTCAACTCTGTCGGCGAGGTTTTTACCCAGTTCTGCTCTCAGATCAGCTGACATTTCCTGATGCTCCTTCTCAAAATTTACCAGTATCTCATTGGTGTTTTTGAAGATACCCGACACCTCATCATTGATGTTTTTAATATCGTTATTGATATTTTTCATGAGAGTGTCAAATTCCTTCATCCTGGTTTTCTCATTTTGTATTCTGCCTGTTCTACCCTTGGCAAAGAATTTATTTAATTCGTCGGCCATAAGTACCCTTTCTTCTGAGAACCCTTTAATCATGTTAAACGTAGAGGTTTGGATAGCCCCAACCTCTTTTCCGATGGAAGAGATCGTACGATGGATACCATTCATTAATTCCTTATAGGAATCAAATCGCTCCTTTTCTCCCCTGGCGAGACCTTTTCTTAATGCCGCAGCATTGGCATTTAATACAGCAGCCATTTCCTGATGGTCCTTCCGGAATCGGTCGAGGGTTTTTTGTACATCGTTTACAAGTTGTTCGTTTTCTTTAATCCGTTGTTTGAATGAAGTAAGTATATCTTCACTCAAATTTCTCATTTCTGATCCTAGTCCCATTTTTTTATCTCCTATTGTTTTATGAATTTTTAGTTATTTGTATTAGTTGATTTCATTAATTATTTGATCTTTAATTTTTTTTATATCCTGTACCAGAATGTGGTCGCCTTTTTCAAGCAAGTTCTCAAGGCATCCTATCATTCTGTTATGTATTTGTTGAAAATCCATGAAAGTCTTCATTACTGTTTCCTTTCTCATCTCCTGCAGTTTTGAAATCTGAGTAAGTTGGTCTTTGATGATGCCAATTTTTTCGTTGGCATCCTGGGAGGGAATATCTTTGATGCCCAGCAAGCTATTTTTTAGCAGTTGGGCAGTTTCTTTCTGAGCTTCAATAAAGCTCAAAAACTGGTTTTCGGCTTCTTTTTCCTTTTTGTCAAGAACGCAGAGAATGCCTGACATAATGGTATTGTAATCTTTTTTACGCAATGAACCATTTTTTGCCAGGGTTTCGCAAAGCCTGGAATTTAACATGTCTCTTTCTTTTTTCAGATCATTTAAGGAATTATGGACATGATCGAACAGGGAATGGGATGATTCTGTAATATTTTCTGATGATTGGAAAGCGGTATGGATTTTTTGAATCCGGGACTCGTAGGAGTTTATGATGTTATTGCAAAAAGCATCTAAATTTAATTCAGGTTGGGTATTCATATACATAATGGATTTGTTTTGATTTTAATATGGGGAAAGAGAAATTCCTGGTAAATCATGCTTTCAGGTATAAAATCCGGAAGGATGTTTTAGCAAGAATAACTGCTTAACTGCAAAATGCCTTATGCGGCTTTAGCAGTTAATCCGATTGCTTCTGCATACTTCAGGTATGTTTCAACAGAGGCAACGACCACCCTTGCTTCTATAGCAAGAAGTTCGATACCAACTAATGAAACTCTTACCCATGCATCAACTACGACACCTTTGTCGAGGATACGGTCAATAACCTCTACGAGGCTGGATGACCCAATGGTTTTTTCTACTGCCATTTTTTTAATCTCCTATTATTTGTTTATATATCCCGTACTTGACATTTGAGGGACGGTTTACCTCTTGTGTCAAGGGACTAAACAAAGGGTGGACCAGAAAAATTAGGTAAATAAAAAAATTGTAATTTCTATCAGCTAATTATCTGAATATGAGGCGCGAAAAAAAAATGAATTTTTTTGAAGAAAAAAATATTTCAGAACGGTTTAAGGAAATGTTAGGATATAAATATTAAAATAATCGCGTAAATACGCGAAAACAAGTTATTTTTCACTTTTATTAATATTAATATCATACTTTTTCATTTTCCTACTTAGCGCATCACGGTGTATTCCGAGAGCATCTGCCGCTGTTTGTTGATTGAATTTGCTACTTTGCAGCGCCTTCCGGATCATCTTTATCTCCTGCGTTTTCAGATTGACGGAATCAGAATGATCTTCGTTTGAGGAAATTTTCTGCGATTTTATCGGAAAATCATTTATCCGGAGAGAGTTGCCTTTACAAAGGATGATGGCTCTTTCGGTCATATTTCTTAGTTCCCTGACATTTCCCGGGAAATCATATTTTACAAGTGTATCAAAAACTTCATCTGAAATTTGAAGACTCGGTTTATTAAACTTCGTTGCATAAACATCAACAAAATGAATAAGCAGGGGTGTGATATCTTCAGTCCTTTCACGGAGCGCAGGTATATGTATATGCAAGGTATTGAGCCGGTGAAGAAGGTCAAGCCTGAATTTTTTTTTCTCCACTCTTTTTATTATGTCATGATTAGTGGCTGAGACGATCCTGAAGTCGGTATGAATCTGGTTTGTATCCCCGACTCTGGTAATCACTTTTTCTTCGGTGGCACGCAGGATTTTCGCCTGCAGATTCAATGGCATATCTGCGATTTCGTCAAAAAATAAGGTACCTCCGTTACACACTTCAAAGAAGCCCATTTTATCGGTAATGGCACCGGTAAACGATCCTTTTTTATGACCGAAGAATTCGCTTTCTAAAAGTGATTCTGTTATGGCGCTACTGTTTACGGGGCAAAAAATATGGTCTTTCCTTATACTTGAATAGTGAATGATCCTGGCAAGGTTCTCTTTGCCGGTTCCGCTTTCACCGGTAATCAGGACATTGGCATCGGGATATTTTGAAGCAGCAATGGCCGCATCAAAAACGTCAAGAATCTGAGAACTGATTCCGATAAATTGCCGATCGATTTTTTCTTCGAGGGTTTTTGAGATCAGAGAATTCCTTTCTTCCATCTGTTTAAGTCTTCGCTGGATTTGAAGGTACTTCTGGGTACGCTCAATGGCAATCTGAATGTCAATATACCGGAATGGTTTACGTAAATAATCGAATGCCCCAAGTCGCATAGCTTTGATTACGGTGTCCATATCGCCATGTGCTGAAACAATAATGACTTCCATGCAGGGATATTGGTTTTTCACCTCCTTCAGGATATCCAGTCCATTTACACCGGGTAAACGAACATCAAGGATCAGAAGATCAATTTCATGATTACTTAAGATTTTTCTGCCATCCCCAACTGTGTTGGCCTGAAAAGACTCAAAGTCTGAACTCAGAAAGAAACCATTCAGCTCTTCTGTGAATTGCTTTTCATCATCCAGGATCAGGATTTTAATTTTGTTTTCATTTTCCATTTTGCAAATAGATTTTGACGACCTCCGGGAGGTACGATATTCATTTTTCAGCGTCTATCCGGGGGAACATGATGTTAAATATTAAAAGTTATTAAAATCTTTGTCCCGTAAAATAAATCGCTTGATATTTCTAATGTTCCGTTCATATCCTTAACAATTTGGTAACAAATGGATAATCCGAGACCCGTGCCTTTCCCTTCCTCCTTCGTAGTGTAAAAAGGAAGCAGGATATTATCGATGTCTTCATCGTGAATACCAATTCCGTTATCCGTTATCTCCACAATGATGCATTGTTTCTCCTGAAATGACCTTATTCCGATGATCATATCAAAATATTCCTTATCCTTTCTTTTCTTTTCAAGTAATGCGTCTTTAGCATTATTCAGAAGATTAAGGATGACCTGCTCAAATTTATATGTATTGCCAAACAACTGAGGAATATGTTTCTCAAGTTGAAGATTCAATTTTATTGCAAGATGCTTGAATTGTTCCGATATCATCGAAATTGCATTTTCGATACTTGAATTAATATCAAAAGCGGTTAGTACGTATTCGTCATGGCTTCTCGAAAATGCCCTGACATGATCGATGATGTTGCGGATCCTGGTAATATTTTCGAAAATTTTATCCGATTTGTTCTTAAAGAACTCTATGTCGATGGTTGCGGTTTTGGCAGACTCAAATAAAATCTTATCCATCATCATAGAAATATTATTTAATGGCTGGTTGATTTCATGTGCAATACCGGAAGCCATTTCTCCAAGGTTGGCCATCCGGTCGGCATGGATCTGCTTCGTTTCCATTTTCTTTCGTTCGGAAATATCACGGATAATGATCATGAATGAAATGGGCATACCCTCCGGATCCTGTATTAAAGTTGAGCTTATCTCAATTAATAATATAGATTGGTTTTTCTTTCTGATTTTTATCTCAATATTTTGGACAATGCCTTCATTCATCGTCTTTTCAATTACTCCCCGGATGATCTTTTTTTCTTCAGACGGCACAAATCTTAAAAAATGTTTTCCAATCAATTCGCTACTATTATCGGTGCCAAATATTTCAAGGCCGATTTCAGAAACATCGGTAATGATTCCATTGAGATCAATGATAAAAATACCATCGGGCGAAGCAATTAACATGGTTCGGTATTTTTCTTCGCTCACTTTCAGCGCCTGCTCTGCAATCTTACGTTCGGTAATGTCTTTTGCAAAACCAAGAAATCGTTTGTCGGAAAGCTTAACAGCTCCCACATTCCACCATCGTACAGACCCGTTTTTATGTTTGAACAACAAGTCTGCTTTTGATGTACCGGTTTTGATCAACTTTCTGAATTGAACCAGGCCATCTTTAACCGATTCTTCCTGAACAATATCCAAAATAGACATCGTTAAAAGTTCCTTTTTGGAATATCCGGTTATTCTGCATGCTGCCTGGTTCACTTCAACGTATCTCCCGGTTTCATCTGCAATAAAGACGCCATCAGGAGCATTATCAACGTAACTTCGATATTTTTCTTCATTTTTTTGAAGGGTGGCATTGACCCTTGTTAATTCGTCAGCATATTTTTTCAGGTATGTTGCATTCAGTATAATCGTTTGTTTCTGATTGAACAGATCAAGAAATACATTGACTTTACACAAAAGAATATTATTATCTACCGGTTTAAAGATATAATCAACTGCTCCGGAACCATACCCTTTGAAAATTTGTTTTTCAGTGATATGACTGGCCGTTAGAAAAATTATTGGCACCTTTTCCTCCGACCTTTCTTCATTCATCTTCAACGCGAGTTCATATCCATTCATTTCCGACATTCGTACATCAATGATTGCCAATGCTAATTCCAATCCTTTGGTTTTTTTTAATGCTTCCTGACCCGATTCGGCTTTAATCAGGTTAATTTTAATCTTTTTCAAGACGAATTCAAGGAACATTAATTGTTCAAGATCGTCATCAACTATAAGAAGATTCGGCAGATGGTTAATAGGTATGTTTAATGTTTCAGGTTTGTTCACGATCATTTTTATTCTTTGGTATTCTGCGATGTAAAAAAAAACGCAACCTGTGAGTACTTACAATTGACTCTGCCGATCTCTGCTTCTCTCAGTTTGCAGATTTTATCTTCCCGATGTTCATAGGAAATTGTTGTGGTGAAATAAACTATTTTCCAAATATAGTGATGTTTGGAATAAATACAAAAAAATTAATATGATTAAAGATCAATCAGATATGTTTATCTTTCCACGGCTCGTTTCGAAAACGGTAATGACAATGTAAAGGCTGTTCCATTACTTGGTCGCCTTTTACTCATAGATATTGAAGTACTTATCCTCTGATTAAAAATTATTAACGCATGAAATATAAAAAAAGAGGTCATTCCATCGGAAAGACCTCTTACAAGAAGCGGGAAATCTAAGTATTATTTTTTCGTTGCTATCTTTCTTGCTACAACTTTTTTAGCGGGCGGTTTCGTAGCAATTTTGGCTTTGTTCTGCTTGATCACTGCCTGGGCTGCGGCGAGACGGGCAATCGGTACACGGAATGGAGAACAGCTCACATAATTAAATCCCAATGAATGGCAGAATTCAACGGATGCAGGTTCACCACCATGCTCACCGCAGATACCGATCTTGAGATCCCGGCGTGTTGAACGTCCTTTTTCAACGGCAATCTTCATCAGCTGACCTACACCTTCAAAATCGATCACCTGGAACGGATCGATCGGAAGGATTTTCTTTTCCACATAGTCGGGAACAAACCCGCCGATATCGTCGCGGGAAAAGCCGAAAGTCATTTGGGTGAGATCGTTGGTGCCGAAAGAGAAGAACTGCGCTGTTTCCGCAATTCTATCGGCTGTAAGGGCAGCGCGCGGAATTTCGATCATCGTACCCACAAGATGAGGAATCTCTTTCATCTTGAACTTCTTACAGACTTCTGCATGGATTTCGTCAATAATCAAATACTGGTGTTTCAACTCCTTTTCGGTACAGGTAACCGGGATCATGATTTCCGGAAATACCTTCTTCTTTGATTTGAGTAATTCAGCGGTAGCTTCAAAAATGGCACGTACCTGCATCTCGGTGATTTCGGGGTAGGTGATGCCCAGACGGACGCCACGGTGGCCCATCATCGGATTGGTTTCGTGCAATGCTTCGGCGCGGCGATCGAATTCCTGGATGGAAATTTTCAGGCTGTCGGCAATTTTCTTACGGCCTTCCTCGTTCTGGGGAATGAACTCATGCAACGGCGGATCCAATGTGCGAATTGTAACCGGATAACCATCCATAGCGGCAAGGGTTTGCTTGATATCCTCCTTTACAAAAGGATAAAGTTCGTTAAGCGTTTTACGGCGTTCCTCTTCCGTTTTGGAAGCGATCATCTTGCGGAGAATGAAGAGCGGTTTTTCGGCATTTTTGCCATAGAACATATGTTCCGTACGGAAAAGACCGATTCCTTCAGCGCCGAATGCGCGGGCCTTTAAAGCGTCGTCGGGAGTATCGGCATTGGTGCGGATCTTCATGGTACGGATGGCATCGCATAGTTTCATAAAGGCCTGGAAGTCGGGATTCTCCTCTGCTGCCTTTATCATCGGTATCTGCCCGTTATAAATATAACCCTTCGATCCGTTCAATGAGATATAATCACCCTCTTTCAGGGTCAGGTTGTCAACCTTGAGGGTCTTTTTACCGGCCTCAATTTTCAAGGTACCGGCGCCAACGATACAGCATTTGCCCCATCCGCGTGCTACGAGAGCCGCATGACTTGTCATACCGCCGCGAGCCGTAAGAATAGCCTGTGCCGAACGCATCCCTTCAATGTCCTCTGGGTTGGTCTCCTCGCGGACGAGAATCACCGTCTTGCCTTTCTTTGCCCAGGCAACGGCTTCTTCGGAGGTAAATACTATTTGTCCTGTAGCGCCTCCCGGACCGGCCGGGAGACCTTTTGCAACCGGTTTGGTATTCTTCTCAGCCTTAGGATCTAAAATAGGGTGCAGCAGTTCATCAAGCTGTGAAGGTTCCACGCGGGAAACAGCTTCCTCCTTTGTGATAAGCTTTTCGCGGTACATGTCGAGCGCCATCTTGACGGCAGCAGGACCATTCCGTTTACCAACACGACACTGAAGCATATACAGTTTGCCATCCTGGATGGTAAACTCGATATCGAGCATATTCCGGTAATGTTTTTCGAGACGGAGCTGAATATTATGCAGGTCTTTATAAACTTTCGGCATCGTTGTTTCCAAGGATTCCAGGTGACGTGTATGTTCATTTTTACCGATCTCGTTGATAGGATTTGGAGTACGGATACCGGCAACCACATCCTCTCCCTGCGCATTTGCCAGCCATTCACCATAAAAATAGTTTTCGCCGGTGGCCGGGTTACGGGTGAATGCAACCCCGGTAGCCGAAGTGTCGCCCATATTCCCAAATACCATCGACTGGACGTTGACGGCGGTACCCCATTCATCGGGGATACCTTCGAAGCGGCGATAGGATATGGCACGCCTTCCGTTCCAGCTCTGGAAAACTGCACCTACGGCACCCCATAATTGTTCCATGGGATCTTCCGGGAAAGGTTTTCCCAAAACTTCTTTCACTTTTTTCTTATAAATTTCAATCAGTTTCTTCAGTTCATCGGCCGTCAGCTGTGTATCGCTGTAATAACCTTTGGCTTCTTTCATTTTATGTAATTCCCTTTCCAGCTGAACGCGAACACCTCTTCCTTCGGCCGGCTCAAACCCAGCAGCTTTTTCCATTACCACATCCGAATACATCTGGATAAGGCGGCGTTGGGAATCATATACGAACCGTGGATTTTTGGTCTTTCTGATCAATCCCTCACGCGTAATATCATTTAATCCGACGTTAAGTACCGTTTCCATCATACCAGGCATCGAAGCCCGGGCTCCGGAGCGGACGGAAACAAGTAACGGATTTGTCTTATCGCCGAAAATGGCGCCCATCTCCTTCTCTGTTCTTTTCAGGCAATCGTTGACCTGTTTCTTCAGTTCTTTCGGATAGTTTTTCTTGTTCTGCTGGTAGTGGGTACATACCTCAGTGGTGATCGTGAATCCGGCTGGGACCGGCAGGCCGATGTTGACCATCTCCGCGAGATTTGCGCCCTTACCACCCAACAGGTTCTTCATGTCGGCTTTCCCTTCGGCCTTTTTACCACCGAAAAAGTATACATACTTTTTTTCTTTAGCTTGATTTGCCATGGTTTACAGTGTTTAGGTTATTGTAAAAATCAGCGTGCAAAATTACAAGAATTTTCCCATCCTGCAATTTGGCGGGCAGTTATTTCAGTCGGCAGTCGGCAGTGTGCAGTCTGCAGTCTGCAGTCTGCAGTCGGCGGTCTGCAGTCGGCAGTCGGCAGTCCAAAGTTGGCGGTTTTTTTTTGTTGATCAAGAAAATTTTAAAAATATAGATTATATTCGCAATATTTATATTATTTTTGCGATAGTATTTTACAAAATTCGAAATATGATACCAAGATTGCTTACTGGAAAACTCCTGGACAAAATGAATGATCATAAAGCATTGATCGTTCTCGGGCCGCGCCAGAGCGGGAAAACCACCCTTGTAAAATCATTGACAGATCAGGTTGCTACACCATTTCTATGGTGGAACGGGGATGATTTCCATGTGCGTTCGATGCTTTCGGTTCTTTCTATCGTTAGCCTCAGGGGGCAATTAGGAAATTCTCCCCTACTGGTGATTGACGAAGCGCAGAGAATTGAAAACATCGGACTTTGTATCAAGATCATTGTTGACAATATTCCGGGGGTAAAAGTGATTGCCACCGGATCCTCGGCATTCGAACTGGCAAACCGGATCAATGAACCGATGACCGGCAGGAAATGGGAGTATATTCTTCTTCCGTTATCCTTTAAGGAAATGGTGAATCATCACGGGATACTGAATGAACAAAGTTCTTTACATCACAGGATGATCTATGGATATTACCCGGAGGTGATCAACAATCCTGGTAATGAAAAAGAGATTTTAAGACAGCTGGCAGACAGCTATCTTTATAAAGACATCCTCACCTGGGAAAATATCCATAAGCCCGACCGCATGGAGAAACTTGCAAGAGCGCTGGCATTCCAGGTAGGGAACCAGGTTTCGTACCTGGAACTGGGGCAGATCACTGGCCTTGACAACCAGACTGTCGGAAAATACATTGATCTCCTCGAAAAAGCTTTTATAATTTACCGTTTGGGAAGCCTTAGCCGGAATCTCCGGAACGAACTGAAATCATCCCGGAAAATTTATTTCTATGACAATGGCCTCCGGAATGCATTGATCAACTCGTTTAATCCGATCGAAATGAGGGATGACACAGGCGCCTTGTGGGAAAATTTTCTGATGACTGAACGGTTAAAATATATTCATACCCATGATTTCTGGTGCAACCGGTATTTCTGGCGGACCCACTCGCAGCAGGAAATCGATTATATCGAAGAATACGATGGGAAACTGCATGCGTATGAATTCGAATGGAGCCAGAAAGTGAAAAGGAAAATTCCGTCATCATTTGCTAAAGCATACCCTGATAATGAAAATATGATAATCAATCCAGGGAATTATAACGGTTTTTTGGGTGTATAAAACAGGGTGTAACCCTGGATAAAATATTTTAAAGAAAGTCTGCAGTCAGAATTTGGACTGCCAACTGAGAACTAATTTTTCAGGTATTTAAGAATAGCCTTCGGCCGGCTCAAACCCCGCAGCTTTTTCCATTACCACATCCGAATACATCTGTATAAGGCGGCGTTGGGAATCATATACGAACCGTGGATTTTTGGTCTTTCTGATCAATCCCTCACGCGTAATATCATTTAATCCGACATTGAGGACCGTGTTGCCCATCTCCGCGAGATTTGCGCCCTTACCACCCAACAGGTTCTTCATGTCGGCTTTCCCTTCGGCCTTTTTACCACCGAAAAAGTATACGTACTTTTTTTCTTTAGCTTGATTTGCCATGGTTTACAGTGTTTAGATTATTGTAAAAATCAGCGTGCAAAATTACAAGAATTTTCGCATACTGCAATTTGGCGGGCAGTTATTTCAGTCGGCAGTCGGCGGTCCACAAATGACCCTTCCTATTATTATAAATGATGCCTCCCATTGAAAGTTAGGACCGGGAGTGATTATAACTTCTCTGGGAAAATATTGACTAAGATTCAATTCAAGTGTAAAATTATTTAACATTTTCATAACTAATGTCAAAATAATTGACAGTAAAAAAATAGATTTTAATTATTATGTTCTTGATTTAGAATAAAATACATGATTGGTATAAAATTTGTAATACTCAATTATTAAAAAGTAATTGTAATGCCCATCTTCACTCTTCAAAGCTCATCCAACAGACAGGTTATTTACAACGTTGAGGTACCGGATATGTACCTGGAATCTGTCAGTAACGATACCGTTATCTATCAACGGATCTCAATTCCAAAAGGATCCGTCTGGGGAGCTTCCGAAGATCCTGAAATTCCCGCAATAATCAATCTTAATCACCTCTATATATATCGTATATGAATTTTCATTAATCATCGTATCAATCAAAAAGTTCCGATTGCTAAAAACATCTTAACTGAAGTAAATTATTGATTTATTCTCCTTCATCTTTTAACATAAAACAATTCCTTATGAAAGTAAAATTATTAATGCTGACACAGCTTTTATGTTTGCTGTTTATCAGCACCGCAGTAGCCCAGAATTTTATTCCAGGCAAATTGTACCTAAAAGTTGCTGATAATAGTGGTATTCCTGTAATAAACATTAGTTCGATGGATACTACTATTTCGATGAATAATACCAATTTGCAAACACTATTCCGGCAGAATCATATTAGCAAATTTGAAAGAGCCTTTCCATACCTTGAATCTATGAAAATAAGAGACCGGTATGGCTTAAAGCAAGTCTATCAGTTGACATGTAACTGTAATGAAAATCAATTAATGGAAGATATACTCTCTGTTTCCGGAAACATTTATTCCTATGTTGAAAAAATTCCAATCGACAAAATGGCATATACCCCTAACGATTATCATTTGCAAGATCAAAATCCGGTTAGCGGTCCCGATTCTGCGCTTAATTTTATCAATGCCGAGAAGGCCTGGGATTTCACAAAAGGAGATACGGCTATACATGTTGGTATCACTGATTTTAAAATTATGAGACCTTGGTCTCACGAAGATATACAGAACAAAATAATTTATTGGGATACAATTCAAGGGGCAAGCGATGTTTTTCACGGGCTTTTTGTTTCCGGTTGTGTAGCTGCAAATACCGATAACGGAGTTGGGAAAAGCGGAATTGGTTTCAATAGTACTATTATGTTTTCATCTCATTATGGCTTTGGAGTCATAGCAGATAGCATAAAGTTTGATATGATGGAAAGAGGTGTAAAAGTGATGAATTTTTCATGGGGTCATGCTGAAAATCCGAGTTCCGCAGCTCAGGATGTTATTAACACCCTAAATGATAACGGGGTCTTGGTTGTTGCTGCTGTGGGAAACGATTATGAGCCTCTTTATGGGGGCTTTGGTTACCAGTTTTATCCGGCATCCTATAAAAATGTACTATCCGTCGCGAGTATAGATTATAATTATCACTTCGTCACCTGGGACACGAATATAGCATATCAGCATCACAATTACAACGATTCTGTAGATATATGTGCCCCCGGATACCATGTCATGGGACTTTGGGATAATTGCGACACATGTTACAAACGCGCTTCGGGTTCATCTTTCGCCTCTCCGATTGTAGCAGGAACAGCTGCACTGATATTTTCGATCAATCCTTGCCTTAGCCCTTATACTGTCACACAAATACTTAAATCTACTGCCAACGACACTATTTATGAGATACCTGAAAATGATACTTTGCATGGAAAACTGGGCGCCGGGGCTCTTGATGCCGGTAAGGCACTCGAACTTACATATCAACTTTACCGACCGAGAAATTACACAATCAATAATGGAGAGAATATAATCTGGAATGACAACAAATATATTGATTATGAAATCGTGATTAAAAGCGGGGGACAGTTAACGATACTAAGTACTGTGTTTTTCAATAAAAACGCCTCAGTTACCGTCGAAAGAGGTGGCAAACTGATTGTTGACGGGGGGCGGCTCACAAATAATTGCAGATGCAGCATGTGGAGCGGTATTGATGTATGGGGATCCCGAAATCAAAGTCAGTATTATCAAAATCAGCAGGGAGTTGTGGAACTGATGAACAACGCCTTGATAGAAAATGCAGTTACCGCTATCAGAACCTGTCGTCCGGCACCCCGGGATAATGATCCATGGGCGTATGAACAGGATTACACGGGGGGTCTGATTTACGCTACCAATGCAACGTTCAGGAATAACCAGAGAGCTATCCTGTTCCTTCCATATGAGAATTTCAATCCCGTGACCCATGCCATATGGAGTAATTACAGCCGTTTCATTCAATGTATTTTTGAAACAACCGATACTTTACCCGATACCCTTAGGTTGCCAAGTCATTTTGTTGAACTGAATGGGGTGAGAAATATGCGTTTCTATGGATGTACCTTCAGGAATACGTTGGGTTCTCCATGGAAGGATAATCTGGGCAACGGTATTTATTCATTCAACTCGAGTTTCATTGTTAAGGAGATATGTCTTGATGCGTTTCAACCCTGCATCCACGAACAACGCAGCGTTTTCACGAACCTGAACTATGGCATTAAAGCGCTTGGAGTTGATCCTACAAAGATCCCAACCGTTGATAAATCCACTTTCCTTAGTAACTATACCGGCATATATCTTGCAAATGTTGAATCGGCCACGATTACGCGAGATACTTTTTATATCAAAGGAGGTATGACATCGCTTGCCGATACTGTAGGGGGATTATACCTTGATGAATGTCACAACTATACAGTCGAAGAAAATTATTTTTATTCAAATTATAATCCGGGACCTTTTCAACCACTCAAGAGTGTGGGGATAGCTGTAAATAATTCAAATCTGGGGATTTATCTGAATACCGATAATCAAATTTTTAATAATCGGTTCGAAAAGTTGTGGTATGGAATTCTCCCGATGAATAAAAACAGAAATACGGATGGTGACAATGGACTTGAAATTAAGTGCAATGATTTTATCTTTCCGAATGAATATGATGTGGCCGTAACACTGTATCCTCCTGCCTCACAAATGGGGATCAAAAATTCACAGGGGAATAATGGATTATTAACCACAGACCCTGCAGGAAACACATTCAGCTATACTCATCAAAACTCGGAAAGCGATTACTATAACGAGGGAGAGGATTTTGATTATTGGTATCATTACCACCATTACGCATTAGACAGAGTGAAACCAGTAAAGTACGATTCAATAACAATTTTCCTTCAGACAAACCAAACTAATAATAACTATTACATAAAAGATCAAAGTTGCCCGTCTTCATTCTTGTCCGGTGGCGGCCCGGGGAGAGAAGATTTGATATCGCAGAAAAATAGCGCCAAATCAGCCATAGATTCCATCGGCAACCTTCTTGATTTGCTTGTCGACGGAGGCGACACCCCCGGTACGGATAGCTATGTCCAGTCAAGCACACCTGATCAAACCCTTGAGATAAGGGATGATCTTTTATCCAAAACACCTTACCTGTCGGATTCGGTAATGATAACCGCTGCCGCTAAAGAGGATGTTTTACCTCCTGCTGTCATAACTGAAATTCTGTCGGCAAACCCGCAGGCTGCGAAGTCGGATACCGTGATCCAGATACTGGAAAACAGGATCAGCCCGTTAACGAATGATCAGTTGGCAACAATCGAAGAGGGATTATATGTTATCGGTGCAAAAGAATCTCTTGAAACAAAACTTGCAGGATACCGGTCGGAATATAATACAGCATTGAAACGGATCATACAGTATTATAAGAATGACACTTTAAACCCCACAGCATCTGACAGCGTTCTTTGGTACCTGAACGCTGAAAATCAGCTATGGGCCAAATACTCCCTTGCATTTGAATATTTAGTCTCAGGGGATACCATGAGTACTGAAAACACATTGAATGCCATTCCAAACACTTTTCAACTGAATGCTTCAGAACTGAATGAGTTCGGATACTACCTTTCTTACGTCGATTTGCTCAAACAGTTGAAACGTGAAGGGAAATCGATCTCTGAGGCTGACAGCGTCCAACTTCAAATTCTCTCGACCCTTATGAACAGTTCAACAGGATCGTTATCAGGGTATGCCCGGAATGTTCTTTTGGCCCGGGGTGAGATTACCTATAAGGAACCTTATATTTTTCCTCAGGGAACTGTGAAATCCTCCAAAATCCATCACAAGAGCACGAGTGAAAACCAAAACGCCAACCTTTTAAAAGTCTATCCCAACCCGGCCAGGGATTATATCATCATCGAATATGCATTGAATACAGTTTTTGATAACGCTTCAGTAGTTCTATACGACGCATCCGGTAAAACAATCCGGAAATTTACAATTAGTAAGACTTTTGATTGGCTTGTTTTACCTTTGACTGAATTCCAGGCAGGAAACTATATTGGAATCTTAAGAAATGGCACAATGCCAGTTAAAACTGCAAAATTCGTTGTTATAAAATAATGTTGTAAAAAAAAGCTCCTGGTGCTAATTTTGTATCTGGGGTTTTATTCTTGAAAAAGTGAAAAGATTATTATTCAGTATTGTGCTGCTCTCGAACAGTATTTTCATTTATTCCCAGGAGTATTTCAATTTCCGGTTTGAGTTTGGCCAAACCGGATGGTGGGATGGTGCAACGAATGTTTTCCAGTTACCTGATGGTTACATAATTGGCGGCGGACATTCTTATTATGGCCCGATGAACCTTGGATTTTACAAGATCGATTTTCAGGGGAATAAATTATTTTCGAAGATATACGGAGATACGGTGGATGAGTATTATTTGGGGAACCCAGGTTCAATAGTAAGGCTTAATGATACAATCATTGTTGCATCGGGATCGCGAAACTCCCCGGCGCCAAATTGGGTTCATCAGGAGGGATTGATCTATTTTCTGAATAATGATTTTGATACATTATTTACAAGATGTTTCGGGGAAAAAGTGCAACCCATTGACACAGAATATCTGTTTTATCAGATAAAGACATTACCAACTAAAGAAATAATATCTGTTGGTGGGAAGATGCCGTATGGATTAGCCACTCGTGCGATTTTAGTTAAAACAGATCAATTTGGAAACGAGCTTTGGGAAAAAGCTTATTGGGATGGCATGTACGACCAGGGTCATAGTGTTATCTGCACTACCGACGGAGGATATGCAATCGGTGGATTTGAATGGGAACCGCAACCGCCACCAAATCTTACCGGCGATCCGATAGTCATCAAGACCGACAGTGCCGGGAATAAGCAATGGTTTAAAAATTACGGTACCCCTTTAATTGATTCGAGGGGGATGATCTGCAGCACTCAGGACGGGAATATGGTTCTTGGGTTTTGTTATTGCGATTCGATGGATCAGATGAATCCGATCAGAAGAATTAACCTAATTAAAATTGATAATGCTGGTAGTACGGTCTGGAATAAGAAGTATGGTGAGAGCGCCTGGGAAAATACTCTTCATAACATACGCGAAAATCCGGATGGTACTTTAATATCGACAGGAATTACAACAAAGTTCTTCCCAACGGCTTACAAATACGTCGGTTGGATCTTGAAAACCACAGCAGACGGAGACAGCCTTTGGTATCGTCAATATGATATTTGCAAGGGGGAGGAGACCTATAACTGGCTCTATGATGTCATCGAAACACCTGATAAGGGATATCTTGCATGCGGAGTGGTTTATCCCGAGCCGCCGGATACCGGCTCGCAGGACGGATGGATATTGAAGGTTGACAGCCTGGGATGTGAACAGGCAGATTATTGCTGGGTGGGAATGAAAGAAGAACATTCATTGCCTGTAAGTGCAGAAATAGAAGTTTTCCCTAATCCGGCAGAAAACGAGATGAACTTCAACTTACGTGTTACAGAGCAAAATGTACGGCTTGACCTATGTTTGTACGATATTTTCGGCAGGGAGGTTAAAAAGTTACCCTTATCGCAAGGTCAGACAGGTCTCAGGATGGATGTGTCGGATTTGGCTCCGGGCCTCTATGTTGCAGTTGTGAAATCGGACAACAGGATCATAGCCAGGAAGAAACTGGTAAAAAGAGAATAGCGTTTCGTTTTAAAAGTCTATCCCAACCCGGCAAGGGATTATATCATCATCGAATATTCAATGAACACCCTTTCGGATAACGCCTCAGTGGTGATTTACAATGAGTCGGGAAAGACCATTCGTGAAATTATAGTGAGCAAACCAGGTGACTGGTTGGTTTTACCGTTAACCGGCATTCCTGCAGGTAACTTTATCGCCGTCCTGAAAAACGGATCAGTCCCTGTGAAGACTGCGAAATTTGTCATTGTCAGATAACTTGTAAATCATGGTTCCTGGTAATATCTTTGTATCAGGAGCCTTATATTTTTTTCATGAAAAAGTTATTCCTTGCTTTTTTTCTTTTTA
>Ga0172372_10000297_pt1 | contig 77643 bp, 107 predicted proteins | sample LakKiv5m_2_FD_114544 | JGI IMG/M metagenome (GOLD analysis project Ga0172372, IMG submission 114544) | Freshwater microbial communities from Kabuno Bay, South-Kivu, Congo - kab_092012_9.5m | ecosystem: Environmental > Aquatic > Freshwater > Lake | place: Democratic Republic of the Congo... | reverse complement strand
TAGCCGAAACACGCCCTTTGCATCCAGCGCAAAGGGTATCGAGACTCCCGAAGCTGCGTCTGGGTGGTCGATAACCACCTCGATGAAGAGCACCTCCTTCGTGTACTTCTTGAAGGCGGGGGAGAGCGCCAGTTCCGTCTTACTGCCGTCTACGCTGTGAAGTATCAGGGTATCCGTCGACTTATCCAGCTTCAACATTTACTGCATCCTGTATTTATCTTATTTTTCCCATGCCACCCCCCTATCCTTGGGCCTGGGGGTCGCGGAGCGAGGCTTTAAAAACCTTTTACTCTACACGATGATCCGGTGCCCGGACTTGGGTACTACTCGACCGGAACCCTTCTGTTGCGTCAGCCCTGGCCATGTCGGGCGTGTTCAACCGTCTGGTCCTCGATGAGGAGTCCAATGACTGTCCTTCGTCTCACGATGCGGGGGTGGCGGACGCTCGTGCTTGGGCTCGACTGCGGCTGGCTGAGACAGGGGGACGCCCCAGCCCACGTTCTTCAGAGAAGACCCTGCCTACGGGTTTTAACCCGCGGCAGGCCGCAGTTCGCTGACGATAGGACGGACCACTGGCCGCCACCCCTATTCTCGCCTTGGCTCTCCCTCGGCTTCTTTCAGCCTTGCGGCTTACTTCCCCTGTCCTCCGCCAACTGCAGGGAGTCAGGTCGCTTTCCTTTCCCCTTGCGGGGCCGAACTCACAGGACCAAGGGCCGGTCCCACGGGCATCTTAGGGGTGTCCTGTGCGCTGTCAACAACAATGTCAACCTGTGCGCCGAAGGCAGACACACGCCCTTCAAATATCTGTAGTTGCTCCCACAACTCCGGTGATGTCGTCATCAGGTGTTCGAGGTCGTCCGAAGAGCTTGGCGATGAACTCGCCCTCCCTGGGCTTTGCTTGCGCGATCGGATGCGGACTCGGACGCCTTGTCGTGGCATTGGCTTCATCTCCAAAGAAGTTGCGCTGTTGACGCTTGCGCATCTCGGTTAGTCGAGAGGATAGATTCTTCCAAGCGATGATATTCGCTCGACGCGTCTCCACAACATCGTCAGCGAATACCTTGTCCGGGTCGCAGCCGATGTTCTTCAGGTAGTTGCGGTAGATACGGCGGTGACCCTTGGCATCGTTGCGTGTGTTGAACTTCACGCCGCGCCGCTCCTCGTTTGCCTTGTACGGGTTCACCTTACGAGGAACGATGGTGAACTTGTTATTCTGGAAGACGAACAGCGTTCCGTACTTCTGGCCAGTGACCCATGAAATAGAGTCGACAGTATCGAAAGGTACGAGGCGCAGGTCTGTGTTGACGCGCGTCATACCGAATCCGTGCACTGGCTTCGACCAATCGTGGGCTTCGTTCACCAGCCTGCGCATCCACCCCAGCGAGCCGCCTGAGCGCCCAATGGCGAGGGCTCTGATGCGCTTGTCACGGCAGTAGCCGGACCAGGACTCCGGGCCTCGCCAATCGTGCCACACGGGGATGATGTTCATCTTGTGGCCCCACCGGTCGAGCATCTCTTCTCGCCAGTCGTCCACCTCCGCCAACTCAATCTCGGGGAGAGTGTTGTCAAGGTCGGGCTCCGTCACGCGACAGAACAAGTCTCCGTAGGCGTCGATGAACTTGAAGTAGTATTTTACGTACTCTTTATACGGCGGCAGCAGGTGCGGGGCGGCCGTGTACTTCACGTAGTAAGTAAAGGCCCCGCTATCGAGGAAGAAGTTAATCTGCGGGTTGTCCTCGATAATCCGCGCCAGCTTGTCCTCGCGCTTCATCGTAAGAATATAGTAATACGAATACAGGATGTTCTGTACGCCGTTATCGATGAGCGCCTTGGTCAGCGTCTGAACCTCGCCACCGGCCATGAAAATCGTGGTCATGCAGAAACACTAAGCCCCCAGCAGGATGACTGCCAGGGGCTTCGTAAGGGCTCGATTACTTCTTGGTCGGACGCGGCTTCGGCTTGGTGTCGCGCTTGCTGATGGTCTCCCAGGGCGCCTCAACCTCTTCGCCGTTGTCGAGGGTGACTTCAGCGGTCTGTTCCTCGTCGTTGATGGAGACGACCACACCGGCCAGCTTGCCTCCTTCTTCCTCGAAGTCGACCATGACCTTGGCGCCCTCGGTAAGGAAGTCCGGGCGGTCAGCCGGGAGTTCGGCTTCCTCTTCTTCAGGCTCCTCGGCCTCTTCCTCTTCAGCCTTCTCCGCCACCGGCTCCTCGTCGACCGTCTTCTCGCCGTGCGCGAGCAGCCAGTCCTTGAGCTTCTTGCGAAGCACACGTGGGCTGGTCACGCCCTCGTACTCCACCGTGTCGTCGTAGCCCGCGTCATTCAGTTGCTTGGCAACCTCCTGCAGCTGTTCGAGGTTCATGTTGTCGAGGTCATCGAGGTCGATGTTGAGTTCTTCCTCTTCTTCCTCGTCAGCTTCCTCTTCCGCGGGCTCGGGGGCCTTCGGCGCCGCCTTCTTCGGGGCCTCAGCCTTCTTCGGGGGAGGAGGCGGAGCCTCTTCTTCTTCCTCGGTCTCTTCTTCCTCGGTCTCTTCAACAACCGGCGCTGCCACAGGGGCCACGCTGAAATCGAGGTCGATGTCCGCGTCTCCGAGCGCCTCCATGTCGCAGTACTCGGCGAGCGCGTTCACCTTACCGGTGATGGCGTCCATGCGCTCAACAATGGCCTTGAGAGCCTTGAGCACCGGGTCCTCTGCCTTCTTGGCAGGGGCGGCCTTGACGGCGGCCTTCTTCGGCTCCGCCTTCTTCTCAGTCTTCGCTGCGGGCTTGGCTGCGTCCTGTGCCTTGAGAATCTCACGGACGAGGTCCGCGGGACGGAGCCCCGCCGAGTTCACTCCGAGGTCCTTCGCGATACCGCGAAGCTGGGGGAGTTTCATCTCGTTGAGTTGTTCCTTCGTGTGCGTCATTTAATTACCCTTAGCCTGAACTTCTTCTTGAGAGACTTGTTAATACACTCGGTTCGTTCGAGACAGACCTTACATCCGCCACGTCGGGCATCATAAGTAGTGTCTCGATAAATGCAAGCCTGTATGACGGGGTCCGGTATCGTGTCGTAACGAATATCGAGAGTGCCGTCGTTATCGCTACAACTAATGCACCTAGCGTAGCTAGTGATACCTTTATGCAGCTTGCAACCCCCGTAGGACCGCTCCGCGGTAGGGTACGCAAAGTACTCCGTGTTGCAGTAGACGATCCTACGGGTGTAACCATTTTCGGTTGGCTCATACCGGGGCGACCGGTGCGTCGCCCACCGCTGGCTCATTCGTCGTCGCTCGCCTGAGTCTCAGCAGCCTTGCGGCGGATGATCTTCTTGACGGGCGCAGCCGCGGCCTTCTTCTCCACCTTCTTGGGCGCAGCCTTGGGCTCCGTGCTCTTCTTGCGGCCACCGCCCGAGGGCTTCGGACGCCAGAACCACGCACCGCCACGCTCCATGATGGTCATGATGCCCTGGGTCGGGTGGACGAACGTCGCCGCGCCGAGCGCTTCCTGGAGAGCCGGGAGGGACGACTGGATGGACGCCTTCGCCGCCTCGATCGCCGCCACAGCCTTGTCGATGTCAGAGACGATCTTCTTGGCCTTACCGGAAAGCTCCTCGACGATCTTCACGCGGCTCACCGGAGCAGCCTTCGGGGCCTTGGCAGCAGCCTTCGGAGCAACCTTTGCGACAGCCTTCTTCACAATCTTCTTCTTAATGTTCATGATGATTCCTCAGTTCCAGACCTTGTTCTTGGAGGGAGAGACCCGGTGGTTAGTCCGGTTGGCAACACCAAGCTCTTGCCGTTGCTTACGATCAATGTCTGCGATGTGGCGTTCGCAGTATCGCATACACTTCATAAAATCGCCACGAAGTGCAACCCAAAATTCACGACCCAACCAATTCATCATGTGCATCTCCTTACTTCTTCGACTTGTGCAGCGTATTGAGCAGTGCTTGTTTTACAGATGCCGGTAGGAAAAGACGTACCCCAGTGTACATCCTCGGTACCCGGCACTTTTTACACGGCTCGTAGATAGCAGCCGCGCAGACATCCTGGTGTACATTGCGCCCCATGAAAGAGCAATCATTATATGCAGGGGCTGGCTTCTTACCCGGTTTATCCGCGTAGGCAAGTCGCCATGCCGTGCCCGAGAGCGGCCCGTTCCACACGACTTGACCGTTTACAACACGCTTCCAGGTGTTGGGATCCATGCGGTTTGGGTTTGCGGGCGCGTACAGCGTCAGGTGGTGTTTCATGCGTCCTCTCGGTAGTGAGAGCACTATACAGACGCCTACCGAGATAGCAAGCGATAAAATTCTTCTCGCACTTCCGAGCTGGATTTTGCCACGCCACGAAGCGCACTTGTGCGTGTGATAGCTCCCGATGTCTTGACGCCACGGCACTCCATGCACAGATGCCGCGCCTCTACAAGCACGATTAGACCTTGCGGATGTAGGTTAGCGTCAAGGTAATCTGCAATCTGCGTCGTCATGCGTTCTTGCATCTGCAGAAGACGCGCGAAGTGCTCGACCACCCGTGGAATCTTAGAGAGCCCGACCAGCCACTTGTCGGGGATGTATCCGACATGGGCAACGCCATGAAACGGCAACAGGTGGTGGGCACACAGACTCGAAAACGGCACCGGCCCCACCGTGACCATCTCGTGCGAGCCCCGGGCCTCGAAGAGCGTGAAGCGCTGGTTCAGGTCGTCCAGCGCTCCGTCTCGGTACGAGGCAAGTAACTCGTCCTTGAACATCTTTGCGACGCGCTTGGGCGTGTTTCCGATGTCAAGCAGCTCCGCGTCGTCCTCGAACGCACCCAGCCCACGCAGAAACGTCTCAATCGCCGCCTCTAGTTCAGCAGCTCCCGCTCCTCGTCCAGCAGTTCCAGGTGCGCCTGCGCGGCGCCGAGCACTTCGCATAGTTCCTCGTTATCTACCACGCCCCGCGCACACACAGTTAGAACTTGCTCTTCACGGCTGAGCAACACGACGATATCCGAGTGATACGTCTGTATCTCCCCGGTCTCCAAGTCATGCAGCAGCACTCTAACCATAAGGTTAGATTACATGGAGAGAAGTTTTGTGCAACTGCGGAATGATTCGGACCGGGATGGGGTAGCGCACGACGTTGCGCATGTACTCCTCGTACCAAGCGCGCACGTTGTCTACGAGTCTGCGACCCGCAGAAGACTCCGGCTGAATAATCATAATCGGCAGAGGCTTTATCGACTGCTCCCGCTCCCAGCGGTAGCGCACGTGCTCGAAGAACTCGACCGCCGCCTTAAAGTCCTCGCGGTTCGTCACGACGAGCTTCAGCTGCACATCGAAGGTCAGACTCTGCGCGCTCTCCAGCCACGGCCACACGAGGGCTTGCCAGCCGGGCACATGCAGCTTGGGCGACAGTGACAGCAAGTCGATGTGATAAAGCGCCGTCTGGTCGAATACCGAGCCCTGTGTCTCCACCGTCACGTGCATCCCGGGGCGCCACATGCGCTTCTCACGGTCCCACCATGCCTGACGAACAGCTGCGGCCAGATCCGCCACGTCATTGACTTGCAGCAACGGATTGCCGCCAGTGATTACAAGGTGGAGTAGGTTGAACGACTTAATGCGGTCGATAACCTGCTCCAGCGGCATATCGATCGAGGCACTCCCAGGCTCCCACGACTTCTTCGTGTCGCACCACTCGCAGCTGTAGTCGCAGCCGTGCAGACGCACGAATACGGACGGCATACCGACGAGCGAGCCCTCTCCCTGCAGCGTGGAGAAGATGGGAGACTGGAAAGTGACGAGTTTCATTGTGGCGGTGTTCCCGTAACCTCAGCCCAGGTCGACTCCGTCTCACGGACGCGAACAGACTCCACAAATACTTCGGTCTCTGCGTCCATACGCCGCAGGATGTCGCACATCACCGAGTAGATAAATGCAGCGATGTTTTCGGCAGTGGGGTTCGTCTCCAGAATCTCATTGAGGTTCCGGTGGTCGAGCATGTTCCGCACTTCTTTGAGGATGTTGTAATCGAGCACGAACCCGACATCGTCCAGAAGTTCTGAGCGCAGCACGATGTCTGCGCTGTACGAGTGCCCGTGCAGACGCGAGCACGGGTGGTCATCAGGCAAGCCCTTCAGCTGGTGCGCCGCTTCCCACTTGATCGTCTTGCCGATACGGTACTTGAGGCTCATAGGCCCTCCGGTACGAGCATCTCCCCGCTCTGTTTAGCCAGCTCCAGCTGCCGCTCTGCCTCCGCACGGAACTCCGCCTCCTCCTCCGTGCCTTTCACACCATGGGGAGGTTCTTGCTTGGCAAAGGTCTCGTAGAGCATCGCCAAGCCTGTGTGGCCTTGCACCAGCGCCTTGGTTACGCGCTCGATAACTTGTTTGCGCTCGTCCGCCGAGCCACAGCACGTGGCCTCAAAATTCTGCATCATTGAACACCTCCCGACAGCGTACGATCCACACCAGACGCATCCGTGAGTTCCCCAGGAAGGATGAGCGTCGGCAACTTCTGAAGCCCTGCCAGGGTGCTTGGGATAAGCACAGACACCTCGGCGTTGGCTACAACATAGGGCACTAGACCATTGGCCAGCGCCAGCGCCGTACGCATCTGCTCATCGAGCTGTTTGTTCGTGCTGTAGTCGATGTTCACACGCCACTGCTCGATAGGCGTCAGCGCGTTCCACTGAGCCGTCGTTCCCGTGTAGTACGAGGGCTTGTTATCGTAGTCGTTATACGTAGAGTACGGCCCGGAGTAGCCGTTGTTCGGAAAGAACGCGTCCACGATAACCGTGTCCGTGCCGATGATTTGCTGCACCGTCCGAGACTCAGTCCCGATAGAGACCTTGTTGCGTCGCGGGTCCGTGGTCGACACAAGCGCGGGAAACGTCGAGCCATCGGGGGCAGTCAACACAAGGTTACGTCCGCCGCGTACGAGAACCGTGCCCGTAGCTGCGGGCAAATTATCTCGCTTAGAGAGGTCGACCTTGTACGCCTTGAGCGCTTGGTAGAGCGCAAACGCCATACCCGTACCCGTGTCGTTAAACGGATAGGTAGTGTCTCGATTAATCGTACCTACTTCGAGCGCCATCAGATGCCTCCAGACGAGAAGTTACCCGTGCCATAACCCTGCTCCAAGCAGATGATGGTCGAGCCAATCATCCCAATCTCACCCTTGAGCAGGGGCCGAATCGCCTTCCCCGTCTTCGTAATGAGCTTCTGACCGTAGGACTGCAGTGGCTGGAACGGGCTCTCCTTGCCCCGCCCTTCCCGTGCAGCAGCCGCGTACTCCGCAAAGAGCCGCTCAGACTCTCCGTCTGACACGTACCTGACGTTGGGCGACACGCCGGGGTCCGCCCGGTCCATCGCCATCTGCTCCAACTGCTTCTCCAGCGCGTCCACTCGCTTCATCCGGTGGCGCGCTTCCTTCGCGTCGAAGAAGTCCTTGTGGCTCCCCGCCATCTGCTGCCGAGCGTGCAGGTCCATGTCCCGCACCGCCATCCACTTCCCGTTCGGCAGTTCCTTGAACGAGAGACCCTTTTCGGCCTCTGCGTACTTGGTTCCCTCGGGGGTCGGCACCTCCAGATACATCTTGCCGTCCACGCCGCGCACGTACATCAGGTCTCTCGTCGTCATGCTGCACCCTCTCCAACTTATACTTCAGTAACTCAATTAGGTCTTCCCAGTAGAGAACGGCGAACGGCTTCTTTCTATCATCACGAATAATAGCGATGGGCCGCTCGGAGTCTCCACGTGCCTCGTCCGCCTGCTTCAGAGCAGCACGCGGGTTGGGCATAGCGCCGGTTTTAACCTCCAACCAATACCCAGGCAAGCCCATAACATCAGGCTCGTCGCTGCCGCTGCGCGTTTGCCAGCCGCGTCGTATCCCATCAGCGAGAGAGGGGAACGCCTCGCGCAGCTCGGTGGCTGTCTGGCGCTCCCCTCTCTTGCCTTTCTGGCGCTGATAGCGGCCCATTACAGGCCGATTGCTTGCTCGTGCAGAGCGAACCGCAGTACGGTGCGCTCCACAGTCTCCCCGTTGTCCTCGAAGTTCCTCACCTGGAACGTCGGGAGAAGCGTCAGCACGTAGCCCTGCGGGGCCAGCTCGCCGTTTGCCACAGCGACGCTCTTACATGCTTGACTAATAGTTTGGACGCCGATGCAGGACAAGTACACCCGCTTGCCCTCATCCAAGTAACGAAGGATGGCCGTGGCGAGGTAGCGCACGTCCGTGGAGTTGGCGACCCGGAGTTCTTGTTCTCCGGTTACCTGCCGCCGCCGAGTGAATCCTTTATCGTCCATTGTCGTCTCGTTAGTTCTCTGCTGCAAGCGTCTCGCCCAATCATATAGCCCTGCAACATCGCGTTCGTCATCGCTTCAGTGCCCTCTTGAACGAGGGTATGAAATGCCGCATCTCGTACCGAGGGGTCTATCTCGACCTGAGCTTCCTGCTCTCCTACTGTGCCTTCTTTCGTCAGCCGAGCTTGTGCGCGTACAACTCGTTCAAGCCGCTTCTTCGCGCTGGTCTCGACTGCCTTGATGGCCAACTGTAGCTGCGCATACTGCGCCATACAACAGAACTCGCTGAACAACTGCCCTAATTTGATGTCAGTGAGGATAGTCAAATCAGGGGGCAGTTGTGGATTTAAGGGCTCTCCTGACCCGGATAATGGTCTTGCTGGCAGGCGTAGTTGCATTTTGTCGAACTTCTTCCGTATTTCCTGGAGTGTGTTTTGTTCGACCATGCGGGGTGGCTCCTGCGGTGGGGACGGCTGCGCCCGCTTGACCGTCACCTTGAGCCGAGGCTTCGTTGCTACGTCGTTTGCTTCGTCGATCATCTTTCAGACACCGTTGGCAGAGTACGCCTTCTTTAATCCAGATGACTGGGTCGTCCACGTTACCGCGAATACGACACCCACAGAACTCACACCTATCCAACAGGCCCATAGCTTCCGTCTGGCTGGAGTAGAGCAACGGCCACTACGAGCCGCGCTTTGCCCTTCATGGACTCGCCCAGGTCTTTGACGAACTTGTCATAGTCCGCCTGCGACTCAAGCCTGTAGGGCTGCGTGACGGCCAGCACGTTCCGAAGCCCGGCCCAGTCCTGCATCACCTGCTGGCCAATCAGCTGCTCCTGCTGGGCGCCTCGAAAGGCTTTGCCCTGCACCACCGTCGTCATCTCTTGCAGGAAGTCCTTGACGGTAAGGTCCGCCATCACAGGCTCCGCGTTATCCGGACGCTTGATGGCGTTAGTGAGAATCTTAATAAAATCGGGGATACTAAGATCCCCGACCGTGAACTCCTTCTCGCTCACTTGAACAGCCTTTCAATCTCAGCATCGATATCCGCATCCACCTTCTTGTGCTGTGCCTCTTTGATGGGCTTCAGCTGAGAGAGATCGATGTCGGTGTTGCTGGCCTTGCCCCAGCCTTCGAGTGCCCTCTTCACGGCATCAGCCGCGTCCGGGGCCAAAGAGATGATGATGTTCAACAGCTTGTAAAGCTCGACAATGCTCATGGGTGGTCTCCTCGTGCCGTCGCCATAGCAAACTCAGCGGCGCTGAGCTTCTCCTGCAGCTTCGAATAGGCCGGGGCCAAGTCTTCCTGCTTCTTCGTGCCCGCCGCCACGAGCTTCAGCAGGTCAAGCAGTTCGTTGTACGCAACGCGGGCCTCTTCAAAGAGCATCCACGTGGGCGACCACTTGATGCGAAGCTCGCTGATTTTATTGAGCACTTGTTCTTTGGTAAGACCGTCGCGCAGGCCGTCGTTGATGATGCGCTGCTGTTCAAAACGGTAGTACAAAACCGCAGTGCTCTGAGCAGCCTCGATCGAAGTCGACGTAGCCTGCAGTACAGAAGCCGTCGTGTTCTCGACGTGATTCGGCGCCATCAGCCAACAGCCAGAAAGCGCACTGCTCAGCGCAAAAATTGAAATCCACTTCTTCATACCGGGGCTCCCTTGGATCTGCAGTGGTCGACGTACTGACAGAAGAACGTGTTGCAAGTGCTCTTGTCATAATCAGGCAGGGTATTCGCGTGCACGTATGAAACCAAGTGTTTAATACGCTCTTGCGTTTGTTTCCAGAGCACCGGGTCAAAGGCAATCGGATACTCTTTTAGGTGTTGTTTGTCTTTATCCCAGTAGATAATCGTAATCCAGTACAGCTTCTGCACCGCCATGTAAATCATAGCCTGCGCAATGTGTTCTTTCTTGGGCTTCGAGAGCTTCATGAACTCGTCATGAGCAATCGTCTTGATTTCGATGCCCCAGCGGTACCCATCGCTACGACGGATAAGCACTCCGTCGCACGAGCCACGCACCCAGGCGTCGTTAATCTCCACGAGAATACGAGACTCCGGGGCGAACCACACGTCCGGATGGTCACTGAGGTAACCCTGGAGAACCTCGTGCACCGCCGTACCGTTGTCGAGGATACGCATCATGCGCGGCTCCTGACGCTGCGGCTTCGATGGCGAGCGTGTGTAGTGGAAAACGTTCTGTCGGTCGCAACCGTGCAGCATGGACGGTCGGAAGAACTTACGCTCGCGCGTTCGCTCCCGCAGCACCGCATCGATGTAGGCCACCGTGGACGGCGGCTCAGCCTTCAACAGTTCTTTATCGACAGACCCTTCGGCCTGCATCAACGACTTCTTCAGCTTAATGCTCAGCATTCGAACTCCCAGTATCAACAGCAACCAAATCGATCCACACGTCGTACGGAATCGCGACAAGCCTCTCCCCTTGGAGATCGACCTGGAGCGCCGGGATTTTGCCCTCTCGTAGCGCATTTAGACGCAGCACTTTCCACATGAGATCGGTGATCCGGAAAGAACTCTGCTGCGTCGTCTTGCACTCAACCAGCCAGTTGGCGCTCTTCACATCGCACTTGCTGTGCCACTGATTCCCAGAGCCGGGCTGAGTGCGACCACGAATGTCATTTGCTGTGGATTTTTCCTGCAACTTCGAGCGCCTCTGTGACTGTGAAGCAGACCGCGCCGGGTTTAAGAGCCTGCCTTTTGGCATAGTTCAACCTCAAATCATTTACGTGGCAGTTAAAGTACTTGGCCGCTGCGTTGCGTGCACTGATCCAGGACGGGGTGAGGATGACAATCTCCACCTTGTCGTATTTCGTGCACTTCACAGCCCAGCAGCCGCCATCCAGGGGGTTCATTCTCGTACCACTGCTTCCATAATAGCCTTCGTCAGAGTCTGCATCGCCTTGGGGTTAGCCCGAAGCTGGGCAACGAACCCCTCTTCTCCCTGTGCACGCAGACCGCAGCCTTCAATCCACGAACCCTTGGAGGTAAGAACCTCCGTGTAGCGTCCGAGACGGCAGGCTTCGAGAGCTTTATCTACCCCAAACGGCACGCCTTGCCAGTTACGGAAGTAAAAAGTGAAGGCGCCCGTACGCTCCGGCGGGAAGGTCTTGTTCTTCACGCAGCGCAGCTTGAACTCACGCGCGACAATGAAGCGCTTCTCCTTGCTACCGTCGTTGTAAGTTGGCTCACCCTTCTTGCACTGCACGGAGATTCCCTTCCAGTGACGCAGCGCCTTGATACCCGTGGGCTCGGGGTCGGGCTGGCCGTTGGGGGAGAAGCCGCCAATCTTGGCGCGGACCTGAGAGATACCCAGAAAGCACGTACGAGCAGCAGGTCCTCCGTTGGCCGCTGCGTAGGCTCGGCGCATCACGCGACCCCACATCTGGCTCGCGCCGCCACCGCCGTAGGACTCCGCCTCAACCCCCGCCTCGCTCTCCCTGCGCGTGCCCAGGGCCTGATACGAGTCCATGACAAGCAGGTCGACGTAGCCGCTCTCGACCATGGTCATGGCCGCCTCTAGCGCCGTGTCGCCGGTCGCAGCTTCGACCAGCACCAAGCTAGACAGGTCAACACCCAGCCGCTCAGCCCACGCCGCGTCGAATGACTCGCCTTTGACCCAGACGACGACTCCGCCAACCTTTTGAACCGCAGCGGCAGATAGGAGAGAGAGGAGAGTTTTTCCGCTCGATTCTTCTCCGTAAAGCTCCAAGAGCTGACCTCGAACGAGACCTCCACCCGTGATGGTGTCGAACGCGAGGACACCCGTGGGGATTCTTTCGAGCTTCGTGTGTTGTGTACCGACATAAATTTTGCCCTCCGTACCCAACGACTTGTTGCACTGGTCGATGAGCAAGCGAATCTTTTCCTGCTTCGTAACGTCGTTAGTAGCCGCGGTAGTTGCCTTCTTAACCTTCATGCCTTTGCCTCCGCCCAAGTAGGTGCGAACCCGATTTCCGCAGGTGTGTCGACGAGGAGATCCTTCATGCCGAGAGCGCGGTACGGGTGTGAAACATACTCTTCGATAATTGGTTTGACTTCCTGCTCAGCGCCCTTCGGCACCTCGAAGAGCAGTTCGTCGTGAATCTGCAGCGTCATGCGTACGCCCAACTGCTTGAGGCGCTCGTCCTTCTCGATAAGAAGCATGGACATGCGAAGCAGGTCTGCGGCCGAGCCCTGAATCGTGTAGTTGAACGCCTGCCGCTCTGCCTGCTTGCGCAGCTCCAATTGCTCCGAACGAATCCATGGAATCTGGCAGTAGCGACGCAGCAACGTACGGATGTGGCCGTGCTCGTAGCAGTACTTCTGGATGGAGTTAATGCCGCCACGAAGGCCGCCATAGAGGGAGAAGAAGCGCTCCAGGGCGAACTTGCCTTCCTCGACAGACACGCCGACTTGGTCTGCGTACTTCGCTGGACCCATGCCGTAGAACGTGCCGAAAAGGATTGGCTTGGCCTTACGGCGCTCATCGGGGAACTTCTTCTTCACTTCGTGCAGCAGGTCGGCGTTGACCTCTTTGCCAACCACGAAGTCCGCCACGGCATCGCTCGTACGCGTAGCAGTGAGGGCGTGAATATCCCAGTCCTCGCGAATAGCCTTGAGCAGTGTGGCATCCTTGGTGAAGTGGGCCGCGAGACGCACTTCAATCTGCGACAAGTCGATGTCGCCGATGACCATGCCCTTCGGAGCGATAAACGCTTTACGAATACCGAATACATCCTTCTCGGACGCAGGAATGTTCTGGAGGTTCGGCGCGCTGGACGACAGACGACCCGTAGCCGTGCCTGTCTGGCGGAGCGTCGTGTGGAGACGACCGTTGTATTGCGGAGCAAGATTGCTGAAGGCTTCGAGGTACGTGCCCTGCAGCTTCACGAGTCCGCGGTATTCGAGCAGTAGGTCTACGACGGGCTTCCCTGCGCCACGAATCTTGGCGAGAGAGCCCTCACTCGTGGACGGCGCACCCTTGGCGGTACGGTCCGGGATGTGCACGCCGAGCTGTCCTTCGAGCAGTTCCGCCACCTGCTTCGGGGAGTCCATGGAGAACTTCTCGATGTAGGTAGTGGCGACGCCACGCTTGGCGCACTCGTGACCGAACTTGAACTTGATCTCTTCGATCTTCTTTTCAGCGTCGGTCTTGGCCTTCTCCAGGTACGGCATGTCGATAAGACAGCCGCGGCGCTCCATCTGGTAGAGCACGTCCGTGTACGGCAATTCGAACTTACGGTAATAGTCGTAGTACGAGCCCTGCTTAGTCCACTGCGTTGCGCGCAGCTTCTCCTCCAAGTGCTGGAAGAGCCGCACAGTGTACCAAGGGTCCTTGACCGAGTAGCGGACCAAGGTCTCAATACCTGCGGGCTCTTTAATCACCTCGACAAGCGACGGCACGTAAGTGCGCGAAGCAGACGGCTCACCGTTCTTCTTGAGCACCGGCTTCTTGAACGTGTCGCTGTACTCGACAGTCTCCTCGCCGAAGATTTGCTTTACCGCCTCCTTGAGGCCGTGGAACTGCTCGCCGTTGTAATACAGGTAGTGCATGACAAGCGTGTCCCCGAGAAGGCCGCGCATCGGAGCGCCAGCGTTCGCGAGGACATGCATGTCGAACTTCGCGTTGTGGAGAACCTTCCGCTCCGTCTCCTCGGCCAGGAACGGCTTGAGCACGTTGAGTAGTGGAAGGTAGTGGTCCCATAGCGGCACGAAAATCTGTGCGCCCTTAGCTCCGGCAAACTGAATTGAGACCGGCTTCGCGTGGTAGACGGGAGACTGCTCCCGGAGGTTGGCGCCGTACGCTTCCGTATCGACACCAACCACCGGCCAGTCTGCGATCATGCGCAGTGCCTGTTGGCACTTCTCAGCCGTGTCTGCGATGAAGACACCATCGACGTTCGGGAACACCGAACGCCGTCGAATGGGCACTCGCACTCGCATCTTATACCTCGTCTAGTTGTACGTCGTTTGCTGCGTCAGGAGTCCGACTCCCAAGGATCTTCATCCCCAGAGCCGTAAGATTCCGTAGCACGCTTACGCGCACCGGAGGCAAACGGATTCGCCACGCCGATACGCTCTGCCTGCGATGCCGCCGGGAAGGCTTTGACGGTCGTCTCCAGGTCGTAGGGCTCCAGCTCCGTCATCCAGTCTTCCATGTCCTGCTGTGCGCCCGGCATGAAGTTATAGGTCGTCTTCATGTCAGAGCCGATACGGCGGACGGTGACGGGCACCGAGAAGATGTTGAGTGGCGTCGGCTTCTTGCACTTGTTGCACTCGTGCTTGGCCTCCCACTCTTCCGGGTTATCCACATCGTCGATATCCGGAAGGACCTTGCCCTTGGGGCCGACGTAACCAACCTTCTTGAGCTTGCCGCCGCACGCACAGCGGCGCTCCAGAGCCTCGTTCACGCCAGCAAGCGCCTGTGCCGTCGTCAGGCTCACCGCCCAGCGACGCTGCCCGGCACGCTCACGCGGAACGCGCTTACGGCAGTGCTCGCACTTGCTGTCGTCCGAGCACGGCAACGTCATCGTGCGCTCACGGCCATCACGCATCTCCGTGATCTTGTGAACCCAGCGGGTATCGATAACGTTGAATGCGGCCTTGTGAGACGCCTTGCCGATGCGCTTGTCGCCGTTCTGGTGGAGGTAGCAGAAGACGCAGCCATCGTGCTTCTCCATATCCGCGGCACAAATCTCGCGCATGAAGCGCTCTTTGCCGTTCACCGTCGCGCGAGCCGTGTGTTCCTTGAAGAGGAGCGGCTCATCGGACGTGCCGTTAAACCAAATCTCAACCTCTTCACCGTCTTTGATGATGAAGTCCTGGACGCGGTTCCCGCCGAACGAAGCGCGTCGCTCGTCCATCTCCTTCTTCACTTCCTTTACTGCGCCAAAGCCTCGCATTGTTCTTACCTTCTGAGATTGTGAGTAGTGTGTTGACAGACCAGAGTTCGTATGGAGTTAGTTCATTTATAAAAGTAGAGCGCTGTTTATCAGTAGCAAGTAGTAGGTCGGCAGGGTCTTTTATGTCTTGTGGAAATTTGTCGGCGACAAGTATTTGCTCGACAGCGGTCTGCGTGAGGCCATGGCCAACCCGTAGAGTCGCCATGACGCCGTTCATGTCGTTGTCAAAGCACAGGACGACGCGCTTGTAAACAGAGAGTAGTTTAATCTGCGCTTCGCTTACGAGGGCACCCATCGTTGACACGGCGAACCCCCTGGGCAGTCCGAATTGGTCGAGGGCAATGGCGTCCAGTTGTCCTTCCCCGACCCAGACCTCGGAACCACGCGGGGCTTGGTCGGCTCCGTAGAGGAAGGATCCTTTGTTGAACCCGAGGTGGACGTACTTGGCTCCGGGGGTACCCTCGTCGGCGCGCTTGCTGATCCCCACGAGCAGCCCATCCATAGACCGCACAGGAATAGTAACCCGGCCAGTGGTAAGATCATATCCCACTTCCCAAGCGGAAAGCACAGCTTTATCAAATCCTCTATTGAGGAGGTATCGTGGGCAGAAACTATATGCTCCGAGTTGGTGGGCTGAAATAGAAGTCTCAGTTGGGCCAAGGTCTCCGGACTTAAATCGATCTGCGTAGTCTGGGAAGGTGAGGAGTTCCGCGACGACCTTGTCTGCGTCATCCCCGTCCCAGGCGCCGAGTTCTTCGATAGCCCTGTCCCGCGTCCAGCCGAGCGCCCTCGTAACGAACGTAAACGCATTGCCAACAGCTCCGCAGCTTTGGGAGAAGCAGTGGTAAAGCCCAGTCGTTCCGTGAATCGAGAACGATGGGCTCGTATCGGCGTGAAACGGGCACGTCGAAATGAAGTTGCCGGTGGGAGACAGCCTGATGCGCTGTGCTCCCGCCTCAACCAACCACTTCTGCAGCTTCTCCGGAGTTACTCCACTCATGCGAGCAGACCGTCTTCTTCGTCCTCTGATACTTGTGGCAGCGCTTCGACAACGTCGCCGAATTTCTGTGAGAAGTTCTCCGCAGGCTTCGCGTGCAGAATGAAACTGCAGCGCTTGCCTTCACGGACCTTCTTGATGGCGATCATCAGCTCATCGGCTTCTTCGTGCTGGGGAGTGCGCACGATACGAAGAAGCACGTCAACATCACGTGAAAGAGCATCGCCGAAAGCGACATCGGAAGTCTCGTTATCCTCGGCTTTAACTTTGCCGCGTTGACGGTTGGCGTGGTGGGTAGCGATAATCGGAATACGCGTACGGCGGGCCATGGTCTTGAGGCCACGCGTCACCTCGGCGAACGACGACCACTCACCCACGCTATCCGTTAGGAATGAGAGACCGTCAATGAGAATAACATCTGCTCTATGCTGTTGAGCCTTGGCACGAATTTCCGTGAGTGCCGCTTGGCCGGAGGACTCTAGCTCCGTAATGATGAACGGAACCTCTTCTTCCGCCAGCTCTTCCAGCGTCTTATAGAGCTTCGCCTCCTCATCCGGCGTCAGATGGCCGTCTTGGAAGCGCTCGTAGTTAATGCCAGCCCTGAGCGCAGCCCAGCGGTAGCGGATGTCCTCGACGGGCATCTCGTACGTGAAGAAGATGGGGCGCTTCTCGAACGTGAAGTGCATGTAGTGCGCGATGTACGTAAGCAGCCACGTCTTCATCGTACCGCCAGGACCGTAGAGCCCAATGAACTGGCCCTTGCGGATACCACGGGTCGCTGCGTTAAGACGCTCCCATGGCCACGCGTAGCCAAGAAGACCCTTGAGCTTCTTGGACCGCTCGTACGCCGCCTTGACCTGCTGGTGGGCCGCCGTGGCGTCTTCCTCTTCCGAGGACGCGTTCTCCAGGCTGAGCACCGCGGCGTCCGTCTGGAGGCGCCTGAGCGCACCCTCGGGGTCTGCGCGCACCGTTGCCGCGATGGTCGACAGGCTTTTGGTCAGGTCTTCGTACAGCTTCCGCTGCTTGACCGTCCCGATAATCAGCTCCGCGGCGTCGTCCGTCTCTTCGGGGTGAAAGTCCGGGTAGACATCGCGCACCAGCGCCAGCGACGGCACCGTGCCGTACTGCTCGTAAGACGACACGAGGAACTTGAACACCGTGCGGTGGTCATCCTGCGTAAAGTGCTCGTGCGTCATACGGTTACGTACGACGTAGTTGATATCACCAGACTCAATAATCTTGGTGAGGATAGCTCTCTCTTTATCGTACGACATCAGTTGGCCTTTCGACGGTCAGGTCCGGTGACCGTGAAGAATGTAGTGCTCTCAGACACGAGGCTGGCAATCGAGTCGCCGTAGGCTTCCTTAAAAGCCGTGGGCGTCAGATTCGTGGTCATGTGCGTAATCAAGTTACGCTCGCTGCGAGAGCGCAGCACCTTGCCCAGCTTGTGCGGAATCTGCTCTGAGAGCTTGCCACCTCGGTACTCTTTACCAAGGTCGTTAATTACGAGCCAGTGTATTGTCTCCGCAGTCAGCGCAAAGGACTGCGCTCTGTAGCTGTCCCAGCCGCTAGGCTCCGTCTCGTCCACACGAAACAGGCTGTAGGCATCGAAGAACTCTGGCGCTGTGATGAACACGTAGTCTGCCCTCGGCACCACCTTCGTGTAGTGCTGCGTGAGGCCAGCCATCGCCCAGGTCTTTCCGACTCCTGGTGGTCCTGACAGGATGAGGCCCTCGCCATCCCGAATACGGCTACGCAGGTTCTCTGCGTAGTTATAGACCATCGTAAATTGTTCAGGGCTAATAGAGTTCAGCGTCGCTTCGGAGAAGCGCTTCGGAATCCCATACTTCGTCATTTGCTGCGTCCTATAGATAGACTTGCTGATATGTAGCCTGCTGCGTCACCTCTCCAGTCCACTCTGCTTGCTCGCCCGCCTTGCGCTCAGTCCGCGCCATGACGGGCACGAGATACGACGAAAAGAAGTTGTCGTTATTTAGAGCGTTCAGGTGGCCTGTGACCCAGTGGAACTGTGTCGAGAAGATGGCCTCAATCGCTTTGCGAGCGTCCTGCTTGCCGACCCGTGTCACGAAGTTGCGCAAGGTCTGGTGGACGATGAGCAGGCTTTCGCCGCCCTTCCAGTCCCTGCGATAACGGTCGTAGTACTTACGGCAGAACAGGGCCGTGAACGCGATGGCGGACCAGCGGTTCACGGGCACCCGTTGAGCGTGTTGGTATGCGGGCCGCAAGAGCTTCAGGTTCGGCTTGCGCTCGAACTTGCTCTCCAGCTTCGAGAGCACTTCGGAGCACGGGCGTTTGACCACTCTTACGACTCGCATTGTCACCGTCCGGAGGAGAGCTGGATGAGGAACTGCCGCAAGTCTTTGGTGCGCTGCGCCAGCTCGTCTTCGACCAGCGCGTGCACAGCTTCAAGGGCAGGGATCAACTGGTCTACCTCACCAGGGGTGACCTCGAAAGGCATCTCCACCCCGACATCGATACCGAGGCTGTGGTAATTGTGAGAGAGCTTCACGCTATCCACAACACGGACATACGCGATGGCCTTTCCAGGGGCGACATCGACCGGCGGCAGTTTGCGATCCTGCTCTTCACGGGCGACCTCTTGCTTCGTCGTGTTGTTTCGCACAACGACAGCACTGTGGACGTTTCCTTGCGCGTTGCGCTTGATGATTTTCGGCATGACAGACCTCACGGAAGTTTGATGGTGACGGCAGGCGTCTGCGGCGTGCGCGGCAGCGCAGCCTTCGCAGCGGTGTCCTTGTCGAGAATACCGGCCTCAATAAAACCAGCCAACTTCTTCGTGTCGATCTGGCTGGTCGTGACCTTGGCCAACACCTCGGACGGCCACATGAGCGACGCCTTCGAGTAGTCGTACTCCAGTGGGCTCAGACGGCCCTGCACGGACACGAAAAGGCTCGCGCTCTCAGCGAGGACTTCCGTGTTGCCGGGCGTGGAGAACTTGCGTGCCTCGGTCTTGATGGCCTCCGTCACGCCCTCCTTCTCCGTCATCAACTCACGCCAGTGGGTGAAGACGTTCTCGTACGACTCCTCCCACTCGCGGATCTGTTGCTCCAAGTTGACGATGCGCTGGCAAAGCGTCTCCAACTCCGAGCGGTCCTGCACCTTCTTCTCCGTCTTCTTCTGCGTCTTGATCTTCATCGTCGTCTCCTAGTTGTTCTCTGGCTTGCGCACCTGTGGAACGATCACATCGCGGAAGTGCTCCACAGGCGTCTTCGTTACATTCTCGGGGTTCGGCGGTCGCTTCTCTGCGTGAGCGGCCTTGAACTCCTCCATGTTCTTCTCGTGCTCCTGCATAAGTTGGCGCCCCGCCTCGACAATCTGCTCGTCGGTGATGAGCCCCACGATGTGCAGAGACCTAATGATAGCGTTAATCGAGTTCCACACAAGGTTAATTCGCACTTGACCGTCGATTACCCCCTTCTGCAGCTCAAAGAGCACGTTATTAAGGTCGTTGGTTACGCGCTTGCGGTAACGCTTGAAGCCCGCAACCGTCATCACGGTCTTCTCGTCGATAGGCTTGATGTCCTCGCTGTCGAAATCAACCTTCTCATCACTCATGGCAACTCTCCGTTCGCTCCAACTACCAGGGTACGTGCGTAGAACACGCGTTTAATGTCGGCCATAAAGCTCAAGAACAAGTCCGTGTTCTTAAAGTATTTCATACCGTTATACTTGCGGCGCCACAGGTGGTGGCAGTTCAGCACCTGCGTGTGGCTGTAGTAACGGCGAGACTTATCCTGTGCGATCTCGAAGAGCGGCTTCGGAAAACTGCGCTCCTTCTCCCACAGGTAGATTTGCTTCTGCTCCCGGTCGAGCGCCTCTGCGAGCGTCTTGATGGAGAACAGCTCAATCTCCTCGTTCAGCTCTTGGACGAACATGCGTCGCCCTTTCCGCTCGACCATCGCCCATCGGGCAGGCTTTGAGGGCTTGTATCCCTCGTACAGCCGGTCACGCACCTCGAACTTGATACTCATCTACTACTCCTTCTTCTTCAGCTCTTTTGCGGGATAGCCCATCTTCTTCAAGTTACGCCTCATCTTATTTCCGAGGGCTTTGATGATACTAATATCGTCCTCGAAAATCAGAACCTTTGGGTCTTTCTTGCCATCGAACGTGCGGAGGATACGGCCTACCGACTGCTGCAGACGGCCATCTCCGCCGAACGGGATGAGGATGAACAGCGTGTCGAAAGCGGGCCGGTCGAGCCCCTCCTTCGCCAAGTGCTGCGTGGCAAAGACCACCTGCTTAGTCAGCGCATCCCGGCGCTCTTCCTGCGTCATCGAACCCACGTGAATGGCCTTCGATTCCGTGCTCGTCATCATCTCGCAGAGCGTTGACAGCTGGCTCAGGCGCTCCCCGAGCACGAGCACCGTACGCCCATCCTTCACTGCTTTGTCCAGCCAGTGCATGATTTTCTGGTTGCGCACTGGGTGGTCCGCCAGCGTCGTCATCAGCTGCGCCAAATTAACGCGCCCACCACGGAAGATGTAACGCTGCATATTAATCTGCAGGTTAGTGGGCACGAAGTAGATGGTCGGCTCCAGCGGCTGACGCAGGTCTTCGTAGGCTACCGGTCCGAGATGCAGGTGGATGGCCTTGTCCATACCGTCTGCACGCTGCAGGGTGGCAGAAAGGCCCCAGCGCTCGGCGTTGAACATGCTAGCAGCCTGGATGAACGTCTTGGCCCCGATACGATGAACCTCATCGAAGATGACCAAATTCCAGTACTTGTAAAAGCCGTCCTCGTACTGCTTTTGTACCAGACTGTGCAGCATTGCAACCGCGATCCCGTACCCGTTCCAGCGGACAGTGGGACCTTGAATGTGGCCGACATCATCTGGCTCGATCCCCAGAAAGTCTGTGATGCGCTGACGCCACTGGTCGAGGAGAGCGTTGGTGTGGACGACCACCAGGATGGGGTAACGCTTCCCCTTTGCCGCCGAGTAGAGGCTGACAAACGTCTTCCCCTTCCCGCAGCCGAGCGCGAGAATCTTGTCGGTCCGGTCCGCCAGTAGCGCGTCCACCGACTCGACCTGCACCTCGTCCCGGGGCTCAATCTTCGAGAGCGGCCCCGCCTGCAGTGGTCGACCCGTGAGGACCTGCGTGGTCGTGGCAGGCGCTGGGGCGAGCAAGGGCAGGGGGTAGTGCCGAGGAACCTCGACCCACTCGTCCGTCTCCCGAAACAGCTCCAGGAAGGGCTCCAGGCCCTGCGTCGGGGCTCCGGTCTGCATGGCCTGCCAGTAGGCGGCGTTCCTGAGCTTCAGGTCGTTGCGGACCTTGTCGATGTTCACAAGGTGTTTGGGGGCGCGCACCATGGCCCCGCGTACGATTACGTCAGCCGGGCTCTCCCGGCGCTTCAGGCGAATCAACATGCTGCGTCCTCTGAACTGTCAGAAACGTAGTAGTTTCTACACAGCCAGAGGACGCGCAGTCAACAAGTTTATTAAACAGGCTGGTCGTTCGTCGTTTCTTCAGGCTTTTTGCGGCTCTTCAAAGCGTTCAGGTCAGGACCGCAGTCCGACCCGTACTTCTGGCAGATGGACTTGAAGGTGAGCAGGCACATGCCGCCAAAGCCCTTCGGCTCTGCCCACTCCTGCCACCACTCCTCCGTCTTCTGCGCCCAGAACGCGTTCAGCACAAAGCTGATCGCAGGCCAAGCAAACGCCATCCAGACTTCTACCTTCTCGTGCATGGTCTACCTCAGTGCGGATTGCCCGCGTAGCCACCGGTATAGGGCACCTCATTGGTGATCCCCGTATCCATCGTAAGAGCGTCGGTGCGCGCATCCTTGATGTTCAGCGTCGTCTCCTCCGGTACGCGGAAAATCTTGTCGTAGTAAATTACAGGAACTCGTACCCGCAGCAGCGCTCCCACGGGCACATCCGTCTCCCAAAAGCCGTTGTTATCGGTGTAGACGCTGCGCCACTGGGTGGCCACAGCTTGGTTGAGCGGGTCGATACCGGTGGCCTGCCCGTTGACGAAGGGCTTGTTCCAGCCCATGCCGACCGTGGTCAGCATCACTTCGACACCACGAAGCGGTACGCCAAGGCTGTCGACCATGAAGCCGAACAGGCGGCAGACCTGCGCAGCAACAGGGTTGTTAATCGTGTAGAGCGACATCGTGCCCGCAAAGGTCTGCGGCGTGACACCATTGGTGTCGAGCACGGTGATTTGCGTGCGGAGCGGCGCCGCCTTGGTCAGCTGCCCCTCCACACGGTAGACGCCCGGAAGAAGGCGCGCGGTGATTTGCCCAAGCGCGTTGGTCCTGGCCGTAGCCCTCGGAGCCAAGTTCGAGGACGAGTCGAAAAACTCCAGCAGTACGTTCGGCAAAGCCGCGCCGCCTACGAGATTCGTGACCGTGTAAGTCACGCTCTCGAACAGCGGGTCAACCTGGAACTTGGACGTGAACGTCGTCGTGGGCACCGTCGAGGCCCACGTGTAGGCCCAAATACCAGCGGCGTTGACGGTGACTGCCGCCTTGAATTTACCCGTCTCCGTCTTCGTGATGTTCGGAGACGATGGGTAGGTGTACACGGTGGAGACCGCAGACGGGGTCGTAACCGTGAGCGTTAGAGTCGCGGGGTCTGTGCGAATACCGTTTTCAGTAATATCTCGGTAGAGTTCTACCGTATCGCCGGGCTGGGGCATGGGTCCTCCAAACAAAAAGGGCAGAGACCGTAGCCTCTGCCCTGGTTCTATCACATCGTGTCGGTCAGGCCGTGCCAGCCGCCGGAGCCACGACTTCGGCCGAAGCCTGCGGCGCAGCGCCCGGGGGCGGCTGTTCGAACACGCGAATCGCCTCAAGGATAGCCGTCGACTCTTCGAGAGTGAAGGCGCCCTTGGACTGGGCAAGTCGCGCCGCCGCCACGAGCGTGGAGAGGGCACGGTTCTGGGTCTCAATCTGCTTCTGATCAGGCGTCGGGGTCATGTTCGGTTCCTTTGCTGGGGCCTCTACGGCTTTAGCTTTGGCACGGTAACACGTCTACGCGTTTTGTGAAGGGATCAACCTTCAGGCGCAGGTTCCGGCGTAGGCTCGGGCGCGGGAGGCATCCAGGGCGGGTCCATGGTGATGGGGCCGGTAATGGTAAGTCCTTCCTTCTGAGCCAGCCACTCGAAGGCGAACTTATCGTCATCGCCCCACTGGGCGTAGACTTCCGCAGGCATCGGGGTGGTGTTCGACTGCGTCTGAAGCCCTTCCGCCGTGTACAGCTGCCAGTAGACGGTGGCGCCCATACCGAGACGCACGACCGCTTGGTCTACGGACAGGACAGAGCAGGCGTTGGGGTAAACGTTAACGGGAGTGATGGTAGAAAACATGATTTCCTCTCAGACCTTAAATACTTCGATTTTTACTTCTCTGCCGTTTAGATTTATAATGATGTAACCATCAGACGAACCTGCGGTAGCGTAGTAGGTCGTAGGTCCACCATCCGTAGCGACGTAGTTCGCGCTACTGCCAATAACAAGTTTGTTACTTGCGCTTCCTGACAGCGTGTCCGCACCGGAACCAATAACGATGTTGCTAGAACCTGTAATGAGGTTTGCTACGCAGGCGTTAGTACCAATAATAGTGTTATTTTGTCCGGTCGTAAGAACACCGCCTGCCAGATAACCAATGGCTACGTTACCGTCGCCACCGGTCTGCAGTTGCAATGCCTGGGCTCCGATAGCGACCGTGTAGTTGGCAGTCGAGGCAAGGTTCAGAGTGGCATAGCCGATGGCCGTGTTCTTGCCACCCGTCGTATTGGACGCAAGTGCGATACGACCAACCACCGTGCTTTGATCATCTCCCGCAGCGCCACGCCCGACCCGCACATCGTAGACACTCAGATCCGAGCTGAGCACCTCCAACTTGTACGTCGTAGGCGTGCCACCGATGCCGACGTTGCCTACAGAGTCAATGCGCATTCTTTCGGAATTTGCCGTTCCCAGAACAAGGGGCTCAGGTTGCACAGACATAAGTACCGCGGCTCCGACACCGCTGCCCGCGTACAAATTCATGTACGCTGTTCCAGCGCTGCTAAGCCTTATATCAACAACCCCTAGCGTGGTTCGGCCAACCTCAAGAGTTGCACTCGGAGAAGTTGTTATCCCAATGCCGACGTTGCCGCCGCTGATCAGCAGGTTAGCGCTGTTCTCCAGGTTGAGATTCAGGTTTGTAGAACTGCCGCCGCCCATGTAGCCGAGGCGCGTACCTGCACCGTTACGCCAGTCAACGTAGCCCGTAAGTGCTGAACCGGACGGTGTCAGTGCAACGCGTCCATTCGTACCGTCCCACGCAGCAATCGTGCCGTTAACATGCAGTTTGTATGACGCGTTTGGCGTAACGTTAATACCGAGATTACCAGCCGACGACAGCCGCATTGCCTCCGCTACAGTACCGTTACCGTTGTTGTAGTAGAACGTGAGAGCGCCGCCACCGTCCTTATTCGTACTCTCGTTGATTGCACCAATAGCCACCGCCGCACCACGGTTAGTGATGGGCCGCAGCTGCATAAGTACGCCACTGCCCGCCGCCGTAGTGCCAGGGTCGTTGGCGCTCAGCGTGACCGCAGTAGTGGTGTTTGGCGTAGATGGCGCAACCGCAATCAACGTGCCGTAGTTAATCTCTGCACGAGTCTGCGGAACAGTGAGTCCAATACCTACGTTACCAGTAGTCGTTACGCGCAGACCGCGCACACTGCCCGAAAACAGGTCAAGCGGAGCGGCTGTACTGCTGTTATCCGCAAACGCCGCAACGATTCCCGTGCCGGACGTGTAGTACGTGTACAGTGCGCCCGTCGTCGAGAGGAAGGCAGAGACGCCTGCCGTGAAAACGCCGTATTGGGCACGCGCAGCGCCGTTAACGTCCAACTTGGCGCCGGGGCTGTTCGTACCGATACCCACATCGCCAACGCTGGTCACCGTCATTTGCGGCGAGTTATTCGTCAGTAGCTGCAGAGTGCCCGCAAAGATGTTGCCCATCTGGACAACAGCCTCGTTCGCCTTCACGTAGCTCGTACCGCTTCCAATGCCGCCAAGAAGGATGCGATTTCCGCTGCTCGGGCTTGCGCCGAGGCTGAGGTTGCCCGACGAGTCGATGCGGGCGCGTTCGGCGAACGTACCGAAGGCGCTGGTCGACGTGGCGAAGCGCAGCGCGCTGCCCGTCGTCCAGTTGATCAGCGGGTTGTTCGTCGTGTCGGCGAGCCAACGCAGGAAGTTGCCGCCGCCGTTCGTGTCCTCGGACGTGATCGCGGCGATACCGCCGGACCCTGCGACTTGCAGCTTGGTGCCCGTGTAGAGCGTCGAGGTGCCGAGCCCGATGCCGGACCCCACTTGCACCATGACGCTATCCCCCAACGTCGTCGACGGAGTTGCGCCCGTCCAGCGGGGGATGGTGCCGGACGTGCCGGAGCCCGTAACAGTGCCTACACCAGGGCCTCCGACATACGCGACGGTTTGCGTACCGGCGCCATTACGGGCCTTGAAGTCCGTACCGTCAAACCAGAGGTCACCCGTCGCAGGGCTTGAGGGGGCAACACCCGTACGAAAACGAATCTGTGCCGAGGCAGTTGTTCCCGCCGCAAGTTCCAAGAAAGCAGCGGCTACCGTACCTGCAGCCAGACCAATGGCGGTACTGCCCGCGAAGACGTTCTTGGCAAACGCATCCTCCTGGCTAATGCCCCAGTAGTTGACTGGGCGCGTTCCCGGCGCCGTGATCGACGCATTTTCTAGCCGCAGGCCGTAGAACGTCGTGTAGACAACGGAACTTACGTTGAAGAAAACACCACGAAAAAGCGATGAAGTAGTTACGGTTCCCGCGGAAGTCACTCCCTGCGAGATCGTCGCACGAAACCCATCCTGCGCTGTGACGACGGAGCCCGCCGCCTGGGTATTGTTGGCAAAAACCAGAACGCCGCTAATTTCCGGTGTCGTGTACGCAACCGCGGCATTGTTATTGCCGACGTTAAGCTGCATCCCTCGCAGATTTGTATTTGTGTTGAGATCCGTTGCGCTGGAACGCTGCAAAAGACCAGAGAACACGAGGGAGAATCTAGCCGTGCTACCCGACGTAACAACTAGCTGTGGCTCGGCGCGAATTGCACTCACGGCGCGCGACGTTGATGACGTGAGTCGCGGAAAGACACCGATTCCTGTCAGGGTCGTCGCACTAGAAACGTCGATATCTTCGAGACCGTTTCCGCCGATCGTCAGCATGTAGGCGTCAGCGGTGGTGATTGTTCCTGACGAGAGGATTTGCGATCGACGTTGCCATCCAGTGACGACCGCGCCAAACCTTGAGTCAATGCCTGCGGTTGGTTGGGTCGTTCCTGCGCCGATACGGCCGCTAGCGGACAGCAGTCCCGATACACGAGACACCTTCGAGACAGACAGCACTTGGATAGTACCAGTGCCGCCAGTAATCGACAAAACATCACCGGCCTGATACCCCTGTCCGGGGCTCTCCAGGTTGACCCAGGTAACGGCACCACCGCTGACAACAATAGACGCAGTAGCGCCGGTACCAGAGCCGCCCGTCAGCGCCACACCAGATGCGCTAGCCGCGTAACCACTACCGCCCACGAGCCCCGTCAAGGAGAAAATAGCGCTACCGGTGCCCGGGTCCGTACCCGCACCGAAGTTATCGCTCGTATAAACACGTCCGTCTTTACGTACAGCCGTAAGCGGCTGTCCAAGAGACACGCCTGCGTCATCGTAGCGACGGAGCGACCAATCACCGCCCGTGTCGCTGCCGCTCTCTGTCCCGGTTACCCGCATCGCGAAGCGGTCGAGGCCACCGCTGCGGAAGGTGAAGTTACGACCTACGCCCGCATTTGAGTCGAGCGCAAGCACGTTAGTTTCCGTCGTCGTAACGACGCGGGTATTCATGTACCCGAGAGAGTTATCTTGAACGATAACAGTGTCCGTCAAGCCAAGGCCGCCGGGTCCCCACTTGCTGAGACGGTCCTGCGTACCCGTGCCGTACGGCGCGTTGAGCGGCTGGTTGATGCCTCCTGCCCGAAGGTAGAGATACGTACCGTCGAACCACAAGTCGCCCGCGTTAGGCGTCGTGGGCGCCGATCCGGTCGCAAAATTCATCGAGGCCGCAGCCGTCGTACCAGCAGGCAGGCTCAAACCCGCTGTAGGTACCGCTACGTTTACGCCGACCAACGTCCCCAGCTGGGTGAGTGCGCTGTTTCCGAGCGTCGAGATGCCGGTCCACAGAGGCAAACGGTTGATCGTGCCCGAGCCACTAACACCAGCGACAAGCTCGGGATTCTCGATGTAAATCAGACCAGACATTGTTTACCTCTTACACCCAGTGAACTGCCACCGTCATCGTGCCGCTTGCGGCAACTGCATACAGCGAATCTACCTCACTAATAGGGTAGAAAATTGACGAACCTGCGCGCAGTTCGACACCACCATCCCCTGCTACGCTCATCGTAGACGGCCCAATATAAACAATCGCCGCATTGGTCGACCGTGACTGAATCAGCACTCCGACAATTGCCTTGCGTACCGGGAAAGGCACCAGCTGGGCTACAGCAGTAGTGACCGAGATATTGCCTGATGCTGCGACACTGGCGCCGACGTTTGCGCCAATGCCGCCACTTGCAGGAAAGCCTTGTGCGTGGGTAACAACACTCATCTCACAGCTCCATTCCGCGAACGAGCTGACCCGCCACCGCGGCAATCACGTACACGTCCGAGGCGTCGTTGACGGGGATGAACATGGAGGACCCCGGCAAAAGCCAGAGCCCAGAGCTGATAGTCACAGTCGAGTTGCCCACGTAAACAGGCGCGATATTCGACGGACTAGCTTGCAGAACCAGACCCGCATTTCCCACCAGCGTTGCTGGACCCATCGCCGCCGGGGCGTTGGGAGGGACGGGGACCGTGATTTCCCCAGTGAGTCCTTGAATTCCACTAACGGCGGTAACGGGGTCAGCCATAGTCAGGTATCCGTCCAGAGGAAGGCGTCGTTATCGACAATTTGAGAGCCCTTAACAAAGTGCATAGGAGTGTTTCCGTAGCCGCTCTCGATTGTGGCAAGCCCTCGCCCGTTCACAGACGACAGGGTGATCTGATCGGTGTTGGGAAGCGTGCCGGAAGCGCTAATACGTTTGTTATTGAAGTAGATGCCGTACTGCACGGTGCCGGTACCTCCGAGAGACTTGCGGCACGCGTTCCCGTAAACCACGGCACGGGGCACCACCTGTGCACCGAGAGGCCAGAAATTGCACAAGAACCTCAGACTTACGCTTGCGGGAGACGTGCCGTCTGGGCCAAAACATCCAAATACATTTCCCGTCAGTTCCATGCTGCCCGCATAGTCCGCGTCGTACTGTGCGACGGTGACCGGTCCATCGTTGCCGACAGCACTGCCTGCAACGGTGTTATTGCAGACGGTGAGTTGGTCTGCCCCGCAGTCCACAGTAATCGTGCCGCTCATACCGTTGCCGTCCGCGGAGTTGTCGGGCAGCAGTGCGCAGCCGTTGATAGTAAGCACTGCATACTTCGCGTTAGGCGCGGTGTTCGGCGCCCCAAAATAAATACCGCGACCTACATTTGGACGAGAGTTATTTACCGTAATGGAGTCCGAGCCTACTGCGTACGAGCCGATGGCGGCTCCCTGGGGAACAGCCGTCTCCGTCTGGTATCCAGAAATGTCTACGTCAGAGAGGCTGATAGATGCGTGCGACACTTCGGGGAAGGGCGGGTTGGTCGTGCGGTCCGAAAGGAGCAGGTAGGCCGCATCGCTGACCGACGACAGCTGACCACTGGCGCCTGTAAACGAAGACCCAGACAACCACTGCGACGCTGGAGACACGGCAGTGACGGTAAACTGGGCTCCCGTACCTGTGGGCAGTACAACGGATACAACATTACTCACAGTCCAGTTGTACCCTGGATTGGCAATTTGCACCTGTGTCACAACGCCGCCCTGGACGAGCGCATTTACACGCAGGTCAGAGCCCGCGCCCGAAGTCACGTACCCGGCGTAGAAACCATCTGTGTACCCACTGCCGGGGTTCGTAATGGAGAGCGACACCACAGCGCCTTGACGTGCGTAATAGCCCGTCATATTTACGCGGCGTGCATCCATAATTGGCTTGTTAACACCGCTGATCTCCACGCGCGTGGTCATAAGCCGCACACGGCTCTCTGGCGCAAATAGACGCGTCGTAGCGCTAGAGTTTTTGTAGTTCGACACCTCCAGGTCAGAGATGTACGCGTACGTGCCCGATGCGTGAACCAGCAACTCACCGCCACAGCTGTGCACCGACGTACCGCCACGCTCAAAACCAAAGATACGGAGGTTAGAGATGAGCGTCGTAGGTTGCGGATTACGCGTTGCGATTTCCGTGAGTGCGTAGTGCACCGCACCAAACCAGCGGTTTGCAATTGCCACAGCAGCGGACTCGACACCCGCAATAGCGTTGAGCGCTTTGGCGCCCGTGTTCGGCGCAGGAGCTACTGCACCGTCAGGGGTGAAGTACGTGTAAGCGTCATACGGAATCTTGCCGTTGTTTGCGCCGCCTACAGACGACGTAACACTCTGGATCGTGACATCCTCAATATCAATGTGTGCGTGATACAGCCCGATAATGACAGGACTAATCGTGTTTACAGCACTGAGACCAGTAGTTCCATCGATTGTGACCGTCAAGCCTGTAATCTGCAGATAGTCCACGGTGAGAAAACCACTCGTGAACAAGATACCGCTAAAATCGCCCACGCGGTTTGCCGTGATGCGCAGTGCCGTCAGGCAGTCAGTGGTTGCGGTCGCAGTGGCTGAAATCGAGCAGTCACGAATAACGACACGATCCACACCAGTCTTGGAGTAAACGTTGTTGATGTTTGCGCCGTTCGGTACAAAGTCCAGCAAGCCGGTATTTACAGCGCTTGGGTTAAACGCAGACCCTGTGTTGATGCCGCCACCAAGCGCCGCAGAGCATCCGATAAACTGTACCGATCGAATGCTGCTCGACGTGGCGTAAGACCCCGAGCCCTGCACGCGCACGATGGGAATGTCGTTCGTGCCCTGCGTGTAGAATCCGCAGTCCTTGAAGACATAGTCTCCGCCGGAGACCGTGGCGCCCACGCGCAGCTGAACAAGCGGCGTATCCGCAACACCTGGAGATGCGCGGAACAGCGTACGCATGAACAGCAGGGAGGTTGCCCCCTGCACCACAACACCAAAGCTGGCGGCTTCGAAAATACAGTCTTCGGTGATAAACGATACGCCCGAGCCAACCGACACGAGGGCCGTCGTGCTTCCGCCACCCTCGACCTGCAGACGCCTAAACTCCACAGCAGAGTTGGTCAGCAGGGCAAAACCGCTGCCTGCTGCAAGCAGCACCTGCACCACAGTTGAGCGGGCATTATCTCCCGTCAGCGTGATAACCGAATTTACGGGGATGTTGATCGTCGAAGCAATAACGTACGTGCCGCGCTTTACGTCAATCTCGTAAGAGCCGATGACGGCACCTGCGGCCACTGCCGCGACGTAGAAGTCCATGGCCAGCTGGATGGCGTTGCTTCCGTTGAAGTCACCAAACGACACAGTGCCGTCGCCGACAGACACGTGAACACGGCCGTTAATCGACTTCAGCAGGTTCTGAGAACTCAGCGCCAGCGTCGTGTTCTGGACAACAGCACCCTGCTCGCCGATACGGAGAACAGAGGCTCCGTTCGCGGTCGAGGAGAGGCGCACGAACTTGTCGGTGACAGGGGCAGGGTAGCCAGTGTTGACGATGTTATCGTCCTGGAGACGGAGCGTCGACGTACCGTAGAGCGCGTAGTTCGTACCGAGCGCGAGCCGTCCCGCGACACCTGTCGTGGTCGTGGCGTAGCGCGTAAGCGTCGCCATCGTCTGCGCAGAGCCGCTCTGCTGTCGCGAACGAACGGTCAGCACGTCGTTCAGTGCGATAAGGCTTGCGCTATTGTTCTTGTTAATGTCAACAATCAGCTGGTTATCGATACCGTTGACATCGCGCACTGGCGTCTCAAGCGAGGGCGTGATGAGCGCTTCCAGCTTGAAGTCCGCAACCCGTGCCGCCTCAGCGAGCGTGCGAGAAGGCGTCTGACGGCGAAGGTCGAGAATGTCTGCGGCCGTAACCACCGCAGTCAGCGCGGGGCGCGTAACCACAGCAATCGGGTAGTACCGAGTCTGCCCCTGCCACAGCCACGTCGCAGGGTTCACGGGGAACGACGGGTCGAACGGCAGCGACGCCGTGCGGTAGGTCAGCACCGTCGTGGTCAACTGGCGACGCACCGTCGTGGGGCCAATCTGCGGCACCGCGTTGGGGTCAGCAACCTCGCTCTCGACCACCGCGATGTACACGATGTCGTACTGGATAGTCCCGGCCGGAGCGGGCAGCACGAACGTCGTGGGCAGCAGGTAGTCCTGGACGATACCGTCCACGATGAACGTGCCTGCGTTAATCTGCACCTCGTTCGGCGTAGAGGTCGGCGACACTACGACTTCCAGGCCGTTGTCCGAAGAGTACGGATAGCTGATGGAGGCCGCTGCCTGCCACAGCCCGACACCTACCTGCCCCAGACGCGCCGAGAACACGCGGAGGATGTCCTGGAACTCGTTGAGTTCGAAGTCCATAAGGTCGCGTCCACGCTGGAACACGACCTTGGTGAAATCATTTGCTTCGTTAAACGAGTCTTTGGTAATGTCAGCCATATTTACACCAGGAGGAGTCGGGGCCGAACGTCAGTGTCGGTGAACTCGTAAAAGACCCGTTTTTGCAGGGCCAAGAAACGGTTCATGTCACGCTTGGATAGCACATAGTAAGGCTGGCCTGAGACCACGAACGAGGAAATATCACCCGCGACCACAAGGCTCGTGCCGTTGTCGATCAGGATCTCAAAAAAGGTCGTCTGGTTTTGGTTGGGGTTCAGATAATATCCGACCAAAGATGGCGTTCCTGGGTTTCGGTAGCCAATAGGGTCCAGTACCAGCTTGCTCTTTTGAAGCCCGACCGACCCCTCTTTGCCACGCGCCACGACGCCCAGACCACCACCCTGTGATGTACTGGTCACGTAAATACCTGCATCCGTGGGTCCCCAGGCTCCAAGAAGAGTCGACCCAGGCCCCTGCCAGAGACGGTTACGCGGGTCATTCGGTTCCGCCACGAGCTTCACGCTCCAGGTCGGCTCGAAGATGTCCGTGTGGACGCCGTTGCCGACGTAGTACCGCAAGTAGGCCGTCGCCGTGCTGAACGTGCCTGCCGAAAAGCCGTAGGCGATGCGGTAGTCGTTCGAGCCAGACGCGGCCATTGGAGCGCCCGTAACCGTCAGCACTTGGCTCGTGTTGCTGACGATGGTCCGCACCACGCCGTCAATGTACAGCAGCTTGTATCCGATCCACTGATTCTCCACCCAGAGGGCGTTGCTATCCGTCAGGGTGGACACACCTACCGCCGTAGCCAAACCCTCAAACTCCTTCCGGAAGATGGTGGTCTGCAGGCTGACACGTGAACTAGACGCGTAGGCGTACTGCGTAGGACGGCGCAGGGTAATCGTGTTGGTGGCAACGTTCACGCCGCCGATTGCCACATCGACAATCTCTGAGCGGTACGCGTTAGGCGCATACGGAACGTTATTAACAAGCTGAATACGTTGCCCTGGCTGAAAGCCACGGATATCGTCAACCACAATGGTCGTGGCGCCCACCAGCACAGGTGCAGCCAGCTGCACGTACGCGTACAGGTCTTGCGTGGTCAGCGTCCCTGCAACGCCTGCAATGTAGCCGCTGTTCGCGACACAGACGACGTTGCCCATGCTGTCGCGCGCCTTACCTCGTGCCCAGCGGTTGACCACATCCCACGGCACGGGAGGCACAGGCGTGCCCTTCTCAGGGTCAGTGATGACCGCCGAGCCTGCGGCCGAGATCACCACCTGCGTGATGGCATTCGTCACCGAGTCTTCCCCGGTATCCAGCTCAGACGTGCCGTCCCACGTCTTCATGTTGGTCAGGCCAATGCAGTTACCCTGTCCGAACTCCACACAGACGACGGCCCAGCGAACAAGCAACTGCGCCAGTTGCTGTACACCGGGGCACGACCCTCTCTTTTTATAGACAGATGTAATGCTGGAGAAGGTGCGTCGCAGCGCGTCGAAGTCATACGTCTGGCCTTCACCAGAGAAGCCCAGCGCTGAGTTCGCCGCAATGAGGGCGTCAATGGGCGCCATATCTGGGTCATTGCGCAGCGCAATCGCGTTGGCGTTGCCTCGCATGACGTTCAACCACCCGCCCATCACTTCGTAAAGTTTGTCGAGCGTGCCGCCGCCGCCGCCCTGTGCAACAGGTAGCGCATCCATCTCGCGATAGATAGCAGGCGTGTTTGGCCAAAGGAAATTATCCTTCGAATTATACACAGCAACTGAGAGTGCGTAGGCCCTGCTAGCATCCGTGAGGTCATAGGCAGTCAGTGCGAGCGGTCCCGCATTACTCACCAACACGGTGTAGTAATAGTACGTCTGTTCATTCAACGGCTCCGGATATCCGATGTGAGAGCCCGCCAAGAAAACCTGCGCGAGTGGCGTAGTAAACGTAAGACTTCCTACGCCGACAGAGAGAATGACTTTCGTCTCCTCAAGGTACGGTCCGTCTACGGACACCAGTTGAACAGTATCACCTGGATTAAAAAGATAGGAAGACGGAACCGAGACGGTTGCAACACCGACTACAGTATTCGCAGCCAGCACCGCCACATAGCCAAGTCCTACGTCACTGAAGAACTCTGCAGAAGAGAGGTCCTCGAATACCGTAACAGCCCCCGGCGTCGGCTCCGTGAAGTCAAACGGCCAGCTACGCAGCGTTCTGATAATGCGGATAGCATCGACGCCCGCAGGATTCTCCCACCGCAGGTCGACGCGTCGCCCGCGCGGTCCAGAGCTAGCCACGAGGCTGGCCACCACGTACGGCGGCGTCAGCGTGTAGGACACGAAGACAGCCGTGCGCACCGTCAGCGGGTCGCCCAACGTGTTTGTGAGCGCTCCCGTGACTGTCACTCTGTAATTGATGACGCTCTGCAGCTCCGTCGTGTACAGCAGAATAGTGTTAGCACTAATCTGTACAACAGCCGTAACCGAGGCGTTATTCGACAGCGTGTACGAGTTGATGTCGTACGCAGCAGTGCCCGCAGGCACGATGGTCTGCACGTTCGTGTTAAACGTCAGCAAAAGCTGACGCTGTGCGGGCATCGACGCTAACGTAAGCGTAAAAGCCATCAGCGCACCCCACCAATGACGCGCACCGTAAGACCGCTGTCAAACAACACGGGGAAGTTTTCGGGCCGTAGCTGGATGTCGTCCGTAGGCTCGTAGGTATCGACGTACAGCTGGTCACCCATGATGAACGCCGTGCTGCCCGCGTCGACTGCAAAGGTCACAGAACCATCCGGCGCTTCCCAGCGTGCACTCAGGTACCAGCCTGTAGTTGCGGTAACTGCTGTGTCGAGAACGATAGAGGTGGCCGACGCGACGTTAACCACCGCGGCGGTAACGTACGAAGCCGTGGCCGTGAGGCTGTCGCGCACAACCACCTTGTCGCCTGCCACAAAGCCCGCCGTGCTGGCCACCGTCAACGTTGTGGTCGCTGAGGCATCCGCGGTCAACGTCGTGGACAGCACCTTTCCGGTGGTGAAGGCGAGCCGCTCAACCACGTACGGATCACCCGGCACAGCATCCCCTCCGATATTACCACTTACGGTAATAGCCTGGGCGTCATTGCCAAGCACGGGGTAGAACGTGCTGTTTTCCTCTGGACGAGGCCGCAGCACGAAGTCGCCGACCGTAAAGAAGTTATCGGGATAGCTGGCTTGGTCATCGAATACGACAGTGCTCTCGACTCGCGACAAGCGTCCGGGCCAGCGCTCGCGCACTTGGAAAGTAGTGGCTGACGTAAAAAGCACGTTCCATTCGCGCCTATCCGCCGTCTCAGGGTCGGTTACAATCCACTCGATATCCCCCGTACCCGTAGGCGTGCGGTTTACGTAGGCTGCGCCGTACGCCTGCACCGTGAACTTGCGGTAAACGACACGGCCTACGCCCGGGTTCGTGGCAGGGCTGAGCGTGTCATAGGCATCCTGCAGGCCCATGAATTCGCCGAAGGTCGAGACGCCTGGGTCGTACCGACGCTTGAGCGCTGCCACCACCTGCTGGTACACCACGTCTGCAGAAGAGCCCGCAAGGACGTACACATCTACGTCAATCTGCATCCGAGCGTACACAGGGCCAAGCACCTGAATGCGCTTGTTCAGCATCTTCTTTGGCGCCAAGGCCGTCAGGATATCCGTCTTGAGCGAGGCAGACGGCCCTTGTGGCGGGTCTACCGAGGCGCCACCGCTCGGTACGACAAACAGCAGCACAGGGGCAGAACCTCCCACGAGCACACCCGATACCGCAGAGACGCGCTGTACACCGGTAACCAATGAGGCGAAGGTTGCGTAGTCTTGCGAAGTCACTGCGCGGTCGTTCGCCTTGACCGTAAGCGGTAGCTCCTGCCGCGCCTGGGTCAACGTCGTGGCCGGACCGCCTCCCGTAGTGGCGGAGGTATTCAACACGCTAATAATCTGTGTCGGGATTGGCGCACCCGTGGAGTCACCAGCGACGTTAGTAATTGCACCCGCCGCTACCGTGCTCGATAGTCCACCGCCAACCTTGTACGTCGCTTCGACGGTGGCGGACAACGGCAGCAGCGTGCCGTTCTGGCCGTCTCCGAACGTAATCGTCGTGAACCCACTGTCATCGACCGTACGGACGTAGACTTGGGCGCCAGACCCCGCGAGCACGATGTTCTGAGTCTCCGTGTACAGCACAGAGTTCACAAACACAAAGATAGTGCCGTCAATAACAGCAGTCTGCGACAGCTGGAAAGACTCGGCTTGCGTACCGTCCGCCAGTCCGAGCGTCTCCAGATAAATCTCGCGTCCAGCCACCACGTCCAGGGTGACAGAGGTCACGCCCACGCCGACAGGGACGTTATTGACGGGCTGGAAGATAATATTATCAGACGTAGAAAACTGTAGGTGTTCGGAGATCGTGAACGCTCCGACACCCGTCAGTGCTAGCGTAACCTGACCCGTGGCAGCCGTCGCACTGCGCAGTTGGTAAGACAGCGTCTTACCGATGTTAATCATATTCTGTTCGCGTACGGCAGTCAGCGGCAGCGTCTCCAGCACCTGTGCATTGATGGCGTACGACAGCAGGTCCGTCGAGTACGCCATCATGTCGAGCAAATACGTGCCGAAGTTGCTGTCGTTAAAATCCGTCCACAGCTCGTCCGGAAAACGCGACTGGGCGTACCGAATCAAGTCCGACTTGACTGTGGAGAAATCAAGACTGGTGTAGTTGAATACAGGAGAGTTCGGTGCGCCAGCAGCCATTACAGCCTCACAACGTAGCTACGAAGAACGGGTAGACGAGGTTATCGGAGCGATTAGAGGCTCGATACCTGAACGAGACGAAGATGTTGACCTGCGTGCCACTGCCCGAAGGCTGAGAGGACGCGGATACAGACACGTCAGCCACGCGCGGTTCCCAGATATCGAGCGCTCTTGCAATCTCAAACGGGGCCGCCGCCTCTACCGCCGCTGCCCCGCTGAACAGCGTCTGCCGAAGACGCGTACCGTATGGTTGGCCATTCTTGAGCAGGTAAGGTCTCTCGCTGATATCAGTGCTGATAATCTGCGCAATCGAGTCCTTCACAATCTGCTCGTCCCGCGAAATGCGAAAACGGCTCGCCGATGGGTCAAACCGAATCGGGTAAGCCGGGCCTCTGCCGAACGTGTTCAGAAATCCCTGTAGGCTACTCATACTGGAATGAACCCCGTGGTCTGGCAAACTACGACAGTGGGACCGGTGATGTTATCCGTGGTGAACTTGAGCGCTTGCTCGAACTCAGTCGTGGCATCCACCGCTTGCTGGATATACGCCTGCAAGTCCTCCGGGACACTGGGCACAGCAGACTGCAGGAACGCCGTGAACGCCGAAGCCGCGTTCTTGATGTCATCGAAGGAGAGACCTGCAATACCTAGCAGATCAAAGATGACCTGGAGCGCCGCAATGAGGTCAGAGAGCACTGAGGCACGAGTATTCAAGGTAGTAAGGTTTCGTTGAATACGCGCAGCCAGACACTCACCATTTCGGCGAATCTGCGGATTTACATCGCCCAGCAGAATTACTGCGTTGATGTTTAGTGTGAGAGCTGAGGTTAGAAGCCCGTTAAAACACAGCAACGCAGCACGAATGAGCTTCAACGTCTTGTCTGTGAAATTTGCGAACTCGCACACGAGCGCGCCAGGGAACGTACCCAGCGTGATGTACTTCTGGCACTTGCCAAGCAACTCCGACAGCAGGTCAAGAAGGGCTGAAGCATCCAACGTCAGAATGGCGTTTGGGATCTCTTTGAGCATCTTGATGGCCGCGGCAACGCAGCCAATCAGGTCGAGGAACGGATCAATGCCAGCCAGCGCAGGCTCTAGTTTCAGAAGAACTTCCGTGGTCGCCTTACAACCGTTACAGTCCGCACTGAAACTAAGGTTGCCGCTAGTGGTCAACTTCCCCGCGCCACCCAGGGGGATAGGGATGGTCAGCCCTGTAAGTAGGGGCGGCGTAAGACATGGAGTGACGCAGACATAACGGCCCATAGAGTCCTCTTCAGCCTGAGTAGTTCTCGCCGCTCAGTGCGTCGAACAGCTTCCCGTTGATGGTCACCTGTACACCGGAAAGCTGTACGCCAGAAGGGCCGATGATGATGAATCCGCCGCTTTGCGATCCGATGACGATGTCCCGACCTTTCTTGACGAGCAGGCGCGTCTCGTCCGCAATCTGCGGCTTGGGCGGGTCCAGCGCGCCCAGGTCAGAGCCGCCGGGGTTGGCGATGATACTGCCGCCCACTGCGCCAGACGTGCTCGTGAGCGCCAGCTGTGCGCGTGCGTCGGTCGCTGTGGGGGCGACGATGAAACAGCCAGTCCAGATGGGGAAGTCCAGATTACCGCCCTGGAACTCAACCCATACACCGATCTCGTCTACACCATTCTGGCCCCGGGAGTACGGAGATCCAAAGTCAAGCGTCGGCAAGCCGCCAATCCACGGAAGACACGGTTCCGCCCAGCCTAACCAAGAGGTAGCGGTATCATCCGACCCCATAATTTGAGGGCAAAATAGACGTAAACGACCGCGGTTCTCTGGGTCGTTATTATCGCGTACGAAACCTTTGTACTTACCAAAGTACGCGCTCATCGTTTATCCTCTTGCAGCAACACACCCTGTGTCTCTACATCTCCGGTAGGACTGCCAAAACCGAAAACTGGTCTATCCTCAGCCTGCGACGACACAGGCGGACCTGTTTTGGCCTTCTTCTGGTCTTTTGCCGCAGCGCGAGACAGCGTGGTAGTGACCGTGTACCCATGGTCCGCAGATATTTTGTGCGTGGTACCCGTAATCAGCCACTGCCCCGAGTACGGCCCTACGTTATTTACTGTAATAATTCTGCGCGCCCGTAGGCGCGGACTTCCTACGAAGGTAGCCTCCGCCTTCTCTGTGTTCAACTTTAGGTGAATCGCTAGCGCCTCTGCGTTGGACCGAATCAGGGTGTCCGACTCCTCCGGTGTCGCAAAGCGCACAGGGACACGTTTGTTCTGAGGCTGTGTTGGACGAGACCCTCCGCCACGAAGCGCCTCTTGCTGCGCGATCCACGCAAAGCGCTCTTCCTCGCTAATGTTCTGTCCCCAGGTACACACCTGACCCGAGGTAGAAGCAGCGCCGATAATATCCCGGTCAGCGGGAACCGCAGCCTGTGCTGGCTTTCCTTTTTGAATATCCGTGCCAGTGGTTCCAATCAGACCTGGTTTTTTATTTACAACTGGCTCAAATGAGAGCAAAGTTCCTGTAGCATCATCTCGATACGAAAACACCAACTCTTCGGAGTTCAAGTTGTTAGACCTATAGTTGTCGATACTAAACGGCCTAAAGTACAGCGTGTTCTGCTCAATAAAGAATTCCCAGCTCAGCTTCTTGGCCAACGATGACAAAAATTCGAAGTCTGTGACATCCGCACCCTGCATACGGTTTTGCTTACGGGCATCTTTAGATGGCTCAATTACCGCTTTTAAACTGTACCGCTCTGCAATCTTTGCTGCAACTTCACTAGAAGCCACAGGACCGTAGTTGAGCGGATTGCCTGTCAAATTCATCAGTTTCTCAAAACCACTAGCCTGTAAAGTAATAACAGGCATGTTGTTTGCGTCAGGAAAACTGAAAGTAATTCGAGAGGCAACAAAACGCTCGACGGCGCTAAGGTCGGTTAGATAACCCCAGCGCATCTCGTAGCCAACGCCCTGCTGAAAGCGTTTGTCGTTTGTGAACACAAAATCTGGATCTGCGATACGTAGCGTGACCAAGTTCATCTTTTGCGGATCTTCCGTGAACTCAAAGTCAATCATGTTCGCAATAATGTCTCCTGAAATCTGGTTGAGAGATTTCAAGAAGACCTGCGGAGCATAGACCTGTTGGTATTCACGGATGATGGCCATCAGAACCTCAGTACATCAAAGAGGAGCCGCTCGATCGTAGGCGCACGCACGGTGGTCCCACTTGGTAGTTCTACAAAGGGATCAACTACACCAGACGTATCTGCCGCAGCCCACCACCGCAGACCTACGCCGTACAACTCACTACCCAGCAGCGGCCAATTAGTCACCCCGACTGTTGCGAATGAGTCTGTCCGATCTTGCCCCACACGCTGGCGAAGATCCAAAAACTTCGGGGCAGTGGGTTGCAGAGTGAACTGGTCTACTGGTTGGATTACGGCCGTTAGCGTGAGACGGCTGTCTTTTGTAAGAGCCATGACTTACCTCATCAGGTGTAACGGCCAAACTGGATCTGCTGTGCCGTCACGCGCTTATCCACAACCTGCGCCAACTCCATCGTGACCTGCGCCTTCAAAGGTTCCAAACCAGCGCTATAAAAAGTCACCCGAGGATCTGCTTTTTTAACGATGCATTGAATTCGCTCAATGCCGAGCAAGTTACCAACCTCCAAATACGCAGTAGGCGCGTAAATTTGGCGAATTCCAGATACGTTTTTAACAATAGGGTAAGTGAGCGAGCGAATTTTATTTAGCAGTGGTTTCAGCGACAGCACATTCTTGTCGATGACATAGTCTTGGCTATTGGCGTCCTGTCGTCGAAAACCAAGGTCTGCGTCGAAGTACAGCGTGAACGAGATGAGACGCTCGCCTCCGGCACCGTACTGGTACACAGGGTGCGAGGCGCCTGGGACAGCGTGTTTGGGGTAAATGGCCTCGTGTGTCTCAGTGTACTCTGCCGGGTTAAACTGAAACAGCACCATGAGGTTATTACGCTCGGGTACCATCAAGAAGCCGCGAGTCGGAGCACGTGTATTCGAAAAAGCCATTGTACGTCACCTAGCTAGAGCTGTTAGCGCACATCACGGGGTTACCAGCGAGGACATGGGGGTCATGTTCCCCGCGAGCGTGTCGCCTCTTCTGTCACGCTCAACAATCGCCTGATTGTTGGTCACAGCAGCAATCTGACGCCCGTCCAAAAAGACATTACTGTTGACAGTGACTTTTTGGGACGATGCAGCCTGCTGCAGCGCTGGGAAAGTTGAGAGGGGGTCAAAACCGCCCGCGAAAGTCGCTGGAAACTGTGACCTGTCGTAGGACACACCCGCTCGTTCGCTGATACCTGCGTACGGTACGCGCACAGACTGCCCAGTAGCGGGGTCAACATACGTAGTCGCCAGCGTTGCACTCGCGACCTCGGGAAAGATACCGCGCTCAGGGCCTGTGGCGGTGGGAAGCCCCGCACGGAGAGCCGTAGCACGCCCTCGCAGAGACTTTACAACGTTCAGCTCCCCCGTGTCCTCGTCGCGCTCAGGGTTATACCACGTAAACGCCTTGCCAGCGCTCTTTGCTGCGTCAACTGCGAACTCAGTCATCTTGTCGGCAAGTTCCCCGCGTCCTAGCATGACCGCAATCGACGCAGCTACTAGAGCTACGGCAGAGGCCACACCCGACAATGCAAAGAGCAGCGGGTTAAGGGCGTATCTAATTACCTTGTCTGAGAACTCAATCAGCGTGGCAAACCAGTCAATGGCGTCCGCCACTCCTGTTGGAATCTCTTTAGACATGGTCTTAGCTAGCTCGCTGCCTACCTCAGAAACACGCTGAATCGCGACAGATAGGTTTCCGGCACTTGTTCCCACCGCGGCCATGCCGCCCTTAGACACGTTAGCCGCAGGTCGTACACCAAGCATTACATCAACGACGTGCACGAATGCGTCCCCGAGATCACGGAGAAAGTTGCGCACTGCTGCAAGCGTGGGAAAGGCTTTCTCCATGCTCAGCTTGTCTTCAAACATTAGCTTGAGCTTGAGTCCTACCTCTAGCAACTTCTCAAATAGACCCATAAGACCGCCTTTTTGCAGCTCATCATAGGTCTTTCGCGCGATCGTCCAAATACCTGTGTTTGGATTAAAGCTGGTCATGGCTTCGTGTACGGCGCTGATGACCATGCCAACCTTGCGGAACATCGCAAAAAAGATGCCGCCGATTGCGATGAGTCCGGCGTACTTGAGCGCCAGCAATCCTGTACTGATATTTAGCGCAGCGGTAACTCCGGCTACGAGTTTGCCAGCCAAAGCAATCGTAATTAGCGATGCCCTAAACAGGAACATCACACCGCGCAGCGCAAGAAGACCCGCCAAAATGCTACCCACCATGGTCAAAAATTTCCCGAGGCCGGGATTGTTGATCATGAAGTTAGCCATGCGCTCAAAGGCTTTGGTCAGCCCGTTAATAACAGATATGCCGACTCCTCCAATAAAATCAAAAATTTTGCGAAGCTCGGGCAAGAAGCGTTTGCCCTTCTCTGTAGACTCGTCAAAGTACTCGTTAATCGTTTCAAAGGCTTTCGCCAAAGCCAACGAGAACTTGCGGGCCATACCTTCCGCAAGTCCCGGCTGGAATACGGCGTTTGCGATACGCTGCGGGAGACCTTTGAAGTTAGTAGTAACACCACTAAACGTCTGCATCGATAGGCGTGACACACCAAGAGCATTGCGCTTTGCCAAGTACTCGTAGATGACATCCATCGCCTTGCCAGCGTTGGCCTTCGTCGAGTTGAGTTCGTGCAGCAGTGCAGGATCAAGGCGGGTACGGAGGAAGCGCGTCTGGCCTGTCGCCATGAACTCTGAGAACTCTCGGACGAACTTCCCGATGTCTTCCGTAGCAAGCTGACCCTGCGTTGTCGCAAGGTCGCTAAATAGGTCAAGAAGGCCCACCCCCTCTTTGCCTGCGTTACCCATACTTTGTGCGAGACCCTCTACCGCGTGCCCGGACTTGATAATGTCCTCATAAGTCTTCCCGTGGAATGCCTCACGGATATCCATGCCGCGTTGTTTGAATGTAGTCGCGATGCGTACGAGCTGCGCCTCGGTGATGGGGAGATGCGTCGTTGCCTTAATAGTGTAGTTAAAAATATCGAGCGCATCCTTCTTCGTCGTGCCTTGAGTGGACTGAAGACGGATGATAAACTGCTCCAAATTAGCTGCTTCGTGAAGCAGGGTTGTGAAAGAACCCACAGTGGCGGAGGCGAATGCCTTCGCGAAAAAGAGAGACTGACGCCCTGCGCGCTCCAACGTAGACGCAAGGAAGTACCCCTGCGCGTTGGCACTAGCAAGGCCGCCAGCCATGCCCTTCCCTGCGTTGTCACCCTGTTTCTGAAGGTTCGCGAGCGACTTTGCCAGCGTATCAACAGACTGCGTCAGGCTCCCCACCGCCTTGGTGTTGGCCTGAATATCCATCTGGATGGTGTACTTCATCCCACCCGTGCCGCCTGTTGCCATAGCTAAAACTCCTCGCCAGAATCACTGCCCCAGATGTAGTTAATGTCCTCTGCAGTGAACGTACCGCTAGATTCCTCAGTGCGGCTTCGAGCTTGCTGGGCAACAAGATTAGCGTGACGCTCTTTCCAGCGCAGTAGCCTCTTTCGTCGCGCAATCGGAAGTCGAAGAGTGTCGAAGGGCGACAGTTGCCAGTGCTCTGCAAATGTCGCCACCTCGTTCTCCAGCGTTATTCGACTTCCGAGGGGAAGAAAAAACTCTTGTGACCTACGTTCAACTGCCGCGTGAATTCCTGTCCGCAACTGTCGCAGGTAATGTGCACTGTAGTGTCCAGCCCGCCTTCGGCTTCGTCGATATGTTGCGAAAGAAATCGACGGTCGCGCTGGGACATGCGCTGTACGTACTCCAGCACGTTAGGCACAGGCAGGTTGTTCACCTCGACAACGCGTGCCTGAAGTACCGCGGAAAGCATGTCGCCTTTACGGTTTGCTTGAATTTCCTCAAGCAGTGACTCGTCTTTGCCAGTGAAAGCGCGCCAAGTAATTACGTGCTGACTTTTTGGCAACACAACTTTGCGGCGGGTCTGGCACGCGGTCTCGAACGGAATTGGATGCGCCTCAAGGTCATTGAGGTCGATAACTACACGCTTGAGTTCTTTGTCACAAGCCGGGCAGGTCTCCTCGATGCGCATGGTGTCACCGAGAGAGACCTGCCGCAGCTTGATGATAGAGAAGGCGCGGTCGTTGGTATAAGCGTTCTCCCAAGCCTTGACGAAAAAGGTAGGTGCGTTAAAACGGTCTTTACCGTCCGGACGCGTCCAATCCCCCATGCGCACCGTACAGCGAGACAGAATCTCCGTCATACGCTGGTCTGCGCGACGAGCCAGTTTCCCCTTGCCAATGACACGGGTCTGGTCCGCCAGGATGTCTTCCTCTTCGCCGGTCATCTCCGCCAGTTCAATCTCACGTACCCACTGACCGTGGTCCGTGCAAATCGCGTTGGGGAGTTCGAAAACGCCTGTATCCATCTTTTGCTCCTTCTATTTGCTGTATTAGACCGGGATACCTTCCCAGCCTTCATGTGCGAGGCGAAGTTCTTCCATCGAGTTCTCGTTCGTCTGGCCGTTAAGGTCAGAGAACGGCTTGAAACCGACGACAAAGGCTTCGCGCACGCGCCACTTACGCACAGGCGCACCCGCACGGTCAAGCTGAATGATGTCGATGTCCTTGCGGTAGTTCGCGGCGTTCCCGTTCGTGGTCACGTCGAACACCTGCTTGGCCCAGTCGTAGAAATCGTTCGTACCACCAGGAGTGCCATTGATAATTTGACCACGGCGCAGGGTGATATCGGGGAAGGTCGTGAGACCCGCCGACTTCTTAACCGTGGTGTTATCTCCGCCCTCGCGGTAGTTCACGACTTCCGTCGTACGGTCGATGCCAGTCACTTCCGCGAACGCGGCGCGCTGGAAACCGTCAATCGCAAGGCGAAAGCGGAATACCTTAATCGGATCTTCAACTGCTGCACGTGCCATTTTTAATTACTCCTATCAGAGGGTCTGAGCCGCCGCAGCAGCCTCAGTCGCGCGGGTGTCTTGTTCCAGGGTGATGTCGAGGAACTCGGCGGGACGCTGCGGCGCAATGCCGACGCGGACGACGAGCTTGCCAGAGGCAATCACCTGCGCCGTGTTGTTGGTGCGGTCGCAGATGACGAAGAACGATTCGGCATCCGTGTTGCCTGCGAGAATACCCGCCTCACGCCACTGACGGAGCAGCGACGAGACGATACGGGTGACCGCCGAACGGGTGTCATCGTTGTTGTTCTGGAACAGCACGAACAAGAGCTGGTCCTTGAGGAGGCGCTTGAGCGTGTTGAACACGATACGCACCGAGATTTGTCCGAACTCACCGGTCGGATCGAGCGTACGCGAGCCCATTGCGCAAACACCGTTTCCGGGCAGCGGAATGATGGCGTTAATGCCGGACGGGTAGATGGAGTCGTACGTCGCGCTACCGAGCGTGATGCGCGTGTCCGTGTCGAGCACACCCGTGAGGACGCCGTAGGTCGTACCTGCCGGAGCCTGACCGATGTTCACAGCGCTGTGCGTACGAGCGATAATGCCCTGGATGTACGCGCTCGGGCTGTAGGAGTCGAGATAGCCCGTGGTCGGGTTGAGCGCCTTGACCCACGGCCAGTAGATGGCCTCGTAAGCCGACGCGAAGTTGGCGGTCGTCTCGACGTAGGTCTTTACCTGCGACGCAGACGAGCCTTCCGGCGCATCGAGGATGGCCATGAGATCGGCACGGTTCGCAACGTACGTTTCCAGCGCCTTCGGCACCGTCACCGAGATAGGACCAACGGTCGACTGATTCGCAACCGAGGTAATGTCCGGGATAGAGATGAAGTTGACATCCTGCGCCTGATCGAAAGCGTAAATGCCAGTCGAGAGCGCTTGGCTTCCGATCCAGTCCGCCGACACGAGAGCCGCACCGTTCGAACCGCCCGTCATCGCCACCGGAGCCACGTCCGTGGACGGGCGCGGGTCAGAGGCCACCGAGTTGTTGTTCGTGACCGTGAGAGGCGTGTTGAACGTGTTGTTAATCTTGTTCACGAAGTAGTTCGCGCCCGCGAGCGCGGACATGCGAAGATTCGTGAACGAGGCCACCAGCGCCTGCGAGAGCGTGTAAACCGCGAGGGTGAAGGTCTCCAGCACCACGTTGTCGGTCGTCGTGTAGCCACCCACCGGAATGGTGATGGGAGAGACGAAAACGACGCGATTAAGCGACGGCACAATCTGGCTGATGACGGCGCGCTGCGTGTTACCGCTCTTGGTAATCGAGACGGTGTCGCCCACAGCGAGGCGCGCGACCGACACGAGGGTCAGCTGCGAGGCCGAACCGGCGGGGGTCACCGCGCCAACCTGCGTCACCGTGGTGTCCACACGCGTCGCCTGCACTTGGCAGTCCGTGTTACCCCAAGCGCCGGGCGAGGACGCCGTGGCAAGGACGGTGTTGGTGGGGGCGGTCGTCGAACCAGGGTGGGCCGCGTTGTCGAAGCCCGTGATCTTCGCAACGCCCGTACCGCCCGTGAACTGAACCTCAGAGGTCGGGCCGGTCGTGCCGGAGGTCCAGGTCACCGAGTTGTTCGCGTTCGCAACGGTCGTCGAGCCGGTAAAGGTGGTGTTAAAGAGCGAGGCAACCTCGCTCGCCGCCACCGCCGCCACATCGGCCACGTTACCGGAGCCCGAGCTAACGCCGAGGGAGAGGCCAGTCTTCGCACCAGCAGCGCCGCCAAGCGAGCCGATGTTGATCTGCGCCGCCGTACCCTTACGGTCGCTCACGAGACGAATCTGGCCGCCGAAGTTGACCGCCGAGACGCCGAGAAGGCCCGCGTTGAGGGCCGCGAGGTAGTCAGCCTGCGTGGCACCCACCGAGCTGAGGTTGACCGTCTGGAGCGCGCCGCCGAGGACGCCCGCCACGGTGATACCGATGGAGTCGCCCGCACCACCCGCGGCATAGGTCGCAGCAGCGCCCGTCGCCTGGGCAGGCTGCGCCACGATGGTGACCGTACCAGCAGCGACGTTATCAACCTCGCCGATGAACGTGTCGCCGTTCGCGAGGATGACCGGGAAGGACCCCGCGCTCGACGAAAGCGTACCCGCCGTGGCCGCGCCCGGCGTGGTCAGCTGGCGCGAAGCCGTCGCCGCCGTGCTGGAAATCGCACGCACGACATAGCAAGAAGCACCGCCGTTGTTAAAGAACGCGGTAAGGGCATCCTCAAGAACGCCCGTGGTGTAACGAGAACCGAAAATCTCCTGCGCCTCCGTGAGGCTCGTGACGAGCTTCGCCGTGTTGGCAGGACCCTTCTGGGCCTCGGCAAGGAAACCACCGATAGCGGTCGGGATATTCGAAAAAGCTACCGGACCCTTTGCGATCTCGGTGACCTTGATTCCGGGGCTGAGAAACGACGCCATGTTAAAACCTCTTAGATTACGACGAACGAGTCGTCAGGATTGTACTGCGGTTCGACCAGAACGTTCTGCATGTTGGCCAGCTCGAACAATCTCTCAGTGATAGCGCGGTAGCGCGTAACGTCAGTCATACCGAACTGGTTGGTGGTGTTGTCGAAATACCCCTCAACGAGGTATGTAAAAGCTCTTGTATACAGACGCTGCTCTTCTCCCGTGAGATTCATTCCCAGGTCAGCTGCGTTAAAATCCAGCGTAGCAGTGTCCGTCAGCAACATATCACAGATGTGCGTAGTGCCGTCCTGGTACTCCACCTCCAGCGCGGTTCTCGCCGGAATCAAATTCAGGATCTGCTGGCTGATGAGATCACGCTCAATGCGATTTTTTGCATGAATCGTGATGGTGTACGACACATCAAATGCTTCAGGGTGGGGTCTTTGCGTATAAGACTCGTAGCCGGTCGCCACCACCTGTCCGCGCGCGTTCAGAATCGTCTGCTGCGGAGATCCTGGCTCCGGACAGGTCAGCGTCTCCGTAACATACGTACTGGAGTTGAACTCGAAGAACTCCTGGCGAAACGTCACGGACGGCCAGATGTCTGCAAACTTACGACCCTCCAAATTCTCGTCGTAAACTGGCACCTGCTTGAACGTGTTCGGACTGAAGCCCTTCGTGAACATGCGCAGCGCTTCCGGGTCTTGGCTCGTAAGGCCACGCTTCGGATCGAAGCCCGCCACCGTCTGTGGGATACGGATACCGTACGACGGCTTACGCCCCGAGGAACCCACGCCAAAGGCTGCGCGGTTCAGAGGAATTCCCTGCGCGTCCACCTCTGGTCGTCCCTGCTTATCGAGCGGGTAGCCAGTAAGCAGTTTATACACTGCGTAATCAATCTCAAGGAACATCATTTGGTCCTCGTTCCTCCGCGCTTGCCCATCGCGCTCCTAATCAGGTCCTCGATGGCTTTATTAAACGACGCTGGCTTTGCAGTGCGTCCGGCGCCGCCCGTGCTTGCAGAGCGACGCTTCTTAGGCGAGATGCCAAGCACCTTGTAAATGGCGCTCTTCAGCTTGGCTGTGCCCGTCTTCTTCTGTGCCGAAGAGCGACGCTTGGCCTCCTGCTCCAGCTTATTGGTGGCCGCTTTACCTTTGGCAAAGTAGTCGGCAATGCCGTTGTAGAACTCCATCTTAATAGTCTTGCCACTGGTCTTCTGCCACTTGTTAACCGTGGGACGCCAGTGCGGGCGGGCAGGGATATTTGCGGCAGGTGCGCCGTACTCGTGCACCAAGACGAACTCCCAGTCTGTGCCCACCGCGTAGCCTCCGCGGACCGGAAAGACCTGGATGGAGTTCACGTACTCCTGCGTGGCCACGAGCTTGCGAGGGTCTAGCCCACGCCGCTTCTTCTCTGCCTTCCAGTCCGGCGTCAGCGCCTTCATGCGCACCGACTGAGTCAGGATGGCCTCTCGTACCATGCGGGCCAACTGATTCGCAGAACGCGCCGCGCCCACCATGGCGATGGGCTGAACAGCGGCTGGCAGACCTTGAAGGCGACCCTTCAAGACACCCAACTCTTGCAGGTTGGGCTTGAAGCGAATCACGCAGTCACCGTGAACGCCTCGCGTCGCACGTCCACCAGCTTGGTCGGGGAGGTGACCACAAGGTCCTTCGGCACCTGTCGATTGACAAACGACGGTACAACGAAGGACACCTGGAACGGCGTAATAATCGTCGGCACTACCTGCTTGTCGCCGATGCGTAGCTCATGAGCCGTGGTGAACTGCCCACGCGCCGGGTCGAAGTTGAGCGTGACCACCGTACCCGGAGGACCAGAGGTTTTATCCGTCCAGTTATACTCCGTGAACCGGCAGCGCAGCGTCTTGGTACGCACCTGCAGCACGTTCGAGCCGACAGACTCATAATTCAAGTCGACGATAAACAGACGGAAGTAGTAGACCGACTCGGGCTCCAGCCGAGGCACCACGAAGCTCGTCATCAACTGCCCGAACTCCTCGACGAACGTGGAGAAGGTAGAGCGATTGAAGTTGGAGTTGGGGCCGAAGCTGCGGAAGACGAGCGTCGAGCTGGAGCGCCGATCCACCGCATCGAACTCGGTAGGCAACTGCGCAAAGGGCGTCGTGGTGTAGACAAGGCCCTCACGAGAACGCTGCACCTCCGGCTGACTGTCCATCCACAGCTCGTAGCTGAAGAAAGACATGTCGCGGTTGCGCTCCCAACGAATACGCGCGTTCGTGTCCTCGATATCGCGCTCGTCAAAATCGATGATAATAGCTTCGCTAGGCGGCAGGTTCTGCGAGATCGGGCTCATGAAGCCCGTGCGCATACTGCGGCGGTACAACTTGCCGAGAACAACGTCGCCCTCTGCCAGCGTGTTCGGATTCGGCCCCTTCGGCGAGTGAAGCGCCTTCTGGAGACGCGACGTGTCCGCAACGTACGTGGTCTCCATCTGCTGCGCCATGGCAAGCAGCGTCTCCACCGTAGCGTCCATTCCCCGGCGCTTTGAGGCGTCGTACGCCTGCGCCGTGATGACCTGCGAGTGGGCCAGCATGAGGACGAACACGTTCTCTTGCGGGGGAAGAGTGCTAACCGTGAACGTCGGGTTGTGACGGCTCACCGCCTGCTGCAGAATTTCCGTCAGCTCGATGTCCGAAAACAGCCGATGCCGCAGGTTGATACCAACCTCCTGGATATCGATGGGGCCGAAGGGCTCCAGGTCCGTCGAGAGGTGGTCCTGCTCCGCGTCTTCGTCGAGAGAGACGGTGTAGCCGGGCAGGCGCGAGATGGCCTGATACAGCTTGCCGACCGTGTCGTAGCGGGAACTAGCGAGGTCGATATCAATGTTCGGGGCCGTGCCGCCGACCACATTGACCATAAACCGACCGTTAGTAATTTCAGCGTACGCGTTCGTCACGTACGAATCAGAGACAGCCACCCCCATCGCCCGCTGCGAGTAGCGGACATCTTTGATGCGGCGACGCAGTTCGGCGAGCAACGGGGTATCAAGAGGCATTGTCAGTCTTTCGTCTTACGATAACGCTCAAGAAGTCGAGCGCCTTTTGCCGCCAGTTTTCGAACGTCGGCTTCGTTCTTCGGCAACGGCTCGCCCCAGGCTCGTGCCTGCAGAGCGTAACGCGTCGGCTCCCCGTTCGGTTTGGTGAGCGGCGGGGTGTCGCTCTTGGCGTAGTGGCGTCGCAGGAACGACCCCTTCCTACGCATTTTCTCGGGGCTGTCAGCAGCACCGCGAACCCCCGGTTTGAGATTACCACCAGTGGCCTTGTTAAACTTCGCACGGCCAGCGGCAGTAAGCCCTCCCCGGGGATCCTTGTCCTTCTTGGTCATATGCGGTTCGGCCCCGCCACGGTACTCGTGCGCAGAGTCCTCGAACTCGTCTTCACTGTCGTAGCCGTGGCAGAGGCCGTATCGCATCAGATAATTCCCTTTTCGAGGAGGTGTTGCTGGACGAACTTCGGAACCAGCACTTCCTTCCCAGCCTGGAAACTAAACAGGCGCTTGCCGTAACGCATGGAAGGGATAGTTTCGCGGGGGCGAACCCGGACGAGCGTTTCCATCTCGACCGGGTCCACCGCCACCATCTTCTCCGGCGCCTGGACCAGAATTTCCGCAACCACGGGCTGATCAAGGCCGATGTCTTCTGCACTCTTCAGCGTGGCCTGCTCAAACGCTTCCTGAGACTGGTAGCCCTGGTGCGACGGCTGGACAGGTTCACGGACGACGACCTTTGCTTCATTCTTGCTCATGATTCAACCCTTGGTTAATTTCAGGCCGTACCGGCGCCGATATAGCCGATAAGGACCTTGCTGTTCAGCGCGACGTTGCCGCCCGCCGTGAGGACGGTAGCGCCCGTCGACACGTTGTGGCTCGTGAGGACGAGGTCCGCGTCGATGGTCACCACGTTTGCAGCCGCAGGGCCGTACGTGAGAACCGAGAACGGGCGGCTGTCCGCAGAGACTTCCGCGGGAAGGGTCACCGTGAGCGTGTCCGCCGCGGCGAGGCCCGTGCCCACGTTGGCGAGCACGTAGAAGATGTTGCCCTGGTTCACGCCCATCGGGACGGTCTGGAGGGTAGCGTTGACGTTAGCCATTTGATTGCTCCTAATCTAAAATCAGGCCGTCTCGATGACGACGATGTTCGGGTTTTCGAGGACGCCCTGGCCCCAGATGGCGTACCACGCGAGACCGTGCTCACGACCGAAGTCCTCGACGCCGTTGTCGCGGAGTTCGACCGGGAGGGCGGTCGCGTGACCGTAGCTGTACTCACCGAAGAGGACAGCCTGATAGATGGTGGTCTGGTTACCGGCGAAGCCAGCCGCGAGGGCCGGGTTGAAGCCGATGTCGACGTAGTCGCCCGTGTTGGGGTCGACAGCCGAGTTACGGCCGTTCGGCATCACCGTGGTGGAGATGAAACGAACGTCCTCGTAACGGCCAATCTCGCCCGTGTAAATCTGGGTCGCGCCCGCGTAGAGCGAAGCGTTGATCCAGTCGTTGTCGTCACGGAGGCCACGGCCCTGGTGCGGGTGGAGGAAACACACATAGTGGTCGCCCGCCCACTTCGGGGTGTTGTTGGTCTCAAGGGTCTCGACCGCGTCCTTGAGCACCTGGGTGTCAAAGGAGTCGCCCGCGATGAGGGCGGTGCGGCTCGCACGGCCGTTCGCGAACACGACGTTCGTGCCCGAGACGACGGTGTCGCGGAGCTGGAGGTCGAGAACGACCGCCATGTCACGACCGAGGAGAAGCGACGCAGCCGAGAGCTGGTCGAAGAACGAGGTCTGGAGGAGGTACTCCGAGAACCCGATCGCGTTGCCCTGCTCGTAGACCGTGAGCGACGCCTGAGACATGCTCATGCCGCGGGTCTGGAGACGGACGCCTTCCTGGAGACGGCCACCACGCTTGATGGAACCGTACTTCGGAAGTTGGATGGTGCGGCCCGGCTGAACACCAAGCTCGGTCTTCTTCGTCGAAAACTGGTCGAACTTGAGGATCGGAAGAGCGGCGAACCAAATTTCCGCGCTGTAAACGTCGCGGATCGCGTTGACCTGCTGGCTAAAACCGGCGCCAGTCGTGCTGGCGGTATTGAGAACGGACGGCATTTTAGAATCTCCCTAGTGTTACTGAAATCAGTACACGGAGGTCAGATCAGCCCTGAGAGAACCGCGCGGCGAAGGCTTCTGCCGGGTTCGCAATTCCATGCTGTTGGGCATAGGCTTGCGCAGCCGCCAGAGCGTTACCTGCACCTTGCTGTGCTCCCATGACTGGGTTCTGTCCTGCGTGCGTGCGTTGAATCGCTGCCAAAGCCGCAGCCCGGGGGTCACCTGCATCCATGACTGGCATGGGGGCGGGCATACCCACAGGGCTGGGAGACTGGACCATCTGCGTAGGCATCGGAGCCTGCATCGGCGTACCCATCGGTTGCATGACACCGTTCGGCATCTGCTGATAGGACACGCCGCTCAGGTGACGGGGCGTAGCACCGGGGTTAGTCGGCTGATACGCACCGGCCTGTCCGCGAAGTTGAGCAAGGATACGATCACGCATTTCGCCACCGTACTTGCCATTGCGGACTGCCTGTTCCGAAGTCATGGCAGTGAGGTCAGTCTCTGCCAACCCCTCCGCGACCGGGAGGGGGTTAGTGGCCGTAGGGAAACCCGCCACGGGATACTGAGGCTGCGCGACAAACGCCGGATTCATTGGTGGAGGCGCCATCGGCACCGCCATTGCTTGCGGAGCGGGCTGGACGGGGGCCAGCTTAGCTCGCAGACGTTGTTCCAACGACCCGTAAAGCGACTTGGCTCGATCAACCGCAACGTCGATTTCTTCCTCGCTATTTCCATGGACGAAGTCATGGATTTCACGGGGAACTTCCTGAAGCGCCCGCTCGCGGTACGCCACAAGACCCAACGCGCGAAGGTGGTTCTGAAGCGTGGCTTCGCGCTGGAGCGCCTCACCACGTTCAGCAGCCAACCGCTGCTCAAGCTCGGACAGTCGGGCAACAACTTGCTGATCCGGGGGAAGTTGAGCGAGCTTTTGCTCCTTCTCCGCCTTCTCACGCTCCGCAAGTTTCTTCTCAAGAGAAAGACGTTCCGCCTTCTCCTGCTCAATCTGAGCATAGAGACGACGCTTTTCTTCCTCCCGAGCCTTCTGAATCCGACGCTCGGTATCCTCAGTAATCGTGTCGGTAGACGCCGCGTTAGCTGCAGGGACCTGTTCAACGTTTGGGGCTTCGTTAGTTTGCTGAGGCATGTTCTTCGCTCCTACGTCCTTTAGAGAAACTTTTAGTTAATCAGCCGCCGACGCGGCCCGTACCACGGGCAGTCATCGCGACGATCGGAATCGAGGTCGCACCATCGCGCGACGGGGCGCGCTCCGGGCCGCGGTTACGCGGGTTCGAGATGTTCGGGCGCTCATTGAGCATCGCCGAGTAGAGCGAACCGGCGCCAGAGTTCTCACCCTGCGAGCGGTCCGGACCGGTGTTGTCGCTCGGGAACTTGCCCTTGCGGGTGGCCTCACGGAAAGCCATCGGGTTGTTACCGACGCCGTACATCTGGTAGTCACCAGAGCCGAGCGAGCCCTCGACCATGTTGGTCGTCTTGCCAAAATTAACAGCCATGTTCGTGTCTCCTGTTGCAGTGAGATAGTACCGATACTAAATCAGTACGAAAGATTACTTGAGCCCATGGGACGATAGACGATGCTTTGCCATAAGACCATGGTCTTTCGAGGCAAATCCACAACCACGGAAACCGCAGCTGGCGTTCCGGCCCATGCCCATTTTACCCGTGGTCGGCGGGGCTGGCTTTGAGGACGGCGGCATGTCTTCTGCATCTTCACTACCTTCCTCGCCCTCTTCAAGCGACATCATCGACGCCTTGGATGGCCCCATCCCGTGGAACCGATGCTCGTCGTAGCCCTGCTTCGGCAACGGCACCATGACCGAGGGAAGGGTCTCCCAGTCACCGCCCGCACGAACGCCGCCCTCGTGGAAGAGCGGAAGACCGCCCACGCCCACGCCAACGGAACGCGACGGACCCGGGACAGGGGACGGTCCGGGTACGACTTCCATGAAACGATTCATGTCACGCTTAGATAGGCCCATTTTCTTCACCGTTAAACTCCGTCAAACCGGATGTCCCAGCGGAATCCAGTGATGTCATTGGCATTCAGCCGCTCAATTTGATCGTGCGAGTTCATCGGAATCTCGGCACGGTTCGAGGGCATGAGAGGCCCAAGGTCGTAGCCCGCGACGCTGTTTTCGCCAAAATTCACGGGCGCACTAACTTTGGGCTTGCGCTTCATTTGCGGTACTCGTGGCTGTTGTCGTTACAGCACTCTTCGTCCGCCGTGTAGCCATGCGTGTTGCGATAACCGCCGCCACGCTTCTTGTACTCCTGCACAAGCCAGCCATTAGCGTAAGCAGAGGGGTACACGTCGAACTTCTTCTTCGCTGCCGACTTCACCTGCGCGTAGAGCTTCTTGTTCGTGGGCTCCGAAGCGCCGTGTTCCGCCTTCGTGGCCACGAATACAGGCTTTCCATCCTTCTTGCCAGCCATCTTGCTCTCCGCACTACGCTTGCGACGAACGGCCGAGCTGCGCTCCGTCTCCGAGAGGCGTGCAGCCTTCGCAGCCGGGAGACACTTCGGGTACTTGCCCTCTGAAGCGTCTTTACGGCCGCAGGATTCATACCCCCCGTCCTTTTTAGGACGGGAGATATCAACCCACTTCTCGTCGAACCACTTGGTCAACGACATTAGTAATCCTGTGCGGGGCTCAGATACTCATGAGCGTTGGGGTCATACGCCTCAGCGCCATACACGTGAACGAGGCCGTGCGTCGTGCCATAGCCAGACGGACCCATCTGCATTCCGTGCTTTTTAGACCGCTCTTTAGCAGCCATCTTTGCCATCTTGGAAGGACCATACTTTTTCTGGCCGATCCAAGCAGCAAGCGCCTGCGGCTTCTCCGCCCCCTTCGCCTCCAGAGACTTCTCCAGCTTGGCGAAACGAGCGCCTGACCCCAAAGGTGGCTTTTTCTTGCTCATTAGTTCTCCAGGAGGCGCTCAGACGACGATTACTATCACTAGGAATGATGTCGAAGTCTGGATGTTTGGCAAGCGTAAAGAACATGCCAGAAAGCCCGTGATGCGCATCGGCGCTAGCTGCAGGCTTCGCAGGATTTCCAGTAGCATATCCACGGAACATGCTGCGAATGGTCTTCAGCCGCTGCTTGGCATCTACCAAGGCTTGAATCGCCAATTTACCCGCAAGAACCTCATTATTACAGATATCCTTGAGGCTGTTGCCGCGCCAAATAACACCATTGTGTAGTTGGTACATGGACACGCTGGCCCCATGGTCTCCGCGGACCTTGCACTGGCGGATGTCGTCCCGGAAATGGCTCTCGTGCGCCGAAATAGCTACGAGGGCGAGCACCGTCGCCTCTTGCGCGGCCTCACCCTCGAACGGCAACACGCGGCTCTCCTCGACACTGGCCGCAACGCTAGCTGCAATTCCGCTCAGCTTTTCGAAGTCACGCGTGGGGCTGGAAAAAACCTCAGCGGCAACGAGAACGGCTTGCAACGCAAATTTGCTCAGAATCATGCTGTACCTCGGGTTGAGCGAGGCTACCTAGCACCGCCCCTACCCACAGGTCCAGCATCACTCACATTAAACACTGCTCCTCCGCCACCAAATTTGGTCCCATCGTAGGAGTTATGGCCGAAGGACTCTTGCGCAGAGGGCATAAGCGCCCGCAGGGGCGAGGGGGGCACCGCCGGGGCAGGACCGCTGAACACGATCGCAGCTCCTCCCGGCTGGATGACATAGTTACGGCGTCGCGCGTCCCGTGCCTTATTGCGTCTGAGGAACGGCGCCATCGACCCGAAAAACTCGGCATCCGTGGCGTAGAGGCTGTTTGCCTCGGCGATGCCCCCATCATCCGAATCGCGTCCGCCCGTGATGCGAAACTCACGCAGACGACCCTCGGGGTCATACTCACGCTGACGCAACGCGGTCGACGAGACGAACTGATTCGGGATGAACATATTACTTGCCCTTCTTCGCCATCATCTTCTTGAGGAACGGGGTCTTACCCTTCATGCCGCCCTTGAACTCATGCGTGTTCATGGAAGGCATACCATCCATCCCGTCACCGGCCATGTACTTGTGGCTCATGCCACCCATGCCGTCCGAGTAGTACATACCCGGGGTGGCCTTCGTGCGACGGCCGCTCTTGCCGCCCATGCCCATCTTCTTGGTCCCGCAGCTCGACATGCCGTGACCCACAGGGCCGCACGAGCCGCCCTTGTCGCCCGTCGTGTAGCCCGAACAGTTGCTCATATCCTTCATAATTAGCCTCACTTCTGATTATCGAGTTGATTGGTTACAGAGACAGGGTTTCCCGCCGCATCAGGTACCGAGGCAGTCGGCGTCTGCGGTGGCGCCAGCTCCTGGTACATGTTCGCACCCTTTGCAGGCGCCACGGGTTGATTCTTCATGCGGCGACGAATCTCGCTGGCATCCGCGGCAATCTCAGGGATGCGCTCACGGACCCAGTCTGCGTCGACCCAGCCAGACGCCTGATACTGCGCGTAGAGCTGCGACTGAATGGCCTCATCCTTCGGCAGCGTCTCTTGGAAGTCCACGGTGGACTCAAAGGGGTTCAGGTAGGCTGGACGATGGCATCCCGTGGGGACGAGGAACAGCTCCTTCGTCTCCGAGAACATGTACTCCTGCGTATCAGGATTAACGTACGGGATAGTAACAGTAACCTTCTCCGGCTCCTCCGGCACGTCAATCTCGTGCGTCGGAATCACGCCGGGGGTCAGACCCTTGGGTGGCTGCGGCCCCAGCAGCTTCGCAAGCTCGGGCGGAATCTGCATCGGTGCAGCCTGCGGGGCGGGCTCTCCCTCACCCGCAGGGGCAGGCTGGGGCGTCAGTTGGGCCTTGTTCGCCTCAACCCACGCCTGCAGTTTCTTCTCTTGCTGCGCCGCGTAGTCCCAAAACGACTCAAAACCGCCGCGCATCTCCTTCTCAATTTGTGCATACGGCAGTTCTCGAAGCTCCTGCCCGAAGCCGTACTTGCGCCAGAACTTGAGGCGCATCTCTTCCGGCTTTGAGAACTCGAAAGTGCCCTTCTCGATGTGGTAACAGCGCTTCTTCCGAATAGGCTGGTCGACGTAAGTCTGCGCCTCGGGATTCCAGACCTTGGCCGTGTCCTTCGTCTCAATCTCGATGATGCGACCGCCGCAGTGACGGCACAGGTCAAACGGCAGATTAATCAGGCCCTTCGCCATGCCGATGCGCAGGATGAAGTAATTAATCTGCTCGAAACCAGGCGCGTACTGCACCTTCTTACGACGCGTCTTCTCGATGAGCGGCTGATACTGAAGATGCAGCGCCACACCGCTGGTATTCGAGATGGGCTGAGAAGCGCCAAGCGCGTTCTCGGGCACGTCAGACAGCTCGTGCAGCGATGTCTTGATGAACTTGAGATAGTTGTGCGCGGCTGTGAGATCGCCTTCGAGCTTCAGGTTGAAGACGTTGGCATCCTTCGGCAGGCCCGACCAAATCTGACGCGCTTCACGGCTCAGCTGCGAGGCTTTAGCTCCAGTAATAACCGTGACAGGTGCAGAGTGATAGTTAATAGTATCGGAAATATCGGTAGCCTTCTCATTGAGTTCCCGCTGCAGATCAATCAGGTCGAAGCCGTCGCTGAGGCCGTAGTACTCCTTCGGCAGCGACAGATTCTTGATGTGCACCATGGGAATCTCGCCCAGGACGTTCGGGCGCACGCGAGGCTGTTCTCCGTGGAACTGCTCCACGATCTGCGTCGGCGTGATGATCTGCGTAAAACGCCTCGTGTAGAGCTGACGACCCTCGTGATTCACGCGGTCATCCCGGTCTAGCTCACGCGTCCCGCGCTCGGCGTAGTAGACCGTCTCGATGCGCACCGCGACGAGCGTATCCGTGTTCAGCGGGTCCCACGTGGGGTAGACCTGTTCCGAGCCAAGCAGGTTGACGCGGATACGGCCCTGCGAGAACGGGTTGATGCGCTGCTGCATCGGCGTCGGGTCTTCGTACGTGATGAGTACGAAAACGTCGCCCGTGCACGCGCCCATCGTGGCGGCGTCCCAAGCAAACTGGTCGCGCTTGTTATACGTCCACACCTCGTCAATAAAAGGCTTCGTAACCTCTTCCAGAGTTTCCGGGGTCGAGATGTTGAAGCCCTTGGCCACAAGGAACGCGACGCTCTTGTCAATGATCTTGCGGAAGAGGTTGATGGTGACGAGAGGCTCACCGTCCTCTCGCTTGAACATCCAGTGCTTGCCGAAGTAGAAGCGCCACCCCTCGTTATACCGCTGGATACGCAGCAGCTCTGCCTGCTCCAGGTCCAGGAAGAACCCAAGCTGCGCGGGCTCTACGATGCGCTGAAACGGCAGAGCGCTGCCGTAGCTGTTACCGGAGTTGGTGAAAAACGAGAGGGGCATGGCGACTCTATATCAGGCCAGCTTGCTGGCGAGTGTAGTAATATCAACGACCCCTGCGACGGGGTAGGCTCCGCGAGACGCGCCACGCAAACCACCAAGCGGTTCGATCGACACGAGGGCCGAGAGTCCGTCTGCGGTGACACGGAAGTTGACAGCGACCTCGCTGATGTACGTGAGCGGCACCACCTCCTGCAAGGAGTCCTTAAAGGCATTTGGCGCCACAGCGGGCGCCGAGCCGTCAGGAAGACGTACGCACTCAACTAACGCGTCTAAAAACTTCTGCAGAGTAGCGTCCTGCACTGCGGGGAAGTTGGTCGGCATTAGTGCACCTGCTTAGGTTGCGCCTCATCCGGCTGTGCAAACAGCACAGCGCGCTCAACATCGTTCGTAATAACTCCACGAATGATCTCTCTTACTGTGTCAAGACGGACGAGCGCCGTCTCCAGCTTTGAGAGCGACTCGCGCAGGCACAGCTGCTCCTTGTTAACTTTCCCCTTAATCATGGTCGCCTCTTCTCGATAAACTGAGCGACTTTTACCAAGTCATCGGCAGTGCCGTGTATCTTGTCGTGAAGTCGCTCAGCGATGTCGATAAACTCGCGTGTCTCTTCCACACGCTTTTCCGTGCACGCCTTGCAGTCCATCCAGAGACTACGCAGCGCCAGAGATTGCGCGATGATAATAACAGCCTCGACGGCCTCTACTCCGTGAGCGAGGACCCACCCAATGGCTGAAGTAGCTTCCGAAAGATCACTCATCTACAGGCTCGAAATGTGACTCGTCCGCCTGGAGCGTCCTACGGTGGCCTTTGGCGTAACGAGAAGTGCGCGGCTCTCCGCCAAAAGCCGCGATGAGGTTCTGTGGGGGCATAGGCCGCTTCGGGAGTTCCATGTTCTCCTTCAGCGCCGCATCCATGGTGGAGACAAGTCCGCCGCCCATCGCGTAACGTTCTGCACGCGCAGCGGTCATGCGCACCTCTTCAGCCCTCAGAGGCGAGGTTTGCGCCATCTCCAAGTTCTCTGCTGCGACATCAAGCTCGAAGCTCCGTTTTAGCTCAGTGCCACGCTGTGCATCCACAGCATGGTGGTCGAGCATCCAACGAAGCACCAAACGCTGGACAGCCGTCTCCAGCTTCCAGCGCATAAAATTGAGCCCCCGGATCAGTAGGCCCCTTGCGGAGCCCTTGAACCGATCCGGGTGGATCATGTCAGCATAATATCGGACGTAGTAGAGGCCCACGCCTCACTCCTCCTCGCCGATACGTCCTTGCGTGCCGAGGTACGAACGTCCGAAGTTACGGAAATCGTAGTTCGCATAAACCACGTTCCGGTGCGCCTTGCCAACGCCGAGCGTAAGCGACTCACGGAGCGTCGGGGAGTACCCCGGGTCGCTCATGAGGTTACGCGTCTCAGGGGTTACACCCCATGACCATCCACCACGTCCGCCTGGGTTAGACATTGTATTACTCGCTGTCGTTCGGGCTGTACTCGGCAACGACGCTCGTCGCCGTCATCGTCGGCGAGCCACCCGCGGTGTACGTACGCGTCACCGTGAGGCGGTCACCGATCAGAAGGTTAGCCGAAGCCGCCGCAAGCGGAAGTTCGATCTGCGTGTCCGCGCTCTTCGTGTTGTTGAAGGTGTAGGTCGACGTGAGAATCGACACGCCGTTCTTGAGCACGTCGATGACCATCGACTCACCCGCGGCGGCAGCGTTCGACGACACGAGGTAAAGGCTCGTGATCTTGCCGTTCTGGGTCGCGGGGGTGAGGCCAACGACAGGCGCAGCCGCGAGGCTCGCAGCGGTCGCCTGCTCCGACTGACCGCGGAGGAAGAAGCCGATCAGCTTGGAGATCGTCTTCGAGGTGAACGGGGTGTGAAGGTCCTTCTTGCTCAGCTTGCTCATGATCCAAACTCCTCTTGGAGAATCTTAAACACGTTGCTAATAAACACCACTTCCGATGGATGCGTCGTGGACAGTTTCTGTGGCCCGTACATGAAGTACTTGGTCACCATGTCCGCGAAGTATTCCAGCGGAATTTCTCCATACTTTGGTATGTCGAAGTTGCTCTGGTTACGGTGAAGTTGCTGCCAGTCCGGCACACTACTGAAGGCGTGCGGCTGGTCAAAGTTGTCGTCGATGGCGTGGGCCAGTTCGTGGCCAATCGCCTTCTGCACCAACCCACCAATTTTAGACCAGATGTAAACAATACGAGTCCCGTGCTGGTAGATGGCCAGCTGGTCTCGCACTTCCGGAGCGTCCGAAATCTCAAAATGAGCGACGCGTGCGGCTCGGACAAACCACGACGGGTAACGGGAGACAGCCTCTCGAATACGCTTTTGCAGCGCAGGCGTCCCACCGCGTACATCAATACCGATTCCATTACCCACGACGCGCATATCGCGAACCTCTACCGCCTGAGACGGTTACCGAACCTTCACTCTGACCTCGCCCACGTCGACCGTGGCCACCGAACACTGTCGATGCCGATTCTACCTTGATTTCAGGTAAGGCAACGTCCCCAGCAATCTTCTCCGCCCAGCAGGCGAGCGCAGCAGAGTCCGGGTAGTCGTCATGGCCACCTTCCGGGGCTTGGCAGACAGCGTACGAGCCATAGTCGATCCTGTCCAGATCCAAGTTTTCCTGGGTGAACTTGCGGAACTCATGCCGTTGCCGCGTCGTAGGACCTGCCGCGTACTTTACCCGACCAGAGTTAAGCTCTTGTAGGTAGTATTTGTAGAGGTTCGACTTGCTAATTGAGGAGAACTTGTACGGGACGCAGATGATGGACCCGCCAATCATCGCTTCGATGCGCTCGTAGACAGGGTCACCCATCGAAGTAGCGTCGATGACCATAACCTTGACGTTAGTTCGGGCCAAGTAGTCCACAAGCATCGCGTACTGGCCCGAATGGCCTTCGAACGAGCCCATCAGCTCTACCCAGTCGACGACGATCTTTGGGTAATAGAGCTGTTTATCCTCGTTTGCATCCCCGAGCACATAGGGGTTACGAATAGGCCGCTGCATATCTACGTCCAAGATGGTCAGGACGGTGGCGTCGTTGGTCTTTCCGATGTCCAGGCCCGCCACCTGGAATCCCGTCTGCGTGAATGGTCCGGACTCCACATCGTTGAGCGCAGCGTCTTTGAAAACGTTTTTACTGATGGCAATGGCTCGACTCTCTTGCCACTTGCACTCGAAGTTCATCTGGAACTCAGGGCTATCTGTGCCACCGAGTCTAAAAATCTCGCCCTGGACGAACTTCTCGTAGTTCAGGTGAAACGGGTTCTTATCCTTCTGGAATGCCCGCTTTTTCTCGTCGCAGACGATATCCCACCCGAATTCGAAGTGCGAGCGCTTCCCGCCAGTCTTGTGCACGTCCACGTTCTTCTGGATCGACTGGTGAAAGCCACCACGACTCTCCCACGCAGTTCCGATGGTCACGAACGTACCGTTGGTCGACGCAGCCATCGGTCGAATCTCTTTTTCGACCTTCGTACGCGACAATTTCTGCGCCTCTTCGCAAATAATGAGGTGGTGAGTCTTACCTTCAATCTGCGTGTCGGGAGAGGCAGTTCTTGCGATAATTGTTGAGCCGTTGGAGAAGGAAAGCGTGTCACCACGGCTCGTGACGACCTCAACCCCAATCTCGGGGTCGTGCAAAATGCCCTCTCCGTACTCAGAGTGCACTTTATTGCGCATACGACCGAAGGAAATCTCCGCTTGGTCCTTAACAGGCGCGTAAACACCGACAGAGAAGCCCTTATGGTACGGTTTCAGCCTCGGATCGTCCGGAAAAGCCTTCGCCAAGGCCGGTAGGAGCACCGAAAGGCCCAGACACACGCACGCAACCGTCTCAGTCTTGCCCGACTGACGGCTCCAGAGGCCCGTAATGTTCGAACCCTCGTTTCCGATGACGGATTCGACCACTCGTCGGCAGAAAAGCGACTGATACGTGTAAAGTGCGACCTCAGAGAGCGTCTCACAGAACAAAACGATGCGATCAATCAGCTCTCGGTCGCTAAGTGGGCAGCGAATCTCTTCTTCAGCCATGACAATCGCTCAAATTAAAGCGGTAGTAGGCCAAATCAGCGTCTGAGAGCACGCCAAAGTCGTCATTCGACCTCTCTGCACTTACTTTTTCGTAAATTCCGCCTCTGACACTGAAGACTCCGACCACTTGCAGCCACGTAGGATCCAAAAGGTCGTTCAAAGCGTCACAAATTTCGGCTGTCACAGCCTCATGGAAGGCTCCGCGGTCACGAAAGTGCCACATGTAGAGCTTCAGCGACTTCGACTCGACGCACTTCTCCCACGGCAGGTACCGGATGTAGATGGTGGCGAAGTCTGGTTGCCCCGTAACAGGGCAAAGACACGTAAATTCGGGGATTCTGAACTCGATGAGCGAGCCAGCACGCGGTGCCTTGAAGATTTCGAGCCCCTCAGCACCGTGCGGCTTGGTTACGCCACGCCCAAGTTCAGTGAATTTCGCTTGCTGGGTCATTTTCTCCTGCCTCCTCAAAGCCACGACGACGCAAAACGCACGCTGGGCACTCACCGCACCCTGGTCGACGGCCCAGGTAGCACGTCACCGTGTGGGCCAATGCATCCCAGCAGCCCGGCAACTCACGCGCCATCTGCACGCTCTCTGCCTTCGTCTTGTACATGAGCGGCGTATGCAGCCACAGCTGGTGTTTACGGCTCGCTGAGCGAGGCTCCTCGCCCCAGATGCCGTAGCGGAGCGCCTGCTCCAGCGCCCTGAGCGTGTGTTCGCGGCAGTCTGGGTAGCCGGAGTAGTCCGTCTCACACACGCCGAGGACCACGTGATGCGCGCCAATCTCGTACGCGTACGCGGCTGCGGCCGTGGCGAAGAACAGGTTGCGCCCGGGTACGAAGGTCGCTGGCAAGTCCGTGCCTGCACGCGTCTCTTTCACGGACGCCTGTTCCGTGCGCTGCAGTAGCGCACTAGATACCAAGTTAGTGAGAATACTATCCTGCACCACAAGATGATCTTGGATGTCCGCGAGCTTGACGATAACGCGCGCCGCTTGGATCTCTGCCTCGTGCCGCTGACCGTAATAGATGGTCAACGGGTGGACGCGCCCGAAGCGCTCCTTTGCCCAGAAGAGGCAGGTCGTTGAATCCTGCCCACCAGATAACAAAACTACTGCGCTTTCTTTGCTCATACGACCCCCAGAATGCCGAACGCCAAGTCTCGTTTGATGCACTGACAGCATCTGCCGCAGTGCGCGTCACGCAGCATGATGCACGAGTGCGTGTCTTTCAGGGGCACCTTGAGCAACTTACCCAGCTCCACGATCTGGTAGCGGCTCATGCGGTTATCCAGGAAGGGCGCACGAAAATGGGCAGGCTCTCCAGCTACCTTGCTGAGCTTGTTCAGGGCTTCGATGTACGCGGGGCTCGTATCGTTTGCCGCCAGCTTGCGACGGTCATACGCCGCCCACGCCTGCGGCTCGTACTGGAACCCGAAGAAGACCTGCGGCTTTCCGTTGGGCAGTTCCCAGCTATAGACGAGGTTAAACGCCAACGACGCGAGCCACGTCATGAGTCCAGGCGTGTACGGCATCGAGCGGCGGTCCCACGTGTACGGCCCAACAGAGGGCACCATCGTACCGTGCCCTGCCACAGGAACCATCTCCGGGTCATACGACTCCAGCGGTGATTCGAACCAGCGAACGTCAACCGTCACGCGGACATCTTTGATTAGCTCGTCGGTAAACTTGTTCGCTCGCTTGCGGCCGTCCTTGCCGTACGTCACGAGCACCAAGTCCTCGTACTCGAAATCGACGCCGTAGGCGAAGGGGCGCTTGGCGATGTCGTAAGCCAATACCGAGCTATCAATCCCGCCAGAAAAGAATACAACTGGCATAAATCCTCTGCTGCGTTAGTTGGGTGGCCTGCTTTCGGTTGGTAACGCGGTTTCGATTCAGGCTACACCCACCTTGTCCGCGTGGTGGTCAGGTGTTGCCCGTGCCGCCCTTACCAGCGCCGCCTGCCCCCGCACGACGTGCCGTCGCCCGGCGAGCACCACCCGCACCAGCGCGACGGGCACCCGCCTTCTTCGCGCCGCCTGCACCAGCCTTCTTCGTAGCCTTGCGGCCAACCTTCTTCGCAGCCTTCTTGGCGCCGCCAGCGCCCGCCTTCTTAGCGGCCTTCTTCGTGGCCTTCTTAGCAACAGCCATGATTTACCTCACGTGTTATTTGGTTTACGCCCAGAGGTGTCGATGGAAAAACCGAAGCCTCGCCCACTACCGTAGGGGTTTTTCCGGATATTTGCAAACGCGTTGCGAAACTCCTGCTGCGTCGGGGTAAACCCGTCACGCGTCCCGATGGCGAAGGCAATCGCAGCGTCGGCCTCACGTTCAGCGCGGCGGGACCTCTCCTGCGACTGCTTTTGCTGGTCCGCCATCTCCATCATCTCCATCAGATGGAGCGGTCCCGACTGTTGCCACTGGTCCATTTTCGCCTCCGAATAGGTTGTTGAGGTAGTCGCTCAGCTCATTCAACTTCCGCTGGCGCTCCTTGCACGGCTCGCACTGCGGAATGCCAAGTGCTGATGTAACCGATTTAATTGCATCACCCAGCTTCATCGGTCTCCTGCTTCTTCGGCCGTCCGACCTCTCGCAGTTTTTCCGTACGACGCTTGGTGAACCAGCGACATCGGTACTTCATCGGATAATCCGTGGCGGAAGTCTGGCCTTCGAGAACTGCGAGGGTTTGCTGGCAGTAGTCTAGCAACTCCTGCTTGCAGCGCTCGCTGCACGTGATGGCCGCCTCCCGCCTCCGGATACGATTCAGGCACCCGAAATTGCGGCACCCCATCTGCAGGCCCGCGGGGGTGTGCATCAGGGGTTTCGCACCGTCGCCGTATTTTGGTGGGCGCCCTGGGCCGGGGCGCTTCGGAATCTTGATCTCTGCTGCGCGTGGAATGCGGATAACAGGCTCTTTACCTGCAGCCACGAGCTTTTCAATTTGTGCCCACAAGTCCTCTACTGCTTGGTCCATCGCTTCCTCTACTTCGTCTGTTCCCGCAGTTTTAGTGCGGTCGCCATCGACAATTCACCGTCAGCAGGCATAGCGTTCCTTACCTGAAACTCCATGATAGCTGCACGAGTTTTCGCGCCAGCAATACCATCTGCACCTGCCGGTCCGAGATTGTACCCCAGTTTGATGAGCCGTTCTTGCGCTTCCTTCGTGCCCATGAGCGCCTCTTTCGAGACCCCGGCTCCGCGCAGATGTTCAGCCATATCAGGCAGATCCACGCCGTAGAGCTTCTCAATGACGGGACGGATCTTGTTGTACCGCTCCGGGTAGATGGCGATCTTGGGCGTGTAGGTAAGATGTTTGAGCACCTCTACCGCCCAGGGTTGCGTCCACATCGGCAGGTTCGCCGCCTGCGCCGCCTTGTAGGCTGCGAGCGTCTTGGCCGGGTTGTTGGCCGCGAAGGAGATGAAAGCCGCACGGACGGCCCCTGGGAGGCCCGCGTTGCTCTGTGGCGAGCCTGCCCCGAACAGCTGCGTCCGAGCCTCACCGAACACGAAGTTCGAGATGAGCCCCTTGGCCGTAAACTCGACCTGCGTCCTGCGCGCCTGCTCATCTGCCCAGATGTTCACAAAGCAGGCCGTCCAGTTACGGGCCAGCTCCTTGTTCGCTTCCTGCCACGTGCCCTTCTTGCCCACGGTCGGCGAGCCGAAGAACTGCCTGCGCTGCTCCGCCTCGGTCATCACGAGACTGCCGTCCTTGAAGTAGAAGCGCCAGCCTTTATCGCTGCGCTTAAATACAACGTCCGCTGCGTTCATGGCAGGGCGCAGGCAGTTCTGCACAAGGTCCGGCTGTTTCTCGGAAACGGCGCCGAGCATCGCGCTGACCGAGTACTGGCCGCGCTCACACCACTGAATCAGACCGCCCGTGAAGATGCAGATGTCGTAGCAGTTGACGGCATCGTAGGCGCCGCCCTCGGTAGCCGTGATCGTCGCGATGACCTTATCGTTATCGCTTGCGTTGGCAGGTACGGTATACTTCCACTTGCCCCAGTAGAGCGGACCCTCGAAATCCGAGTACGCACCCCAACCTTTGATGTCCTTCGCAGTCAGCATCTCAACTCCTGGAGAAATTACATGCCGTTGAAAAAGGGTAAGTCCGACAAGACTGTCTCGTCGAACATTTCCAAAATGGTGAAGGAAGGCTACCCGCAAAAGCAGGCGGTGGCCATCGCACTCACCGAGGCGGGGCGATCCAAGAAGAAAGCCAAGGGAAAGAAGAAATGAAGAAGGGCGCCGCAGGGCGCCCTTCCTCTTTAAGCCACTTTCTCGACGATAAGCCTTGGTGGGCAAACGCGCACAGTACCCGTCGTCACGTCTCGAAGCTCTGTCGCACGGTAGATACTGAGCCGTTGCCAGCTTGAGTGTTGCGTACGCAAATACTCTTCGACACCTTCCAAGTCATCTCCGTCCGTGAATTCGTAACCATGGATGTGTTGTTCAGTCTCTACCTCGGCGATAATCATGCTTCCTCTGCTACGTTGTCTTCTTGCGGGCAGTCTTCTGGTTAAGTTGCTTCTCCAGTTTCTCGACGCGCTCTTCGATGTCGTCAGAGATACTGATAGAAGCACTTTTCTGTGAGACGGTCTCGACCTTGCTCTCCAGCTGGGCCACCTTGGCTTCGAGCTGGAGGCGGGCCGCACTGCGTCCTCTACTGCGACAGGAATGCTGTCGTCCATGCCAGCAGAGTAGCCAGGTACTAGCGCTTTAGCGCGTCCCTGATGAAGCGCCGCAAATCGTCCGTGCTGGACCCACACTCCAGCAGGATGGCCAGCTGGCCGAGGGCCTGTTCGAGCTTCCGCTCGCGGTCCCTGTGGGCCGAGAAGACCTCAGCCAGCTGCGGTGCGTAATGCCAGCGCTTACCGCCCTTGACGCGGATATGGTGAGACAGCATAGCCGCGCCACTACTGGTCCACCTATGAATGACTTCCGGCATGGTCGGGTAGTCATTGAACACAGTAGTGATGGCGTAGACGGCCATCTGCCTGTCGCGGCTACTGGCTGTCATCAGAAAGGCTTGTCCATCGCAGGGCCGCCAATGTTGAGACGCGTAGCCGGTGCAACCGTCCCCGGCGTCAGCGAACCGCTGCTATCGATGCGCAAGACCGCAGGATCAGACTTCTTCCGCGACTTCTTCATCAGCACCTTACTCAGCGCCGTCTGTCGCGCGTCACACTCCTTCTCCAGATTCGTGATGCGCGTGTTGGCAGCGGCCAACGCCTCTTCGGTGTCGATCAAGTGCTTCTCCAGCTTTTCAATGGTCTCTTGCGCACTCTGGAGCGCCTTCAGTTGCTCCTTGAGAACCTTGCGCTGAGCATCGCGCTGCTCGGTATAGTGCTGGTGAATGTCTCGTGCTGCGTTGCGGAATGCGTAGTGTTCCATGTTGTCCTTTGCTGAGTAGGAGTCATTACTGCTAGCAGTAAGCGGTATCACTGTCTATAAAAAAGATACCGCCCTCGCTTTTAACGAGAGCGGTATCACTGTCACTGATGGATCAACCTTCGGGGGACTGCGGGTCCGCCTGTTCGTCGACCTTACGTTCCGGCGCGGGCGCGTTCTCGATGCCCGTGGTGACGAAGTTCAGCTTCGAGGCAAGCCACGCAGCAACCTCGGAGTCCTGTGCCGAGCCAAGCGCATAGTCGTCTGCGCTCATCTGCAGAGTGCCCGAGGCCAGCACCTTATCACCGTCACGAAAATCGTAGGACACCGAGGCGTGCCCGTAGTCCTTCCCCTTCGTCTCCGCGACCGTGAGGACGTGGAGCGCGGAGACGGTGCCCGAGCCGCTGAGCCCGGAGATCTGAACTGGTTCGATGAGTGCGTGCATGGTGATTCCTTAGTTAATGGCGGGCTCGGGCGTCGGCTCGGGCGTCGGCTCGGGAGCGGGCGGGGCGGGAGGCGCGTCGGGCACGATCTCGACGATGGTCAAGCCGAGCGCGGTCGCGGTGTACGTGTAGAGGTAGGCGTCGTCCGTGCCCCAGGCGGCGTAGGCGTCGCCCGTGAGGTTGATCGTGCCCGTGGTGAGGTTGCCGCGCGTGTCGTTCTGGAGCCACCACTGGAAGCTCGCAGAGGTGCCCGGCTGCACGTTGACGTTGTTGATGTAGAGCACCGTCGCGGTGCTCGGGAAGACGGAAACGGGTTCGATGGTGGCGTACATGATTGTACCTTAGACGCGGTAGGTAATGACAAAAAACGTAAAACTGGTTGTGAGCGCAAAGGTTGGCAGATAGATAAAGCCATCATTGTACGCGGCCACGTTGCCAAGATTTGCCACGGCGCCATTGACGAGATTTGTGCACGCAGGAATGTTCGGGGTCATGCCAGCGGGCACCGTGAGCGTTGTTGCGCCGAGCGTTCCGCTGTATTGCGCGCCACCCGTGGCCTGCATTTGAACCGTAATTGTTACTAGGCGCCCGACGCGCGTCAGGGTTGCCGTAACGGTCGGGTTTGTTCCTCCAAATCCCGCGAGCGTCGGCGTCCAGGTGCTCTCCTGGTAGCAATCCAGCGTCTGCGTGTCCGCGTTGCCCGGCGTGGCGGGGAGTTTGAGGCCGTAGCCGGACTTGATCGCGAGGTTGAACACATTGGTGTCCCATGCGCCGATCTGCTCGTAGGTTTCTGCCCCTACATCTCCGGTCACATTGTAGATACCAGCGCCAACCGCGCCCGTTGAAAGCAGCGCAAAGCCGTTGCCAGCCGTGGCAAACCACGCAGTGCCAACACCGGAACCGCCAGGGCGCTGCCCTACAATATGCGTGATTGCACCACCAAGCGGCGTCGCGGTCTTGTTCCACAACGCGCGCCCCGTCGAGTCGATGCGGGCGCGTTCGGCGTTCGCGCCCGCGCCGTTCGTGCGCGTCGCGAACGCGATATATCCGCCGTACTGCCCGCTCGTGCCGTTCTCTTTGCGACCACTAATCTGCGCCCAATGCGTCGCGTTGGACGCATCATAGATGCCACCAAACGCGATTGAACCGCCCTTGTCTGCGCCCTGCGCGTCGTTGGATCGGACGGAGAGCAGGCCCCATGCGAGTTGGTTGACGCTTGTGCCCGCAACGTCTGCGCGGCCAACCGGCGCCGCCGTGCCGATGCCGACGTCGCCCGACGAGTTGATGCGGGCGCGTTCGGTGGAGCCCGTCGCAAACAGTAGGCCGCCGCTCTCGCTGCGGAACGTCAGATCCGATGCTGCGCCACCAGACGCGAGTCCGCCCGTGCCGATATAGCCGAGCACCGTGCTGGTGCTGCGGCGCAAAACGATCCATGAATTTGCGTTGGCCGATGCAAAAATTCCAGCTTCGGGCGCGCTTGCGAGCGTGTGGAGCACGGCCAGCGGCGACGCCGTGCCGATGCCGACGCGGCTGTTCGCCTTGTCGAGGTACAGGAGGCCGCTCTGAATGTTCAGGAAGTTGCCGCTCAGCGTCCACGTTTGATTGAAGCCTGTGACGATGTTACCGTTGAACGTGTGCGTGCCATTCACCGTGAAGGCTTGCGATGCCGTTACGGTCGTGCCGCTTTGCGTTAGCGCCGAATCCCCCAACGTCGTCGCGCCCGTCCAGCGGGGGATCGTGTTCGCCGTGCCGGAGCCGCCAAGAATCGCAGCGTTGTCAATCAACCCTCCTCCAATAATGTCCATCGGCGCGCGCGGCGTCGTCGTACCAGCGCCGATGCGAGGAGCGACAACGGTGCCATCGCTCCGGAGGATCGAGGCCGTCGTCGCGACCGTCGCTTGGAATCCCGAGCCCGTGCCGCCGACGCTCGCCGCCGCGACCGAGAGCACGTCACCGACGACGTACCCCTGCCCCGGCGCACGAAGAACGACCGTCGTGACCGCGCCACCGCTGATCACAATGTCCGCCGTCGCACCCGTTCCCGTGCCGCCCGTGAGAGCGACCTGCGAGTAGGTGCCCGTCGTGTAGAGCGTTCCACCCGCCGTGAGGGTGAGGCTGGCGATGATCTTCCCCGCTCCGGGATCAACACCGACGCCCACGTTGCCGAGAAGCTGGTTCTTGGCGAGCGTATCCTCCTGCGAGATGCCCCATCGGGTCGTGATCGTGCCCGCGCCAGTCGGAACGCGCAAACGAACGCCGTAGGCGTTGGTGATCGTACCCGCCGTGACTCCAATTGTCCCGTCAAGGCAGTGTGCATCTGTGACCGTGTGCGCGCCGCCCGAAACGCCCACCGAGGCGAGCGCCCCCGTCAGCGTACCAATGGACGCCACGGCTGTAGTGGACTGGCAATTCGCGACGCTTTGTGTTCCCACGACCGACGTGAAGACGTTTGTCGCGCCAACATTTGACACCGAGCCGATGCCATACATTCCGACGACTGAGTTGATCGTTTTGCCGGTAAGTGCCGTGTTAAAGACAAGCGCTTGCGCCTGAACGCCCCAATGAAAAATGCTGCTGGAAAGACAGTCAAAAAGCGTGTTCTGAACGTAGCTTCCGATGCTTGTCGAGTTTCCGCTGACAAGCGATGTGTCGATACGTTCAACGATTGCGTGTTGCAGATGGATCGTACCGCTACCAGCCGGCGGTTGATTGACACCGTTCGTTAGGTACTGCGACGTAAACAACGCCTGCCCCCGAGCGCGGAACAGGGTGTTCGAGACTTGCACAGCATTGTCTTCGTACGCGCTTGCCGTAAACAAGCCGTTCGCGTGTACTGCGGAAACAGGAGAGGTAGTGCCTCCACCAATCCTGCTACCGACCACGGTGCCATCGCTGCGCACGATGCTCGCGGTCGTCGCCACGGTGAGCAAGAAGTTCGTTCCCGCGCCGATCGACGCGCACGAGAGGGTATCACCCACCGCGTACCCTTGCCCCGGGTTGCGAAGGACCACCGTGGTGACGATGCCGCCAGCGACCACGATGTCCGCCGTCGCTCCGCTTCCCGAGCCCGTCGTCGTGGTGAGCGCGACTTGAGCGTACGTCCCGTTCGTGTAGCCCGTTCCTCCGTTGGTGAGGGTCAGGCTGGCGATCACCTTACCTGCGCCAGGGTCGACGCCGATGCCGACTCCGAAGTTTCCGTAGAAGGCAGACTTCGCGAGCGGATCTTCCTGACTGATCGCCCATCGGTTCGTGATTGCCGCGCCGCCGGAAAGCGTCGGGGTCAACAGGCGAAGCCCATAGAACGTAGTGACCGCGTGCGCCGCCCCAGTGAAAGAAGCCCGCCCGTCGATCGCGGTATACGACGTGACGGTTTGCGCGTTCGTCGCGCTGAACACGTTCGCGCTCTGCACGCCAATAAGCGTAAAGGTATTTCCAGTGCCGATCGGCGCGCCGACTGAGGTTTGCGCACTCAGTCCAACGAGTTGAAACGTACCGTTCGTCGTTCCCGCATCATAAAGAAAGACACTACTGAGAGCGCCCCAAAAATTTGCCAGTCCCGATGAACTTACGCCCTTAACTTCGGGCGCAGAAAACATTCCGTAGTGGCCAGTGCTGCCTGTTTGAAGACCAATGTCTAGCTGAGGACGGATTGTAAGAACTTCCGTGGCGACACCCTGCGCAGGCGTCATCGTTCCAAGCACTGCGATCGCAGAACCCTTCCTGCCAGGAAACCGCGTTCCGGTAACGATCTGTGCGAGATCACGAGCTGTGATTCCCGATAGCGAATCGACGCCCGAGATCGGCGCCGTCGTCCCCGCTCCAACTCGGAGCGCCGTCACGTTGCCGGACGCGTTGTCGCTCGCGCTCACCACCGACACCGTGAACACGAATCCTGCGCCGCCGATGGTGGCGCACGAGAGCGTGTTTCCAACGACGTAGCCCGTTCCGGGGCTTCGCAGCACGAGAGCCGTCACGACGTTGCCCGCCACGACAATGTCCGCCGTCGCGCCAGATCCAGTGCCGCCCGTAAGCGCCTGCTGCGCGTAGTTCCCGTTCGTTGCGCCCGCACCCGCGTTGGTGAGCGTCAACGTGCGGATCGCTCCACTCGCCTCCGTCAACGCCGAGTCCGCGAGCCCGCTCGTGGAACTCCACTTCGTAAGCACGTTCGCGGTGCCCGTACCAAACGGAGCATTAAGAGGCTGATTAATACCACCTGCACGGAGGTAGAGGTAGGATCCGTCATACCACACATCGCCATCATCCGGCGCTGCGGGGGCAATACCGCTACGTACACGCATCGATGCACGTACAGTCGAGCTGGCGGCAAGATCCAAAACGGCGGTCGGCGTAGTCGTTCCGAGACCAAGACGGTGCGTCAGCGAGTACAGCTGAGTTCCATCGTCCACGAGACCGGAGTCTCCGATAACCGTAGGCCCGGTGAACCTAGCCAAGTTATTAGGAGTACCGATACCAGAGACATCACTATTCAGAAAGGCGGCCCAAATACGCGGTGCGCTCATCTCACAGCTCCCAAACGGCGATGGTGGTGTTACCTGCCGCAGTTGCCAGATACAACTGCCGCCCGTCACGCACATCGAAAGACGCGGTTTCGTTCTGGAAGACCGGGTACCCAGCCGCCGTCGTGTCGGACGGGCTGGACAGCAGGTACAGAACCGTCGCCGTTAGGTTGCGCAGACAGATGCCCTGCTTGCAGCCACGGCTGTCAAGCACCACAGGCAACGCCGTAGGAGCGTTGTTAACTTTCGGGTTACCCGACTCAGACACAAGCTGAGTAGGCACGTTGGTGACCGTAGCCGTGTAAATTCGATAGCTGTTGAACAACCCAGAACCTGACATGAGCTTCCCGCCTTTCCGTGTGCGCGGAGCCCATTATCGCAGGAAAATGTCCGGGTTGTCCAATCAATCGTCCTACTTACACCTACCTACAACTACGCACACTCTTTGGCCTTGAGCGCCTCGCCAAGCAGGGTGGCGAACTCGACGCTCAAGTGCACTGTTCCCCGCATTTCCGGGCTCGTCAAGCGGATGTCCGGATCGAATGCGGCCAGCTTCCAGCCCGTGGCTTCGCAGATGGGGTCCGCCAGTTCTTTCCATGCCGCGATATAGCGCGACATATTACCAGTGATTTTACCGTTCGGCATCTTTCGTTTCGGTGCCCAGATACTCATGGAAGTTTCACCCTTTCAATGTGTTTGATAATCTGCTCCCCGCAGCCGCAGACCTTGGCTTCCCATGCCGCACGCTCGATTGCCTCGCCGCGCATGATGGCCGCCCCTGCCTGATAGCCACGCTCCCACTGACGCCGAACCTCTCCGCGGAGACGCTCAATTTCGCGCTCTGCGTCAGCAAGGTATGCGCGCAGTGTTACGACATCACTACTCTCTGACATGTGCCCCTCACAACAGGTGTTTCGGAATAACCGAAACGTAATCGTAACTATTGCTCATACGAAAATAGTGATGGTCCGGCGCACCCGTCTCCGGAAGTACTTCGGCATCCATGCTCGACGCCTCGTCAAAGGCCAAGAAATCCGCGCGTCGTAGCGCCTCTTCCTTGTTTCGATGGATGGAGACCACGTAGTAGCCGCCGAACTTGTTTCCGCGACAGATGAGCCAGACCGTCTGCATCAGCTTCTCCGCTTGACCACGACCTTCAGGCCGATCTTCCCGCTGCCCGCAGCGTCCCAGAACGCCACCATCTGGTGGCGCTCAGCGTCGATACGGCGCTCGACGGCCCGCACAGCAAGCGTTGGATTCTTGGTCCACAGCTTCTGCCACATGGCCTTCTCCACGAGCTTCTCAGCTATCCGATGCAGCCCTTCCTCAGCAGTCATGCTTCGCGGCTTAGCTCGAACAGATTCCACGTACGAGGAAATTTATCCTTGATAATATCCCCGACCGCGTTGGCGTACTGACGGATCTCCCACTGCGCCGCATTGTCCATGCGCAGGGTCAGGAAGGACAGCCAGTTGCGCAAGTTTGCCGAGGCACGCATCCGGCTGTAGCGGCCCACGGGCAGGTGGACACGCGCCAGCTCCTTCGGCACACCGACCTTGAGCGCGTGTTCGTAGAGCACCTGCTGCGTCTCATACACGTGCTTCAGCTCATGCTGGTAAAAGATCGCATCAAGCGACGTGAGGGCCTCGGCCCCCGCCACAGTGCCCGCCTGCTTGTTCGTGCCGCTGGCGTTCATCATGAGCCGATCCAGCGTCGGCACGTAGTTCACGTCCGGCAGTGGCGTGTAGCGAGCGCTCATCTCGTTGTACGACTGCGTGCGGTGTCGATGCCACTCGCGGAACACGAAGATGGGCGCCTGCACCTCGATAACCAGTCCGGCCATCTCAAACGGCGTCGCGTGTTTGTTCTTCCACAAATACGCCAAGAGCTTCTCGTCCCCCGGATTCTCGGCGTCGCCCCAGCCCTTGAACCCTTTGCCCGTCGACATGCGCGCCGCTTCGATGATGCGCTCGTCGCTGCCCCAGCTCTCCACAACCTCCACGTATCCGTGGTCAAGTACCTGCGTCATTGTTCTGCGTCTCCAGCTCAATCAGTTTCTGCAAATAGTGGACGGCCTTCTTCAGGTCTTCGACGCCGTTCTTCTGGCGCCAACGGCTCACGTACTTGATGACGTTGCCTTCGAAGTAACCGATGTTGTTTGCTGCGATGTAATCCCAGGGCTGAATCGCCGTCTTATAGTGCGTCCCGCCGACCTGCTTCTCGTTCACATCACTCACGACCACACCCGCTTGCCTGCGTAGCGGCGCATCAGCTCCGTCTCCACCGCGTCGAGGATGGCGTCCGCCGTTTCAATCTCCAGAGGCGAGAAGGCGTCCATAATCATCGCCACGCAGCGCTCACGGGTCTCGACCAACTGCTCGTCCGTCATCACCAGCGCCAGCTCAAGTTGATTCATTGTTGTCATTATCAGCCTCCGCCTTAATCAGCTCGTAGAGCCTCTTTACCTCTGCCTCCGCATCAGCCACCGCATACTCACGAATAGCCGCGCGGGCGTGACTCTTGTAACAATCGCGGTACTCGTCCGCCAGCTCCTTTTTAATGACAACACGATTCTTACGGAGGTCGTCCAAAAGCGCAGGCATGTGCTCTTTCAAAGCAGCAAGCGCCCGCTGGCTGATCTCCTGAAAGATGGGGGACTTGTACCCGTTCGCGTGGTCCACTTCCCAGCGGTCTCCCCACGAAGACCTACGCAGGCCGACAGCCACGAGAAGCATCTCGCCCGCAGCGTTGTCAATCACACGAAGAATGTGGTCCTCGATGTCCTGCGAAGCGATACGCGCCCAGCGCTCGGTGACCTGCTTGTAGATATCAGCCTTGATATCTTGCAACATCTTTTGCTGCGTCGTCTTGCTCATTGTCAGCCCTTCTTGCCCAGCACGTACGTAGCCACCAGCGCTCCATCGCCTGCCGTATCTATGGTCGACTTACGGTACTCCAAAAGCGCCAGCTTCTCTCCGCGGGCTTCCAGCAGTTCGAGCGCCGGAGGGAAGGACTCACCGTCCCAGTAATACTCGACGACGCTCTTATCGAACCGGCTAATTTTTACTCGCTTCATTGTCTTCTCCTATCGCATCACGATGTGCACAATCCGAATCGTGTCCCGCGGAAAGCGCTTACGACCGCTGCTCTGCGCCTCCAGGGCCAGGGATTGCGAGTCGAAACGCTGCCACGGGCGCCCATTCCGGTAAAGTTCCCACCGCTCCTTCACTGCACCTGCGTCTTGCATCCTGCTTCTCCAACGATTTTGGGGTCCACCATCAGCGCACGAAATCCCCCGTCACACTTCACCCACGCCAGCCGCGAGTGCCCTTCAATCTCTTCTTGCACGATGCCCCGCCGAATATTGACCATGCTGCTCGGTACTGCTCGCGTAAAATAGATACGGCCCTCGACGTAATCGCCCTTGGTCCACGGCTTCATTTCTTTCCTCCGTACTCCGCTGCCCGGTCTCTGAGCAGCCGCAACGCATTCAACTCACACATCATGTCGCCCGCGCGTCCGTGCCTGTCCTTGACGACCAGGAACGCATCCTCCGCCACCTGTTCGATGAGAAGGTCCGCGTAGCACTGCTCCACGTTTCCGAGACGCGGCTGCGCCAGCACCCGCCCATCTTCCCATACCGCTGCCCAGTATTGCTCCGTCACCAGTCGCTCCTTTCAAAACGCTCGTCCACCTTGAGTCTGCGCGGGTCATTGCACTGAATGCCCTGAATCAGCAGCTTCGGTAGCGAGGCTCCGACCCACTCGTCGGGCACCATGACGCTACCTCGCAGTAGATGCGTTGTACAGTTATCTGTGTCGAAAACGGTAATAGTAACGTTCATGAGACTATTAGTCAGTTCTACATCAGTCATCCGGATACCTCCCTCGGCGCAGTCCGTACGGCTCAAGTGCTCGATTCACCTGCGCCACTCGCTGCTCTTCTGTTAGTGGAATCTCAAACACTTCCGTGATTGCGTTGATGACCCCGCCAAAGATTGCATCCTTGACTTGCTCCTCGGTAGGGTTGTCTGTGTGTTTATACGCGCGTTGATATCCGTAGGCAATACCTTCTTCGATAGCGCGTGCAAGAATTGGCCATGCTTTCGGAATCATCGCTTCAGCTCCTCGACCTGCCGCTCCGCGGCCTTCCTCGCGTCGTACTCTTCGACGAACCGCGCCTCCGCGTGCGCGATACGGTTCGACCTCTCGGTCTCGCCGACGGTGTACGTCGTGCGGGCCTCCAGCTCGTCGATGTACGCGAGGAGCGCGGAAACGTCGGCACGCAACTCCGTTGCGCCGGTCCAGTTCACCGAGCACCGCGCCCGGATGGCGTCGAGGTCAGGTTTCATCGTCGCTCTCCTCGCCCGCTTCCGCGAGCTTTCGCAGGTCTGCGCGCATGTCCGCCGTGAGCGCCCGCAGGAACCGCTGCGCGTGCTCGTATGGCAGGCAGAAGCGCACTTGTTCTTCACCGTCGGTCGTCACGGCGACCAAGAACGAGCGTCGGTCGCGATCGTCACTGTGCCCCGCGGTGAATACGATGCGGGCGCTATGCGATTTGCCATAGCAGTCGTTGTCCGCGATCACTGGGAGTCGGTCGAAGTAGCCCATCACTTGTCCCCCGGGATCGGCAGGGCGCGCAGCGCGCCTTCGATGCGTTGCGACCCCATGCCGAGGCCGTCCT
>Ga0172372_10000296_pt1 | contig 77658 bp, 47 predicted proteins | sample LakKiv5m_2_FD_114544 | JGI IMG/M metagenome (GOLD analysis project Ga0172372, IMG submission 114544) | Freshwater microbial communities from Kabuno Bay, South-Kivu, Congo - kab_092012_9.5m | ecosystem: Environmental > Aquatic > Freshwater > Lake | place: Democratic Republic of the Congo... | reverse complement strand
ATGAAACTAAGTTAAATATGGTCCAGTAGCTCAGTGGATAGAGCATCCCGGTCTTCAAACCGGGAGGGTCACAGGTGAATGAAACTAAGTTAAATATGGTCCAGTAGCTCAGTGGATAGAGCAACAGCCTTCTAAGCTGTGGGTCACAGGTTCGAATCCTGTCTGGATCACAAAATTTGAAGAAACAAATTCATCACACCCTCCAACCCTTCAAGGTAATAATCGGTTTTTTTAGAATTTGATTATTTACTAATTTTATACCGTCAAGCAGGGAGAATATATAATTGAAAAAATTGTTTCGTCTTTTTACCAACTGGCTCAACAAGCCCTTTCTATTCCCTTCGTCTGTTATCGCCCGTTTTCTGATCGCATTCACTTTCGGCCTGTTTGTTTTCTTGTTCCTGAGGATATTTATGCCATTTGGCCTTAGCGAGATCACGGTCAACAAAACACTCTTTATTTCAGTTTACGGGATTGCCACCACAGTGTTCATTTCTATCTGGTTGTTCATTTTTCCGCTTTTTGCACCGGGGATGTTTGATCCAAAACGATATACCATTGGAAGATATCTGTTTCTATGTTTAGGGAATACGATGCTTGTCGATGTCTTCAATTGGATCTATACCCGAACTGCTGGAGCAGATATTCTGCCCCCTTATAAATTCATTCCGTTCACACTGTTTACATTCAGCGTGGGTATGTTTCCAGTCCTCTTTCTTACCCTTGTCATCGAAAAGATTATGCTGATACAAAAAACCAGGGAAACCATAACACAGCAGAGCCTGCCGTCAATTGTTGAAGATCCGGACATAACGAGGGAGTTTGCCATCAGGAATAGTAATGGGGCAGTGCAACTTCATTTTTCAGAAAATGATTTCATTTGCGCCCAATCCAAAGAAAACTACACCTTCATTTTTTACCGTCAGAATGGTCAAACAAGAAAGGAGTTGATACGAATACCTATTTCACACTTTTACGAACAAATTAAAGATGGGCCAACAATCGTCCGTTGTCACCGTTGCAGTATAGTCAACCTTCAGTATGTGAAGCATGTAAGCGGAAATTCTAGATCACTCGAACTGGAATTGGAACATGTAGATGAACCAGTTGCAGTATCCAGGGAGTTTCCCAGATCCTTGCTATATCACCACTCCCGGGGAAAAGAAGTCAAGATGAGTAAGGGGGATATTGGGCATGCTTCATAATACCCTTCCAATTCGTCACATACCCTTCCGGTTTGTCACAATTTGCAATAATCCAATCCAACATATGCGAATCCGGATTGTACTTTTACTGCGAAGTCAAGCAACACCGGGATATTACATATCCTCTAAAGTATTGAAACAGAGGCAACAACTCAGTCTTCTACCAGAAAAATATTTATGACCAATATGCTCATAGTTAAACATTTGAAATTGAAAAGTGGAGACACACTGACAGGGGGGAAACTAAAAGCGACAGGAACCCTTGAAGCGGGAACCGGTTTATGGCTGACACCCAACACGGGAGCAAGCAATTCAAGTGGATTCAATGCCCTTCCGGGAGGCTTCCGTAAATATTCCGGAGCCTTTATGAAACTTAACAATTCGGATTACTGGTGGGTGGCCACTGATGTTGATCCTGATTTTGCATGGGCTTTTGCATCAGGTTATAATTCAGCCGATACCTTTTTCGGGACTTATACGAAGACCAATGGTTACAGCGTACGATGTATAAAAGATTAATCGAAACATTATAAAAACAAATCAAATGAAAACAAGAAAAACAAACTGGATTATTCTCCTCGTAGCAGGATTGATGATGTTAACTTTTGGCTGCAAAAAATCTTCTGATGACAACCCTCAGCCCGTAACCACGGTAAGCGATGCCGACGGCAATGTATATCATTTAGTTACCATAGGTACACAGGTGTGGCTGGTTGAGAACCTGAAAACTACAAAATTCAACGATGGGACTGCAATCCCGAATGTTTCCGACAACACCTGGGGCAGTTTGTCGACTCCGGCCTATTGCTGGTATAACAATGATGCCGGCTGGAAACCGGTTTATGGCGCGTTGTACAACTGGTTTGCCGTGAATACCGGAAAACTGGCGCCGGCAGGCTGGCATGTAGCAACTGATGCAGACTGGGCTACCCTGGTTGCTTTCCTGGGCGGAGAATCTGTTGCAGGCGGAAAGCTTAAATCGACGGGCACCGTTGAAGCGATCACAGGTCTCTGGTTATCTCCCAATACCGGCGCTACAAATTCTTCCGGCTTTTCGGCTCTGCCTGATGGTTACCGCTATTCAAGCACCAATGGCTTTGACCAGATAAACAGGCATGGTTACTGGTGGACTGCCACAGTTAATGGTGCAAGTACTGCTTGGGAATATGACATTACTTATAACGATGCCGATGCATACAGGAACTATTCTCTTAAGACCGATGGATACAACGTCCGTTGCTTGAAAGATTAAGTTGTTTACGAAAAAAACATCCTCATTAAATATGATTTTATGAAAAAGCTATCGATTAACTGCCTCTTAATGATCATTTTAAAACCCGCATTGGTCATTCTGTTCCTGCTTATCATGGGCTTTGCCGGAAGCAGGTCAGAGGCACAAGACAAACCCGCCGGCAAACAGCCGGTGTTGAACTTCTTCGAGGTCCGCAATCAGTTCAATGACTACTGGAAAGGACGCAAGATTACAAGGGGTTTGGGATACAAACCTTTCCGTAGGTGGGAATGGTTCTGGGAACAGCGTGTAGGGCGTGATGGATCTTTCCCGTCCAATGATGTTATAGTGAGGGAATGGGCAAAATATACAAGCTCACACCCTGATGCTCCCACTTTCGGGCCGGAAGCGAACTGGACTGCCATGGGGCCTTTCAGTACCAAAAGCGGTTATGCCGGACTGGGACGTATCAACTGTATTGCTTTCCATCCCACCAATGTGAACACTTTCTGGGTTGGATCACCCTCGGGTGGATTATGGAAGACCACCAATTACGGGCAAAGCTGGACTACGAATTTCGATAACAGCCCGGTGCTCGGTGTCAGCGATATGGTAATTGATCCGAGCAATCCCCTGATCATGTACATTGCGACCGGTGATGGAGACGGTGGTAGCTTGCACGACATCAACGCAACTCCCGAAGGAGATACGAAAAGCATTGGTATTTTAAAGTCGGTCGATGGAGGCGTAACCTGGAATCCCACAGGATTGAGCTGGAGCGTAATCAATTCCGTGCTCATTCGTAGGCTGATCATGAACACAACCAATTCATCCATGCTCTATGCAGCAACCTCTGATGGCATCTACCAGACCACCGATGCCGGTGTCAACTGGACCAAACAGCGGGATGGATTTTTCACCGATATAATGTTTAATCCAAATGATCTATCTATACTTTATGCAGCCACAAAAACTGTGGGGAACACTTCAGGCCAGATATTCCGTACGACCAATGGAGGTACAAACTGGGTGCAAACCAGCAATTTCACTTATGCAGGCCGGATCAAACTTGCTGTTACACCTCAGGTGGCCTCCCTCGTGGAAGCTGTCTGCACCAATTCGGGGAACGGGTTGGAAGGGATCTACCGTTCAACCGATGCCGGGGCCAGCTTCTCCAAATTTTTCACGGTCCAGACCAACTGCAGCAATAATCTGTTGAACGCTTATCCGGACCCTCAGAATCATAATGAACCCTGCGGAGGCCAGGGGAATTACGACCTGTTCTACCTGATCAATCCTTCCAATTCCTTGGAGCGCTGGCTGGGTGGAGTTAACACCTGGAAAAGCGTTGATGCAGGACAAACCTGGAGCCTGGTAAACTATTGGAGTTCGGACAAGCCTGAGTATCCCACGGTACATGCGGATAAACACTGGTTTGCATTCCATCCGCTGCAGCCAGGGACTTTCCTTGAAGGCAATGACGGAGGTATTTATTACAGTAAAGACGGAGGTGCCTCCTGGACTGATATAACTGGAGGTATGCAGATAGGGCAAATATACCGTATCGGGAATGCTTGGACCAATCCCGAGATCGTGATAGGCGGATTCCAGGATAATGGTTCCCAGGTTGATTCGGCCGGAACCTGGCTGGCCCCTGATGTCATCGGTGGAGATGGCATGCAATGTCTTGTAGATTATGTAAATCCTTCTATAAAATATTCTTCATATGCCGAGGGTGTGATCAGCAGGGCGACAGACCCTGCATGGAAGAATGTCGTTACAATATCAGAAAACATCCCGGGCAAACCTAAAGGAGCCTGGGTTACACCCTTTATCCTCCACCCGAAAGATCCAAAAATAATATATGCAGGATACAAGAACATCTATAAGTCTGAGGACAGAGGGGACACGTGGCAGAAGATATCCAGCCTCCCGGCTCCTAATCCCGCTTCGGATACTTTGCTCAGGACAATAGAGATCTCAGCCAGCAATCAACAAGTGATGTATGCCGGTCCCCAGTATTCCCTTTACAGGACAACCGACGGCTGGGCATCCCAGACCGAAGTGGATTCAGGATTGCCTGTTGACAGCTGCATGATCACCGGGATCGCGATACATCCTACGAATCCCGATACCCTTTTCGTTTCCATGGGAGGATACAAACAGGGAAAGAAAATTTACCGTTCGTATGACGGTGGATCACACTGGACAAATATCTCAGGGACCTTGCCTAATCTTTCCGCGAACTGTATCAGATACCAGGACAGCGCCAATCACGCCCTGTACATTGGAACTGACGTTGGGGTATTTTTCAGGAACGACTCCATGAATGACTGGATTAACTTCAGCAAGAACCTGCCCAATGTGGTGGTTACCGATCTTCAGATCCAATATATGAAAGGAAAGATCCGGGCTGCAACTTATGGCCGCGGACTTTGGGAATCGGATCTTTATGTCGCTCACGGAACCTATCAGGTCAATGCTGTAGACATCCCCGTAATCGGGGGTGATGTTGCAGGTGATGGTATCTTTAAACCCGGGGAAACTGCTACCATGACGGCAAAACCAGAAACAGGATGGGACTTTAAGGGCTGGTATGAAAATGGCAACCTGCTTTCCGACTCGTCAACTTTTGAGTTAACGGTTACTGAAAACCACAACCTGGTAGGTATGTTTATCACCTCAGCAGGCATCAACGATGAATTGAAAAGCAAGATCAGCCTGTATCCTAACCCTACAAAAGGGATCCTTGAGGTAAATATAGGAAAGGAAGCACTCGACAACCTGCAAAAGGTGATGGTTTTCAATATGGAAGGTAAGCACGTTTATGAATCAAACCAGGCTTTCTTGAATGAACATTTCAGCATTAACCTCACAGCACATGTCCAGGGAAGCTATATTGTCAGTTTCTATTTCAAGTCAGGAGGCAGGATTTCATACAATATAGTAGTGAGCAGATAGTGGCTTCGCCGGTATATAATCTTGTTTGGTGTACACCGGATGATACAAGGTTTTCCAATATTGAAAAACCTATGGGATAGGGAGAGTGATTTGTTCAGGAATTGCTTTCCTTCTCTTTCTGTGGTTGTTCTTTTTTTAATTCCATGGTCAACGCTGTTAGCCCTGATAGACCGCCCAATTGCATGGTTTCCAATGCCGTGCTGGGTACGATTACGATTGTGGCATTCTGTTTTAAACCCTCATAGAGCATGTTCATTGCCCTCAGGTGAAGAGCTGTAGGATTGTCGGCATAGGTCTTAGCTGCCTCCCCGAACTTCTCCGCCACCTGTCTTTCCGAATCTCCCAGGATAACACGGGCCTGCCGTTCTCTTTCCGCCTGGGCCTGCATCGACATTGCATTCTCCAGGGCAGGAGGAATCAGTACATCCTTGACCTCCACCGAAATAACATTAACCCCCCAGGGCTCGGTACGCTCATCAATGATCTTCTGCAGTTCCATACTGATTTTTTCCCTGCCTTCAAGCATGTCCGAAAGTATGGTTTTGCCAATAACATCACGAAGAGCTGTTTGCGATGCCCAGCTTATTGCACTTTGATAGTCGGCTACATCGATGGCTGCTTTTTTGGGATCAATAACTTTCCAGAATAGTACGGCATCTACATCCACAGGCACCGTGTCTTTTGTGAGGGTTTTTTCTGTCTTGAAAGTTGTGGTGATCACACGAATGTCGATCCAGTAAGGGATATTGTCGATGATGGGGATGATAAAAAACAATCCAGGTCCTCTTATGGAACGAAAATTACCCAACCTCAATACCACTGCCCTTTCCCACTGATACGCAACCTTGATTGCAGAAGAAACAACACTGGCGATAAATATAGTACTGATCATGATCCATACGGTACCGGTATAAGCACCCGGACCGTGATATGACGCATAGGAAAATCCTACACCGATGACAAGAATTGCAGCGAAGATCAGAGCTGCAAAAGCATTGATTCTTCTCATTTCAATTACCTCCATAATTTACGTTCAAAAACAGGGGAACTATTGCAGGTTTCCCTGGAACTTGAAAGATAACATATTTTTTGGGATATACAACCATTGGACTGGAAAAAATTACTGGGCTATTCTTCAGAAGGAACTTCTTTTATATTTACAGGCAAAAACAGATAAATACCGAGATAGAATCATCTTTACATAAGACCATTTGAGGTTTTAAGATTTACCTGTCACAAAATAAACTGCATTATTTCATTTTATTTCATACATTCTGTTCGATTTAACTTTTATTTTTGTGATAAAAAAAGCATGATCACCTATGAATCCAGGTTAAAACTATTCAATTGCGATACCTGCCTGTTTAAAATTATCAGCTGTCAGTTTATTCAAAAGTCAGAATTTGAAAAACTTCGGAACCGTTCAACCCAGCTCAGATTTTGTAAAGGGGAATCAATTCTTAAACAAAATGCCTCCGCTACCCATCTCGTCTTTCTTCAGAAAGGAATTGTCAAATTCAACGTGGAGGATGAAAGCGAGAAGAATCAAATTTTGACAATTACCCGGGGTCCTTCCTTGATCGGCGGAGCCAATATATTCAACCAAGGGATCAACATGTTTTCGGTATTTGCCATTGAAGATTGTGAATGTTGCCTGATCGAAATTCCAATCCTGAAGGAAATCGCGTTAACCAACACCAATTACATGATGAAACTCCTCGAGATCGTCACCGGGATGTTCAAGACCTCTATCCTGAATTTTATCAGTCTGGCCCACAAACAGGTAAACGGCAAGGTGGCAGATGTGATTCTTTACCTATCGAATTCGATATATAAAAACAAGAAATTTACACTCTCCCTTTCCCGTAAAGAACTTGGGGAATTTGCAGGTTGCTCCACCGAAAATGTGATCCATACCCTGACAAAATTTCATAAGGAGGGAATCCTCATAGTAAGCGGGAAACAAATTGAAATTAAAGATCTCGACCGGTTGGAAAAAATAAGTAAAGTGGGATAAGCTAAAACTATATCTCCTTTCGCGTCAATCCTTTACGCAACGAATAGACAATCCGGCAGGTTTGACAATAATGGAATTCTCTACACTGCCATTTTTATAACTTAGGATACGACTCCAGGCATTGGTACTGCTGTTTTCTGAAGAAGACCAGAAATACGCATACGATGAGAGTGATTTAAAGGCAGCATCCTGGTTTCTGTAACCGCCGGGAAGCGCAGTAAAACCGCTTTCATTTGTTGCATCGGCGTTTGGACCGCGCCATAAACCCGTACCTTGTTCGAGGTTCCCCACGGATTTCATTTTACTTCCGGCAACACTTTTTCCTCCAAGGTAATCAACGAGGGTTTGCCATTCGCTATCTTTTGGGATGTGCCAGCCGTCAGGACAAATCCCGCGGGTATCGTTTACCGCATACCAGTTATACAAAAATCCATAAATTTCAGCATTTGTGTCATTTTTATCATAAACCGAATAGGCTCCCTTCGTCGTTATGATCCATTCCGAACCATCGGTAACCTTTGGAATAGAATCGCCCTGGCGGTAATGGGTAACCTTAAGATTTTCGATAAAACATATCTGTTCTCCAATAATTATGGTATGATATACATTTCCATCAATGTCCGTCACCGTGCCTCCACCCCCTGATGTGGTGAAGGTTATTTCATTTCCGTAACCTGTCCCGGTGCTGTTGGTAGCATATGCCCGTAAATAATATTTTGTATTTGAAATAAGCCCGGTTACCGTGCTTTTAAAACTCCCCATTCCCGAACTGTCAACCGTTTTACTTCCTGAAATGACCGGCGATTGGGTTGTCGACCAGCAAACTCCTCTCGAAGTTACCGTTGACCCGCCATCTGAAGTGACATTTCCACCGCTTACTGCCGAAAACGATGTTATATTATACGCCTGAACCGTTTCGATGGATGGAACCGCCTCATTCTTTTTCAATTTGTTACAGGAACTCCAGACCAAGAGGATATTTATACCGATAAATAGAGCAAAAAAAATTGTAAAGGCTTTTTTTAAAGTCATTGGGTGATATGCTTACGTTAGTGACATTTTTATGTAAAATTATATAAAAATGAAAAATATCGATGAAATAATTCAATTAATATATAGTGCATTGATTTTGTGATTATTATAAAGTATATTTTAAACTGCTGATAAGATTTAATCGAATAGGAATTGAAATTCACTGGAATTTGTTCGTAATATTTAACATTAACTTGTGATATGTAATTCTTTTTTATATATTTGCCAACTTAAGGATCTTATATCATTGAAAATAAAGTAAAAACGTTATATTATTGGCTATGAATAATAACATTTACGCAAAAGTATTTATAGTAAGTATCTTCTGCCTCTGGACGAGTTTAAATTGGGCGCAAACTTATCACCAGCAAGGAGCAGGCGATGTATTCCCTATCGGGAATGGATCCTTGAGTGATAATTACGGTTCCCCTGCATTCAATAATCCAAACTATTATTATGCAGCCGTAGTTGCGGCGCCAGACAGTGTATGGTACCGGCAGGCAGGTTTCAGCCCGGACGGGACGAAAATATTAGCCCAGAAATCTTATAAGGAAGGGGCGATCAGCCGGACGGAAATCGTTTTGCTCAATGCCAATGGCACCGGCGAAACGATCATTTCCGCAGGTAACTCGGGTACGGGCGATATTTATGGTTATATGAATCCCTTCTGGAGCGACGACGGTTCAGTTATCGGTTACCATGAGGTGCATAACACCGCCCCGAACAAGGTCGTGCGATATGAATTAGGAACCGCTGCCCACAGTTATCTCTATGAGCCGGTAGCACCCCTTGATGCCAATAATTCTGACTTTCTTGGTGCCAGCACAACATCAATTGTATTCTGGGATCAGGTTGCTTCTGAAGCAGATCTGTTTACCTGGGATGGTTCCACACTCACGAATATTACGAATACGGTCGGGTACAAAGAATATGAACCGGTATCAAATCCCGACGGGACGGTAATACTTTACTGGTCGGGCGAAACGGTAGCCGAGCCCGTGAATACAACGCACACCCTGACATATTCAGGTGGGGTTTGGACCAAGGATGTGAGCTTTACACCTATCGTAAATAGTTACTGGTCATACTGGACCAACAGATCAGATAACTATATTGGCACTACCAAATGGATAAATAGTTCCGGGACAGAGGATATTTATTTATATAGTAATACCGGTGTATTCGTAAGAGATATGACCGGACCTGGATATACTGGCGGTGCAGGACAGTGGAATTTCTTCGGATCCGGCTTTGAGGGTCAAAATCATGAATTTGTGCTGACTACAAATGCCGGAAGAGGCGCGGTTGCCGGAAGGGATATCGTGATAGCTGCACCCAGGAGCCTCCTGTACGTGAACGCTGCTACCGGCAACGATCTTTTCCCGGGGACAGAGAATGCCCCGTTCGCAACAATTCAGAAAGCGGTCAACGAAGCAACTGCCGGCGCGGTAATCCATGTGGCTGCAGGAACTTATAATGAGAGGTTAAATATAGATAAGAGTATTACTCTGAACGGCGCTAAATCTGGTATTGATGCCCGTACACGAAGCACAAGTTCAGGAGAGTCTATTCTTGACGGTACCGGGTTTACTGGGTCTCCATATAATGCTATTATGATAGCTAATGGAGTATCTAATGTCATCATTGATGGATTTGAGATCTCGAATTATGCAGGCTCCGGATCAAATGGAGATGGTAACGCAATTTTTTCTTATTGTGAAGGTGGAAGTACGATCGGTGCTAACAACATTACTGTAAAGAACAATTACATCCATGATCTGGCATATAACGGATTTCTTGTTGGCAGTGAGAATGACAACGGGACAACTATGGTTGTCCAGACAGGCTGGCTTATCCAGTATAACAAGATAACAAATTACCATTACGCCGGGATTGAATTGACCAACGTCACCAATTCACAGGTTAAAGACAACCTTATTTCAGCGCCGATAGCTCTCTTTTTCGACCCCGGTGATGCCGGAGTCGGCATCGAAATTGCAGCCCGGTCCCGTTCGAAGCCCGTAACTGCCGGCACCGACAACGTTATCAGCGGCAATACGATCACTGGTCCCTTCCCGGCCGATTCCAGGGCGGCTATCAATCTTTTATCACGCACTTACGCTGCTACCAGCAATGCAACACTTACCAATGTTACTGTGAATGCAAATAGTATCTCCGGTGCAACCAATGTACGTGCGGCAATACTGGCAGTTGACGAGAGCAGATCGAATGGTCCGGCAACAATCAGCACGTTGGCAATCACAAACAATACCCTTGACGGCAACCTTGATGCTATAGAGATCCAGGATTTTGTGAATTCAGGAACCGCCGCTGCAACCCACAGCGCGATAACAGTTACCGGAAATGAAATTACGAATTCCAGCGGAAACGGAATCCACGTTTTATTAAGCACCTCCGCATCAGGAATCTCAATCACCTCGAATAAGATCGTTGCGAACAGCCTGTCCGGAATCGAGAATGAAGGCACCGGTACCCTCGCTGCCACCTGTAATTGGTGGGGAACCAGTAATGCAGCAACTATTGCAGGTGCAGTGTCAGGTATTGTAACATATGCCCCTTATCTTGGTGATGGCACCGATGGTTCTGCTGACCCTGGCTTCCAGCCTGCAGCAATTTGTTCCGGTACTTGTTTCGACCCACCGGAATATAATGCCTCTGTTACACCAGGAACTTCATGGACTTTGGATTCCAAAACACTGGAAAGTGACGAATGTTATGTCTATGAAGTAAATCTGATCAATGGTAAAGAATACACCTTCAAGACAGGTTGCGATGATGGAGCCACTGCCGACTTCGACACCTGGATCGAGGTCTATAACGCAGCCGGTACATCGTTTCTTTCAAACGATGACGAGTGTGAAGCAAGGAGATCAAAAGTCACATGGACAACTCCTTCCTCTGGTGCAACGGTTGCCTATGTCAAGGTTCGGGGATACGGCAGCAATGATTACGGAAACTATACCCTTGCTTACATGTATGGCGATCAACAAAATGCATGCAAAACTCCTCCTGATTATAATCTCGCAGTAACCCTGGCTCCGGGAACCACCTATACCAATACCCAAACAATTGGCAGCGATGAATGTTTTGTCTATGAAATAGATCCTCTGATCATTGGTCAAGAATACACTTTCAAAACGGGTTGCGGAGATGGGGCCACGGCCGACTTCGACTCCTGGATAGAGGTTTATGACCACGAGGGGGTATCATTCCTTTTAAATGATGACGGGTGTGAATCGAAGAGGTCAAAAGTCACGTGGACCGCAACAGACATTGGACCTGTTTTTGTCAAGGTTCGTGGATACAACAGCACTGCATTCGGGACCTATACCCTTGCAGGCATGTATGGCGACGTACAAGTTATATGCAAAACTCCTCCAACTTCCTTCGACGCAGAGATAACCTGGCCTTCCTATACTCCGGGAACATGGTTAAACGATAGTCCCCGCACAATAGACAGAGATGCCTGTTATGTCTATAAAGTTACGGTGATCCCAGGTAAGGAATACACTTTCAAGACGGGTTGTGATGATGGGGCTACTGCTGATTTTGATACATGGATCGATGTTTATAATGATGGTGGTACCTTGTTCCTTTCAAATGATGACGGGTGTTCAACCAGGAGATCAGAAGTCGTTTGGACCGCTCCTCCGGGTGCATCCTTTGCCTATATTAAGGTTCGCGGTTACAGCAGCAATGATGACGGAACATATACTCTTGCCTACATGTATGGCGATCCAACATCTCAATGCAAAACTCCTCCCGATTTCAATGCTTCGATTACCTGGAGTGGACCCTTTACCGATACTCAAACAATAATCAGCAATGGCTGTTATATTTATAAAGTTCCTGTAACCCTTAATAAGCAATATACATTCAAGACGGGTTGCGGTGATGGAGCCACGGCTAACTTCGACACCTGGATCGAGGTTTACAGCGCAGTTGGTGCATCGTTCCTCTTAAATGATGACGGGTGTGAAATAGCAAGGTCTAAAGTAACATGGACCTCAACGTACGACGGAGACGCTTTTGTCAAGGTTCGAGGTTACAACAGCGATAAATTCGGGACATATACTCTTGTCGGTACGGAAAGCACTCCAAGCTGTAAAACACCTCCAGCTTCCTTCGACGCCTCGATAAGTGTGGGTTCATCCTGGGCTACTAATACCCAAACGATAGGTAGCGATGCCTGTTATATCTATCAGGTCGATTTGATCGACGGTAAAGAATTTACCTTCAAGACGGGTTGTGATGATGGGGCCACTGCCGACTTCGACTCCTGGATTGAGGTTTATGACGCATCCGGTGAATCTTTCCTCATGAATGATGACGGGTGTGAAGTCAGGAGGTCGAAAGTCACGTGGACCGCCACATACACAGGACATGCTTATGTCAAGGTTCGCGGATATGACAGCAATGCCTCGGGAGAATATACCCTTGCTTACAAGTATGGCGACCCAATAATCGTATGTAAAACACCTCCTGCTTTCGATGTCGCGGTTGACCTCTCTTCACCAGGAACCTACACAAATATCCAGACAATAGGCACCGATGCCTGTTATATCTATTATTTTACCCTGACCCCAGGTAAACAATACACCTTCAAAACAGGTTGCGGAGATGGCGCCACTGCCGACTTCGACACCTGGATCGAAGTTTATAACGAAGCCTCTGCATCGTTTCTCTTAAATGATGACGGGTGTGAGACCAGGAGGTCAAAAGTTTCCTGGACCGCTACAGAATCCCATGCCTATGTTAAGGTTCGCGGATACGGCAGCAGTGATGCCGGAACATATACCCTTGTCGGCATATGCAGCGAATCAACCTGTAAAACACCGCCTGATTCCGATCTCCCGCTTGTTATGAGTCCAATAGACACCTGGGATACCAGTATCCGTACAATAAGCAGCAGCGCCTGTGTTGTATATGAGGTTCCTGTGACCAGCGGTAAAGAATATACCTTCAAGACAGGTTGCGGTAATGATGCAATTGCCGACTTTGATACCTGGATCGAGCTGTACAACACAGCCGGTACATCGTTACTCTCAAATGATGACGGGTGTGAATACGGTAGGTCAAAGGTTATCTGGACCGCTACATTTTCTGGAGATGCTTTTGTCAAGGTGCGCGGATACAACAGCGATGAATACGGAACATACACTCTTGCCTACAAGTATAGCGACCCGATAATTCTTTGTAAAACTCCGACTGCTTACGATTACGATGTATCCATGGCTTCGCCAGGCACATACTCTGATACCCATACCATTGGCAGCGATGCTTGTTATATCTATAGAGTCAATCAGATCGACGGTAAAGAATATACATTCAAGACAGGTTGTGGCGATGGGGCTACCGCCGACTTCGATACATGGATCGAGGTGTATGACGCAGCCGGTGTATCTTTCCTATACAATGATGACGGATGTTATTACAATAGATCGACTGTTACATGGATCGCACCTCCCAGTTCATCATTTGTTTATGTCAAAGTGCGCGGGTACAATAGCGATGAATACGGATCATATACCCTTGTCGGTTTTTGTGATGACGGAAAAAAATCATCACCGGTTATGAATAACCTCTCGATACAGGATGCGGTTACGGTATTTCCAAACCCTGCAAATCAGTTAATCACCATCTCAAGCCAGGCGCCATTCAACTTTACGGGTGGATATATATGTGATTTTACCGGAAGATTGGTTAAAACCTGGGAGCTTAGCAAGCCGCTTAACACTTACCAGATAGATATATCCGATTATTCAAATGGGACCTATTTCATCACCATTAAAACATCCGATGGTTTGGTAAGGAAAAAATTGATTATCAATAAATGATGGTAATACCCAATGGACATCTCTCACATGAAGAGTTGAAATTCAAGGAACATACCGAGCGGGCCGGACATTTTATCAAGATTGACCTTTTCAGGTCAGCAAGGGAAGAGTACAAAGCAGCCTTACAATATAAATCGGGCGATGGTTATTGTCTGAAGCAGATTGATGCAATGAATGCCCAGATTGCTCACGACCGCCAGATAGTGTTGATACTCGTGCCCATAGTGCTTGCAATTATAGCCGCTGTGATAATTTTCGCGTGATTATTGATTGCGTGATGTAGTCACAACATATTTATGAAATCCCGGAGGATGAAGATAAGACGGTATAAAAAATATCGAGTACAACATCCTTTTTGAACGGTTTTGGCAGGTATTCCGTAAAGCCAGTGGCAAGAAGACGTTCCCTGTCGCCGATAGAAGCATATCCCGTTACTGCGATGATAGGGACAGACCGGTAATCCTGGCGTTTGCGAATCTCAAGCATGGCCTGGATTCCATCCATCCCCGGACCCAGGTTGATATCCATCAGGATGGCATCAAATTTCTGATTCCGTGTCATTTCAACTGCCGATCTTCCATCCAGCACAGAATAGATATTGCAATAATCTTTCAGATAAAATATCAGCAACTGAAGGTTCACTGTACTATCCTCGACCAACAAGACATCCGGCAGTTTTGTTGTTTGTTTTTTATGAAGCTTGGGTTTCAGTAATTCACCGACATCAACAGATTCCGGCACTGGGATTTTAGTCACGGCCGGTAAGAAAATTGTAAATTCCGAACCTTCTCCCTGTTTGCTTTTAAGCATGATCTCCCCATTCATCAAAGTAACGATCTTTTTACTGATTGATAGTCCCAGACCGCTTCCTTCAAACTGCCGGCCGTATCCTTCGCTTACCTGACGAAAGGCCTCAAAGATCAGCTCATGGTTCTCTTCAGCAATACCTATCCCTGTATCCCTGAAGGTTATAGAAACCATAGGTATTCCATCTTTATCAATAAGATCGGCTTCAAGGGTGATACTTCCTTTATCGGTATATTTTACTGCATTGTCTACAATATTTTTAACCAGATGCCGAAACAAATGCGCATCTCCCAAAATATTAAGTACGGCCGGAATCCGGCAATTCAATTCGAGCTGTTTTCTTTTAATGCTTGCCTCATAGGTTTTTACGACGGATGTTATGATCTTTTCAACAGATACAGGTTTGAATTTACGGGTGATTTTATCCGATTCGAGATAAGAAAGATCCATGATGGCATCCAGAGTGTCCATCAACCGACGTCCGGAAATTAGAATGTTCTCGGCTTTAGATTTTTTTTCCGTATCATCCAGTTCATTCATAAGGATCTCGGAAAACCCGAGAATACCATTCATCGGTGTACGTAATTCGTGGTTCATATTTGCAAGCAGGGAAGAGGTAAGCTTACTCGAGACCTCAGCCTTTTGCATAGCTTCGATCAGTTCCTTCTGCATCTTTTTACGATGAATCGACAATGAAATTTGTTCGGACATGAAAGTCAAAATATCTCTTTCCCGCTCACCATAACGGATTTTTGTAGAATAGCTTCGAACGACCAAAACGCCTACTGTCTCCTTATCGATACGAAGTGGAATACCAAGCCAGTCAATCAAATTAATGGTGGGAGGATCGATGATTTCACGATCCACAAAATACTTTACATCCTCCGGTCTGGCAAGCAAAGGCCTACCTGTTCGTAATACAAATTCAATCAGCCCGTTATCCTTTTTATGTGGGGAAGGGGCCGTTTCCTTTTCATCGGCAAAATAAGGGTACGTCAACGTCTCACCATCATTATCAAGGAGCGCTATAAAAAAATTCTGCGCATCTATCAATTCACCGATGACCACATGAAATGAGGCGTACATTTCATCGAGGTCCTTGGAAGAATGAGCGAGTTCGGAAATCCGGTAAACTGCATTTCTGATCTTTTCAGAATGAACAAGTTCGGTGATGTCTTTATTGATGGTCATGATGCCGAGAATTTTACCATCCTCATCCAGAAGCTGGGATGTCGATGATAAGACATAGGCGTTACTTCCATCTTTTCGTTTATGTATAACTTCTCCTTTCCATGAACCTTTTTCATCCAGGTCTTGAAAAACCTTTTCCTTCGAAATACCATGAAAATCGACCCGGAGAGATCCACCTCCGAATTTCCCGACAACCTCTTCAGCTTTCCATCCATAGATCCGTTCAGCTCCTTTGTTCCAACTCAAGATCATCATATCCTTATCGAATGTAATGACGGCATCGTTGACATCCTGGAGAAGAGCATTCATAAACCGAACTTTTTCTTCGGCCTGGTCATGCCTGGACTGTAATTCAAACTTTGACCGGTAATAATGTAATTGCTGGTTTTTCCAGATCAATATTGTTATAACACTGACTACAACAATGAATACGAATAGAAAAAGTATTATTTTAACTGCCTGAGCTCTGAGCGGCGAATATATTTCGTTCTGATCAATTTTAGAGATTAAAATCCAGGAGGTGCCGGGTATATTCAGGTAATTGGCAAATACATCAACACCACGGTAGTCTTTAGCCTCTATCAAACTTAAAGTATTGATGGCCGGTAATCGCCGGGTAAGTTCATCATAAATTGAATCTTTAGGCAAGGTATCTGTGACCTGGGTCAATTCATCGAAGATATATAGGTAAATTACCTTATTATGCTCCAGTTTGGCCAGACAACTTGAGGCAGTTATCCGCTCAAATGGCCAGGATGCGACAACCGGGTATAAATAAATGGATGGATCGATCCTGAAAACGACCATACCAAGCTGTCGCTTGTTTGAGTATATCGGAACGATCATGTTTATAAAGGATTTCCCGGTATTAGGATCTTTGATGAGTTCAGAGAAAACAATCTTACCCTGAGAGGATAACTTCAAATATTCGGTTCCTTCCTCCTCCGAATAAACCCACCCGGGATCACTGATATCAAGCACATTCCTTCCAAACATGTCAAAGACGGAAATTTCAGTATATTCATGATTGTTTTTTATAGGAAGTAACCATTTCATTAATTCACGATGGGTCAAAGAATCTGTGTGTTCCCGGATCAACTTCTCAAAAAAGTCGATATAGGGAGGACTTGTCGACACAAAGATCCCTTCGGCCCTTCGTTCCTGCAACCACTTACTGATCTCCTTTATTTTAAAAGAAGAAACTGCGGAAAGCATTTCGTTCTGCTCAGTTTTTAAACGGTTTTTCTCATTTTTATAATAAAAGTGACCGGAGAGCAATACTATTATGGTGATAAAAATAAATACAGCAATAAGAAGCCAAGGAATTTTTGAGGGATTTGCCTGGGTTTCCATGAATGGAAGGACAAAGTTGATGCTTTTTCAAAGATAATAGATTTTCCGGGAATTCAAACATTTATCCTTTGCTTTATTAAATGTTTAAATTTGTATGTCACAGCTTAGTAAGCATACAATTAAAATGGCACCTCAGAAGAAACGGAAACCTATCCTTGTGCAAAAGGATCCCTGGCTGGGACCTGCTGAAAACGAGATCGGAGATAGGTTACAACGTTACAAAGATACTTTCGGGGAAATTGAAAAGAATTATGGCAGCCTTCTTCAATTCTCTGACTCTTATAGCTTTCTCGGATTTCAGTATGACTCCAGGCGCAAAGGATGGTACTTCCGTGAATGGGCTCCAAAGGCTCAGGATTTGTATCTCTTTGGTGACTTCAACAGCTGGCAGCGGTATTCAAATCATATGATCCGGACCGATCGTGGGATATGGGAAGTTTTTCTTGATGACCAGCACTACCATGACCGTCTTACTCATCAAAGCAGGGTGAAGGTAATGGTCCATTCCGATCTGGGTTGGCATGAACGCATCCCTGTTTATATCCGACGGGTAGTACAGGATCCGATAACGCTTGATTTTTCAGGACAATTTTGGAATCCAAAGAAAAAATTCGATTGGGAGGGCGACCGGCTTGTCATAGGTGGACTCAATGAAATTTTGATCTATGAAGTCCATGTCGGAATGGCACAGGAACGGGAAGGAATCGGAACATTTACTGAATTTGCCGATTACCTGTTACCCTATATCAAGAATTCCGGATATAATGTGATCCAACTGATGGCGGTGGCGGAACACCCTTATTATGGTTCTTTCGGGTATCATGTAACAAATTATTTTGCAGTTTCTTCCCGTTTTGGAACGCCTGAGGATCTCAAATACTTGATCAAAAAAGCGCATGAGCAAGGTATTGCTGTAATCATGGACATTGTCCATTCTCATGCTGCCAAAAATACCAAGGAAGGTTTGAACCTCTTTGACGGATCGGAAGATCAGTATTTCCATCCGGGCGACCGGGGGAATCATCCCTATTGGGATTCTAAATGTTTCAACTATGGTAAACGGGAAGTTTTGCAATTCCTGCTTTCGAATATAAGATTCTGGATGAAGGAGTTCCATTTTGATGGATTCCGCTTTGATGGCGTTACTTCCATGATCTATTTTGACCATGGAATCAGAGCGTCATGGGATCTTGACGGATATTTTAAATCGGGTGTTGAATGGGATTCCCTGATCTATCTGCAACTTGCCAATACACTTGTTCATAAGATCAATGCTAAAGCTATAACTATTGCCGAGGATGTAAGTGGTATGCCAGGATTATGCCGGCCTATCCGGGAAGGAGGGATCGGTTTTGATTACCGTCTTGGTATGGCAATTCCGGATTTCTGGATCAAGACCTTGAAAGAGGATAAAGATGAAGATTGGGATATGGCTGGTCTCTGGCATGTCATGACCAATCGTTTGTCGGACGTGAAGACGATTGCTTATTGCGAATCCCATGACCAGGCTTTGGTTGGTGATCAGACGATCGCGTTCCGGCTTATGCAGAGCGAGATTTATTTTAAGATGAGTAAGAGGGATGAGAGCTTTGTCATTGATCGGGGAATTGCGCTACATAAGATGATCCGGCTACTGACTATCTCCCTTGGAGGACAAGCCTACCTTAATTTCATGGGGAATGAATTCGGCCATCCCGATTGGATCGATTTCCCGAGAGAGGGGAACAACTGGAGTTTCCAGTATGCACGCCGTCAATGGTCGCTGGTGGAGAACCAAGGCCTTCGGTACCATTTTCTTCAGACTTTTGATAAAAAGATGCTCCAGCTTGTCAGGGATTGGAAGTTGTTTTCTGTTCCCTATGGAAACCTGTTGAATATGGACCAGGATAATAAAACGATTGTGTTCGAACGATGCGGATTGATCTTTGTTTTTAATTTTCATATCTCCCGTTCCATTCCTGACTACGCTTTCAATGTCACTGAACCGGGCGATTACAGGATCATTCTTAATTCCGACAACCCTGAGTTTGGCGGCTATGGCCGGATTGATGAAAACCTAACCTTCACAACCTTATTCGATAAAGAAACAGAGACCCACCGGTTGATTATTTACAATACCAACAGGACTTCCCTCGTATTCAAGCGCCTTCAGTGAACCGCATTATTTTGTATCTTTGCCGTTCATGGTTTTCTATTAATAATTCCTCTATGAAATTGTATTATCTATCTACCCGGATCTGTCTTATTGTGATCTTACTGATGCTTGGTTCCGGTATATCATCTCTTGCACAGAATCCTGGCCGGGCCTTTAACCCGGATACAATATTTGGATTTAATTTTCAGGTCAACATGACTAAAGCGGTCGAACAGGGAATCTTCCGGCCGGATTCCGATTATGTTTATGTTGTCCTCGACCAGGGAATTTCTCCTATGTCGCTGGTTCCCGGTCCATCATTCACCTATTCCGCTTTAGTTACCAATGGATTGGATTCCGGTAAGACCTATCACTACAAGTACAGGATAAATGATTCTGTATGGGAAACGGTAGACCGCACTGCCACTGTCCTCCCGGGGATTACAACAATCAAGACATGGTGGAATATGGAGGCCCTGAATTATACTGCGTTCATTGTAAACATGACCTATGCCGTCCAATCGGGAATTTTCCATCCTGCCTCCGATTATGTCCAGGTTCTCGGGACAATGAACAACTGGTCAGGATCCCCGCATCTATTCAGGATTGATACAACCTATTCATATTTTATCACCTATACCCTTGACCCCGGGACAATTCAACAATATAAATTCCGGATCAATGCCGATTCCAGCGGACTCGAGCTTTTAAATAAACCCAACCGGATGCTGCGGATACCGGATACATTGCTCGAAGTTTTTCATTATTTCGATAATTATAATCCCGCTACCCTCCCAATGAGTTTTAACTGTGATATGGAATATTATCTGCGCGCTGCTTATTTTAATCCGATGAACGATTATCTCGATGTAGCAGGAAACTTTAACGGATGGGGACAAAACGATGTTTTATTCGATACCAATAACGATTCCATCTATTCATTGACAAAATATATCGATACTGCGTATATCCATAACGGGCCTCTGGAATTCAAATTCCGTATTAACGGTAATTGGGCAACCGCCGAACTTTATGGAAAACCAAACCGCACCTATGCTTTTCATGATACAATAAACCAGAACCCAAATATTTTCACCGCCTGGTATGACGATAAAGATCCAGCCATTCCGACTCCTCCATGGGTTTATAATGTAGCCATACAGGGAAAACTGATCAATCATCAGGTTCTTTCGGGAATATACAGTTATGAGGATGTCAATGGTCGTCCGGAAGATAGTACAACCTTTCAATGGTACCGTTGCGATGATCCGCAGATGACCAATTTATTGCCCATTGATACGGCAAACCACATCACCTATACAATTGACACTCTTGACATTGGCAAATATCTGGTATTTGAAGTGACACCCAGGGCTACCGGTGGGGATTCGGCTATTGGTCTTCCGGTTCGTGTTGTATCGACATCAAAAGTCGGCGGCGTCGGTATCGATGAGCTGGAAAACATTGTCACTTCGGTATATCCCAATCCCACTACAGGAATGGTTACCGTTGAGTCTATGAAAGATCTTTCGATCATTGAAATGATCAATTATTTCGGGCAGAAAGTGATGGAAGTCAATACAACAGGGCAAAAGAATTTTTCCTTCGATATGAGTGTTCTACCGCCCGGCTTCTATATTCTGAAAGTATACAGCAGAGACAGAGAAGTTGGAGTGGCCAAAGTTATCAAGCGTTAAGCCATAAGGAATGAACAATCCTTTCCTGGAGATATTTCTGCAGGTTCAGATCCATACCGGAAAACTCGCAGCGACCGCGCTCCCATCAATTTGATTTTCTTTCCCTCGATCCTGAATAAAGAAGCCTCCCTCAGACCGGCGACAAATACGTTCCTGTTTACGGTGAGGAATTCCATGATTCTTTGTTCACGGGTTTCGCCTCCATGACCCACCGGATTTGCATCAAGGTAATGCGGGTTGATTTGAAAAGGAACAAGATCCAGACAATTAAAGGATGGAGGTTCGCTGATGGGCATATCGTTGGTAGTTCTCATTGTCGGGCAGGCAACATTAGCCCCTGCACTCCAGCCAATAAATGGTATCCCGGTTAGCACACGTTCACGAATTGCCTTCATCATGCCGGTTTCATGCAAGGTCTTTACCAGGTGAAAAGTATTTCCTCCTCCGACGACGATGGCCTCTGCCTGCATAATGGCATGGATCGGTTCCTCCAGCCGGTGAACCGATTCAAGTTTGAATCCAAGTTCCCGGAAAACAACTTTAACACGCTCTTCATATACATCAAAAGACTTTTCAACGCCTGTTGCAGTCAGGTTCACTCCTGCATAGGGCACAAAAAGGATTTTTTTAACTTTAAACTTTTCCAGAAATTCTTTCATAAACTTCCTGGGCCAGGCAAGATAACTTTCGCTGGTATTGGTCGAGTTGCTGATCAATAAAAGATTCCTCTTCATAACAAGTAATTTTATAAGGTAAAAGTACAAGAAAGTTCTTATTTTTGAAACTCATTGTATTATAAATCACATTCTGATGAAAGAGAAACCGACATTGCGCTTCTGGCAGATATGGAATATGAGTTTCGGATTCCTTGGGATCCAGTTTGGGTGGGGATTACAGATGGCCAATATGAGCGCCATCTATGAATACCTCGGAGCCGGCGCCGACCAGATCCCAATGCTTTGGCTTGCTGCACCGTTGACTGGATTAATTGTCCAGCCCATTATCGGTAACCTCAGCGATCGTACCTGGAACCGCTTAGGCCGTCGGCGACCTTATTTCCTGATCGGTGCAATTCTATCCTCCTTTGCTTTGATACTGATGCCAAATTCTTCTGCACTTTGGATGGCGGCTGGATTGTTATGGATATTGGATGCATCTATTAACATTTCTATGGAACCTTTCCGGGCATTCGTTGCCGATATGCTGCCTGAAAAGCAACGGACAAGGGGATTTGCCATGCAAAGCTTTTTCATCGGATTGGGCGCCGTTGTTGCCTCGGCTCTTCCCTGGATGCTTACAAACTTTTTTCATTTTGGCGCTGAAACTGTAAATGGAAGCAATATCCCGGTGACAGTAAAATGGTCGTTTTACCTTGGGGCTGCAGCTTTTTTGGGTGCAGTTTTATGGACAATCTTCCGTACCAAAGAGTATCCTCCTGAGGATCTGGACTCATTCAAGAGAAAAAACAGGGAGAATCGAGGTGTAATCGCTTTTTCCAGGGAAATATTTAAAGCAATCATTGAGATGCCTGTCACGATGCAGCGATTGGCCTGGGTGCAATTTTTCAGCTGGATGGGACTTTTTTGTATGTGGCTTTATTTCACCGTCGCCGTTGCACGGAATGTTTTCGGAGCAGCCGATACCAGTTCGCCATTGTATAAAGAGGGACAAGAATGGGCAGGTATTTGTTTTGCAATGTACTCATTGGTTTGTTTTTTCTTTTCTTTCTTCATTCCTAAAATTGTCGATTGGATCGGAAAAAAATGGACCCACACCGCTTGTTTATTATGTGGAGCCGCAGGACTCTTATCCGTTGGGATCATCCATAACCAATACCTTTTGTTGCTTTCGATGGTCGGAGTCGGCATAGCCTGGGCAAGCATTTTGTCAATGCCCTATGCAATTCTTTCCGGGGCTATCCCACCTGAACGGACCGGGGTTTATATGGGAATCTTTAACTTTTTCATTGTTCTTCCTGAGATACTCGCCTCGCTGGGTTTCGGGTGGTTTATGTTACATATTCTTGACAATAACCGCCTGTTGGCAGTACTCGCCGGCGGATTATTTATGATCGTTGCCGCATTACTGACCCTGAGGGTCAGGGAAACCTCAGATGCAATTAAGAATTAGGAATTGTTTTGAATTGGAACATAAATGAGAAGAGATCAACACGACATATTTGTCACAGGACACGCAATAACAGGTATTTTGATGATCGGGTTTATTTTATCCTGCCAACACCCTATGCCTGCACCCCCCGTCGCGAAAGAAATACCTTACAGGATGGTCATTCATGACGAAACCCTGGTGGATCCTTACAAGTGGATGGAAAATAACAAGGATACCGGGGTTTTGAATTATATCAAAGCCGAGAACAACTATGCGATGGACTATCTGAAGAAGTTGAATGACCTTCAAAATGTAATTTACAAAGAACTCGTTGATCGAGATGATACAAAACCCATTGACTTAACCATGAAGCCTGAAAATACCTGCGGCACTCCGGATGGAAAGTACGTCGTTTATGTAGATGACCACAACTCAGTTTTTGCTCACGTAAAAGGGACTTCATCAAAAAATGACCGACTCATCTATACTGAAAAGGATCCAGGGACCAGGATTATTTTAAATCTTTCCGCTTCTAAAAAATTCATTTTTATCGTCATCGAAAACGCTGAAATATCGGAGACCTGGTTTCTTCCTGCTGACCTCAGGAACATGAAGCCGGTTGTTGTTCAGCCCCGAGAACCCGGGCATCGGTATCACGTTGAACATTATGGATCGGATCTCTTCTGGATTCAATCCAACCAGAACGAGCCAAACGGAAAACTTGTTCTGACTAAAGTGCCCTACCCCGGATCGAGGTTCTGGATAACGGTAATTGCATATCATGACAGTACTTTCCTTCAAGGATTTGCTCTGGTCAACCAGAAATACCTTGTGTTGCTGGAACGGAAATCTTTGAAAGCGAGTGTCAGGATCGTTGACCTTTCAAGTAAAACACGAGAGGAAATGAACCGGATTACCTTTCCCGAACCGGATGGAGAACTCTACTTTGATAAATTCGATTCGATCAATGGAAAAATATTATTCCGCTATTCAAGCATGTTAACTCCTCTTACCCTGTATACCTACGACCTAAATTCACGCAGACTTGGTATTCGATGGCAGACGAAAATCAAGAAATATATTAAAGAAGATTACGGATCCAAACTCTTATGGATTAAGTCAAAAGATGGGACTGTTATTCCGCTTACCATACTATATAAAAAGGATCACGACAAGAGAGATGGGACAAATCCTTTGTTGTTGACTACCAATGGTTGTTATGGATTCAACGATCCTGTTAAATTCCATGCTTCTTATATAACCCTGCTCGATCGGGGTTTTTATATCGCATTCGCCCATATACGCGGAGGCGGGGAGTTTGGAAAAATTTGGTGGGAAGAAGGAAGAGGATTAAAGAAAAAAAATACTTTTAATGATTTCCTTGATTGTACAGAGTTCCTGATCGGACAGAAATATACTTCAAAAGGTCTGATTGCCGCCTTGGGAAAAGAAGCCGGAGGACTGGCAATAGCTGTGGCAGCTAACGAGCGACCTGAACTGTTTAAGACAATACTCTTTGAATCACCCTGCCTTGATCCCCTGGCCCTGACACTTGATTCTGCCGGGACTCGGTTATATGCCGATCGCCTGGAATTTGGAAACCCTAACGAAAAACAATATTACGACTATATTCTTTCCTATTCTCCCTATGAGAATATAAGAAAACAGTATTATCCCCCGATGTTCTTTTACTTGCCAAATATGGAAGAAAACAATACTATTTTTGAAACATTAAAGATGGTGGCTCGCCTTCGTAAAAACAAGACCGGCGATGACATTCTTATACTCAGAACCGGGATGAATGAAATCCGGCCTGAAAACCGGTACAATAACCTGGCCGGACAATGGGCGTTTATTCTGGATTTGTATGGCATCAAACAATGATCTATGAATTCTTATCAATAATCTTTAAATTATCTTATGACTCTAAAAGAAAGAGCAAGTGGAATTTTACTTCACCCGACTTCACTCCCTGGTAAATATGGAATCGGAACTTTAGGCCAGGGAGCCTTCCGGTTTATCGATTTTCTCGTAAAAGCCAAACAAAAGTACTGGCAGATATTACCGCTTGGTCCTACCGGATTTGCAGATTCACCTTACCAATGTTTTTCTTCTCATGCCGGAAATCCAAACCTGATCGACCTGGATTTGCTGGTTAAAAAGCATCTATTAAGACAAGAAGACCTCGATGGTATTCCTTATCTTGATGAAGGCAAGGTTGACTTTGGATCCCTGCATACCGTGCGGTCCCCATTGCTGGAAAAAGCATTTGTTGCATTTACAGAACATGCCGATAACACTGACAAACTTCGTTTACGTAATTTTATTAAGGACCAATCCGATTGGATAAACGATTATGCTCTTTTCATGGCTATAAAGGAGCACTTCCAGCAAAAGCCCTGGTACCTTTGGGATGAACCGGTAAAAAGAAAGGAAGCAGAAGCCATAAAACATTTGCATTCTCTCCTGCAAGACCGTATCGACTATCACAAATTCCTCCAATATCTTTTCTTCATCCAATGGATCGATGTCAAAGAATATGCACACAAAAAGAAAATCCGGATAATTGGTGATATACCATTATATATAGCCCTCGACAGTTCAGATGCCTGGGCCAATCCCGAGCTTTTTGAATTCGATGAAAAGAGGAACCCCATCCGGGTTGGTGGTGTTCCTCCCGATTATTTCAGTAAAACGGGACAACTTTGGGGAAATCCCCTGTTCCGTTGGGATGTCCTCAAAATGACCGGATATAAATGGTGGATCGAACGGATCAAAACAAACCTGTTCCTGTTCGACATCATACGAATTGATCATTTTCGGGGTTTTGTGGCTTACTGGGCGGTACCCTATAGTGAAAAGACAGCCATCAACGGTAAATGGATACCCGGTCCCGGTAAGGACTTCTTTGAAACTCTGCAAAAGGAATTCATTGATATGCCTATCATTGCAGAAGATCTGGGTGTTATAACGCCAGATGTGGAGGAGTTACGGGACGGATTTTCCCTGCCTGGAATGAAAATCCTTGAATTTGCCTTTGATTCTGCGGAGGCCAATGATTATCTTCCGCATAATTATCCGAAAAACTGCGTCGTCTATACCGGAACCCACGATAATGATACCGTGGTAGGTTGGTTCAAGGATTCGAAAGAAGATGACCGAAAATACATGTTAGATTACCTCAATTGCGAAGGAAATAATATAAACTGGTCATTTATCCGTCTTGCATGGGCGTCTGTGGCAAACACAGCAATTGTCCCGATGCAGGATGTTCTCGGTCTTGATTCATCAGGACGTATGAACCTTCCGGGAACAACGACTAATAACTGGACATGGCGGGCCAAAACCGTTGATTTTAGTGATCCGGTTGCGGAAAAGCTTGCTCATCTAACTATCCTTTATGGACGAACAAAAAAACCAAAAAAATAATATTGACTATGAGGACTTTTTCCACATTTCTCCTTCTTCTGATCCAGCTTAACCTTTTTGCACAGGAGGCTGCGCTTCAGAGAATTGAACCACCCAACTGGTGGATCGGCTTTAAAAAACCTGACTTCCAAATTCTTGTTTATGGAAAAAATATTTCAACTTCAAATGTTTCAGTTGACTACCCTGGTTTTTCCATAAAAAGGATCAATAAAGTCGAAAATCCAAACTACCTGTTCCTTGATGTAGTCATAAGTCCTGCAACTAAACCTGGTCTTGCTCCCATTCTTTTTAAGGTTAAAGGTAAAGTTGTGGGTAAATATCTTTTTCAGCTAAATGCTCGTAAAAAGGGATCCGCCGAAAGAAAGGGTTTTGACGCTTCGGATGTGATATACCTGTTGATGCCCGACAGGTTTGCCAACGGTGATCCGGGTAATGATAACACGGAGGGAATGATCGAAAAAGTGGACCGTTCCAATCCCAATGGCAGGCATGGTGGAGACCTGAAAGGAATTAATGATCATCTTGATTATCTGAAAGACTTGGGTGTAACTGCAATCTGGATCAATCCTTTGCTTGAAAACAACCAGGCAAAATATTCGTACCACGGTTATTCCACTACCAATTATTACAAGACCGATTCAAGGTTCGGGACTAATGAAGATTATGCAAAACTAAGTACAGCGATCCATCTGCGGGGCATGAAGCTGATCATGGATCAGATCTTTAACCATTGCGGAAGCGAACACTGGTGGATGAAGGATCTCCCTTCACCCGACTGGTTGAATCAATGGCCGGAGCTGACACGGTCAACTTTCCGTGCCGGATCCGCTACCGATCCTTATGTTTCCCGACATGATAGTATTCAATTTGTTAAAGGCTGGTTTGATGTGACCATGCCCGATCTGAACCAGCATAATCCGTATCTGAAAAACTATCTTATTCAAAACAGCATCTGGTGGATCGAATATGCAGGGCTGGATGGTATCCGGCAGGATACCTATCCTTATCCCTTTAAAGATATGATGGCAGAATGGGGCAAGCGTGTACTGGAAGAATATCCAAGTTTCAATATAGTCGGCGAATGCTGGGTAAATTATCCGGCAACCGTTGCTTATTGGCAGAAAGATGCATTGAATAAGGACCGCTACAATTCCTATCTCCCATCGGTATTTGATTTTCCGATGTACGATGCATTAAATAAGGCTTTCAATGAACGCGATGACTGGAATTCAGGCATCCTGAGGCTATACGAAATCCTGTCACAGGACTTCTCCTATATGACTCCTGCAAATATTGTGGTTTTTGCCGATAACCATGATGTGAACCGGTATCTTGATTCACAAAAAGATGATATCCGGAAACTCAAAATGGCAATGGCTTTTGTTTTGACAACACGGGGCATTCCCGAGATATATTATGGCACCGAGATCCTTATGACGACAGGGGTGGACAAAGGGGATGGAAATAAGCGTAAAGATTTTCCCGGCGGCTGGCCGGGTGACCAGCAAAATGCCTTTACCGCGACAGGTCGTACCGATAAGGAAAATGACATGTATAACTATCTTCACACCCTTCTTGAATGGCGTAAATCAAAGGAAGTCATCCATACAGGCAAGCTTCGTCACTTCATACCTAAAGATGGGATCTATACCTATTTCCGGTATAATTCCAAAGAGGTTGTCATGGTCATCCTGAACAATAATGAAGCGGTAAAAACAATCGATACCGGCGTCTATAACGAATTCTTAAAAGATCACAAATCAGGAACCGATATCCTCACAGGAACGATAATAAAGGATCTATCAAAATTGACACTTCCTAGTAAATCGGCATTGATTATTGAACTTAAATAGAAATAGCGAAAATAAATCTAAAATCGTAAATCGTGCATCGTAAATCGTAAATTGTAGAATAATGTTAGCCATCCAGAAAAAACTCTCCAACATCTTTTATGTGATACTCGGCTTGCCCAGTACCGCAATGGGATTCGCCCTGTCGATCCAGATTGCAGTTCTCAGCTGGATATTGCGAACCAGGTACAATCTCGAGATCGATCAGATCGGAATAGTATGGGCGGCAGGTCCCATTGCCGGAATTCTTGGTCAGCCGATCATCGGATTGATCAGCGATAAGGTATGGTTCTGGGGTGGCCGCAGGAAACCATTTATCATTATTGGTGGTTTATTAGCGGCCATGATGATCTTCGCTTTACCGAACATTGACAGGATCAACAACTTTTTCGGTATTGGCAGCCTGATGGCAGTTGCCCTGACCGTCGCCCTGACCCTCGATCTCTCGATTAATATCAGCTTCAACCCTACCCGGTCTATCATTGCCGATGTTACGCCCGATGGACAGCCAAGAACCAAAGGATACACCTGGATGCAATCCATCTCTAACCTTTTTGGAAGCGGAGCATATTTGATGGGTGCTTTAATCGGGAACTATTTTTTGATCTATGCCGGGGTTATTATTGTCCTTCTCTTCTCCATTGTTCCCCTCCTGTTTATCCAGGAACCACGGGAGCTTAAGAAATCCCATGATGAAGCGGGAACAATAATTAAAACGAAAACGCAATGGACGGAACTGTTCAAACTATATTTTGCGCATGCCTTTTCCTGGCTTGGCATTCAGACCATGTTCGTCTATATGTTTGCATTTCTGGAGCAGAAAATCCCCGCCATGACCAATTTGCCGATAGCTGACAGAAATGCCAGGCTTGGCCAGATGATCGGGTGGTCATTTTTTATTCTCAATGCCGTCGGTTCCATCTGGCCCGCATTTCTTCTGGAACCCTTGAGTAAAAAGATCGGCCGCGTAAAAACGCAATCCATCATGGTGGCCATCATGTCGCTTGGTTATTTTGGTATCGTACTCTGGGCACATAACGTCATCATTCTATATACAATGATGTGTATTCTCACCTTCGGATGGGCTGCGGTCGTCAGCCTCCCCTTTGCCATCATGTCGGAGAAGGTCGACAAAAGCCGAATGGGGTTTTTCATGGGAATCTTCAACCTCTCTGTTGTTTTACCTCAACTTATCGCCAGTTCTCTCGCCGGTTCGATTATTAAAAATGCAACAGATAAGGGAATAATTTTTATCATCAGTGGACTTTCACTCGCAGTTTCATCTGTGTTATGGCTATTTGTTAGTGAACGAAAAAAATCCATATAAACTATCCGTTGTATGAAAAGATATTTGTTGTTCTTGCAGATCCTCTTAATTGCGCGGATTGTTACCGGTCAGACCTTCCAGGCTCTAATCGACAGGGTAAACAGTTTACCTGAAGCAAATCGTCAGGCCGTTGTGGACAGCTTTATGAATTCGGGACACATTTTTCCATATGTGGAATCTGATACCCTTGTCCATTTCATTTATCTGGGAGTGGCATTGAATATAAAAGTGGCAGGGGATGCAACCGGATGGAATCCGCAACTGGTAATGATCCATATTACCGGAACAAATTTCTGGTATCATACAACATCTTATCCGGCAGATGCCAGGCTTGACTATAAATTTGTCCTTGATGGAAGCGATTGGATCCTTGATCCGCTCAATCCTTACACCTGTCAGGGTGGGTTTGGCCCCAATTCGGAGTTAAGAATGCAGTCCTATGTAGTCCCTCCAGAGTTGTCGTTTTACCCGGATATACCTCACGGAACAATTAAGGATACAACTTTCCGGAGCGCAGTATTGGGTAATTCAAGAGCATTAAAAATTTATCTCCCGCCCGGATATAATACTTCGACCGACGAATATCCGATAATCCTGGTTCATGACGGACTCGAATATATCAGTCTGGCGAAAACCAATAATATTTTTGATTATCTCATCGCTCAACAAAAGATTGTTCCGGTGATTGGGGTTTTTGTTCCACCCGTCGACCGTACGGAGGAATATGCGGGGAATAAAATGGATAAATTCACTACCTTTATTGTCAATGAGTTGATGCCCGTGATCGACCAGAAATACCGCACCAGCAAAGATCCAAAGAAAAGGGCCATGGCAGGAGCATCCAACGGCGGAAACATTTCCCTGTATATTGGCATCAAACATCCGGAATCGTTTGGAAAAATTGCCGCCCAATCGAGTAATGTCATCCCGGTTATTTCCAACACTCTTCAGAACGGGAAAAAACTGAATCTTGAATTTTATATTGACATCGGCACTTACGACATAGGGGAACTGATACCACTGGTTCATACCCTTGCAAATATACTCCAGGTAAAAAACTATCCTTTCCGGTTTTATGAATGGCATGAAGGACACAGCTGGGGAAACTGGAAAGGACATCTCCGGTTGCCCCTTATGCAATTTTTTAAAATGACTATTATAAAATAACATCGCCATGATTATTCAGAAACAAATCTTTTATTTCGCTTGCCTCGTTACTTCTGGAATTCTTGCAGGGTGCAGTTCAAATGAAGATATGGAACTACCCTTAGTATCCCAGATTAACGGGATTGCAGCCCCGGTTCTTCTTCAGACCGATTCGACAGTAATTGAACTTCAGGATTATTTCTCCAGTCCAAAGTCAATCGATTCCGTTTTTATGGACAAAAAGCTGGATTTCAGGATCTCTTCCGACTCCCTGCAAATGACCATCATCCCGAAGGAAAAAAGTTTTCCAAAATTATCGGCAATGACTGTCTGGATTGATGGCTTTCCTTATACCCTCCTTCTGGAGAAATCGCCGAAGATCTGGGTCCATTTCTCCTTTGATCAAAAGGGGATAAAGCATAAGACCGTTCAACTCGCGGGTGAGATGAATGACTGGAATCCTAAGAAAACCTGGCTGAGACTAAAGGATAATATCTGGCAAACCGACCTATTGCTGTTTCCCGGAAAATACCAATACCAACTTGTGGTTGACGGTAAATGGATGGTTGATCCAAATAATCATGAAAAGGCTGACAATAACATAGGTGGGTACAATTCTGTGATGTGGGCGGGATCGGTTGATGCTCCCGGGAGACCTCAATTGCAGACCCAACAGGCGGAGGATAACAAAATCACTATCGGTGTAAAAAATAAAATAAAAGAGGTGTTTGTCCTCTGGCAGAATCACCGTCTTCCGGAGAAATTCTGGAAGCTCGACAGTGCAGGTATGCATATAACGCTTCCCCCACGTACCCGGCAATTCGATCGTTCTTTTGTACGTATTTGGGCTTACAACAATTCAGGCCTCTCCAACCAGATCCTGGTTCCCTTACACAACGGTTATGTAATCAAAGATCCGGGAGAGCTGACCCGCCAGGATAAAGAAGCCATGATCATATATTTCATGATGATCGACCGGTTTAAAGATGGTAACAAAAACAACGATTTTCCTGTGAAAGATAAGGAGGTCGACTGGAAAGCAAACTTCCAGGGGGGCGATCTGACCGGTATAACAGAGAAAATTGACGATGGGTATTTTAATGATCTTGGTATAAATACGCTGTGGATATCTCCACTGACACAAAACCCACCTGATGCCTGGGCCGAATATCCTCCCCCTCATCGTAAATTTTCCGGCTATCACGGCTACTGGCCTATAACACTGACTACTGTTGATCCCCGATTCGGAACTTCGGAGGAGTTAAAAAAGCTGGTCGATGAAGCGCATGATAAAAAAATGAATGTGATCCTTGATTTTGTTTCCAATCATGTTCACCAGGAGAGCTGGCTGGTTAAACAGCATCCTGACTGGGCTACACCGTTGATTTTACCTAATAAACGTAAAAATATACATCTATGGGATGAACAACGTCTGACAACATGGTTCGACGAATTCTTACCCACCCTCGATCTTTCACGACCTGAGGTGATAGAGATGATCTCAGACTCTTCCCTTTTCTGGATAAAACAATATCAGCTTGATGGTTTCCGCCATGATGCAACAAAGCATGTACCTGAAGCCTATTGGAGAACCTTAACCCAAAAGCTGAAAACTCAGGTCATCACACCCGAACACAGGAACCTTTATCAGATAGGTGAAACCTTTGGCAGTCGCGATCTTATCCTGAGTTACATTAACCCGGGCATGCTCGATGCACAGTTCGATTTCAACCTCTATTTCGATGCCCGTACTGCATTTGCAAGAGATATTTCCTCGTTCAGGGATTTGGATTATTCTCTTCATCAAAGCTTCAGTTATTATGGGGAACATTCACTCATGGGGAACATCACCGGGAACCAGGACCTGGCGAGATTTATTTCGTTTGCCTCCGGTGCAATAAGTTTTGGTGAGGATGATAAAAAGGCTGGTTGGGAACGCGATATCCAGGTTAAAGACACAATAGGCTACCGGAAACTGGCTTCCCTCATGGCCTTTAATATGACCATTCCCGGGATTCCGATAATCTATTATGGTGATGAGATCGGGATGGCAGGAGGAGGAGATCCGGACAACCGTAGGATGATGCGGTTCGACAGCCTAAACAATCATGAACGGTATCTTAAATCCATATCTGCCCGTTTGGCACAACTCAGAGAAAATAACCTGGCGCTTTTATATGGCGATTTCACCGACATTAAAGTAACTGACAAGGTCTATGTTTACATGCGTTCCTATTTTGATGAGATCGTAATCGTAGCCTTCAATAAAGACAAGTCAGCTAAAAAAATCGAATTTGAACTTCCGCAGGGATCCGGCGATCTGAAACTACTTACCCGCTTTGGCAGTAGTATGACTCTTGAAAAGAACAAGGTTACCTTAACACTGCAAGGAAATTCATTTGAAATACTGACAAAGTAAAATCAGCTCACCCCAGGGGGTTGACTAAAAAATACTATAATAGTTGATTGCGCTTTAGCATCTTTGCGGTGAAAAAGGATTTCATTGTTAACTTTTATGAAAATATAATTTTATTACCATGAAGAAGTTAATATTTTTGATCGTCGTTTCTTTATTTATGACCTATTCAGTTCAATCACAGAATATGGGTAAAAGAACAACAGTTGTAAACCATCCTGAGTGGAGCCGCCAAGCTACCATCTACGAAGTTAATATCCGGCAATATACACCTAAGGGCACCTTCAAAGCATTTGAACAGGAATTACCCCGCCTTCAAAAGATGGGGGTGAATATTCTGTGGCTCATGCCCATCAATCCTCTGGGTGAGAAAAAACGTAAAGGCTCCCTGGGAAGTTATTATTCGGTACGCGATTATCTCACCGTCAATCCCGAATACGGGACCCTGCAGGATTTTAAAGAGTTAGTCAGGAAAGCACATGAGCTGGGAATGAAGGTGATTATCGACTGGGTAGCCAATCATACTTCCTGGGACAATGAGCTCATTATCAAACATCCGGATTGGTATAAAAAAGATTCCAAAGGAAATATTATTTCGCCGGTTGCCGATTGGACCGATGTTGCGGGTTTGGATTATTCCAAACCCGGATTACGGCAACATATGACCGACGCCCTGGCATATTGGGTCAAAGAAACCGATATTGACGGTTATCGTTGCGACGTGGCAGGAATGCTCCCCGTCGATTTCTGGAATCAGGCTATTCCAAAGATCCAGAAAATTAAATCCCTCTTCATGCTTGCCGAAGAGGAGACCCCGAAAATACACGATACCGGTCTCTTTGATGCCTCCTATTCATGGGGACTCTATCAGTTGATGAATAAAATCGCCAACGCCACTCAAACAGCCAATAAAATTGATACCCTGTTTGCAGCAGAAAAAAAACAATACGCCCCCGATGCTTACCGTATGCGTTTCACCTCAAATCATGACGAAAATTCCTGGAATGGAACCGAATATGAGCGACTGGGCAAGGGAGTGCAGGCTTTTGCCGTGCTTACCTTTACCTTTCCCGGCATTCCCTTGATATACAGCGGACAAGAATCGGCGATAAATAAACGATTGCGTTTCTTCGATAAAGATACCATCCCATGGGACAACTATCCGCTGGAATCGTTTTATAGCAAGCTAACCGGGCTTAAAAAGAAAAACAACCTGCTCGCTGCCGGTATTGAGGGTGGAGAATTTATTAAAGTAGCCACATCCAATAATAAGGAAGTGTATGCTTTTCTCCGGAAAAAACCGCATCGTCAAATCTTTGTACTGCTGAACTTCTCGCCGAAGGAGCAAACTGTTCAACTGAGCGGAAGTGATTTTCCGGGCAAATATACCGAGCTATTTACCGGAGTTTCTAAAGAATGGAAAAGCGGAGAAAAGGTAAAACTGACGCCCTGGCAATATTTTGTATATGAATCTGAATGATCCAGTATCCCTCAACTTATTTATTTAAAACTATTTTCTTGGGGAGCAAGGTAACTGTTGCAACCGGACCGAATCAGAGATCAGCCCTTCCGACTTAGCAATAATTTCTATTGTTCCCGCGGATCCTCCCGATTGAAGGATCAGTTGACATTTTCCGTTGAACAGTTTCCGTTGCCATTGGTCATTGGGACATTTGTCGGGTTCGTGACTGCTCGGATCTCCATTTCCGACACCAATTATTTTTGCATCCCCTTTAACAGTAAACTGGATAAGACTACTGGCATCGGGAACTTCTCGTCCAAGCAGGTCGGTAACATGGATGTTGATCACTGTCGCGTCCTGCCCACCTGTGCATAGTGAAGGTTTATCCGGGACGACGATGATCTGAATGGGTTCTCCTGTTGTCTCCACCTGGGATGTGATTTTTCTCCCATTCTTCCAGGCAACCACCTTGAGCATTCCTGGCTCATAAGGGACTTGCCATTCGAGATGGGCATTACGTGGCATCTTTTTTTCTCCTAAACTCTTGCCATTAAGAAAAAGTTCAATACGATCTGCGTTGCTGTTGACCCAAACAGGGATTACAACTCCTTCTTTTCCCTTCCAGTTCCAGTGGGGAGAAATATGCAGGATATCCCGGTCGGTCCACCACGATTGATAGTAGTAATAAATATTTTTAGGAAATCCACACATATCCATGATCCCAAAGTGGGAGTTGACGTTCGGCCAATGGAACGGTGTAGGTTCCCCCCGGTAATCAAAGCCGGTCCACACGAAACCGCCCATCCACCATGGTTGTTCCGCACATAATGTCCACCATGTTTCTGCTGTGCTTGCCCACCATGGAGCGGTTATATCCTGGTCGGGAAGATAACAACAGATGGTATCTTTTTCATAGATACCCCGCGTGGTGACTGTGCTTCCCATTTCGGTGCCAATGATGGGTTGGTCAGGATGACTCTTATGATAACCGGCAACCGCGAATTGACGGTAATTAAATCCACGGATGGGAATAACTTCGTTGATTCCGGTATAGATGTTGGGCAGGTCGGCTCCATAGCTACTGGTACGGGTTGGGTCAAGTTCTTTTTGCTTGGCCAGTAATGATAAGGCAATTCGCTTACCGATCCCGTTTGTCTGAATGTATCCTTCTTCGTTTCCGATAGACCAAAGAAAAACAGATGGATGGTTGCGATCGCGCAGAATCAGCCGTTCAAACTGGCTCATGTACTCGGGACTACTGTTCAGCAAACGCTGCTCATCCAGGACGAGCATTCCGAGACTGTCGCAGGCGTCCAGTAATTCCGGGGTTGGTGCATTGTGACTGCAACGATAGGCATTTACACCCATTTTTTTCAATAAACCGATTCGGTAATAGTGAAGATAATCCGGTAAGGCAACGCCGACCCCAGCATGATCCTGGTGACAGCAGACGCCCTGGATCTTCAGATACTCCCCGTTAAGAAAGAAACCTTTGTTGGCATCAAAAGTGATCGTCCGTATACCAAACCGTTGGGGGACACTGTCGATAACCTTGTCGTTTATCTTTACAACGACGATTGCCTTATATAAATATGGCTTATCCAACCACCATAACAAAGGATTTTTTAGATTCAACTTTTGTTTGACCTGCACATTTTTCCGACCCTCTACCGTAACAGTCTGTTCATCAGACTTGATCACTAATTTTCCATCTCTCTCAGTAACAAAGGCAACGACTGAACATTCAGCAGTGGAAAAACCATCATTTTCCACAGTTGTTTCCAGATGAATTTCAGCAGAATTATCCTTGACCACAGTATAGATAAAAATTCCGTTTTCTGCAATGTGTACGTCATTAACCTGTTTTATCCAGACATGGCGGTATATCCCGGCGCCTTCATAAAACCAGCCTTCAAATTGAGTAGCGTCCACACGGACAACAAGTACGTTTTCATGGTCGAAATTGATATAATCGGTAATATTATACGTTACGCCCAGGTAACCGCTTTGGTTATTCCCGAGATAAAAGCCGTTCACCCATGCATATGAATCCCGGAAAATACCGTCAAAACGTATGGAGAACCGTTGTCCGGAATCCGCCTTACTGATTGTAAAATGTTTCCGGTACCAGCCGATGCTTGTTTCGGGGAACCGCCCGCCTACAGGTTTATATCCGTGTGACTGGACATCAAAATCGGGAGAATCTACGAAAGGAAGCTCCATAACCCAGTCATGGGGCAAATCAATTGTTTTCCAATCAGAATCGTTGAATTTCGGATCAATTGCAGTGTTTTCGGCTTTGCCTGATTTTGAGAATATATTGGCAATCCGATAATTAAAGTCCTTAGCAGGATCACTGGCATGTCCCAAATGAAATTTCCAGTTTTTATCAAACAGGTCGTTTCTCCCAGTGAAAGATTTCTGGGCATTAATTTTACCATAGCTAACAAAAAAACAAAAAGATAGAAATAGTATTATTTTACTCATTATGTACATATAACAAAATTATAGTTTTTCAAGATAAAAAAAAGAGACCGCCCTTGTGAGACGGCCTCTTTAGTTTAATACACCTGCTGCAATTTAATCTTTACGAGGGCAACAAGGTAATTGAAGTTATTTTATGGTGTATTCTTTCAATATAAGATTGACAGAAATAGTATAGGTACCGGGACCCGGTGACGGAATTTCAGCCGGATCAGGAACGCTTTCGGTCGGCCGGTAGATCAGCGGACCAAAATTACCTGTACCGCTGGCATCAGTTCCCCATTGCGGAGCCCATTGCCCAAGAACCTCCAGGAATTTCATTCCACCGGCAGTCAGAGTTGTAGTGATAGTGAAAATACCCGGAGATACCTTATCAAATGGAATTCCCTTGGTATTATCCCACCCGGCCGTGGTAGCGGCGCCTACCAGGTAAAGTTGTGAGGAGGTCCAGGCGACTTCATATACCAGGTTTGCAGTGTCTGCCATTATCCAATAGTCGCCTTCTACTGCGGGTGCGGGGATAGCAGGCGGATCGGGAACAGATTCGGTAGGTCTGTAAACCAGAATTCCTGCTTCGCTCGTACCGCTGGCATCTGTTCCCCACTGTGGAGCCCATTTACCCAGGTCAGCAATAAATTTGATAAATGCATCTGTTACGGGTGTCAGATGTTCAACAATAGCGAATTTACCTGCGTCGCCTATATGTGTCATTTCCAAAGCCTTTGTGTTATCCCAGCCAACCGAGGTTGCGCTGCCAAGGAGATAAATTGGAGTAACGACTACTACATCGGAATATGGCGTGATTTCCAGTATTACAGGTTCCGAAGCATTATTTGCCGCCGGACTACTCTCCACCAATGAGGCCGTTACCCTGAATTGAAAAGTTGCAATACTGTCGGCTTTTCCGTTAAAAACACCAAGGATTAAGGAATTCATAGCCCCAACTGTAATTGGAAATGTTAACTGATCTGTAGTACTATACAGAACTTTGGCTTTAGAAAAATCACCCCCTGCTGTATCCATTTGCACCATATAGGTAGGCTTCACCAAATTCGTAAGATTATATGTGGCTGCGGTCCAGGTATAGGTTAATAAGACAGAATCCTTATTTTCCTTTTTCAGGATATATTTGGAACCTGAGGTAGGCGTTAGGATTTGGCCCGGTGTGAAATTCGTTAAAACAACCTTGGTTTCATCTTTTTTACAGGAATAAAGTCCGATTAAACCGATTGCCAGAATTAATATTGATATCTTTTTCATAATGTCTTCGTTTTAAAAATATTAATATCCTGGATTTTGAGTCAAGTTGGCATTTGCCGAAACATCGGAGGATGGCAATGGGAAGAGATTGTAAAAACTTGCGGTGGATATACCACCCGGAACACCACCCTTCCAAGGCCATACATATGTACTTGTGCTGAATCTACCATAGCGGATGAGGTCAGTTCTGCGATGTCCTTCCCAATATAGCTCCCTGCATCTTTCGTCAAGGATGAAGTCCAGGGTGAGTTCGGCTGGAGTGATGTTTCCACCAGAATTGCCATAAGCCCTTGTCCTGATTGCATTCACGTACTCCAAAGCGGTACCGGCATCACCGCCACTCCCTCCTCTTAATACTGCTTCTGCGTACATCAGGTAAATATCAGCCAGGCGGAACAGTGGGAAGTCGGTATCGACGAATGTCGGATCCTGACCTGTAACTCCGGTGCTGGTCACATTCTTGAATTTAGTGATGGCATAGCCGTCATTGAAGTTCCCGATATCGTTGATCTCAAGACTTTGACCGTCGGTCCAGAACATTGCCCGTTTATCCAGAAGAAGATTGAATTTATTGACCATTGCGCTTGTGGTCCGTGTTCCGCCCCAACCACCGCCAATGCCAAAATCAGCAGGCACCATACTGCCGCCGACTGCCGCATGAATGATAAAAGTTGTTCCTCCCCATGTCTGAGTTTTCAGTCCGTCAAAGTTTATCGTAAAAATGATTTCAGGATTGTTATGATTATCAGCAAGGAAGAGTTTTGAATATTCAGGTTCCAGGGTGTACCCGGCTTCAATGATCTTTTTACAATAGGTGATACATTCGGTATATTTATCCTGACCGATATAAACTCCGGTGTTGAGATATAATTTAGCAAGCAGCGACCATACGGCACCCTGATCTGCCCGGCCATATTCATTTTGTCTGGCTCCGGTTATGGTTGATTCGATAGCTTTAAGCTCACTTTCAACATAGCTGTACAACGCATCCCTCTTGATCTGTAACGGGAAAAATTTACCTACCGGATCAAATTCCGTTACAAAAGGAACGTTTCCGAACAGATCAAGCGCATGATAATAACTCAGCGCTCTGAGGAACCGCGCTTCCGTGAGGAATTTTGCAATCTCCACTCTGTCGACATCACTGATGCCACGTTCGTTGAGCTTGCTGTCGGAGCATTCGCGGATAAATTCGTTGCACTGGGTTATCTGGAAGAATATCCTATAATACATCGCTGCAATAAATACATCTCCCGATCCCCAAGCCTGGGAATGAAAATTCTTAATGGTTTGATCATTCCAGCCAATCACTGATTCGTCGGTGGTTAATTCCTGATGATACCAATAACCGCGGAGATATTCACCGAATCCTTCATCAATCCCGCTGATGTCAGGTTTTCCGGCAGGGCCTTGCTGTCCGGAAACCGCCAGGCCTGCATAAAGTTTAGCCAAAACCTGTTTATAACCGGCAGCGGATGTATAAACGCTGGCAGAGGTCATGTCGTTAGGGTCGATGGGCAACGTATTGAGATCCTTGACGCAGGAGGCAAGAAACAAGGTTGTTGCCAAAACCATGAATGTTATCTTAAATATTCGTTTCATTTTTTTCAATTTTAAAGAGTTAGAATAAAAGATTTACACCCAAAACAAACACCCTTGATCGAGGATACATATTATTATCGATACCTACGGTTGAGCCAAGGTTCACCTCCGGATCCAGTCCTTTATATTTGGTGATTGTGAAGACATTATTCACGGTAAACGAGAGGCGCAGATTAGCGGTGTTTTTGATCAGATTGCCAAAATTATAGGCAATGGTGAGGTAATCCAGTTTAAAATAGGAGGCATTCTGTACATAATAATCCGACAGATATTGGTTATTCACAAAATTAACATCATACACATCGGTGGTTACGTTACTCAGATAGGGGCCTTCCGGACGATACAAGTTTGAATAAACTCCGCGATTGGAGGAAATGTTATTGTAAACATAGTTCCCTACTGCGGCATGGCCTGCAGCTGAAAGGCTTATTTTTTTGTTTGACAATGTAGTGGAAACACCATAGGTCGAAGTGGGGTTTGCACTCTTGTAATGGTAACGGTCGGCATCGGTGATTTTTCCGTCCCCGTTTCTGTCAACATATAAGCCTTCAATGGGTTTATCGTTGGCGTCATAAACCTGCTGGTAAACATAGAAGGAATACATCGGGTAACCAACACTCTGGATCTGGACAGTATTTCCGACACCACCGCTGATTCCTCCAACCAGAATACCTGCATAGTTGGGATCATCGTTGACAGTAAGTCTGGTTATCTCATTTTTATTGGTGGTAGCATTAAAATTAAGATCCCATTTCCAGTCTTTGGTAACAATAGGTTTTAAACCGAGGTTGAATTCCCATCCATTGTTCTTCATATCGCCGATGTTGGTCCACACATAGTTGGAAAGGTTGGTGCCAGCAGGTACCGGGACGTAACACAACATGTCGGAAGTTTTGCGGATATAATAATCTATTGATCCAGTGATACGGTCATTATAGAAACCGAAGTCAAGTCCGAAGTTCGTCGTAGCGGTAGTCTCCCATTTCAAACCAGCATCGTATGGATTTGCGCGGAGGGTAATATAATACAGATTGCCGAACTGATACATTGCATATTGATCGCTTGCAGTATAAGTTGCCAAATAAGGATACCAGTTGTCGCCGAGATCCTGCTGACCGGTTTTACCCCAGCCAAATCTTAATTTTAACTGAGATACAACCTTTGAATGTCTCAGGAAAACTTCATCACTGATTTTCCATGCCAGGGCAACAGAGGGGAAGAGCCCCCAGCGGTTACTCTTGGAAAATTTTGAAGAGCCGTCATCACGTAAGGTAAAGGTAAGCAGATACCGGTTGGCCAATGTATAATTCAAACGTCCGTAAAATGAGATCAGAAAATATTCTCTTTTAACGGTAACATCGCTGGTATAAGCAGTATCATGTGGAATATTGCTTTTGAGATCGTTGGCTTCAAAATAAAAATGTTGCCATGAATAACCGGCCATTACATCGAATTTGCTTTTTATGGATTTCACATCTTTCACATAGTTCAGGTAAAAATCGAGGACTTTGTTATTTTTCGTCTGGCTGTATGTATTATCTGTCCCTTTGGTCAGGAAAACCCAGGTTGCATATTCGGGAACGTAAACGGTACCTTTACTTTTTGAATAGTCGATACCAAGGTTCAATACGGCCCGTAAATCGGGAAAGAAATGCAGTTTATAATCAAGTTGCAGGTTTCCAAGGAAACGGTTGACCTTTGAATTATCCTGCTTCAGATTAAGTAATGCAACCGGGTTTGTAGTTGCCTGGTTTACAGGAAGGGTATCACCCGGCTGAAGCCATGCCCAATAGTTGCCAAAATTGTTGGTGGCCGTAACCGGCTTGGTTGGGTCAAATGCAATGGCAGCACCGATGGCCCCGTTATCTGCAAAATGATTTTTTTCAAAAATATATTTTGCATTCAAGTTAACTTTTAAATATTCTTTGAAAAATGTTGGATTCAGGTTCAATCCAACGGAAGTTCTCTGCATCTTATCCGTCTGTAGAATACCATCCTGGTACATATAACCCACAGAAACACGATAAGGCATCGTGCTGATAGCGCCTGACACTGCAAGGTTATGGTCGGTACTGATCGCCGATCTGAAAATTTCATTTTGCCAATTCGTGCTGTGGACTGAATCGAGCAGACCAAGAACAGCCTGGTTCCCTGCATAACGTTCTTTCACAAGGCTCCTGAATTCATCGGCACCGAGTACACTGATTGAACGCGGTACTGTTGCAACGGAAACATTACCGGAATATTCAACGCCGAGAAGTTTCTCGCCAGGAGTGCCCTTTTTAGTGGTAATAATAATAACTCCGTTGGAAGCGCGTGATCCGTAAATTGCAGTTGCAGATGCATCTTTGAGCACGGTGTATGTATCAATGTCATCCGGGTTCAGCATACTCAGGCTTCCACGGGCACCCGCTGTTCCTGTGTTGTCAACCGGAACGCCATCGATAACGATCAAAGGATCATTGGATGCATTAAGCGAAGAACCGCCCCTGATACGGATAACGGCATCACCACCCGGTGCACCGCCAAGCGTGGTTACCTGTACACCCGGGATCTTCCCGATGATCAACTGTTGCGGGGAGGAAATCATACCCTGGTTAAAACTTTTTTTATCAATGGCAGTAACTGAACCGGTGGCATCAGATTTCTTTACAGAGCCATATCCGATGACGACAACCTCCTGCAGGCTGACACCCGCTGCCAGAGCGACATTGATCGTCTTTTCACCCCCATAAGTTTTTTCCTGGGATTGATATCCCACATAAGAAAACATCAGAATTTCACCCGGTTTCACCTTAAGGGTATAGTTCCCATTAACATCTGTAACCGCACCGAGCATTGTGTTTTTAATTACAACGGTAACCCCGGGTATTGAACTCCCATCTGCTGCATCTGTCACTTGTCCACTCACAGTTCCTTCCTGAGCGTAAATCACCGATGCAAAGGCAAAGGCGATCAAAAGAAACAGAAAACGCAACCAAAGTACACGTTTCTTCATAGAGTTAAATTTGAAAGGTTAAACATTCTGTTGATTGATTGACAACATATATATATTCTATTGATTGCTTACCTGTTCTAAATTTTGGATAGTATCGTCTTTCCAAAACCGGTCAACTGAGTAAAAGTAGTAAAAATATTAAAATTATTGAAAGTCAAGAAAAAAAAATTTTTATTTAACTGTCTTCATAAAATCCATGGCAGGGAGAACATTCCCGGTAAAATCGAATAATGTACAATTGTCCCAAGCCGAACCGGTTCCCCATTTATCGGGCATTGCCGAAGTTATCCAGGCAGGTTCCCAATATATGATCCCTTGTCCGCCACCGGAAATTACGGCCTGGGTAAGGTCGGTGAAATACTTCTTCTGACCCTCAGGGGTAAAGGGATAACCGGTGACACCATCCCCAGTTCCAAAAATATTTGGATAACTATCAGCGTTTTCCGTTGTCCAGGGATAGGCTGTCTCAACAATCATGACTTTCTTCCCATATGTTTTACGGATATTTTTAATTACATCCGCAATATTTTGCATGTTGTTTACCGATGACCATTTGGAATAATGCGAAATCCCGAGGAAATCGAAATCCGTAACCTTACCGTTTTTTGTTATCCGATCGATCCACCAGGTAGCATTCTGAAGTTGTGCCACATGAAGGATGATGACAGGTTTAATTGGTGAACTCACGGAAAAATCACGGATAGCCTTGATGCCGGCATTCAACAGCTCTCCAAAAGGTTGGTAATTATCGTTTTTCACTTCTCCCTGCGGATACAGCATGCCTCCGTTTGTTTCGTTTCCAACCTGAACCATTTCAGGGGTAAGTGATTTAGTGGAGAGATAGGTTAACAACCGAAACGTGTAATTATAAACGGAATCTTTGAGAACGGGTAAGCTCAGCCCTTGCCATGCGGCCGGTGTTTCCTGGTGGGAAGGATCGGCCCACGTGTCGGAATAATGAATATCGAGATTGACGGCCATACCAAGGTTCTTTGCCCGTCGTATGGTCTTCTCCACATCGGCCAGATCACTATAAAGTTTTCCTCCTGTGATCTCAGCAATCCATTGAGGATTATACCATAGCCGGACTCTGATCGTATTGCATCCATGACTTTTAAGAATGGCAAAAGGGTCTTTTATCATTGCAGAATCACGGTAAACTGCGCCATAATACTCCAACTCATTTACAAAGGATAAATCGGCTCCCATACTGAATTTATCCCACGAATTAGGAGTTACAGGAGTAGGACTATTATCTTGCCCGGAATTTTCTTTGCTGCAGGAGAACAGAAAGAAAACCGACAAGATTAAAAATGTCAAAGACCTGACCATAGCTTCGAGCTGTAAGTTTTTTTATAGTTAAAGAACAATAAAACAAGCAAATTTATTAAAAAAATCAACGAAACAAGGATACCTTTTCGTCAAAAAACCCAGGGGGAATCTGATTATTATGTAATTTCGTATCAAATAAAACTGTCTCTATGTGCAACTTTAGAAAAATTTTACGCATTATTCTACTTATTTTAGCGATTGTCATCTCATCCGCGTCCCTTATTGCCCAGGTTATCACTACCATCCCGGTCTTTCCCATTGATAATGATTCGGTAACCGTTATTTTTGATGCTACCCAGGGTAACGGGGAACTTAAAGATGTTTCTCCTCCGATCTATGCACATACGGGCGTCATTACAAACCTGAGCTCCTCTCCCACCGACTGGAAATATGTTATTGCCCCGTGGAATCAGAACATTCCGAAAGCGCTGATGACCCCTCTTGGAAACAATAAATATCAGCTTAAAATTAAACCTACGATCCGTGGATTTTATGGAGTACCTGTCAACGAACAAATTCTTAAGATGGCTTTTGTTTTCCGTAATTCAAACGGATCAAAAGTCGGGCGAAACGCCGACGGAAGCGATATCTATGCGGATGTTTATCCTCCTGTTACGAGTGTAAGGATCATCCTTCCCACCGACAAAAACCTCTATCTCCACCAGAATGATACTATTGCTGTCTATGCTCTGAGCCCCCTGGCCGATACCATGAAAATTTTCGTGAAGAATATACTTGTTAAAACATCAGCAGGGAGTGGCATAACTGATACACTTCTTGCAAATAATTTTGGCCAGGACTGGATCAAACACTGGGTACGGATCCTTGCTAAAAACGATACAGCCTCAGCAGCCGACTCATTCTCCTATACGGTGATACCCTCCCCGCCTGTTGCTGATCTTCCTCCCGGAATGGTGGATGGAATCAATTATATCGATTCTGCAACGGTCCTTTTATCTCTTTATGCTCCTTATAAAAATAATGCCTTCGTCATCGGAGATTTTAATAACTGGCAAATCGATTCAAACTACTATATGAACATTACCTCCGACGGTACGCGATATTGGTTGCGAATCGATAACCTGATTCCAAAACAAGAATACATCTTTCAATATCTGGTAGATGGCAACCTCCGCATTGGGGACCCCTATGCCGATAAAGTGAGCGATCCCGATGATAAATACATCTCGCCGAATACCTATCCTGGATTACTCCCCTATCCTGCAGGTAAAACTACGGGGATTGCCACTTATCTCCAAACCGATCAGGATCCTTACCAATGGAACAACAATCCTTTCATACCACCTGCAGTGACCGGCCTGGTGATTTACGAACTACTGATCCGTGATTTTACCTTGGCACATGATTATCCTTCACTGATCGACACCCTCGATTATTTGAAAAACCTTGGGGTTAATGCCGTCGAACTGATGCCAATCATGGAATTTGAAGGCAACATCAGCTGGGGATACAACCCGGATTATGTTTTTGCTCCGGATAAATATTATGGTACAAAGAATGGCCTGAAACAGTTTGTTGAAGCGGCTCATTCTAAAGGGATAGCTATAATTCTCGATATTGTCTGCAACCACCAGTTCGGGAATTCACCTCTGGTAAAGTTATATTGGGATTCGCAGGCTCAACATCCGGCAGCCAATAGTCCTTGGTTCAACCAAATTCCAAAGCATCCTTATAATGTCGGGTACGATTTTAATCATGAGAGTGTCAATACCAAGACCTATATGGAACGACTTGTCAAATATTGGATTACCGAATATCATGTGGATGGTTACCGGTTTGACCTTTCTAAAGGATTTACTCAACGAAATTCGTATCCCAACAATGTCGCTTTATGGGGGCAGTACGATGAGAACCGTATAGCAATCTTGTATAATTATGCATATCAAATCCGATCGGTCAAGCCCGATGCTTTCATCATACTCGAACATTTTGCCGACAACTCGGAGGAAATCGTACTCTCAGCGAACGGAATGATGTTATGGGGTAACATGAATGGCGCATACACCAATGCCGCCGGAGGTTGGAACAGCAACAGCAATTCGGATCTCTCCTGGGTATCCTATAAAACACGTGGGTGGGTACAACCTAATCTTGTTGGGTATATGGAAAGTCATGACGAGGAACGGATAATGTATAAGAACATTACAAGTGGTAACTCATCAAAACCACCATACAATATCAAGGATACTACAACAGGACTGAAGAGAATCGCTCTGGCGGCGAACTTTTTTTATACGATCCCCGGACCAAAAATGTTGTGGCAGTTCGGAGAGCTTGGCTATGATTATTCCATCAATTATCCCACCGGTAATTCCGATTCGAGACTTACTCCAAAACCTATCCGATGGGATTATTACAACCAATGGAGAAGACGGTATCTGAATAATGTATATGCTGCCCTGATCAACCTGAAGAAAACCCTTCCGGTGTTTGAAACATCTGATTATACCATTGATCTTGGTCCTGCAATTAAACGTTTATGGCTCCGTCATCCCTCAATGGATATTACTATTCTTGGAAACTTTGATGTTACGGATCAGGCGGTGGTTCCCAACTTTACAAAAACCGGGATGTGGTATGAGTTTTATACCGGAGATTCATTGGATGTACAGAATCAGAACGCTCCCCTACCTTTCAAGGCAGGCGAGTACCGTTTATATAGCACAGTTCATTTAGCAAAGCCTTTATTCACCGGCATTGAACCTGCTACGGTTCCATCTTCATCGCTTCATGTTTTAATCTATCCAAATCCATCCGGTCAGATTTTCAATATTGTCATGGATATTGAAAAGGCTGTCAGGGTAAATTTCACTGTTTATAATATGCATGGTGTGATTGTCAAAGTTATCTGCAATACGGAATTGCCGGCCGGAAAAAATTCATTGAAATGGGATACAGGCGACAGAAGCACCGGAAAATTACCTCCGGGGATCTATTTTTATCATTTCAACGCCGGAAATACTAATGAAACCGGAAAAATGATCCTGATCCAGGATCATTATTGATCATCTGATCGGTTGCATTGCCTTGATCAATTTATTCCATTCATCGATATAGGATGACCGGAAAATGTTGAACCAGGGATCCCTTGCGGTGTATATGTCGACAAGAAGAATGGGATCTGCCTTTGAATTTTTTCTTACATCGGCATTGGCCATTCTCCTTCCTATCTGATCCTGTGTATCATTGACGCTGTGCTCCGGATATCCCTGTCGTCTCAGAAGATGAAGGTATCGTATCGCCTCCTGGAAATCAGAAATCCCATAGAAATAAACGATGGCTTGTTCAGTCAAATATGGATTTCCGCGATTTAAGGCGTATTCATAAAGAGTAACCGGTGAAAGTCCGAACCTGTTCAGGTCGTCCGTTTGATATAACTTCTCATTATCGACCAGGATTGAAACAGTTCTTTGGTACTGGCCGGAAACCAGGTTCCGGCTCGCTTCTTCTAATCGTTGCTGATATAATGCGGGATTCTCATATTTAACAATAGAATCCTGTATCGCAATTACAGGAAAGTGGCAATCCGGGCTGTTTTCGGCAATCGCGCGAACTTGTCTCAGAATAGAAACCGATTTTAAATAATTTTTTAATGCCCTGTTCCTGTCCGACCTAATGAGTTGCAGTTGAAGGGTATCACCCAGGTTCCTGCATTTTTGTTCCCCAATCCTGGCAAGGAACAACATGAAAGTACGCTGAATGTCGGCATCTTCAGATAAATTAAATAAAGAAGCGGTTTGTCTCATTTTTTCAAGGTGAGCCCTTGCAGAATCAAATTGATTTGACCAGATCAATTGTTGATAAGCACCTAAATCGATCAGCAGGTTCTGTTTTACTGCCTGCCGGTATAACGAGTCAGAGGTTGTATTGAAAGGAAAATGATACTGCTCCGCAAAATCCTTTGCCTGACTAAACTCCTCAATTGCGTGTATAAAGTTTCGTTGTGAAACTGCCGTGGCACCTGACTGAAGCATCCGGTCATAACTTATCCTAACAACAAGCGGATCAAGGGAGTCTATTATATGCTTAATATCTGGAACATCCATCAATTCACTCTCCAACTCTTTTGCTTTATAAAAATAAAAGAGGACAGAATCGGGTAAATTGTCATTCAATGCTTGTGATGTTCGCTGAGTGAGTTCTATAAAAAGGCCGTACCTGGCATTTCTCTTCTTCTGTTCAATATCCATACGGATTGCAGCGAGTTGCAGACTGTCATAGGATTCTTCAAAATAGAGATAGCATACCAATGCTTCCGCAAATCTCTTTTCCAAAAGAAGCTCGTCACATTCCGTGTTCCGCTGAAAAAACAGCTCACTGGAAACCGAATTGTATAAAGAATCTGAAAAAAGATAGCCGATATGGTCTTCCCGGTATCCGGCAGCTTTCGCAAGATAGTTATCTGCCATCGCATATTTTTGGTTCATCAAACATGTTTTGGCGATCCCGACATAGGAATCAAAGATTCCCCGGGCGGCTTTTGAAATAACCTCATTCTCATTCAATCCTTGCGGGAAATATCCGTTACCGGTGGCAAAGTGTGACGCATGCTCCATTAATGCAAATGCCTCGGCATACTGGTTTTGATTCATAAGCTTGATGGCCAGACGCTGGTAAGCATGATAAATTTTCGAGGAAACATAAGTCAAAATGGTATCCTGACTGGCGTCGGGAAACATTTTTCGGGCCATCAGGCGGATAAGTGAAATCTCATTATCAAAGGCACTGAATTGAAAATATTTATCCAGCCAATCCGTATAGATTCCACCATTGATCTCGCTCATTTTCTGAGAAAGCCTGATATAGCTATGGACACGGGCTGTGAAATAATCCGATATGGTATCCAGGTTTCCAGACCATGGAATGGCACCTGAATTCATAAGTTCATCTTCAAAAGTGAAAGTCAGGCTACGAGAATACTTATCTGTGGCCGTGAAAACCTCTTTCCAATTCCTTGGATCAAATACCTGCGTCAAAATGGTTTCGGGGAATTTCCTGGTTTCCATCAAATGAATAGCGTGATCAATTTCCCTAATACGAATGTAGTTAATGGGCAACATAGATCCCTCTTTCAGATCGATCAGCTGTGCTAGTAGATTCAGGGAATCAAGCAAGGAGCGGCATGCATAATAATCGTTGATCTGATTCAATCGTGAAAAAAATTCATTCCTGGCCTTTTCGTCATAGAAAAGCTCAATGGAACTTAGGGTAATGGTATCGGTAGCAGGATTAAAGTACAGCCAATCCTGCCCTGTTACAAGGGTATCTGAAATTCCAAATCGCCGGTTTGTAATTACCTTCTCATGCAACATGGAGGAATCTGTTTTATTATCGACTCGTATCCTGCAATTCATCCGTGAAGGGAATAAAACATCTGAAATGTCGAAAAGACGGTAATGGATATCGCCGGTTATCTGCGGTTTCAGGGAGGTAAATACCATGAACATCTTGTCTGAAATGTTTCCAGAGATACTTATTTGAAGGTTAAAATAGATCTCAATCCCGACCTTCCAGGGCTCTTTAAGAACCTCTTTTGCCATTTCGATCAATATCTCATTTCCATTTTTATTATACGATTGGGGATCGGAAATGAAAGGCACCGAGAATCTTATATCCCGGCTGATTTCGTAATTCACAGGTTGTGATATGGTAACGTATGGAATAAAAACAGTAAAGAGATAAGAAAGGATATGGATGATATAGTTTTTGATCAAAATGATAAATTTTGGAAAGACAAATTTAGTGTAAAATCAAACGCGGGATGGTTGACTCAAGTAAGTAAAAGAAAGGAGTTATCAGGTTTCCCAGGTTAATAATTTTCAAAAACATTAAATTTTGTTATGTGATAAGAACTATTTGTTATTAAATTGCATTCCCAATTAAAAAACTTTACAATATGATCAATAAATGTTCACGGACCATCCTCCTGATGATCGTCTTATTACCGGCTTTAGCCATCCTTCTCCAGGGATGCAAATCCAAGAAAAAGCAGGGACAGGAAGCGCCTGCCTTTAAAGTCATGGAACTGAATGGCACTAAAGTGCCTGTTTACCTCCAGATGGTAGGACAAGCAGTCGGTATCCCGACTGTTGAGATCCGTGCACGTGTTGCCGGCTACTTGGAGAACTGGTCTTTCAAGGAAGGTTCAATCGTAAAAAAAGGTCAGCTTCTGTTTACCATCGAGCAAAACGAATACATCAACGACCTGAAATTTGCAGAGGCCGACCTGGATAACAAGATTGCCGCATGGGAAAAAGCAAAACTGGATGTTGCACGTCTCAAACCCTTGTTATCGACCAATGCAATTAGCCAGAATGATTATGATAAAGCAGTTACTACGGAACATGAGGATCGTGCAATGGTTGCCAGTTCAAGGGCAAATCTTGCTCAGGCAAAACTAAACCTGTCATACACATCCATAACCTCTCCAATCACCGGATATATCGGGGCATGTAATGTCCGTCCTGGAAATCTTGTCGGGAAAGGGGAAAGCACACTTTTATCGACCGTCTCTGCCGTTGACCCTATCTATGTAAATTTCCAGATGAATGAAAATGACTATCTCAAGATCATGCGATACGAAGATGCTCATAAAACAGAATTAAAAACTAACAAAGATGTCTTAAAAGTTTTCCTGACCTTGTCCGATAAAATGCTTTTTGATCATATCGGTGAGATCGATTTTATGGACAGGGATATTAATCCCCAAACCGGTACGATCGCTATCCGTGCTGTCTTTGCAAATCCTTTTGGACTGATAAAACCGGGAAACTTTGCGAATGTCAACGTCGTACTTCTTGAAGAAGAAAATGGGATTGTGATACCCCAGGGAGCCACAACCCAGATCCAGGGTAAAAACTTTGCCTTTCTGGTCAATAAAGAGAACACGGTAAACCGTATCCCCATTATCATTGGACAGGGAATTGGAAATAAATATATTGTTGCCAGAGGTCTGAAGGTCGGTGACCGGATTATGCTTGAAGGCTTCCAGAAATTCCAGGAAGGGATGAAAATATCACCAATTATGGTTCCTGATACCTTGACCGTACCGCAAACACCGGTTAATAATTAAATGGTGAAATGGTGAAAAATTTAATCGTAAATCGTAAATAAAAAAATATGCTCCAGCAATTTATAACGCGTCCCATTCTTTCATCGGTCATTGCAATTCTAATAACCCTGGTAGGGATTCTCAGTCTCCTGGTGCTCCCGATTTCCCAGTATCCGAATGTGGTTCCGCCTACTATCCAGGTTACTGCGTATTACCCGGGTGCAAATGCCGAAGATGTTCAGAAAACTGTATCCATTCCATTAGAAGAACAGATCAACGGGGTTGACAACATGACCTATATGACTTCGCAATGCGCCAATGACGGATCATGTAATATCACCGTCTATTTTGAAGTCGGGACGGATCCGGATATGGCAACGGTTAATGTTCAGAACCGCACTCAGCGTGCAATGAACGTTCTTCCCGCAGAGGTAATACAGGGTGGCGTCATTGTTATGAAGAAGTCCCCCAGTATTCTTCTCTTATATGCCCTGGTTTCAACCGATACGGCCTACGATACTAAATTTCTTTCCAACTACCTCAATATTAATGTCGTCAATGTCCTGAAACGGGTCGAAGGTGTCGGTGATGTCAACCTTTTCGGAGGTGACGATTATGCCATGCGCATATGGCTCAATCCTGAGAGGATGGCCGGGCTCTCAGTATCGGTCCAGGATGTCCAGTCGGCCATCAAGGATCAGAACGTTCAGGCCGCAGCCGGTCAGATTGGAAAATCCCCTGCCGCAAAAGGACAGGAGATGTCGATCATGATTCGGGTTCAGGGACGGTTGCTCGATGAACAACAGTTTGGAAATATTATCGTCAAGGCTAATAAAGATGGCTCCCTTGTGAGAATGAAAGATATTGCACGGATCGAACTCGGATTGAAGACTTATGATGCATTTAGCCGGTTTGACGGGAAAACAGCCCCGGTTATTGCAGTATATCAGTCACCGGGTTCCAATGCAGTACAGGTTCGCAAGCTCTGTGACCAAACGATGGAAGAGTTATCCAAAGAATTTCCACAAGGGATTACCTATAAAAAAGGTTTGGATACAGTTGAATTTGTCACTGCCTCCGTCGAAGAAGTTCTTAAGACCCTTCTTGAAGCCTTTGTCCTGGTGTTCATCGTTGTCTTTATTTTTCTCCAAGACTGGCGTGCAACACTTATCCCGGCTATTACCGTTCCGGTATCACTGGTCGGCGCCCTGGCAGCATTCAGTTTACTGGGATTTTCCATCAACATGCTCACTTTATTTGCACTCGTACTTGCGATCGGGATTGTGGTGGATGATGCAATAGTTGTCCTTGAAGCGGTACAGGAGAAGATCGACAATGAAAAGCTTTCCCCTCTTGAAGCCGCCAAACACACAATGAAGGAAATTACAGGTGCAATCCTTACTATCACCATGGTCCTTTGTGCAGTGTTTGTTCCCGTTTCTTTCCTGGGGGGTACCACCGGAGTCATGTATAAACAGTTTGCCCTCACGCTGATCTCTTCTATCTTAATTTCTGCACTTCTCGCCCTGACGTTAAGCCCTCCGCTTTGTGTTATCCTTCTAAAACCTAAAAGAGATAAAAAAGGATTGTTCGGAAAATTTTTCCGTGGTTTCGATTATGGTTTTTCCAAGACCACTACAGGTTACATAAAGATCGTGAATAATTTCATCCATCATCTTGCCAGACCGGTGATGTTTCTTTTACTGATCTGCGTACTTGCGATTTTTGTCATGAAGTTTTTACCCGCAGGCTTCCTTCCATCGGAAGATCAGGGATATTTCTTTATAAATATCAACACTCCCAAGGCATATTCGCTTGAAAAGACCGATGCCGTAACCAGACAGGTAGAGGCACTTGTTGCTAAACTTCCGGGTGTTGAATCCTATACAATGATCCCCGGCTATTCGATTCTGGATAACTCAGTAAGCACCACCAATGCCATGGCTTTTATTAAACTCAAACCATGGAAAGAGCGCGAATCCAAAGCACTTCATGCCGAGATGCTTATCAAGCAGCTCCAGTCTCAAATTGAAAAGATTCCGGGCGGGATATGCATGGCCTTCAATGCTCCCGCTATTTCAGGTCTCGGAAAGACAGGAGGCCTGGAGCTACAACTGGAGGATAAGTCGGGCTCCGGGTTGGATAAGATGACAGGAGTTGTTTTCGGTTTTTACCAGGAGTTATCAAAAAGAAAAGAAGTAGCCAGCATATTTTCTCCTTTCCGAAATGATATTCCTCAAATCAGGCTTACTGTCAACAAAGAAAAAGCGAAGACGATGGGCGTTCCCGTAAACAGCATTTATTCGACCCTTCAGTCTCTTTTTGGTAGTTATTATGTTAATGATTTCAATAAATTCGGAAAGTCTTACCGTGTGATTATCCAGGCCGATGCCATCTATCGTGCAAACGAGGAGGATATCCCTAAAGTTTATGTACGCAGCAACGCCGGAGACATGGTTCCACTGGGTACCCTTGTCAGCCTCACACCCACCCAGGGGCCCGATGTTGTAAAGCGGTTCAACTTATACAGTTCTGCTGACTTTACCATCGGCATTCCACCGGGATCATCCACCGGCCAGGGTATTGAAGCAGTAAAGGAAGTCGCACAAAAGACGCTCCCCTATGGCTTCGGATATGAATATTCGGGAATGACGCGTGAAGAGCTGATTTCCGGTGGACAGGCTCCATACATCTTTACACTCTGTTTTATTTTTGTATATTTCCTGCTAGCCGCCAAGTATGAGAGCTGGCTTTTGCCGATCCCTGTTCTCCTGGCAATTCCCTTTGGCGTTTTCGGTGCATTTGGGTTGCAGTGGGCCCGTGGGTTACAAAATAATATCTATGCACAGATTGGCCTTATCATGCTCATCGGCCTGGTGGCCAAAAATGCCATCCTGATCGTTGAATTTGCAAAGCAAAAGCATGATGCCGGTCATCCATTGTTCGATGCTGCCCTGGAAGGTGCAAAACTCAGGTTCCGTCCTATCCTGATGACTTCATTTGCTTTTATCCTTGGCGTTGTTCCTCTCATGACGGCTTCCGGAGCGGGAGCTGCCAGTCGTCACGCCCTCGGTACAAGCGTTTTTGGGGGTATGCTGATGGCAACGATATGCGGAGTTATGATCGTTCCATCTTTGTATGTAGCTTTCCAGAAGATTGAGGACAGGATGAAGAAGAAGAAAGAAGACAAACCAAATAGCGAAATAGAGAAATAGCGAAATTAACATTAAAATCCAAAATCGTAAATTCTTATGTTGCATAACATCACCAGATTTTATTCTAACCTGTTCATGCTAATAATTTTAGTGGCAGTCAGTAGTTGTAAAGTCGGTCCTAATTATAAACGACCGGCAATGAAGTTCGATAGTCTTTACCGCTTCGCACAAAGCTCCGATACCAGCACTTTGGCAAATCTTGAATGGGTGAAACTTTTCAAGGATACTGTTCTCCAGCGGTTTGTAAAGACCGGACTTCAGAATAATTATGATATCCGGATTGCCTTTTCAAGGATTGAGCAGGCGAGAGCAGCCTTTAAAGAGGAACGGGGGAAACAATGGCCGCAATTCTATGCCGGCGCAAACGGTGGTTGGGAGAAGCAACCTTTACCTGGTGGGCAAACAGCAGAATACAGTACTCTTCAGGCGTTTGCCGGCGTCAGTTGGGAACTTGACCTCTGGGGAAAAATGAGGAGATCAAAAGAAGCTGCCCGTGCCAACCTTTTTGCCCAAATTGCTTATCAGCAATCGGTAAGGATTATGCTTATTTATGAAGTGGTATCAAATTACTTCGATCTGCTTGAACTGGATAACGAATTTTCCATCACCCGGCAAAATATCCGGATTCGCGAACAATCCCTTTCACTGGTCAGGGCTAAAATGATCGCCGGGACAGCTTCGGGATTAGTGGTAGCACAAGCAGAAGCAGAACTTGCATTGGCCATAACCGAGATTCCAAGACTTGAAATGATGATTGGTGAAAAAGAGAATTATTTAAGTACTTTACTCGGGGAACCGCCTCGTTCGATCAAAAGAGGACGACCCATGCTTGACCAGTTAAACGTACCCGAGATTTCTACTCCGGGCATTCCTTCTCAACTGATCGTCCGGCGGCCGGATATAATCATGGCAGAACAGACCCTTGTTGCGGCAAATGCTAATATCGGCGTGGCCCGTGCCATGATGCTCCCCACGTTAAGCATCTCCGGAAGTCTGGGGGGATCCTTCTTTCCAACTAATTTAATTTACAATGCACTTGGGAATCTGATTGCCCCTATTTTCGGAGGTGGCCAGCTCAGAGCAGGTTACAAGAAAGCTACCGCGAAAAAGGAGGAGATGCTATACACCTACCAGCAAACGATCAACAACTCGCTCATGGAGGTGTCAAACGCAATACTTGAAGTCAATAAACAGCATGATATCGTTCAAAGCCAGCAGGTGACTGTCGATGCAGCCCAAACTTCTTTTGATCTTTCGTACCAGTTGTATAATGCCGGCTATGCCAGTTACCTTGATGTGATCAACGCCCAGAGCTTATTATTTTCGTCCCAGATAAATCTTTCGCAGGCTCAGAGTAATGAATTAACAGCCCTGGTCAACTTATACAGCACTCTGGGAGGGGGATGGCGATAGTATCTAAATCTGATTAATTCATATTAAATATTTTTCAATGGACAAAACTGTTTTAACGCATCCACGGAAGTCACATTTGTATCTGTTGTTTATACTCCTGGCGCTGTGTTCATTCGTTCAGGCACAGAACAAGGTTGACAGCATTACCGACGATATTAAGAATAAAATGTTCCAACGGCTGAAGAATTTCACCTTTGGATTTTATGTCGACGCTTATGTTAACCAGGTTCTTAAAAGCAGAAATGACACCTCCGACATCGTTCCGTTTTCAAGCAATTGCCCGGTAGAGAATCAGATCCGTCTTAACGTTGCCGCGATTGAAGTAGCTTACAATGCAGAGAAAATAAGGGGAAAACTCGCCCTCCAGTTCGGAGATGCTCCGAATCTACTTGCTGATCCGAGCGTTCAATTCATCAAGAACCTTCGCCAGGCAAACTTTGGTTTCAGGATTGTGAAAAATCTTTGGATCGACTTCGGATATATGTTGAATCCGGTGGGTTATGAATCAGCCTGGCCGGTCCTCAACCAGTTCAGTACGGTGACCATCGGTGGATACTATGAACCTGGAAGTATTTTAGGTGTAAAATTATCCTATCAGGTTACCGATAAATTAAACCTTGGTTTCGTTATTGGTAACCCTTATTCCGTCGCATATGGAAAAAATACCCATTTGGCAGGGATGCTACTATTGACGTACAACCCACTTAATAATCTTTCTATAACTTACAATAACTTCTTTGGGAACCAGGCACTGGTGAATGCCGATATTTCAAACAATATCTTTTATAACAACCTGATCGTAACTTACACTCCGGTAAAACTGCTGGAGTTGGTCGGTCAACTTGATTTTGCAATCCAGACCAATTCATCCCTTCCACCCGATACCAACATGATTGCGTCGATGTTCTCCGGCTTTATTCAGGCTCGAGTTCCATTCAACGACCATTTTGCGATAATGGCAAGATATGAATTTTTTAATGACCCTGATGGATTCTTATCCGGAATATATTATTACAAAGGGAAAACCAGGGGATTGCTGACCTATGGGATTGGATGTGGAATCGAATACAAACCTGTAAAGATCGGCTATATCAGGGTGGAATACCGATATATCAATTCCAATACCGGGAATTATGTCTTCCATAACCTGGATAGCGACAATATGCAGGCAATCATTTTTACCACCGGGGTACGGTTTTAGTTCGTTAAAAAATTTTTTATAAATAATGGCGTTTTCGTATAAGAATATTTTTAAAAATGAACGCTGCAGAAGTCGAAAAAAGATATAATCAAATTTGTGACCATATTTTCAAGGGCCGGCTCAATGAAGCATTGGAGGAAACAGGACACTTTCTTAGGTTTGTAGTCCAATCCGAATATTATTATCAGCTCGAAAACTTTACCGAAAACTATAAAAATCTGTTGCATTATGCTTTCGAGGGTTATAAAGATCCGCAACAAAAGGTAATCCTCGATAATCTCTCTGCCTCATTGCTTGGTTTGGCTGATGAAATCAGGAACATATTGATCATGTCATCCCACCCGGTCAGAACACAGATAACTATGTCCCTTTCACGGGAGTTGGGAGAGGATCCTATGATTGTTGCCGCTCATATTGATGATATCTTCTTTAACCGTGAGTATGATCGGCTGATCGAAGAGAGTGATGTACAACAGGCAACGCCTTCAGGATACTCTTCTATATCAGCCATTGAGATGGATATGATTTTTCGCTGGCTTTGGCTCTCCGCTAAATTTGGCGAGTACCATAACAGCCTGATCCTCAAAATCTTTCGTTCGGATACTGTGGAGTGGTACGACAAGTGTCTGATCGTCAGTGCAATCTCCATCAGCCTTCTTAATTATTTTGATATTCAGAAATTTATGCTCCTGATGGAATTCAGCGAAGCCCACCAGGATCAGGTCTATCAGAGAGCGCTTACCGGATTGATTCTCGCCTTGATGGCGTATGATAAGCGGATCGTATTCTATCCTGAACTTTCTCACAAACTGAATCAGCTCAGCCAGGATGAAAATCTTTGTAAAGACATCGAATTGATTCTGTTACAACTGCTCATGGCCCGGGAAACTGAAAAGATCGGCAGAGAATTCGAAGAAGAGGTCCTGCCGGAGATGAAAAAGATGATGCCCAAAATCGAGGATAAACTGCAACTAAGCCAACCGGAAGAAGAAGAAGATATGGAAGGAAAAAATCCCGGCTGGAAGGATCTTGTTGAAGAGGTGCCCGGTCTCTTTGAGAAAATTGAGAAATTTTCAAAAATGCAGATTGAAGGCGCCGATGTTTTCATGAGCACATTCAAGCTTCTGAAGCGGTTTGACTTTTTCAATATGATGTCGAATTGGTTTGTCCCCTTTCATCCGGGTCACCCTGAAATAAATAAATTTGCTCCGGAAGGTGAAGAGATAAACAAGCGGCTTATCGAAAGTCTTTCAAAAGCTTTTTATATCTGTAACTCCGACAAATATTCCTTTGCCTTGAATTTCCAGGCAATTCCTGCACAACAAAGAAGTATGATCGTCACAAATTTCGAGGCTGAATTTGCACAGATGCAGGAGATGGCATCGGAAGAACAACTTTTAGATCAGTCGCTTCAGTCAAATGCCATATTCACCCAATATATCCAGGATCTTTACCGATTCTTTAAGCTTTTCCCGTCAAAAGAGGAATTTGGGGATCCCTTTCAGCGTAGATTCAGTTTCAGTGACCTTTATTTCTATAAAACTTTTTTTGAAAAGGAAGGATTTACAGAACGGCTTGCTTCCTTTTATTTCGAAAAAGAACATTATTATGACGCAATCGAAATTTATGAATACATCATGTCTAAGTCTGTTCCTCAAGGGGAATATTATGAAAAGATAGCCTATTCCTATCAGAAAATCGGCCGTTTTAAAAAAGCTGTCGAGTTTTATAAAAAAGCGGAGCTTTTCGATACCGATCGCCTTTGGATACTGAAAAAACTTGGTTGGTGCAGCCTGAAACTAAAGGACTATACCTCTGCATTAAACTATTTCCGGGAGGCATCTGCACTCCAACCCGAAGATATGAACCTTCAGTCTCAAGTCGGGCAATGTTACCTGAACTTAAAAGATTTCGACCAGGCGCTGCAAACCTACACGAAAGTCGGTTTTTTTTCCACGGGGAATCTGAAAGTCCTTCGCCCGATTGCTTATTGCCAGTTTGTCCTTGGTAAATTGTCCCAGGCGGAGACAACGTACAAGGAAATTCTCGAAATCGCCAATCCTGCTTCACCCTACGATCTTATGAATGCCGGGCACGTTCAGCTTTGCCTGAATAAACGCAAACAAGCTTCCGGGCTGTATACCAAATGCTTATCGACAAAGCTCGCAAGGAAAGAAGATCTGATTGCCGCGTTTGATGAAGACATACCCTATCTGACAAAAAACGGAATCGATCCGCATGAAATTCCCCTGATCAAAGATTATCTGCTTTATCAATCTGACTCTTCCTGAATGTTGATTTTCTAATTTTTGTTTAAACAAAGATCACAATGACTTTTTAGTCATCTCCTTGAGCTGGATATATGATAATTTTGACTTATATAGATAATTATATTATTTTTGGCCGATGGAAAAAAACCAAAAAAATGTTTACTTTACCGTGATGAGGACAATCTCCCATTTCATGTTTGTTGGGCTATTTCTGTTGCTTCCCTGGAATCTGGCGTTTGGTCAATCGGGCGATTACCGGTATGCAGAGACAAATAACCTGGTTGCGTTGGTAGATGAAGCTGTTTCCAAAGTTAAACAGAAAGGCGAAGGAGCCTTTGCAGATTTCGCAATTAAGGACAGCAAATGGAGGAAAGGTGATACCTATATTTTTGTTCTTGATATGAAGGGAACCTTCTATGCCCATGAAAATCCCGACATGGTAGGTAAAAATTATATTGATCTGAAAGATAAGAACGGGAAACCGATTGTAAAATGGCTTATTCAAAAGGCAGGAAGTGAAAAGCATTGTGGATGGACTCATTATTTGTGGGTCAAACCGGGACAGACTGTGCCTACATGGAAAACCACTTATGTAAGGCTTGCGCAAACTCCATCCGGGAAGGAATATGTCGTGGGATGCGGTTTATATGACATGAAGATGGAAAAAGCATTTGCCGTGGATGCCGTTGATGATGCCATTAACCTGATGAAAAAAGACGTTAATAAGGCCTTTGGCATTCTTAAGGATAGGACCTCTGAGTTTGTTTATAAAGATTCCTATGTATTTGTTCTGGATACAACTTTCACCCTTTTGGTGGATCCCCCTTTCCCGAAACTCGAAGGGACCAATGTGTACCATTATAAAGATATTTACGGAAAATACATCTTCCGGGAATTCATGAAAGTCGCCCGTGAAAAAGGTTCAGGGTGGGTCGATTATATGTGGCCCCGTCCAGGTGAGACTAAACAGTCGCAGAAATCATCCTTTGTCAAGAAAGCGGTAATCAACAATAAATTTTACCTCGTCGGAACCGGGATTTACCTGGATTAAGAAATGAGTCCGGCATGCTGCCTTTATTTACTGCACCGATGGATACCGTAACCGATTTTAAACATCGCGGCATCTTTACTGAAAACGAGATATATCTGATCACCCAGAACAGCCTGAACCGGTTCAATAAATAAAAACCGGGTGCTCGCCTGTTAACCTAAAAACTTTTCTGAGTTGACTTTATTATTTTTTAGGGACCTGGATCGATTGTGCCCAATCACAGATGGTTTTGATTTCTTCCTTTGTTAAAACTCCGTCAGGATGAGTTTCCTTGAATTTTTTGGGTGGCATCTTATCTTTCGTCACCATTTTGCACATTGCTTTTGCTTTGGCAGCCTGTTTTTCTGGTGAATATTTATCCCAATTTGACAAATTAACATGGGCAAGGGCCATGCCGTTTCCGGGGGCAGTATGACAAAAAACACATGACTTTTTAGCAATTTTCATAACCCCCGTAGGGATTGGGTTGCTCCCGCTGCCACCATTCAAAGCGGTGACCGGGTTGATAATCAGTATTGTGAAGAACAGCGTACATGAAATGACCACTGTAAAACCTAAAAACTTTTTCATAATTGATAAATTTTAGTTGGTGAATAATGATTAACAATACATTGCACACGTTACTTGTTTCATTACAAAATTAATACATGATATAAATCTCCACAAGAGTAAATATACCCAATGTTTTTGCTTAAATAAAAAGGAAATGACAGGTAATTTCGGAAAAAATGATAGGTATTAATACGGTAAGGGTTCTACCTAAATCATTACTTTTCTTACTTTATTAACTCAGTATCTTCTTGATCATGCTTAAAAGCTTTTCCCTTATAATGGGTTTAACAAGGATATCGTTGCAACCAGCGTTGAGTACGCGGATTTTATCTTCAGGGAAGGCATAGGCAGTAAGAGCAACAATCGGCAACAAAGGCCTGAATTTTCTGATTTCCACAGTGGATTCGTAACCGTTCATTACCGGCATCTGGATATCCATGAAAACCAGGTTTATTCTCGAATTGCTTTGACAAATTTCGATTGCTTCCTGACCATTATCGGTATATAAAATCTCTACCCCGGTATCCTTTAATATCATCCGGATCAGTTCAAAATTTTCAATGCTATCATCAACAATGAGGATGATTCTGTTTTTCAGGTCAGACTTTTCATGGCTCTGAACAGGTTCCTGGCTTTTCGGAGGGGTTTTCAATAGGATGGAGAGCGGTAATCTGAAAAAGAAAGTTGAACCGGCACCTTCTTCGGAATTCATCCACATTTTGCCTCCCAGCAATTCTACCAGACCATTGGATATAGTCAGTCCGAGCCCTGTACCTCCATACTTCCGGGTATGATCCTCCTCTTCCTGTCTGAATCTCTCAAAAATAATATGCTGTTTATTTTTGGCAATGCCTTTCCCTGTATCTTCAACAAAGAAGATGAGATTTCCCGATTCGGTCCGGTAACCAAATTTGATATATCCTGATTGGGTAAACTTCACTGCATTCCCGATCAGGTTATTCAGGATTTGTTCCAGTCTTAAATCATCGCTAAGAATAAAGCTTTTATCCCCTTCTATTTCTTTTTCAAGCAACAGATTCACATGATCTTTCCCCGAAAGAATAAGTTCATTCTGATACATAGTGAAAATGTGATCAAGAAGCAGATTCAAATTGAAAACTACGCGGTTAATGGATAACTGATTACTCTCTATTTTCGCAACATCAACAATATCGCTGATTACTCTTAAAAGTAGTTGACTGTTTTTATTTATTATTGAAACATATTTATGACGGTCATCGGGAGTCAGTTCATCATCATTAAGCAATTCCGCGAACCCGAGAATACCGTTCATGGGAGTCCGGATTTCGTGCGACATATTGGCAAGGAATGCGGTTTTTAACCGGTCCGATTCCTCGGCTTTCTCCTTTGCCCTGATCAGGTCCTTTTCCGTCTTGATGCGCTCGGTAATATTTAAATCTGTCCCGCGATAGCCTGTTAAATTGCCTTCTTTATCAAGGATGGGGGATCCGGTTGTTTGTAGGATTACCGTATGACCGTTCTTATGAAGATTAGGATTGATAAAATCCTTAAACGAAGTTTTTTGAGAAAAGGCTGCAAGAGCACCGGCTTTCAACTCTTCGGCCACATCGGGCTTGAAAAAATCGTAAAAATATTTTTTCCCGACAACCTCATCAGGATGATATCCCAGGATTTTCTCTATCACAGAATTTGAAAATGTATAAAGACCGTTTGCATCTACTTCCCATATCCATTCCTCTGCGCTTTCTGCAACCTGCTTAAACCGCTCCTCGCTGGCATATAGCTCTTTAATTGTGGATTTAAGGGGGGTGGCAATCCATTTTCTAAACAAATACTCCATTGAAAGAATAAAAATAAATCCAAAACAAACGGAACAGATGATTAATATCTTCGAAGTCTTCTCCCATTCCCCGAGAACAGGATCATGATTGACGAATGTGATCGATGCAATCGGTTTTCCTTGCCAATCCGACAGATCGCGGTGCAGGTGGCTCGGGATATATTTCGGGGCTTCATGTCCACCGGGTTTTGAGATAGATAGATAAATACTCATGCCGGTTATTTTCTCAAAATCACTGATAAGTGTTGTATCCCAGGTTTTCGCGTAAAAGTAAAATCCGGAAGGTTCCGAAAGATGCCTGGTATCGTTAGTAGGGACAATGGTCGCTCCAAAAATTTCAAAAATTGAACCGTCCTGCGTTAAAAAGAAATGACATTTTGGATTTTGTCTTGATAAAATATTTTTTACGGTAACCGGAGACAAAAGGGTGAACAGCGCTTTATTTGTTGAATCATTGATGGCATAGACAAGATGTCCGTCGGCATCGTAAACCCAAATAGAATTAATCGAAAATGTCTCCAAGAGGGTGTTGATGCATTCCTCTTCAAAGGCACGGGTTGGAAGGATGATATATTGAACGGTTTCATCCCATTCGGAATTGTCGTTTAACGGACTAGTGTATTTTTTCTCGTTGGAAGAAAATACCTGGTTTGTAATTTTAATATCATTTATCTGGGAAGCCTTTATGAATAAATTTTTCTGATTGGTATTAAAAATCCACCACAGAAATGTGAAAACTAGCAACCCTGCGATAAAAAGGAACTGTACAAACAGGAGTCTCTTTTCGGTTTTCAGAATATTAATCATGGGTAATCAAATAACCTTCGAAATTCTTGAATTAAAAATAATACAATTATAGATATAAATGTATCAACGGTTATTTCAACACATTAAATATTTATAGAGTAGGAGTGTGTTCGGGTCTTTCATCCTATAGTTATCATCCATGCCGAGCATATATAAAAAGCGTTGTAAACATAATGCTTACAGCGCTTTAACTTTGTTTATACGTGCCCGGAACAGGACTCGAACCTGCACATTCTTAAGAATACTAGTCCCTGAAACTAGCGCGTCTACCAATTCCGCCATCCGGGCGAAGAGGGTGTGGGTGTGGGTGTAATTGAAGTGTGGGTGTGGGAGTGTGTGTTTGGGATTTGGGTGTGAATTAATTGTGGCTGTGGGTGTGGGTGTGGTTGTGAAAAAGAGCGGCAAAAGTACGAACATTTTTTGAAGTAAAAAAGAAGGTTCGATTTCCCGATAAATATAAATATAGTTATTTAGTTAGATATTCTTTTTATATTTACCTGTCTAAAACCTAATTCCCCATGTATCTTTACGAAAAACTTAACGTAGCCATTGTAGATAATGAGCTGCACCTTGACACTCCCGAAGGACATGCCTTCCGGGTACTGATTCAAACTCTGAAAACAATTGATATTCATGTTATCGAATTGTTAAGCTTTGAAGGAGCTTTACCTGCCATTATCCGTAAACCTGAACTGGATGCCATCATTGTCGACTGGGACAAATCAGACCAGTCGAACCGCAACCTTGCACGGGAATTAGTCCTTTCCTGCCGTGCCAGGAACCACGAAATCCCGATCTTCCTTTCCGTTCATCCCGATGCACTCTCCACCCTAACGCTTGACATTGAGAAGATCATTGCAGAATATTTCTGGATACTTGAAGATACTACTGAGTTCATTGCAGGAAGAATTGACGCTGCAGCCCGTCGTTACCGCGACAGGCTTCTTCCGCCATTCTTTAATTCATTGGTGAATTTTGCCGATGACTTTGAATATTCCTGGCATACACCCGGACATACCGGCGGAACGGCCTTTCTGAAATCACCAGCCGGCAGGATCTTTCACCAGTTTTTCGGGGAAGAACTATTCCGTTCCGATCTCTCCATTTCCGTCGGGGAGCTGGGTTCCCTTTTAGATCACTCCGGCACGATTGGTGAAGGTGAACGTTTTGCAGCGAAAGTCTTTGGAGCTGACCAAACTTACTTTGTAACGAATGGAACCTCAACTGCTAATAAGATCATTTTTATGGCGTGTGCAGTGGAGGATGACACCGTGATTATCGACCGGAATTGTCATAAATCGCTCGAACATTCCACTATCCTAACCGGAACGCGACCTGTATGGTTACAACCGGTAAGAAACCGGTACGGCATCATTGGCCCCATCCGCCCTGAATCATTGAAGGAAGATGCCATAAAAGCTATGATAAAATCGTGTCCGGTAATTATTGATAAAAAAAGTCCCCCGGTTTACGCGGTGGTTACCAACTCCACATACGACGGTGTTTGTTATAATGCTGTCAGAGTTGAAGAGATGCTTGGGAAAGTAGTTTCAAGGCTTCATTTTGATGAAGCCTGGTATGGCTATGCAAAATTCAACCCGATATATCGTAATCGGTTTGGGATGCGCGATGACATTCGTCCACCTGATGCTCCTACGGTTTTCGCCTCCCAATCAACTCATAAACTTCTTGCCGCCTTGTCGCAAGCCTCGATGGTACACATCCGTGAAGGAAGATCTCCGATCGAACATGCCCGTTTCAATGAATCGTTCATGATGCATACCACCACTTCCCCCCTGTATGCCATCATCGCCTCATGCGATGTCTCGGCTAAAATGATGGAAGGTTCAATGGGACAGACCCTGACCGATGAAAGCATTATGGAAGCAGTGATCTTCCGTAAGTCAATGGCAAAGCTTGCCGACAAGCTCGACCAGGATAAGCCCGGGGACTGGTGGTTCGGAATGTGGCAGCCCGAAAAAGTTGTCGATCCGCTTTCAGGTGAAAAGATCAGCTTTTCGGAAGCCCCGAATGGATTGCTCGCTACAGAGCCAGACTGCTGGGTGTTGCATCCCGGCGACGAATGGCATGGGTTTCCAAGACTTGAAGATGGGTATGCCATGCTTGACCCAATCAAGGTTACCGTTTTAACACCCGGTGTTGAACAGGATGGCTCTCTTTCATCCTGGGGAATACCGGCAGCCCTGGTTGTAAAGTATTTGGATTGCCAAGGGATTATCAATGAAAAATCCGGGGATTACAGTATCTTGTTTCTCTTTTCGATGGGTGTTACCAAAGGAAAATGGGGAACTCTTATCGCACGCTTTTTCAGTTTTAAAAAACTTTATGACGACAAGGCTTTGCTGGAAGATGTCTTTCCTGATCTTCCCCAGAAATATCCCGGAAGATATGCGGGTATGAACTTGCCGCAGCTGGCTGAAGAAATGCATGAATTTAAGCGGGAATCGCGTCAATTGGAGCTTCTTGATAAAGCATTTTCAACCTTACCCGAACCCGTTATGACTCCGGCTGAAGCATACAGAAAACTGGTCAAAAATGAAGTGGAGAAAGTCACTCTTGAAAAGGCCCAGGGAAGAATCATGGCCAGTGGAATTGTTCCCTACCCACCGGGTATTCCTTTATTGATGGGGGGTGAGCGTGCAGGATCCCTTAAAGAACCGGTAATGGCTTATCTCAAATCACTCCAGGATTTTGATAACCGGTTCCCCGAATTCGGCCACGATATTCACGGAATTGAAATGGAGGATGGTCACTATACTACCTATGTCATCAAAGAAAAATAATACCAAAACCTGCCTGTATTCATATTTTCATATTAATTAATTAATCAAATCAATTATCATGGATGAAAAGAAAAAATTAGGCTTGATTGGAGCCATTGCACTTATTGTATCAAGTCTTGCAGGGAGCGGGATAATTGCCCTTCCTCAGCAATTGGCTTCCACGGGATCCATCACACTGGTCTCGTTTATCCTGGTGACCATTGGAGCGCTATTCCTTACACTCGTTTATGTCAGGGCCGGATCACGTTTTGATGATCCAAGCCCGACTGCACTTGCTTCATATGTAAATCCGATCCTTGGAGCAAAAAGCGGTTTCTTTTACGTATATGGTAATCTCATCTCGAACGTTTCGATCCTGATTGCCGGACTGGGTTATCTTGAAATATTCCTGCCTCAGCTAGGACATCCGATCATTCTTGGAATTACCGTGATCATATTGATCTGGGTGTTTATTGCACTTTCCTTGCGAGGTGCAGGCATCATCACAAAAATAGTATCCATTTCCGTTACATTTTTACTTCTTGCCGTGATCATCACAGCCGTTGCAGGTTGGTTTGATTTTGATACGACACAGTTCGGCCAAAACTGGAATGTCAGCGGGAAAGGGAGTGGAAATGCAATCATGTCAGGTTTTGCCATACTGATATTTTCTTTTGTGGGGGTGGAAAGTGTGGCTACTAATAGTGTATATATCCGGAATCCAAAAAAAATTGTTCCGGTTGCCACGATAGCCGGGTTTATTATCGTTGCGATCATCTATATCGCTTCTACAACGGTGATCGAGGGGATGTTCCCGGCCAAAGAGATCCAGACTGCCCCGGCTTCTTTTGCGCTATCCATGCAGAAAATCTTTAATTCCAGCGTCATCGGCGACATCGTCTCCCTCATCATGGCAATTGCCTGTATCACAAGCTTTCTGGTATGGAACCTTTCATCAGCCAGCGCTGCCAAAACAAGCGCCGACAAAGGCTTTCTCCCCAAAGCCTATGCCTATACCAACACTCATGGAATTAACAGTAAGGGATTGGTAATTAACGGAATTATTATGACCATTTTACAGCTTTTTCTCATGCTTCTTGGCAGCAATGTGGCTTCAGCGTTCAATATTACCGTAACCATCTCGGTCTTGCTGTTGCTCTTTCCCTATTTCTGGTCGGGCATCGCCCTGTTAAAAAAAGAAAAGGAAGATGACAAAGGAACATGGAGTACGAAAATCATCGTGGCCGTCTCTTCCATTTTTATCATGTCAGCGTTTATGTCGGCGAACCTTAAGGAACTTTGGCTTGTAATCGTTTTGGTCATCATCCTCCTTGCTTTCTATAGTATAAAATTTGTATCAAAGGAACAGAGCAAATAAATATCAAATGAACCTTTGATATCATTGGTATAAAAAAAGGCTGATTACCAGTTAGTAATCAACCTTTTTTTTGGGTGCCCAGGACAAGACTCGAACTTGCACATCCTAAGGACACTACCCCCTCAAAGTAGCGTGTCTACCAATTTCACCACCTGGGCGAGGTAGGTGTGGGTGTGGGTGTGGGTGTGATTGAAGTGTGAGTGTGAACTTGAGAGTTGAAATTGGAGGGCAAAGGTAATATTTTTTTGGATTTCAGCAAAGAAATACCGGCCTACAACATCGAGATAAGGAATGCCACGGCTAATCCGAAACAAACCGTAATGAACTTTTGGATATTATACTGGTGATTCTCTTCTGTTTCAAACAAGATGGAAGTTGATACATGAAGAAAGATACCAATCACCACTGCAAGGATATAGTTGAAAACGGTATTCAATGACAACGTAGTGGATGTATCAAGAATATTACTGAATATGGAACCAAACGGAGTCATTAGAGCAAAGATGATCAGGTAACTAAACGCCTTAACACGTGAACATCCATAATGAAGGAACAGGCTCATCAGGGTCAAAGAGATCGGAATGTTGTGTACCACAATACCGAGGACGAGTGAGTGCTGAATCCTGGTATCGAAATTTTGCACGATCGGCATCCCCTCCAGGAAAGAATGAATACATACACCGATCAACAGTAAAAAGGGTGAAACCCTCTCCTCATCTGAATGTTCATGAACATGTCCGTGCTCGGCTCCCTCGGTGATCAATTCAAGCAACAACTGCAAAAGAAAACCAAGCAGGACAAACAAACCTACATAAACGGAAGGAGTGCTGAAAACTTCCGGTACAAGTTTAAGAAAGGTAATCCCGATCAGGAAAGCTCCGCTGAAAGCAAGCAGGAACTTCAGAATCCGCTGGTCATCCTGCTTAAACAGGAAAATCAGCGAACCACTCGCCAACACTGTTCCAATGAGGACTATATAGATGATAAGACTCATTTCGTAAATCACTGAATATCTATGACCCTGTATTCCGTACTTGTCGGAACGCCCTTGAAATCCTCCAGAAACTTCTCAGATACCCGTGAAAGACATCCGGTTTTTGGTGACAAACCAAGAATGATAAGATCGTTAAGGACCTTAACATAGAATTTTTCGCTTAGTACAATCCTGTTCTCAATGCTTTTCGTCATAAGACGGGCTGTCAAGTCAATATCACTTCCGTAATAATCATTTGCTCCTTTGAAAAAGGTGATGTTATATACTTCTGCACAATAATGGATGGCGACTTTGCAGTTTAGGAAGAGATCGGGATCCGGATGGTTCTTGATCAGGAAAAGAGCAGCATAAATATCCTCCAGCAATGCAAAATGATTGTTATTGGATGATTTTTTCCTAAGTTGTTCATCGGGGATAAATAACATCATCTCATCCCCGATTCCTTTAACAATGTTATGTTGAAAATGATTAGCGTATAGAAGGTTATTGAAAGTGTTATTCAGTTTCCTTCCCCAGTCTGTCAACCCTCCCAGATATTTTATATCGGTAGAACGGTTAATATCCATAAAAAAACAGGTTCCCGGGCATTTTGGAATTTGTTCCAGAAATCGGGTCATCTCCCCCGAATTGGGATCCTTAAAATGGACGTAATGGACCATAAAATAAACTGGTCATCAGGTTATTATGTCATTAGAAAATCTTTCTTCCATAATGACTTAATGACATGATGATTTTTTAAAAAACTTTAAGGGCTTCTTCCTGTGACGGGTAAATTTCAAAGATATTGGTGAATCCAGAGATTTCGAAGATCTCCCGTATATTCTCCTGGAGACTGCACAGGACGAATTTTCCTTTTGCCATGGTAATCTTTTTCAGTGCCATCAGTAGAATTCTCAAACCGCTGCTGCTGACGTAATCCATTTTTGAACATTCAACCAATATCTTGTCTTCATGGTTATCAATAAGATCTGTCAGTTTTTTCTCCAACAAGCTATAGTTTGTCGTGTCAAGCCGCCCGGTGATACTAACAATCACGCATTTTTCAGTCTTCTGTTCGATTAGTTCCATATTTTTGATTTTGTTTTTATGAAATTTTCTTGGTTAAAAGTACAACATTTTTATTACCATCCCGCTCATATTCCACCTTATCCATCATTTCTTTGACAAAATGGATGCCAAGACCACCAACTTTTCTCTCTTCCAGGGGTTTATCAAAATCGATGGTTGTCTTTTCCAGTAAATTAAAGGGTTTCCCTTCGTCGATCAACCGGATCTTCATGATTCCTTCGCCCGAATTCTCAAATTCAATCAATAGTTCATGCTTCTTTCCATCATCAAAGGCATAGAAAACAATATTGGTAAATAACTCTTCGAGTACCAGGTTTAATTCCATACCTATCCTGGCAGAAAATTTCCACCTGCTGGATAGATTTTCCACTGTTGCGACTATCTTCTCTAGTTCACTGAGCTGGTTCAATAAAGTCAATCTAAAGTTTTCCATGGGATATGTCTTAGCTACGTCGGTTCCTTTGAAGATTAAAACCAGGATTGTAATATCGTCTGCTTGTTCATGTCCCTGAGCAAAGGAGTGGACATCTCCGATAAGCTTTAATCCAATCTCTTTTGCAATCTTTGCTTCCGGGTTGGCGAGCAACCTGACCAGTTTATTATCACCATAAAATTCTTGTGCTATATTAAGCGCTTCTGTTATTCCATCCGTATAAAGAACAAGTATTTCACCGGGAAGAAGTTTGATTTTTCTGGTAGTATAATTCGTTTCCTCAAAAATCCCCAGAGGAAGACCTTTTGACTGAGGAATTTTTTTTACACTCCCCTCTTTTTTAATGAGGTATGGGAAATTATGGCCCGCATTGCAAAATTCCATTTCACCAGTTTGTAAATCGATAATGCCGGCCCAGAAGGTCACGAACATCTGATTTGGGTTTTCTCTTCCAAGAGATAGGTTTATCCGTTGAATTGCTTCATGAAGAGGAATGGAAAGCGAAATATTCGACCGGAACAGGGTACGCGTGATCGCCATGAAAAGTGCCGCCGGTACTCCTTTCCCTGCAACATCGCCGATGGCCACACATAAATGATGATCATCGAGGAAGAAAAAATCATACAAATCGCCGCCAACCGCTTTCGCAGATTCGAGCATGGCAAAGAGATCGCATTCTTTTCGCGCCGGGAACTCCGTTGGCAGCATTCCCATCTGGATGGTGTGTGCTACATTCAGTTCACTTTCGATCTTCTCTTTTACTATGGTCGTTTCCTTTAGGTTCCGTAAATAGGTGACCAACTCCTCCTGCATGACTGAAAAAGCATTGGTAAGTTGAGATATTTCATCCTTCGATCGGTGAATCGGTAACCGTGCATTGAAGTCCCCCTGGCCGATCCGGTGAGTTGCTTCCACCAGGCGACTGATCGGAATGGTAAGCCTTCTTGTAATAAGAACGGTCGTTATTAAAATTGAAAAAACACAAATTATAAAAATGATTATCAGTTTCCGGAAAAAATCTATAAAATCCGAAAACAGCTCTTTTTCAGGAAAGATGATACCCAATGACCACCCGGTTGATGCAACGGGTGCATAATATAAAAAACTCGGATCCTTTTTCGCCCTTAACCCATCCACCTTGACAAATCCATGCTTCCCCTGTAACATCTCTCTGACTGCTTTGATCGTGTTTGCTCCATTCCCTTTTTTGACCAGGTCCAGTATGTTTTCGTTGATCGTTGTTAGATCCGGATAGTTGATAATCTTCCCTTTTTTAGACACAAGGAAAGCAAATCCTGATTCGAATACCTTGACAGAATTAACGATACGTTCAAAAGAAGATAAAGAGATATCCATGGTAAGCACCCCTGTAAATACACGCTTTCCTTTTTCAACTTTATAATAAGGGACAGAATAGGTACACATAAGGGCATCACCACCTCCCTTATCGAAGTATGGTTCAGTCCAGACAGGGTGGTTCATCAATTTAGGAAGTCGGTACCAGTCCTGGTTGAAATAATCATAATCACTGTTCCCCAAAATTTTGTAATTGACTCCGGAGTTTGTTTCCCAGGTATAAGGAGCGTACCAGTATTTCTTTTTTTCATATGCAAAAGGTTCATACGCCAGACAGCTTCCGAACACCTCAGGGCTTTCGATAACAAATTCGCGGGCAAGCCTGATGATCTCTTTTTCATTAATACCGGGCGTTCCCAGGGCCTGTACGAGGGTAGTGGGAATAATCTGGATCGGTTGCAGGATATTTTCGATCCTTGTAATGGTCAGATCGGTCAGGTTGGCTGCTTCTTTCCGCCCTTGCTCCAATAAGATCTTACTCGAAAAGATATAGGTATAGATAAAAGCGATCAGGAATATGGTGAGCAGCCCCGCAAGAAAAATCATGCTGTATCTTAAGGCGAGACTGCCTTTTCTAAGGGAGATTCCTCGAATTTTCAGTTTGATCATTAGGAACTGGATAAGTTGCTCATCCGGATGGAACAAATATAAAAAAAAGAATACATTTGCATCGCTTAATATTTAAACTATGTACAACTCAATCCAACAATTACATCCACAACGTCTTTGGCACTATTTTTTAGAAATTTGTCAGATACCGCGTCCTTCGAAAAAAGAGAAACGAATCGCGAGTTACCTGAAAGAATTTGCTCAAAAACATAAACTTGAAGTCATTATAGATTCTGCCGGGAATGTCGTAATAAAAAAATCTTCCTCCCCTGGTTACGAAAAGCATAAGTCCGTCATCCTGCAGTCACATCTTGATATGGTCTGTGAAAAGAATTCCGATACCGCGTTTGATTTTGAAAAGGATGCCATTCAGCCACGGATTGACGGGAATTGGATTAAAGCCAGGGGAACCACCCTGGGCGCCGATGATGGCATTGGAATCGCAGCCATGCTTGCTATTCTTGAGGCAACCGACATATCCCATCCACCGATTGAAGCCTTGTTCACGGTTGATGAGGAAACCGGGCTTACCGGGGCGTTTGCACTAACGGCTGATCTTTTAGCAGGACGTATCCTTATTAACCTCGATTCTGAAGATGAGGGACAATTGTTTATTGGGTGTGCCGGGGGACAAGATACCGTCGCAACGTTTGATTTGATAACGAAGCCTGTTCCTTCGGAAAGCCAATCATACAAAGTAAGTATTACTGGTCTCAAAGGGGGGCATTCCGGAGATGATATCAACAAAGGCTTAGGAAATGCAGTTAAGTTACTAAACCGTTTTTTATGGAATGCAGCCCGGGAGTATAAGATCAGGATCGCTTCTATTGATTCGGGAAACCTTCGTAATGCCCTTGCCCGTGAAGGGTTTGCCGTCGTTGTGATTCCAAAGAACCAAGCGGAAAACTTTCTGTCATACGCGAACAAATATCATCACATCCTTGTTGATGAACTTCATGTCACGGAACCTAACTTGAAATTTCTCGCAGAAGTTGTTGATCTTCCGGATTCAGTCCTGGAGTTGTCACTTCAGGAAAAGATATTAAGTTCCTTGTATGCGTGTCCGCACGGTGTGATAACCATGTCGCGCGAAATATCCAATTTTGTAGAGACTTCGACTAACCTGGCTTCTGTAAAAATAATAGATGGGAAGATCATGATAACAACCAGTCAACGCAGTTCGGTCGAATCTTCTAAAAAGGATATCGCCGACATGGTCGGTAGTGTTTTTGAACTTTCGGGCGCTCGTGTGGAGCATTCCACCGGTTACCCGGGTTGGAAACCCAATCCCGATTCGGAGATTCTCAATATTACGATTGATTCGTATCGACGGTTGTTCAAGAAGGAACCTCTTGTGTTGGCGATTCATGCAGGCCTTGAATGTGGCCTTGTTGGAGCAATTTATCCCGGGATGGACATGGTTTCATTTGGTCCGACCATTAAAGGCGCCCACTCGCCGGATGAAAGGCTTGACATCGGTACCGTGAAAAAATTCTGGGATCTTACAATTGATGTCCTGAAAAATATTCCCGTCAAATAACCATATGTTATGAACCGGTTACTAATATTGTTCCCTGTGTTATGGATTAATATATCACTCCAGGCCCAGGGAATTTTTTTTTCCATGGATGAACAGACCGTCAGTGATAGGATAGTTCATGATGTGGCAGTTCTTACTTCCGATTCGTTGACAGGTCGTGAAGCTGGAACAGAAGGCGAACGGAAGACGATCAACTATCTTCGTTTGCAATTCGAAGCTATCGGGATACAGCCAAAAGGGAGTCAAGCTGACAGTTATTATCAACAATTTTCGGATATGGAAGTTGTTTATCACAAGAGTACCAGCCTTAAGGTGCACAACATACGTTATCAATACCGTATGGACTTCTCAGTTGCAGCATTATCAAGGAATGGCAATGGGAGTGGCCGGTTGATAGATGGCTTACAAGGGCTGGTTATTCCGGAAAAGGGGATTGATCAGCTATCCAACCTCGGGGATCTGAAAGGAAAATTTGTGTTGATCGACCTCCATGTTGACGATCCCCTTATCAACGACACATCAATTATTGGAAAACTTACACCCCGTTACCGGATGATGACGGCGCTTAGCAAAGGCGCTTATGGCGTTATCTTTTGGAATCAAGATTCTCCTTGGTTTGGAGATTTATTTAACTTCCGGTCTGCAGATACATTGCCTGGCTTCGCTTTGTATGTTAATCAGCCAACTTTAAAGCGGTTAAAAAGACAAACCGGGAAACTTATAGAGGTTAATGTTCAAATCGAACGAAAAACCTGCACCTATAATAATGTGATCGGTTTTATCGATAATCACGCACTCCGCACCATTGTCATCGGAGCACATTTTGATCATCTGGGATTAAAAAAAGACGGCAGAATTTTTTATGGAGCTGATGATAATGCCAGCGGTACTGCAGGAGTATTGGAATTGGCAAGATATTTGAATACACATCGCGATACCTTGAACAACTATTTGTTTATCGGTTTTTCGGCGGAGGAGAAAGGTCTTTTGGGATCAGATTACTTTGTAAAACATCCGACTGTCCCTATATCTACCGTGCGTTTTATGTTGAACCTCGACATGATTGGCCGTCTTGGGTGCGAAGGGAATATCATGGAGATTGAAGGATCAGGTTCATCATCGGCATGGAAGAGAGTTCTGGACGACACCCCGCATCCCGCCTTCAGGATAAAGCGAATAAATGCAGCTCTTCCCTTTTCCGATCATGATCCTTTTTACCAGGCCGGGATTCCTGTCCTGTTTTTCAATACAGGCTTGCATGACGATTATCACACGGTAACGGATAAAGCTACCACCTTAAATTATGATGGAATGGTTGAGATACTAAGATTTGCAGAGGATTTTGTGGTCGACAGCAACCAAGTCCCCGTAATTCCCTACTGCAAAGTACCGTTTATGTCGCAGGCCACAGCTTGGGTAGAATTTCTGTTTCAAGCGTTAGGCTGGGCTTTAACCTTTAATTAGAGTCCGACGCCAATACCAAGTCTTATGATCGGGTTAGTGTAAGGGGAATTATAAGTATCGTTCAGGTTAAAGAGAATCATAAAATCCAGAAAAGCCCGTCCACCTAAAGGTTGTGAATAACCACCTCCGACGAATATGCTGTTGATTCCCACATACTGGCTGCCCGGGATGTACCAGTTACCATAAGGATCTTCTATATATCCGATGGGGGGTGGATCCGTTTGGACGAAAGGCAGAGTATAGAAGAGGTATTCATATTCAACATGGGCATAAAAATTTCCGAAGAAATTGGAGAAGAGACTTCGCAGGTAGTACCTCAAGTAGACACCACTGCCAAAAACATTGGAGCTGTAATCGAGAAATTCGTTGGCATTTTTATCCCAATACCAGTCCCTGTAATAATAATACTGGTACATAAGACGTAATCCGACATAGAGCTGGTCGATGGTCCGGATTTTTATATCAGGTGCAATGACGATTCCTGTAACGGTCCCAAACTGAAAGCCGACCTGGCCACCTACCGACAGGCGTCTAAGGAAACTGTCCGGATTTTTGTAACGGGATGAAAGCGTAGGTTTTGAAGATAGAGAAGGAATAGTATCCTGTGCCAAAACAGTAAATAAAGAGAGATCTGAAAGGATAAGAAAGACAATTGTGGTTTTTAAAAATCGTTTCATAGGTCACAGTGAGTACATGCTTTCAATTGATATGCAAAGTTAAGGTAAAAATGATAATTCTGTTTAAGGATTAACAATTTATCCTTTTATAATATTATACAGGAATAAATAAAAAAAATATTCCCGCTTTTGTCGGAGGGAATAAAAGAATGTATACTTTTGCACTCCCAATTTGATGTTCTTAAATTATTGTAACCTGCAAAGTGAATACTCGTATAAGTTAGCTTTAAATGAGTTGTGCAGGATGTGGAAAACTTTTTTCCAATTTTCGAATAAAAAGTTTGCACGTTAAAAAAAAGATTGTACTTTTGCAGTCCGATTTTGAAAACTACCCGAAAGGGGAAGGAATAAAGTTCTTTGAAAGATTGAAGTAAGAAGAGTAGCAAATATCCCAGAAAATTAACTTGTTAATTTCTTTTGGTAATAGTTAACCTGAGGCATTAAACTTTCAATTTACAATGGAGAGTTTGATCCTGGCTCAGGATTAACGCTAGCGGCAGGCCTAATACATGCAAGTCGAACGGTAACAGGTCCAGCAATGGATGCTGACGAGTGGCGCACGGGTGCGTAACACGTATGCAATCTACCCTTAACTGGGGGATAGCCCCGAGAAATCGGGATTAATACCCCATATGATTATGAAGTGGCATCATTTTATAATCAAAGCTCCGGCGGTTTTGGATGAGCATGCGCGACATTAGCTAGTTGGTGAGGTAACGGCTCACCAAGGCTGCGATGTCTAGGGGTTCTGAGAGGATACACCCCCACACTGGTACTGAGACACGGACCAGACTCCTACGGGAGGCAGCAGTAAGGAATATTGGTCAATGGACGCAAGTCTGAACCAGCCATGCCGCGTGAAGGATGACAGCCCTACGGGTTGTAAACTTCTTTTGTACGGGAAAAAACCACCGGTCGTGTACCGGTGCTGATGGTACCGTAAGAATAAGCATCGGCTAACTCCGTGCCAGCAGCCGCGGTAATACGGAGGATGCAAGCGTTATCCGGATTCATTGGGTTTAAAGGGTGCGCAGGCGGAATGATAAGTCAGT
>Ga0172372_10000294_pt1 | contig 77761 bp, 71 predicted proteins | sample LakKiv5m_2_FD_114544 | JGI IMG/M metagenome (GOLD analysis project Ga0172372, IMG submission 114544) | Freshwater microbial communities from Kabuno Bay, South-Kivu, Congo - kab_092012_9.5m | ecosystem: Environmental > Aquatic > Freshwater > Lake | place: Democratic Republic of the Congo... | reverse complement strand
TGTTGTCAGTGCTGAAATGTCCATCTGTATCTCAAGCGGACACTTCATCCTGCGCCGCTCAAGTGAGAGACATCTTCCTCAAGCATCAGCCTCAATGACAGACGGTGCAGACCGTACGGTTACCGTTTATCTACAGCGGAGATCCAAACATCTTTGGCCTCGCGCTCGAACGACGATTGTCAGGCGAGTCGGTCGCCGACTACATGAATCGAAAGTTGCTACAGCCGCTCGATATCAACTCACTACGCTGGGGAACCAATTTTACCGACGGCAAGCCAAACCTTTCCGGTGGTGCATACCTTACAGCGCGCGATTGGGTAAAATTTGGCGAATTCATCCGCAAGACGATGGAGGGAAGCTGGACTGGTCCCTCTTTGCTGCAAAGGGCGTTTTTCGATCGGGCATTTGCAGGAACTGCCGCGCATCCGGCATACGGGTTTTATTGGTGGCTCAAACGACCGGTGTCCCCGGCTCTTGCTGCCACGATCGATACGAACAACACGAACCAATTTACGAGGCAGATCAAGCCAATCATCGATGATCCGCGCATACCCGACGATATCGTGATGGCGGCAGGAGCATTTGATCAAAGATTATATGTCATCCCATCTCGAGGACTTACGGTGGTGCGTAATGGCCCGGTCGGTAACGATGCCTTCGAGGATGTGCAGTTCTTGGGAAGACTGCTGGCGCCCTAGCCGCTATATTGGGTCCGCGGACTCCATTTTCCATATCGCTGATATCGCGTTATTGTATGAATACTACAATAGCATATATATTATATGGACTGAACTGGAGTGATCATCATGAATAAACACGTCGCTACCGCACTGATTACCGCCTCGCTCGCGATGACCTCTGCAATCGTTCCAGCGCAACACTCGCCAGCACCCCTGATCGAGCGCGCCAAACTTTTTGGCAATCCGAGTCGATCAGGCGCGTCACTCGCGCCGGATGGCAAGCACCTCGCTTGGCTCGCACCGCGCGACGGCGTGATGAACATCTGGGTGGCGCCCATCGATCAGCTTGAAGCCGCTCGTCCACTGACCGCATCGAAGGACCGACCGATACGCATCGTCTTCTGGTCCCCCGACAGCTCGATGGTGATGTACATCCAGGACAAGGCAGGCGATGAAAACTTCCTGCTCTATGGTGTCGATGTAAGAAGCGGCACGGAGCGCACGCTCACGCCCTTCGAGAAGACGCGAGTGCAGATCGCGAGTGTCTCGCCACTGATCAAAGATCGCATCCTCGTGGGTCTCAATAATCGGGATCCGCAATGGCATGACATCCACAGTCTCGATCTGAAGACCGGAAAACTCACCGAACTCATGCGTGGTGATGGCTATGCAGGATTTGTTGCAGATGCCAACCATGCGCTGCGGCTTGCGCTGCGACCGAATGCAGCGGGTGGTATGGACTATTTCACCGTCTCGGGCGGCAAAGTGGCGGAGAAACCCCTTGCCTCCACGGGTCTCGACGATTCTTTGACGACCAGTCCGGCGGGTTTCACGACCGACGGCAAGACGCTGTATTGGATCGACAGTCGTGGCCGTAACACGGCAGCTCTTGTTGCGCAGGATTCCTCAACGGGCGTGACCCGGGTGATTGGCGAAAATGCTCGCGCCGATATCAGTAGTGCGATGTCAAACCCGCGCACAGGTGTCGTCGAAGCCTACGCGGTCACGTATCTGCGTGACGAGTGGACTGCGCTTGATCCCGCAATTGGCGCAGACCTCGCATGGCTTCGCGATCAACTAAAGGGCGACATCAGCGTCACCTCGCGTACCGAGGATGATCGGCTGTGGACCGTGGCCGTTGATCCCGTGGTTGCGCCCGCATCCGTTCACCTCTACGACCGCAAGAAAAAATCGCTCACGCAACTTTATGTGTCGCGTCCCGAGTTGGTTGGCGCGCCGTTACAGGCGATGTACCCGATCGAGATCACATCACGCGATGGCTTGACGCTTCCGTCCTATCTCACGCTCCCACCGGGCGTGGACTCGGACGGTGATGGCGTGCCTGCTACGCCAGTACCGATGGTGCTATTGGTGCATGGCGGCCCTTGGGCGCGCGATGACTATGGCTATAACGCATATCACCAGTGGCTCGCCAATCGCGGTTATGCGGTGCTATCGGTCAACTTCCGCGGCTCGACGGGCTTCGGCAAGGCCTTCATTTCGGCGGGTGATCTCGAATGGGGTCGCAAGATGCATGACGACCTGATCGACGCCGTCGATTGGGCGGTCAAGCGCGGAGTTGCACCCAAAGATAAAGTCGCCATCATGGGCGGGTCGTACGGCGGCTACGCCACCCTCGCTGGACTCACGTTCACACCGACGGTTTTTGCGTGCGGTGTCGATATCGTGGGGCCCTCGAATCTCGAGACCTTGCTCAAGACCATTCCGCCATACTGGGTGCCGCTCATCGAGCAATTCCACCAGCGCATGGGAAATCCGAACACGCCGGAAGGACTCGCGTTGTTGAAGGAGCGCTCACCGCTCTACAAGGCGGGCAACATCGTGCGACCGCTGCTGATCGGACAAGGTGCCAATGATCCTCGCGTCAATCAGGCCGAGTCTGATCAGATCGTCGCGGCAATGCAGTCGAAAGGTATTCCGGTGACATATGTACTGTTCCCAGACGAGGGGCACGGTTTCGCCCGGCCCGAAAACAACATCGCCTTCAATGCGGTGACGGAGAACTTCCTCTCGGGCTGTCTGGCTGGACGCGCGGAGCCGATAGGGGATACGGTGAAAAAGTCTTCCGCCAAGGTTCCGGTGGGTCCACAGCACACGCCGGGACTGGAAGCAGCGTTGAAGTGATGCCGCTTGGCATCGCCTCGTCATACCTGCGAGTGATTTGAGTGAGCCGGCAAAGAGAAGATCCGGTATTCAACCGAGTGGAGGAGCTTCGTCTTGAGCGTGGCTTGACGCGACAGCAGCTCGCAGAGGCAGTCGGCGTGCATTATCAAACGATCGGATATCTTGAGCGGGGAGAGTACAGTCCGAGTTTGATTCTGGCCTTCAAGATCGCCAAAGCCTTGGATGCAGGGATTCCCGAGGTTTTTTCGATCAAGCCGTTCAAGAAGGGAGTGTGACGTGGCCGAGCCGCCAAGAAAAAAAATTTACTGGACTGAGGGTGTAACTCGAAAAGAAGTAGAAACTGCGCTATCGACCAACAAGTATCCCGCGCTTTATCGCCGCTCGGTAAGACGGGCGCTGGTCGGGATTTATGCAGTGCTCATTGCGCTGCTCGTGCTCTCCTACTCGATCGCTGCGGTGAAACTTTCAAGCTATGTTGCCGCGATCTCTGGAGCGCTGCTGATCGCAATGTACCTTGCGCTGCGTTATTCAGTTCGCCTGATTGCGGATGCCCCAACCGAGCTGCTCGATGAGCGTCTCGTGGCCATTCGTGATCGGACCTACTTGATTGCCTACCGATGGCTGTCATTGGTGGTCGGAATCATTCTCGGGTTTGCTATCGCGGGGGATTTTTCATTCGCCCGCGACTCTTGGTGGCCTCTCGTTGTCGCACTCGGAATGCTTATCGCAGGTCTTCCCAGCATGATTCTCGCCTGGACCCTGCCATCAGAGGAGCCTCAACTTTGATGTCGGTTGAGCGGACTGAATTCGGAGCCCCGTTGTAGTGTCTGGGCGGTTGCCTTATCAGCTGGAAGAGCTGGATGACACAACGCGCCTGCAGCGTGCGCAACAACTCGCCGCCACACTCTCGCAGCGACGTAGCGTCCGGGACTTCGACTCGAAGCCCGTTGCTTGGGAGGTCATTCGGGCAGCGCTGGCGGCCGCTTGTTCGGCGCCGTCGGGGGCAAACCAGCAACCGTGGCGGTTTGTCGCCGTCTCGGATCCGGCGGTCAAGCGTCGGATACGCGAGGCCGCAGAAGCCGAGGAACGAGAGTTCTATGCCCATCGCGCCACCGAAGAATGGCTTGACGCGTTGCAGCCCATCGGTACCGATGCCGAAAAGCCCTTCCTCGAAACCGCGCCATGGTTGATCGCGATTTTCGTTGAGCGTTCAGGCGTCAGCCCCGACGGACAAAAACAAAAGCGTTATTACCCCGATGAGTCAGTGGGTATTGCAACGGGCATCCTCATTGCGACCTTGCATTTGGCCGGTCTCGCGACGTTGACGCATACGCCGAGTCCGATGAAGTTTTTGAACGATATACTCGGTCGGCCCCGAGATCGGGAACGCCCGTTCCTGCTGCTCGTCGTAGGTCATCCCGCTGCGGGTTGTACCGTGCCGGATATCAAGCGATTGGCAGATTCGGTGACGGTAAAGAGGGTATAGGATCTCTTTGTCAAATGAGTTTTTCCATCGACTGGCTGCGCGCCATCCCCAAGGCCGAACTGCATATGCATCTCGAAGGGTCACTCGAACCCGAGATGATGTTTGCATTTGCAAAACGAAACGCGATCACCTTGCCCTTTGGTGATGTCGAGAGCATCCGCGCCGCTTATCGATTTTCGCGACTGGATGACTTTCTGTCGATCTATTACCAGGGCATGTCGGTCTTGCAGACCGAGCGTGATTTCTTCGAACTGACGCAAGCTTATTTGCTACGTGCAAAAAATGACGGTGTACGACACGTCGAGGTGTTTTTTGATCCGCAGGGTCATACCAGTCGCGGGATCCCCTTCGATGTAGTGGTCGGCGGCATTTATGCTGCGCTCGAAACCGGGCGACGAGAGCTCGGTATTTCCTTCGAGCTCATACTTTGTTTTTTACGTCACTTGTCCGAGGACAGTGCGTTCGAGACGCTCGCCGAAGCGCGCCCCCATCTGGCAAAGATTGCGGCCGTGGGCCTCGACTCCTCGGAGCTCGGCCACCCGCCGGAGAAGTTCCAGCGCGTCTTTGATGCCGCGCGCGCCCTCGATCTTCGATGCGTGGCGCACGCGGGCGAGGAGGGGCCCGCCGAGTATGTCTGGCAGGCCCTTGATCTTCTCAAGGTCGATCGTATCGATCATGGAAATCGGGCACTGGACGATCCCGCCCTGGTCGAGCGACTGCGAGCATCGGGCATGACACTTACGGTTTGCCCGCTGTCGAACCTGCGGCTGTGCGTGGTCGGTCGACTCGAGCATCATCCAATGCGTCGCATGCTCGAGGCTGGGTTGCGAGCGACCGTCAATTCCGACGATCCTGCGTACTTCGGCGGCTATGTGCTCGACAACTACATCGCGATTGCGACGGCCTTGCAGCTTTCCCGCGAGGAAATCCTGACTCTGGCAGCCAACAGCTTGAGCGGCTCCTTCATGCCGAAGCCGCGGATCGAGGCTTTGCTCGCCGAGTTGGGGGCACTTCCCTCCCACGCTTGATTCGCCTCGGACTTCTCCGTATAAAGCGCATGAATTGTTAACTTAAACGTTTCATTTTTATTACCACTCCCGGGAGTCATCGTCATGAAGCTTTCCCGTCGCGCTGCCGCCCCGTTGATCGCCTCGACCGTCGCCTCCCTGCTCGGCATGTCCACGGTCGCTCAGTCCCAGGATTCGGCTGAACTCGAGGAAGTACTGATTCTCGCCAAGAAGCTGGGTGCCGGCGAAGGTCGCGCGACCTTCGTACTCGATGCCGCGGATATTCAGCAACGACCGTTGGGATCCGATGTGATGCTCAATCTTGCGCGGGTGCCGGGCGTGCAGGTGTCGACGGGTGATGCGCGCGGTGGCAGCTTTTCCTTTGAGCTCTACCTGCGTGGCCTCAACAAAGAACAGATCGGCCTTACGCTCGATGGTATCCCGACCGGTGACGCCCGCTTCAATGGCGGATCACCGCCGCAGCGTTTCATCGAGTCGAGCAATGTGGCCAACGTCATCGTCTCGCAGAGCGCGGGTGACATCGGCGCGCCGTCGCGGTTCGCACTCGGCGGATTCGTCAACTTCGTCACGGCAGATCCGGCCGAGAACGCTGGCGTGGTCGCGGAAGTCGGCGCCGGCTCGGAAAGCTTCCGTCGGTATTATCTGCGTGCCGATACCGGTCGCACCGCCGGAGGACTGTCGGCGATGTTGTCTGCCTCGCACCAGCAGAACGACATTTGGGCGGGACCGAACAGTCGCTCTTCCGAGCGCGATCACGTCGAGTTCAAGCTCGTGCAGGAGTTCGAGGGTGGCTCATCCGTGAAGGCACGCGTGAGCTGGAATGACCAAACGGACAATGATTTCAACATCATCACGCTCGGCGAGTTCCTCGCCGATCCGAACTCGGACCGTGCGCTCGATGCCATCACCGGTATTCCGGCGCGCGACATCGATTTCGGTGGCGCCTTGGGCGGTACGCGCAAGGACGTAATGGCGTATTTGAATGCAACGTGGCAAGTCAACGACGGCTTGACCGTGACGCTCAACCCCTACTATCAGACGCTCGATGGCGAATCCTTCCGCTATCAGGATCGCCAGCGCAGACTGACCGGCACGGATCCGCGTGCCGTGACCAGCTACGGCGCGACCGGCGGTGCGATTCGTCCGGCGGTCATCACCACGCGCAACAGCAACGCGGTTGGCGGGCCTGCCGACATGCGCGTCACGCCGCGTGACCGTGATCGCTACGGCGTTACGAGCGAGCTGAAGTTCGGGACCGACGAGTCACGGCATACCTTCCGCGTCGGCGGCTGGTTCGAGGGCGGCGATTCGAGCGAGCGACGAAATTTCTATCCGATCACCAACTCATCGCAAAGCATCGACTACAACCGCGCGCTGTTGAACTATGTCGAGTACGAGCGCTCGACCACCATCGAAACGACGATGCTGTACGCGCAGGACTCGATTCGCGTGATACCGGACGTGCTACGCGTCGATCTTGGCGTCACCTGGTTTGATGTCAGTTACAAGGCCGCTTCGCCGCTCGAATACAAGCCGGTGGTGAGTTTCTCGCAAAACTCCTCACTCAATCCCAAGATCTCGGCGAGCTGGCAGGTCAATGACTCGGTCGAGGTATTCGGCGGGCTCGCGCGAAATTTCGCTGGAATACCCGAGGATGCCTTTCTTGGCTCCACGGCGGTGATTGCGCCGGGCGATCTTGACCCGATCGAGACCGAAAACTTCGATCTTGGCATGCGCTATTCCGCCGACAAGTACGCGTTGTCGATGCAGCTGTACTCGCTGCGTCTCAAGAACAACATCGGCATTGTGCCGCGCGATCCGACGGTCGTCGATCCGGACGAGATCATACGCGGCAACGTTGCTACCCGAGCTGCGAATATTCGCGGTCTCGACACGCGAGGCGTCGAGTTTACGGCCATCGCCGATCTCGGCCGTGTGAAGCTCTATGGCGCCTACTCATGGCAGGATGCAACGCACGATGATCCGGCGCCGGGCACCAGCGACTATCGCAACCTTGCCGCCGTCGGTGTGATTGCGGGACAAGGCGTCCGCGACATCCCGAAACACAGCTTCTACGGTCAAGCCGATATCGAGTTGCTAACGGGGCTGAGTCTCGGCATTACCGGTCGCTACGTCGGCGAGCGGGTCGGTGGGCATATCGTTGCTCCGAATACTTTCGCCGTGGTCGGGATCGAAAACATACCGAGCTACTCGGTGTTTGGCGCAACGCTCAAGTATGCGCTGCCGTCAGTCGGCTTCGCCGATACCATCACGGCGCAGTTCAACGTCGATAACCTCTTTGATAAGGACTACCTCGGCTCGGTCTCGAGTGCCACGGCGACACAGCCGGAGTTCGGCATCCTGAGTGGCCCTACCGTGCGCACACTCGATCGCTATTTCATCGGCGCGCCGCGCACCTGGACGATCTCGCTGCAAGCGAGATTCTGAGCGCGTGGGTCGAACGCAGGGTCGCGTTCGATTCAGGGACGATTGATTTCCCACAACAGCACCCGTGTGGCGACACCGGGTGCGAAGTTGTTGTCGTTGACGATCATGAGCAGCGGCGGCATGCGGTGCCGCGGGATGATCGTCATCGCCTCGAAGTTCGCTTCAAGAGGATCGGCGAATTGCGTCAAGTCAAGCAGCAAGATTTTGCGTAATCGTCCCGCCGAGTTCGGATCCCTTTCGGCGCAAAAGAGACGGCTCTTGAAGCGGTAGCGTCCGTCTTCGCCTGCGAGGCCAGCACGCTCGATTACCCACCACGAATCATCGACACGCAGCATCTCGCTGATGCCGATATCCGAGTCACCTTGCGCGCCCCGCTCCGCCGGTTCGGTTTGATAAAGCAGCGACTCTTCATCCGCCGCCGCTGTTACTGACGGATCCCGGTCCGCGATACTCAGGTGAAAGATACGCAGCTCGGCACCGCGATCGCGAGTGCCCTGCGGACCGTCCATGGGCAGGGCATTTTCGAGCGCCACCCATAATCGTCCCTCGACATCAAACGCAAGCGACTCGATGGAACGGTTGTGTGGTGCGGTATCGAAGGGCGCGGGTAGAGCGATGCGTGCTACGAGGCGCATTCGTCGATCGAAACGACCGATCCAGGCCCTTGAGGACGGCGCCTCGCCGCCTTCGCTTGCGATCCACCACTCGTCATTGCGGGGCCCGAGACGCAGGGCCTCAAAGTCGATTCCGTCGTCAAGCCCAAGCCCCTGTAGTGGCTGAATCGACAATGGGACGGGATTGAATGTCGATCGCAATGCAGAAATCTTTGAAGAACGAAAGACAATCGCTGAGTTCATGGGCACACGCTCGTCGCTGACATATACGACGCGCCGCTCAAGCGGGTCGAAGTCGAGCCCCGAAATACCGCCGAAAAGGCGGCCTGAGATCCGGGTCTCGGCGGGAATCGTTATGCCGGAATATGGCGTCAGGACGCTGTCGCAAGCGCTTTTCCCGCTCGTCGTGGCGCTGAGCGTGGAGCCGAAGAGCGCAGCCAGAAATGCTTTGTGAAAGAAGTTCGAAGTCATGCGGCAGCGATTTTTCCTTCTACCAGCGCATCGCCATACATCTTCAGCAACCGATCTGCCGCCACGGTGAGGCAAGTTCGATGTCGAGTGAAATCAGCATCATCCTGCGCCGTCATCCCCATGCGCTCGCCGTCGGTGATGACCGAGATGCGTCCGCAGCGCAGGGTAAAGAGTTCAGGTGCGAGAAGGAATGCTGCTGCGGCGACATCATGCAGGCAGCACCCCTCGAGTCGGTCGTTCTCGCGATAAAGTGCCTCATAACCGCGCGAGATGTCGAATAGGAAACGGGCGTGCTCTCCGCCCGACGCCGCCAGCCGTGCCGCCTCGGTGCTCGGGAGTACGCAGCGGGAGGTGACATCAAGCCCCACCATGGTGACCCGCCACGCCGCGTCGAGAACGCGTTGAGCGGCATGAGGATCATTCCAAATATTGGCCTCTGCGAAGGGCGTCACATTACCTCGCCGTCCATGCCAGCCGAACGCACCGCCCATGATCACCACATCGAGGACCTTATCGGCGATCGACGGATCGAGCGCGAGTGCATTGGCGAGATTGGTCAGCGGGCCGAGCGCAAGCAGACGGATTTTACCGGGCGCGGCGTTGATACCAGCCGCAATCGCTGCGGCGGCCTCCGTGCGATCGATGGGTATGGCACCCGAACGGTTTACGCCGATATCGCCAAGACCGTCGTAGCCGTGCACATGTACGGGGCTCGCGCTGCGCGACCGAACGAGCGGCGCTTCGGCGCCGCGGTGTATCGGTGCCTCGATGGCAAATCGTCGACATAGCAGCGCCGCGTTGGCGGTCGTCACCTCGATCTCGGCATTACCGAATACCGTCGTCAGTCGATCGATGACAACGGCCGGCGAGCCACGCAAAAACCAAAGTGCCATCGCGTCATCGATGCCAGGATCGGTATCGATGATGAGGTGCTGAATGTTCGACGGTCCGCGATCAGTCGAAGACGGCACGACAGACGGCCTCGCACTTGCCGAGATCAAGCATGCCATCGGTGCGTACGCCCGACTCCATGTCGATCCAGTAGGATGATCCTGGTGTCGCAGCGATCGCGGTCAGAATTTCGCGGACGTTATCGGCATTGATGCCGCCCGAGAAGCCGCAGAAAGCGCCGTCGCGGGGCAACGCCGGCCAGCTTGTCGGTCGACTGCCGCGACCGAAAGATACGTCGTAGAGCCAATCGACCTGAGGGTCCGACGGGAACTCGCTCTGACACTGCAACACGGCTCTCGTACCCATGAGGCTTGCGTACCGGTTGCAATGCCGAGCTTGTTGTTCGCTACTTCCCGCGAAACCATGATTGATCTGCAATCTCGAGAAATCTTTGAGAAAATCTCGAGGTGATTGCTCCTCGCCAGACGCGATGCGCTCGGCGAGTGTCCCACAGACATGGGCGGCCCAACGTATTTTTGAGCCTTCGAGCAGAGCGCGTACGACATCAAGAGGGGGAAACAACGCAGATTGTCTTGGTTGCTCGTCGATGAGAATCCCCCACTCTATCGGATAGCGCTTGGATAGCCGCTCCATGTCGCTGCGAAGCTGCACTCGATCGACGCCGGTGAAGGCAATGAAAGTCGGTGGTGTGAACGTCATGTCGTGAAGGTCAGAGACTCGTGAGAATGCCGATGACCGTGCCGGTCAAGAAAGTCGTGAGGGTGGCTGCGAGCAAAGCCTTGAAGCCGAGCTCGACCACTTCATCGGATTTTTCGGGTGCCATGGCCGAGAGCGCGCCGATCAGGATCGCAACGCTGCCCACATTGCCGAAACTGCAGAGCGCATAAGTCGCGATCAACATTCCTTTGTCGGAGATCGCGCCTGGCTCCAGCGCGATAAGTTGTCCGTAGGCGACGACCTCGTTGACTGCGACTTTCGTGCCCAGCAACGCGCCGACTGCCTGCAGATCGGACATCGGCACGCCCATCAACCAGGCAACCGGTGCGAAGGCCACGCCGAGCAGGGCGTTGAGTGTGTAGGGATCACCCGTGTGCGGAATCAACCCGAGCAGCGAATCGAGTAGCGCAATCAGACCGACGAAGACGATCAAAAATGCTGCGATACCCGCCGCCATTTTGAGCGCCACCATCGTGCCGTGCGAGATCGCATCAAGGCTGCTGCGATAAGGATTTTCGAGCGAGATTGGTTCGTGCTGCTGAGAATCGACGGTTGGCACGATGGCGCGCGCGAAGCCAATGGCCATCGGTGTGCTGATGAGTGACGCAGTCAGCAAATGAGTGAACGCATCCGGCATCTTGGGCGCAAGCATCGCACCGAGCAGGATCATCATCGAGCCGGCGATCACCGACATCCCATCGACCATGATGATGAAGATCTCGCCGCGACTGAGCCGTGCGAGCACCGGTTTGATGAGCAGCGGCGACTCGATCATGCCGAGAAAAATACAGGCTGAGGTCGCCACACCGACCGGACCGCTGACCCCGAACAATCGCCCGAATACCTTGGCGGCAACGGCGACGAACCAGCGCAAGATCTTCCAGTGCCAGAGCAGGGCGCAAAGCGCGCTCACCAGCAGCACCGCAGGCAGCGCCTGAAACGCGAAGATCAGCGTCGAGGAGCCACCCTCTGCGGCCAGGAAAGGTTGGGTACCGCCACCGAGGTAGCCAAATACGAAGCCAGCCCCCGCCTGTGACGCGGACTGCAGTTTGTCGACGCCGTACGCGAGGGTACCGAGTGCGGCGGTGATCATCGGTACCTGCGTGAGCAGGACGGCCAGCAGCACCTGACTCGCAAAACCGATGGCCATGGGTTTGATCGGGAATTGACGGCGATTCTCGGCGACCGCCCAGGCAATGGCGACGAAGACAGCGATGCCGAGCAGCGCGCGGGCAATCTCATTCATCGCAGTCTCTGTCCCCCGTCAGGAAAGGCCTTGCGACGATTACTTAAACGTTTCACTCTGTCAACCCGATTAGTGTTGTTGCATTTGGCGGTGTCAGCATCGCACCATCGTGACTCGAACACGAGAGCAGTGCATGAGCCCGGGCACCCGCAAGTTTCCAGCCAAAAAGAAATCCACCCGCACGGCCATAAAGCGTCCAACTCTGAAAGAGGTCGCGCGCGCCGCAGGGGTCTCGCTTGCCAGTGCCTCGTATGCCGTCAACGGCACCGGATCATTGGGCGAGGCCACGCGGGAGCATGTGCTGCGGACCGCCAGCAAGCTCGGTTACCGTCAGAACCTCAACGCTCGCGCGATGCGGACCGGCAGCACGCGTGCCCTGGGTCTCGTCTTGCCGGACTTGAACAATCCTTTCTTTCCCGCCCTCGCGCAGTCGGTGATTCAAACTGCCAGAGGCTATGGGTACAGCGTGTTCGTCACCGATACCGAGGGCAGCGAAGAACTCGAAACGCAATCGTTGCGGCTGCTGGTCGAGCATGGTGTCGATGGCATCGTTTGGTTTCCCATCGGTGACAAGAACACCGCGGGGTCGCTGATCGAGGATGTGCCGACGGTCGTGATCGATCGTACGCTGCCAGGCATCGAGTCGATCCAAGCCGACTACGCGGCGGGTGGTCGTCTCGCTGCCGAGCATCTGGTCAATGCGGGCCACCGGTCGATCGGTGTCATCTCCGGACCCACCGATATCCTCAGCATGCGCGAGCGTTGCAACGCCGCCTCCGGTTACATCAGGCAGCATGCCGAGTTGGCCTTTCAGGTCACCAATGGGTTCTCGATCGATCTGGAACCCAAAGTAAAGGATGCGATCAAGTCGCGCGGTGCAACCGCCGTGTTCGTTGGCGCGGATCTCATCGCTCTTGGCGTGATGCAGTACGGGCGCTCGATCGGCATCTTGGTTCCGGACAAACTCTCAGTCGTGGGGTTTGACGATATTCCGTGGGCCCAGATCAGTCAGCCACCGCTGACCACCGTCGAGATTCCCGTTGGCGACATGGCAGCCGAAGCCGTTGAGGCCGTGCTGAGAAAATCCCGCGATCAGGGCGAGCCTCGTCGGAAGATCGTGTTCGACATGTCGTTGGTGGAGCGCGGATCTGTGGCTCGTCGAAGATAACTCAAGATCCGCTTTCCGAGCGTACACAGCAAGTTGTCGGATAGAGATACCGTGATATGAGAGTCCATTCTTTGACGCAGCGCTGGGGGCTTTTTGCCGCGACGGTGTTCTTGCTGATCGGTCTCATGCTGGCGAATTTGCGGGCCGGTCCAGTCGCCGAACACGGGATCTTCATGCGCTATGCGTTTTGGATGACCACGGCAGCCGCAACTTTCCTGTCATGGTGGTTTAGTCAATGGCTGGTTGTTTCCGGGCGCGATCGACTGAGTCGCGCACTGCTTCTGATCTCGAGCCTCGTTGCCACGCTGCTGTTCGTGCCGGCGTCGCTGACGATCGATTTGCTGTTCGGGATGCCGGATACGGATACCGCATGGTTGTTTGTGATCATCGAGGAGTGGCTGGTCAGCGCGTTGCCTGTTTTTTCAAGCTGCCTCATTGCCAGTCTGCCTGCCTGGTTGTCGACAGCGACGCCATCAGAGAGCGTCGAGACGCCGAGTCCCAAGCCCGAGCATGTGACCGAAGCTGCGGCAGTAGAAGAGCCCGAGATGCCAAAGGATTCGTCGGAGGATAGTGCCGACCGTCTGCTACCTCTCGTGATCCGTGGCGGGGTGCTTCGCGTGACCGCAGATCTGCAGTACGTTCATATTGTCAGTCCGGAAGGTGTGACCACAGTGCCCGGGCCGATGCGTCGGATCACCGATCGATTGTCGGATGAGGGGATGGAAGTGCGACGCGGTGAATGGATCGCCGATCGGCATGTCAAGCAAGCCAAGTGCGTCCGCGGTCGCTGGGTAATCCTCTTGAAAGACGGACAACAGGTCGCCGTGAGTCGACGACGACTCGCTGATGTCAAAACTCGCTGGGGTTCGACTCGTTACGCTTGAGCAGCTCGAGTCGCGCGGCATGGAGCGACGCATAACAAGATGATGTGTTTGGATCACTTGGGTTTCATCGGCTCGTCGATCAGCGAGCTGCGGCGCGTTTGGCTTGATGCAGGATTTTTCGTCACGAAGCCCGAAGCGCTGATGGCGGTCGACCCCGTCACCCGCCAGCCAACTCCGCTCCATCAGCATAGTTGCCACGTGATTTTTGAGCGCGGCTATATCGAACTGACCGCGGTCAACCCGGTCACCCCGAGTCATCACCTCTATCCGTGGATCAAAGCCGGCAGGTCACTCGGAATCCTGGCAATCGGGACCGACGATGTCGAAGGCGTCCACGCACGGCTTGCGCACGCCCGATTTCCCGTCGGGTCAATCAGCCAGGCATCGCGACAGATTCATTATGGATCGCGCCGCGGAGAGGCCCTTTTCACATGGTTTGCATTGGATGCCGCGAGTACGCCTGAGTCGCTGCTGTGTTTCGTGCGCAACGAGCGACCGGAACTGATTTATCAGCACGAGGTGCAGCAGCACCCGAATGGTGCGCAAGCCTTGGAGGGGGTGATCATCTGTGCGGAAAATGCGGATCAAACCGCGGCACGCTACGGGACCTATACAGACAGCGCGCCGGAGGAGATCGCTGCGGGCTTGTTTCGGTGTTCACTACGATGGGGTGTTGTCCTGATTGGTACCGCCACCGCCTTGAAGAATCATTTTGGCAACGAGGGCACGCTCTCGGTATCACCGGAGCCGCGCAGTGTCGGCGTCATGATCGCGAGGCGCGAGTCGCCCGACACATCGACACGCAGCGAGATACTCTGGTTTTGAGGGTCCGTGACAGAGCTTTGAAATCTGCCCCTGAAACCAACCAAGGAACGGCCTGGCTTCGTGATAATCCGCCCTCGGGGATCTCGAAAAAGATAGGGTGTAGTCATGACAACGGCGACCGACTCCACTGCGGATCACGTGGCTGCCATTTTGGGCGCCGTCGATCGCTATGACTCCCTCGAGTGTTTGTCTGCCTTGCGCGCCGCCGCCGCGAGCTGTCCATCCGAGATTTTGGTCTCACAGATCCTCGCTCCGCTGCTGCATGAAGCCGGGGCACGCTGGCGGAACGGTCGGTACACGATCGTTCAGGAGCACATGCTGTCCTCGAGTGTCCTGCGCCTGCTGTGCGGCGAGCTGGACCGTCACAACAGTCAGGTGGCAGCGGAGGCCCCTACAGTGGCGTTCACCACGCTGTCGGGTGACCGTCACGGCATGGGGGCGCTGATTGCCGCGGTGGTCGCCGCTCAATACGGTGTTTGCGCGCTGCATCTCGGTGCCGATCTTCCGGTGGAAGAACTGGTGGTGCTCGCCGAGCATGTGCCGTTGCGTGCGGTCGCGCTGTCGATTGTTGCGCAGCCGTCGGTCATCGACGCTTTGGAGCAGCTTCATGAATTGCGCGGCCGACTTCCCTCGGCAGTCGAAATCTGGATTGGCGGTGCGGGCGGGGCTCAACTAGCTCACGAAGTTCTGCCCTCCGGTAGTTTTTTGATGAGCACCATCGAACTTTACGTGGAGCGACTGCAGTCGCTCGCGAGGTGACGAAAAATGCTGACAATGTCAAAGATTTCTGCGTGGTTCACGCGGCGGCGAGTGATCACCCTCGCAGTAATCGCGCTGTTGCTGGTGTCGCTGCGCGTCTATCTCTCCCGCCCCGTCGAGTTGCCGTTGGTCGAGCCTGCGAGTCGCGAAGTCATCGAGGTGGTGGTGGCGAGCGGACGCTTGCGTGCCGTGCGTGAGAGCAGTCTCGGCGCCGAGGCTGCCGGTATCGTCGATGAGCTGCGTGCGCGGGAAGGCGATCGTGTCACGCGTGGTCAGCTGCTCGGCGCTGTGCGCTCCGGCGAGGTACCGGCGCGATTCGCGCAGGCGCGAGCCGGCGAAGATGCAGCCCGCAAGACGCTCGAGGGCGAGGAAGTCGCATTACGACTCGCGCAACAGGAGGCCGCACGCGCCGAGGAGCTCGCGAAGCGCCAGCTGATTTCGCTCACCGATGCCGAAAAAAAGGCTGCCGAACTGCAAGTACAGCGTGCCCGCACCGAGGCAGCGCGTGCGCGGCTCGCCGAGTCCGTGGCGGAAATCGAAAGAGTTCGTCCGGAGTTCGCCCGGCGCGAGGTTCGTGCGCCGTTTGATGGCGTGATCTTGCGACGCCTTGTTGAGCCCGGCACCGCTGTGGTCGGCAATACCGCGTGGTTTTCGATCGCCGAGATGGGTGACATCGAACTTTATGTTGAAACCGATGAAAACAACGTCGGCAAACTTCAGATCAGCCAACCGGCGATCGCCGTGGCACCTGCATACCCCGATCAACCGTTCGCAGCGACGCTTGAACAAATCGGTCCCAATGTCGATACCGAGCGTGGCGTCATCGGTTTGCGTCTTGCAGCCGACAAGGTACCGCCCTTCATCCTGCCGAACATGACGGTCGATGTGAGCATCGAGTTGCGGCGTACACCGAGCCAATTTGCGCTGCCTGCTTCGGCAGTCTCCACAGCCGAAGGCGCGCCATTCGTGTTGCGTGTCGAGGACGGTCGTCTGGTTCGTACTCCGGTCGCAATCTTGGGCCGCAACCCCGAATGGGTTGCGGTGACCGGCATCGAACCCGGCACCAAGGTTTTGCGCAACATTCGTCAAGGCAAGGCAGAGCAAAAAGTCCGCTCCTGATGCGCATTACTTACTTCACCACCTCGGTCGCGCTGCGCCATCTGCGCTATGGCGTCGGTCAGTCGTTGCTGACGATTGGGGTCGTGGCCATCAGTGTCCTGTTGATCATTTATCTGCAGACCATTATCGGGGGCCTGCAGACTCGTCTGATTCGCAATACCACGGGCGCGATTCCACACATCACGCTCGAATCCCCGGAGCGTGTGCCGATCGCCGCATGGCGATTGACCAACAAAGATTCAACGCAGCTCTATGTCGGTGAGACCGTGAACCTGCCGAAAGCGCAGGAGCGGATCGAGGACTGGCGTCTTTGGGTGGGTGCACTCGATGCACCCGAGGCTGACTATGTCGCCGTCTCTCCGGTGGTTGCCGGCACGGCCTTCATGTTTCGCGGTGCGCGACGTCAAACGGTACGCATTCAAGGCGTGATTCCCGAGCGTCACAACGGCATCGTCGATATCGAATCGAACCTCGAAGGCGGGCGGTTTCTGCAGCTCGCTTCGGGCGAGGTGGCGATGGGGCGAAAACTTGCGCGCGATTTCGGCGTCAAGCTGCGCGACAAGATCCGTCTTGTAGGGCCTCAGGGTCAAACCCTGTCGGTAACCGTGGGCGGAATTTTCGAAACGGGTTTCGGGCCCGTGGATGACGGCACGCTCTTCATGATGTTGCGTGATGGTCAGTCCCTGCTCGGTTACGGCACGGCGGTATCGACGATCGGGCTCAAGCTCGCCGATATCTATGAAGCCGAGACCCGAGCGGCAGATCTTGCCGCACGCGCGCCGTTCAAGGTGCGCTCGTGGATCGGTGACAACCCGAATCTGTTCCGCAATTTGCAAAGCCAGAGCCAGACATCGAATCTGATTCTGGTGATGGCGGTGATTGCCGCGGGTTTTGGTATCGCGAGCATTCTCATCATGTCCGTCACCGGCAAATATCGCGAGATCGGTATTCTCAAGGCGATGGGTGCCACGCCACAAGAAATCCAAACGATTTTCGTGATCGAAGGTTTTCTGTTGGCCATTCTCGGCTGTATCGTGGGCGTGCCCTTGTCCATCGGCTTGCTGCAGGCGCTCGCTTCCGTTCGCTCAGTAGGTCCTGATGGTAGATCGACGCAAATATTCGAGATCGAAATCGATCCGACACTGTTGTTGACGGCATCGCTCATCGCCATCACGACGGGCGCCATTGCGGCATTTTTTCCGGCGCGACGCGCCGGCTCGGTGGATCCCATGCAGGTGATTCGCGGTGCCTGACCCAAAAGCGGTCATCGAACTTCAGGGGGTCGGCAAGACTTATGTCTCCGGCGAGACCTCGACCCCCGTGCTCTTCGATATCTCTTTCAAGATCATGCCGGGAGAGTTTGTCGCGATCGTGGGTGGTAGTGGTTCAGGAAAGACGACGCTGCTCAATCTGATGGGGTTGCTTGATCGTCCAACCGTGGGTGCCTTGTGCATCCAGGGTCGCCCGGTACAAGAACTCGAGGAAGAGGAGCGGGCTGTTGTGCGGCGTGATCGCGTCGGCTTCATCTTCCAGTTTCATTACTTGCTGCCCGAATTCACGGTCATCGAAAACGCCTTGATGCCAAGCCGCATGCGCGGCGTACGCTGGGAGCGCACCCATACATCGCGCATGACGCAGTTGCTCGAAACGGTTGGTCTCGGCGATAAGCTGAAGTCGCGGCCCTCGCAGTTGTCGGGCGGCCAGCAGCAGCGTGTTGCCGTGGTTCGCGCGTTGGCGAACGAACCCGCACTGGTGCTGGCCGATGAGCCCACCGGCAACCTTGATAGCAAGAGCGGACGCGTCGTCTTCGATTTGATGCGCAAGCTCGCCCGCGAAACAGGAACGGCGTTCGTCATGGTCACGCACGATGACAATTTCGCGCTGGAAACCGATCGGGTGATTCGCATCAAGGACGGTCGCATTCTCGCCGATGCCCCCACTGGTTCGCGCTGAGTGATCGAGACGGATCAGCCCCGGCTCTCCAAGCGCCTGAGCGAGCTCGGTCTTTGTTCGCGGCGCGAAGCCGAGGAGTGGATCGTCAACGGTTGGGTGCGTGTGGACGGACGCGTCGTGGACGTGCTCGGCACCCGCGTGAGTCGTGATGCGCGGGTCGAGATCGATCGCCGAGCGCGCGAGCAGCAGAACGAACTCGTCACCATCATTCTCAACAAGCCGATCGGCTATGTTTCTGGTCAAGCCGAGGACGGTTACGAACCGGCGACGGTGCTGATTCGGCCCGAGAATCGCTGGAGCGGTGATGAGTCAGGCAGGCGGTTCGATCCGCAGCAGTTGCGTGGCTTGGCGCCGGCAGGTCGTCTCGATATCGACTCGACGGGGCTCATGGTCTACACGCAGGATGGCCGTATCGCCAAACAATTGATCGGCGGCAATGACGTCGAGAAAGAGTATCTGGTCCGCGTCGAGGGGGCACTCTCGAACGATGGCCTCGCGAGACTGCGTCATGGCTTGATGCTGGACGGCGTCAAACTCAAGCCGGCTCAGGTCGCATGGCAAAACGCGGATCAGCTGCGTTTTGGTCTGCGTGAGGGCCGCAAGCGGCAGATCCGCCGCATGTGCGAGTGCGTCGGCCTCAAAGTCACGGGTCTGAAGCGGATCCGCACCGGCCGAGTGTTGCTTGGCGCGCTTCCGGTCGGGCAATGGCGTTATTTGCGTGCCGACGAGGGCTTTTGAAAGACCGTCGTCACCGCACACCGAGCGGATAAGCAAAAGTTATCGCCCCATGTCGAGGTGGCATTGGTCGCGATACGCCTGATGCGAAAAGATGGTTCGCATGATTCATGACAGCATCCTCGGCACGATCGGCAACACGCCCATCGTCCGTATCAACCGTCTTGCCCCGGCGCATGTGACGATGTTTGTCAAATGCGAGTTCTTCAATCCGTTGCACTCGGTTAAGGACCGACTGGCGATCGGCATCATCGAAGACGCAGAGCGTCGCGGCGTGTTGGCACCCGGACAGACGGTGGTCGAGGCGACCTCCGGCAATACCGGGATTGCCTTGGCCATGGTCTGTGCCGCCAAGGGCTATCCGTTTGTTGCCGTGATGGTCGAGACCTTCTCGATCGAGCGCCGCAAAATCATGCGGGCGTTAGGCGCCAAGGTCATCTTGACGCCAGCGGCCGAGCGCGGCAGCGGCATGGTCCGCAAGGCCGAGGAACTCGCCACAAAACACGGCTGGTTTCTGGCACGTCAGTTCGAAAATGAAGCGAACCCCGCCTATCACCGCAGCACTACGGGCCCGGAAATCGTCCGCGACTTCGCCGGACGGCGACTCGATCATTTCGTTTCGGGATGGGGAACCGGGGGAACGCTGACGGGAGCAGGGCAGGTCATCAAACTTGCAAGACCCGAGGTCGAAATCGTCGCCACCGAGCCCGAAGGCGCCGCGTTGCTCTCTGGCAAGCCGTTTGCACCGCACAAGATCCAGGGCTGGACACCGGATTTCGTCCCCAAGGTTCTTGACCGAGAGATTGCCGACCGGATCGTCACGGTGACTGATGACGAGGCGCTCGGGACCGCGCGTGCGCTCGCGCGTCAGGAGGGAATTTTCTGCGGTATCTCGTGTGGCGGCACCTTTGCTGCTGCACTGAAGATTGCCCAAGGCGCCAAAGAAGGCGCGGTGATCCTTGCCATGTTGCCGGACACGGGAGAGCGCTATCTCTCGACCGCGCTGTTTGCGGATCTGCCGGAGGGCAGCGATCCGGAGCCTTGAGCGGCGCTCGCGTCACACCATGGCGACTCCAGAGGATCACGCCACTTGCGGCTTTGCGCCGCTGTCATCGCCGTTCCGTTTCTTCGGTGGCGGCGAAATCATTGGTGGTGCGATCGCTTATGAGACCTGGGGCACGCCAAGCGCTACCAAAGATAATGCGGTGCTGCTCTTTACCGGCCTCTCGCCATCGGCGCATGCCGCGTCATCCGCCGAGGACCCGTCGCCCGGTTGGTGGGAACAGTTGATCGGCCCGGGTGCTGCGTTCGATACCCGGCGGTTTTTTTTCATCTGTCTCAATTCATTGGGAAGCTGCTTTGGTTCGAGCGGTCCTGCTACCGTCAATCCGGCGACGGGTTTGGCGTACGGCAATGACTTTCCGGCGCTAGCCATCGAAGATATCGCCGCTGGGGCGGGCGCCGTGCTCGATCACCTCGGCGTGGATCGTGCAGCGCTGATCGCCGGTCCCTCCTTGGGCGGCTCTGCCGTGCTGGCTTTTGCCGCCTTGTATCCGGGTCGTGCGCGGCGCTTGCTGAGTATTTCCGGGACGATGGCCGCATCGGCGCATGCGATCGCCTTGCGCAGCATCCAGCGGGATGCCGTCAAGCACGACCCGGTGGCAGGATTGCGTCTCGCCCGCAAGCTCGGCACGGTCACCTATCGCTCGGCGCAGGAACTGGCTCTGCGATTCGGGCGCCAGCCCTCGAGCAGCGGCAACGACTTCGCCGTGCAGGATTATCTGGCACAGCAGGCCGAGCGATTTGCCGATTCATTTGATCCGCAGAGCTATCTCGGACTGTCGCGCGCCATCGATCTTTTTGACCTGACCAAACACGGTGATCCGGTGGCCGTCTTCGCGCGCGCCCGGCTCGAGCAAGCGCTGGTCATCGGCGTCGAAGAAGACTTGCTGTTTACCATCGAGGAGCAGGCGCAGATTGCCGCAGCGCTTGAGGCCGCAGGCGTAGCGACCCGTTTCGAGCGAGTCAGCAGCCTTGCGGGTCACGATGCCTTCCTCGTCGAGCAAGCGCGCTTTGCAGACATGATTCGTCGATGGCTTGCCCAGCAATGAATACGTCAATCACATCAACTTTTTGGAGTAGCCCATGACACATTCAGTGACCGATCAATTGCTCGATAACAATCGACGCTATGCGGCCGGCGAGGCAAGCCACAATGCACGCCATCCAGGCCAGCAGCCGATCAAGCCTGCCCGGCGCGTTGCGGTGCTCGGCTGCATGGATGCGCGACTCGATATCGAGGATCTGCTTGGCTTGCAGACGGGCGAGGCGCATATCATCCGTAATGCGGGTGGTGTGGCGAGCGAAGATGCCATCCGCAGTTTGCTGATTTCGCACCATTTACTGGACACCAAAGAATTCATCGTCATCCAGCACACGCGTTGCGGGATGCTCGCATTCACGGACGATCTGCTGAAATCGGCGCTTGAGGGTGACGAGCAGGCCGGTGCGGTGGTGTCGCAGGCGACGTCGCGCCAGTTCGTCTGCCGCTCGGTGGCCTCGAGCAGCCCATCGACCTTCCACGCGTATCGGGGCGCTCCGGAGCCTCTCGATTCACCGCCCGATTCCACCAACCAACAACGATTGGCCGACAGTCTGCGGCGCACGTTGTCGGCAATCCGCAATCACCCGTGGATTCCCGTGAACGGGCAGGACGCCATCTCGGCGCGGGGATTCATCTATGACGTGGATACCGGGCTATTGACGGAAGTGGTGTAGTAGTCACTCTTCCCGACAGTAGATGTCGTGCAGCGTGCCGACGACGCGCCCGCCCGGCCCGTCGGCCAGAGAATAAAAAACCAGCTGACCGGTTTTGCGCGTGTGCACTAGCCCTGCCTCGCGCAATACCGCGAGGTGCTGGGACAAGGCTGATTGGCTCAGCTTTACTTTGCTGTTGAGTTCGCCAACCGACAATTCTCCGCTCGTCAAGTTGCACAGAATCATCAGTCGTTGCTCGTTTGCGAGCGCGCGCAGGAGTTCCGCGGCCTGACGGGCGTGCGGTGCCATGGCCGCGGCCGTGGTCGGTATTTTGGGGCGGCGCGTGCGCGCGACGACTTGCATGGGCGAATCATAAATCCGGACTTGCTTAATTAGCAAATTCTAATTTAGAATTCGCTCAATTACCGCGGGCTGTGCCGCGGCAACATGTCAGGAGGTCGCTCATGAATATCGATCGCTTCGTACTCGCCTTTGCGGGAACCGTCGTACTTGCGAGCCTTGCGCTCGGCGTTTTCGTCCACGCGAACTGGTTCTTTCTCACGGCCTTCGTCGGGCTGAATCTGCTGCAGTCCGCGTTCACGGGTTTTTGCCCGTTGGCCATCATCCTGAAGCGTTTGGGCCTGAAGTCCGGCACGGCGTTCGCATGACGCGCGGGCTCGCAGGCGCACTGCTCGGTGCCGTGTTGCTCGCGGCCTGCAGCGAAAAACCCGCTGCGACCTCGACGGTTGCGAGCACGCCGCCCTATGAGCTCATCGAGCTCGCCGCGGTGGCGGGTCGCGATGAGCGTTGGTTGGACGGCCGAGTCGAAGGCGTCAATCAGGCGATCGTCAGTGCGCAAACCGCTGGCGAGGTCGTGGCTGTCATGCGCGATATGGGTGATCGCGCCGCCGCCTTCGAAGTGGTGCTGCGATTGCGAGGGGTGCAGCAGCAGGCGGGATTGCAACAAGCCGAGGCAGGCTTCAATGAAGCTCAAGCGAGGGCGACCGAGGCTGCGACGCGTCTTGCGCGGATTCGCGCGCTGTTCGAGCGTAAAGCCGTTGCACGAGCAACGCTGGATGAAGCCGTGGCGGCTCATGACTCGGCGCAGGCGCGGGTTGCTGCGGCGCGCGCGGCAGTCTCGGCAGCCCGCGAAGGTGTTGCGCACGCCGCCGTCGTAGCGCCCTTTGCGGGCGTGATCACCGATCGTTTCGTGAGTCCCGGAACCATCGTTGCACCCGGTTCTGCGCTCTTCGGCATCGCGGGAACCGACCGCCTGCGCGTGGTCACCGATCTGCCCGAGCGTTTCGCTGACATCGTTCGCACCCGACAGGAAGTCGATGTGTTGGTCGACGGACAGCGCCTTCGCGCACAAGCGCCGGTCGTGCAACCGCGGACGAGCGACACGGGCGCTGTGGGTTTGCGGGTCGATGTTCCCCCGGGCGTGGACGGTCTACACCCCGGCATGGTGGTCAAGCTCGCGGTGGCGACTGGCGCGGCGCAACCCTTGCGAATACCGGTTGCGAGCGTCGTCGAGCGTGGCGAAGTCACGGGTGTGTACGTGTTCGAAGCAAGTTCGGGCCGAACGAGTTTCCGTCAGGTTCGTCTCGGTCGTCGCCTCGGCGATGAGATCGACGTACTCGCGGGTCTCAAGAGCGGTGACACGATCGCGCGCGATCCGGCGGTCGCTTTGCGTCACCTGACGTCGCTGCGAGTCGCGCAATGACCTCAAACGACTCGCAGACCGAGCAGCGTCTTGGCCTCTCCGGGCGGCTCGCCAAATATTTTCTTGATAACCAGCTGACACCGTTGCTGGCACTCGGTGCACTGCTGCTCGGCTTGTTTGCGGTCTGGGTGACGCCGCGTGAAGAGGAGCCGCAGATCGATGTCACCTTCGCCAACATCTTCATACCGTTTCCCGGCGCGAGCCCGGGCGAGGTCGAGTCTCTCGTTGTCTCGCCGATGGAGCGCGTGCTCGGCGAGATCTCCGGCGTCAAACATATCTATTCGGTGTCTCGCCCCGGCGTGGGCGTGATCACGGTGCAATTCGAGGTCGGTGAGCCGCGCACCGAGGCCGTGGTTCGCCTATATAACGCCATCTACTCTAATCAGGACTGGAGACCCGCCGGACTCGGTGTCTTGCCGCCGCTGGTCAAACCCGGTGGCATCGAGGATGTGCCGATTCTCGCGCTGACGCTGTGGAGTCGCGATCAGACACGCGGTGCCGATGCACTCGCGCAGGTCGCGCGCTCGCTCGAGTCCGAGATCAAACGAGTCCCGGGTACGCGCGACGTCTACACGATCGGTGCTCCGCAGAATGTGGTCCGCGTCCAACTTGATCCCGCTCGCTTGAGTGTGCGCGGTTTGACCTTCGGCGAGATCGCCGCATCCATCGCCGCCGCAAACCGTGCGTTGCAAGCCGGGGAAGTGATTGGTGATGGCGAACTCTCGCCCGTGCAAGCCGGGACCTTTCTGGCGGACCGTACTGATGTCGCTTCGTTGGTCGTTGGTCTGGCCGACGGACGCCCCGTTTATCTTGAGGATGTCGCCGAGATCTCTGCGGGGCCGAGTGAAGCCACGCGCTACGTCTGGTTCGGCACTGGCCGGGCCTGGCAGGCCGCCGAGCCAGCGTCGCCGGTCGTTCGATCGGCGCCTGCCGTAACGATCGCCGTCGCCAAAAAACCTGGCGAAAACGCCATCGATGTTGCGGCAGGCGTCTTGCAGCGAGTCGACACCTTGCGCGGCACCTACATCCCCGAGGACACCGAAATCACGGTGACCCGCAACTACGGTACGACGGCCAACGACAAGGCAAAGAAACTGATCGAGAAACTGCTCTTTGCCACGGCTTCGGTGGTTTTGCTGGTGGTATTTGCCATGGGTCGCCGTGAAGCGGCCGTGGTGGGCGTGGCAGTCATCGTCACGCTGGCCGCGACTCTTTATGCCTCGTGGGCCTGGGGCTTTACGCTCAATCGCGTCTCGCTGTTTGCGTTGATCTTTTCGATCGGCATTCTCGTCGACGATGCCATCGTCGTGGTCGAAAACATCCATCGTCATCGGCATCTTCACGGCGGGCCACTCGATGCCTTGATTCCGCGTGCCGTCGATGAGGTTGGCGGTCCGACGATCCTCGCGACCTTCACGGTGATCGCCGCTCTGCTGCCCATGGCCTTCGTCAGCGGTTTGATGGGGCCCTACATGGGGCCGATCCCGATCAACTCGAGCATGGGCATGCTGATTTCTTTGTTGGTTGCGCTGATTTTCACACCGTGGCTCAGCCGAAAACTCTTCGAGCGCGACGAATCCGCCCACCTCGAGAGCGGAGCGCCCGTCGAACAGCGCGGACTCGATATCCGGCTCGAGCGTCTCTTCGAAAAAATCGTGCGACCGTTTCTTGTGGGTGAGCAAGCTCGCTCACGTCGGCACAAGCTCTACGGGGGAATTGGCCTCGCCATCGTTGCTGCCGTGCTGCTTGCGGTGGTGCAGATCGTGGTGCTGAAGATGCTGCCCTTCGACAATAAATCGGAGTTTCAGGTGGTACTCAACATGCCCGAGGGCTCGCCGGTCGAACGCACTGCTGCAGTCCTCGATGAGTTGAGCGCAGTCATCGAACAAGTTCCCGAAGTCACCGACTATCAGGTCTATGCCGGTACGGCGGCGCCCATCAACTTCAATGGACTCGTGCGTCAGTACGGTCTGCGCCAGAGCCAGGAGCTCGGGGATATTCAGGTCAATCTCGCGTCCAAGTCGCTGCGCGATCGTTCGAGTCACGAGATTGCGCTCGATGTTCGTGAGCGGCTTGCGCCGATCGGTCGCCGTCACGGCGCCTCGGTTCAAGTGGTCGAGGTGCCGCCGGGTCCGCCGGTGCAGGCGCCAATTGTCGCTGAGGTCTATGCACCCACGACTGCCGAGCGCGAATCCTTGGTCAGTGCCGTGCGCGCCACCTTCGAGGGCACGGCCGATATTGTCGACATCGACGACTCACGCCCAGCGGCGGCGCATCGCTGGGTGATCTCCGTTGATCGTGGCAAGGCGGCGTTGCTCGGCGTCGATCAACAGCAACTTGCCGAAGTACTTGCCGGCGCTCTCGGCGGGTTCGATGCAACCTGGTTGCGTCACGGTGGCGGGCAGGAGCCCGTGCCGGTTCGTCTGGCCTTGCCTTATGGTGACAAGGCGAGCGTCGAAGATTTGCTTGCCTTGGAAATTCGATCACGCAGCGGTGCTCGAGTGAGGCTCGGATCCATCGTCAGCGTCGAACGACGACCCTGGGAAGCCGAGATACATCACAAAAATTTGCTACCCGTGGCTTATGTCACCGGTGACATGGCGGGTCGCCTCGACAGTCCTCTCTACGGCATGTTCGCGATCATCGGCGGACTTGATGATGCCGCAAGAAAAGCCGGCTTGCCCGCACCCGTGCAGCGGTTCATCTCTCCACCGGACGATCCAGCCGAGCTTGCCGTCAAATGGGACGGCGAATGGCAGATCACCTATGAAACCTTTCGCGATATGGGTTTGGCGTACGCCGTGGGCCTCGTGCTGATTTATCTCCTGGTGGTCGCGCAGTTCGGCTCGTACTTCGTACCGCTCATCATCATGGCGCCGATTCCGCTGACCATCATCGGCGTCATGCCTGGGCACGCTTTGCTCGGAGCGCAGTTCACTGCCACATCAATGATCGGCATGATCGCGCTCGCCGGAATTATCGTGCGCAACTCGATTTTGTTGGTCGACTTCATCAACAGCGAGCGGGCTACCGGCAGCGACTTGGCCGATGCCGTGGTGCGCGCTGCCGTGGTACGTGCCAAACCCATTGCGCTTACCGCGCTCGCAGCGATGATCGGTGCGTTTTTCATTCTCGATGATCCCATCTTCAATGGTCTCGCCGTATCGCTGATCTTCGGCATATTCGTCTCGACCGTGTTGACTCTGGTCGTCATCCCGGTTGGCTACTTCGCCTACCTCTCAAGGAGAATCTGACATGGCTCACATCGTCGTTGTCGGCGCCGGCATCGGCGGCGTGCCGGCTGCCTTCGAACTGCGCAAGAAGCTCGGCAAGCAGCACCGGGTGACCTTACTCGGTTCCTCGGATTATTTCGAGTTCACGCCGTCCAACCCGTGGGTTGCCGTCGGTTGGCGCAAGCCCGAACAAACTCGCGTGGCGATGCGTGCGCCCCTAGAGTCGAAAGGTATTCAGTGGATCCCCGAGTGGGTGACGCAGATCGATGCACCCGCGAACAGCGTCACGTTGGGATCAGGCCAAAAAATCACCTATGACTATCTCGTCATCGCCACGGGACCAAAGCTTTCCTTTGAAGAGGTCCCCGGACTTGGTCCGGTGAGCGGTCACACTCAGTCGATCTGCACGCATGCGCACAGCGCGCAAGCCTGGGCGGCCTATCAGGAGTTCCTCAAGAATCCGGGTCCGATCGTCATCGGCGCAGCGCCGGGTGCAAGTTGTTTCGGGCCCGCTTACGAGTTCGCCATGATCATCGATGCCGATCTGCGCAAGCGAAAATTACGCGACCGCGTGCCGATGACCTATGTCAGCAGCGAGCCGTATATCGGCCACATGGGGCTGGGCGGTGTTGGTGACAGCAAAGGTTTGATGGAATCGGAGCTGCGTCAGCGTCACATCAAGTGGATTACCAATGCGAAGGTCACGGAGGTGCGTGCTGCCGACATGTCGGTCACCGAGGTCGATGAGGATGGCAAGCCGAAAAAAGAACACGTCCTGCCGTTTCGATATTCGATGATCTTGCCGGCGTTCAAGGGTGTCGATCCGGTCGCGGCTGTCCCCAATCTTTGCAATCCGCGGGGCTTCGTCATCATCGACGATCATCAGCGCTCCAAAGCCTATCCCAATATTTTCTCTGCCGGTGTCTGTGTGGCGATTCCGCCAGTCGAGGCGACCCCCGTGGCTACGGGCGCGCCCAAGACCGGCTACATGATCGAATCGATGGTCAGTGCCATCTGCGAAAACATCGTCGCCGATCTGCAGGGCAAACCGGCGACCGCCCGAGCGACTTGGAATGCCATTTGCCTCGCAGACTTCGGCGATACGGGCGCCGCATTTGTGGCGCTGCCGCAGATCCCGCCACGCAACATGACATGGGCCAAGGCAGGCAAATGGGTGCATCTGGCCAAGATCGCTTTCGAGAAATACTTCCTGCGCAAGGTGCGCACCGGTTCGCTCACCCCGGTCTATGAAACCTATGTGCTGAAGGCGCTCGGGATCGTTTCGCTGCGCGGAGAGCGTTGATGGGAATTGTGCGTGTGCTGTGTGGTGCGGTGGCGATCGGACTCGCTGCGGTGTCGGCGCCAGCCGCCGAGACGCTCACCGAGGCGTGGGCCAAGGCGCTGGCGCAAGATGCCGGACTCGCAGCGGTAGCCCGCGAGACCGAGGCGGCGCGGTCAGGAGAACGGGCGGCATCCGCAGGTCGTTGGCCGCAAGTCGAGGTGGGTGCCTCGTATACGCGCCTCGCCGATGCACCGGCGTTGTCGATCAACACGCCGGGGTTCGCGTTCGTTTCACCGCGTATCTTTTCCGGTGACGATTTCGTGATGCGTCACGCACAAGTGACGATGCCGCTCTATGCGGGCGGAAGTCTTTCGGCAGGCGTAAGTGCCGCGCGTGCGGCACGCACTGCAGCCGAAGCCGGGCAACGCAGCACCACCGCTGATCTGAAGCTCGCAGTCGCGCGAAGCTATCTCGAAGTGCTGCGTTCCGCGCGGACCTTGCGCGCTGCGGAAGCGAGTGTGGCGGCACTCGACTCCCACCTGCAGGATGTGACTGCGATGGTCGAGGTGCAGGAGAGGGCGCAGACCGATCTTTTGGCCTCGCGGGTGGCCGCCTCGGCTGCCCGGCAGCAGCTGGCCCGCGCGAGACTCGGCACTGCAACGGCGCTTGGTCATTACAACCGCCATCTCGGCGAGCCACTCGACCGGCAGGTAGAACTCGCGATGGTCCCACCGGCGGTCCTTGACCTCACAGGCGCGGATCTCGCGGCACTGCAGGCTCGAGCGGTCCGCCAGCGCGGTGAGCTTGCCGGCCTCGAAGCGCAGGCCGATTCGCTGGCGGCGGCGGCACGCGCCGAATTCGGCAAGGGGTTGCCGTCCGTGGCAGTGACCGCGAGCCATCAGAAAATAGAGAACACCGTGCTCGATCGCGAGGCGTTCAACATGATTGGTGTGGGCGTCCGCTGGTCGCTGTTTGATGGTGGACAGTCTCGTCATCGCGCCGCCGCACTGCGACGTTCAAGTGAATCATTGCGCGAACGTCGAGCCGAGTACGAATCGCTCGTCCGACTGGAGGTGCATCAGTCCCGTCTGGCGATCGATGAAGCGGACGCGCGGGTTTCACTGACCCGCGATACCAGCGCCGAGGCCAATGAAAATCTGCGCATCACACGCGAGCTTTACAACGAGGGCTTGGCGACCAACACTCAGGTCCTTGAAGCCGTGGCGCTGCAAACGACCGCCGAAGGGCAGGCGGCCGATGCGGTATTCGATGCGGCGATCACGCGGTTACAGTTGCTGAAGTCGATCGGCGAGCTGTGAGGTTCAATAGATGACAGTGGCCGCACACCTGAAGATTCCTCTGAACGCCTTGTAGTATTGTATAAATACTACATAGCATTTATGCTCTATAAAGTATCGGCTGCTCCCTGCGGCAAGCCGAAGCGGATTCACGAGGAAAATCGACATGGGGAAGTCATGGGTCGCGGCGCCGATCGCCGCCCTGGGTTTGACCTCGCTGCTCTGGTTTGCGCCAGCTGCGGCAGTGGCGCAAGAGGGGGCGCGACTCACCACGCCGTTTGCGCAGTGTCGACTGACCGACCCGCTGCAGTTGCGTTCGATCGAGGCGGAATGTGCGGAAATCAGTGTACCTGAAGGGGATGCTGCCTCGAGCCGTCGCATCAGTCTTTCGGTTGCCCGGATTCCGGCTGTCAATCGCCAGAAGCAGATTGATCCGATCGTGTTGCTCGCGGGCGGACCCGGTCAGGGTGCGCAACTGAGCTTTACGGCAGCGTCCTTCGCATTCTCGCGAGCCGGTCGCGAGCGCGACATCCTGCTGCTCGATCAGCGTGGTACCGGCAGATCAAACATCCTCTCGTGCGAGCCGGAGGGAGAGCTGAGCAGCAATGCCATGACCTTTGATACGGCGACGTTCGTCCGCCTGAGCGAGCAATGTCGCGATCGTCTGTCAGCAGCCAACGACTTGAGTGCATATACCACCAGCCATGCCGTGCAAGACCTCGATGCGGTGCGCGCGCTGCTCGGCTACGAAATGCTCAATCTTTATGCCGTTTCATATGGCACACGCGTAGCGCAGCACTACGCACGCCGTTATCCCGCCCGTGTTCGCAGCATGGTGCTCGATGGTGTGGTAGCGCCGCAGACCGTACTCGGTCCGCGGCTCTCGCTCGATGCCCAAGCAGCACTCGACGGGATCTGGCAGCGCTGCAAGACCGACAAAGCCTGCGGTGATCGATTCGGTGACCTGCGCATCAAGACGCGCGAGCTACGCGAGCGGCTGCAGCGCAGTCCGGCGCGAGTCCAGCTGGCCCACCCCCGGACAGCGGTGATGGAGTCCTTGGAGTTCGGTGCTGACAAGCTCGCCATCGTGCTGCGTTTCGGAAGTTACGACCCGGGGTTTGCCTCGATGCTGCCACTCGTCGTCAGCGAAGCGGCCAGCGGCAACTTTCGTCCTATCGGCACCTTGTTTTTGCTGACTACGGCGAGCGTTCAGGAAGTGATCGCACTTGGCATGCACAACAGCGTGATCTGCAGCGAAGACCTGCCGCGTTTCGGTACGGTGACCATCGATCGCACAGCGATTGAGGCGACGTATCTCGGCACGGATTTCATCGACGCGCTGCCCGCGATCTGTCGTGGCTGGCCGCGGGGCAAGGTCGATGGTGACTTTTACGCGCCGCTCGTGAGCGCCGTCCCGAGCTTGCTGCTCTCCGGCACTCTCGACCCCGTTACGCCGCCCGCCGACGCCGATCGCGTTGCACTCAACCTCAAAAACTCAAGGCATCTGATACTCAAAAATTCTGGTCATGGGCAGTTCGGTTTGCCGTGCATGGATCGCGTGCTCGCCGACTTTTACGCAGAAATCAACCCTAAAGAACTCGACACCAGCTGTCTTGATCGTCGAATGCAAGCACCGTTCTGGATCTCCCTCGCAGGGCCTGCGCCATGATCGTCGTCAAAAATTTGAGCAAGCAGTTCGGCAAGGTTCAGGCGGTGCGAGACGTCACTTTCACCGCGCCAGACGGACGGATCACCGGACTGCTGGGCCCGAACGGCGCTGGCAAATCCACGACCTTGCGAATGCTGTGCACCCTGCTGCGGCCCGACTCGGGGGATGCACTGGTCGATGGACAATCGATTCTCTCGGACCCCATCGCCGTCCGACGCCGCATGGGAGTGTTGTCGCATGCGAGCGGGCTCTATCCGCAGCTGACCGCGCGCGAGAACATCGTCTACTTTGCCGAATTGCACGGTCTGGATCGGCGCACGGCTAATACCAAGGTCGACGAACTTGCCGCGTTACTCGAACTGACGGAATTCCTTGATCGTAAAACCAAGGGGTTTTCGCAGGGACAGCGCTTGAAGACGGCGCTCGCCCGCTCGCTGGTTCATAGTCCGCGCAACCTGATTCTCGATGAGCCGACCAACGGCCTTGACGTGATGGCAGTGCGTAATCTGCGAGCACTGCTGCATCGCTTGCGAGGGCAGGGGCATTGCATCCTGTTCTCCAGCCACGTCATGCAGGAGGTCGCGTTGCTGTGCGACGAAGTGATCGTGATTGCCGAGGGGCGGGTTGCCGCCGCGGGCACAGTCGAAGCGCTACGTGCCGAAGCCGGTGAGCCCACGCTCGAAGATGCCTTCGTCAAGCTGATCGGTACTGCAGAGGGATTGAACTGATGCGCGGCATACTCACTGTTTTTCGCAAGGAGTTTTTCGAGAACCTGCGCGACCGGCGTATTCTGCTTTCGGCTCTCGTCTTCGGCCCCGTCATCGGACCGTTGATGCTTACAGCCGTGTTGCAGTTGTCGGTGTCGATGGGCGAAGCGACCTTTCAAAAACAGCTGGTCCTGCCGGTGGTCGGTGCCGAACACGCGCCCAACCTGATGGCGATGCTCGAATCGCAAAATATCAAGGTCGAACCGCGCAAGCTCGACGAACGGCAAATCCGCGACGCAATCACCTCGCGCGAAATCAAGGTCGCACTGCTCGTTCCTGCAGATTTCGCGGACCGTTGGGCGCGCTCAGAGCCTGCACCCGTACAGATTTTTGTCGATAACTCCGACCAGTTCGGCGGCGAGGCGAGCGCGACGCGGGTCTCCCGAGCCATCAATGCATACAGTCGCCAGGTATCGCAGACCCGTCTGGTGCTGCGGGGCGTCGACCCGATCAGTACGACTGCCGTGGTGATTCACGAAATCGACGTGTCGACACCGATGAGTCGGGCGATTTTCGCGCTGGGCATGCTGAGCTATCTGACGATCTTTGCCATGCTGTTCGGCGGCATGTATCTCGCCATTGATGCCACGGCCGGCGAACGAGAGCGCGGCTCTCTCGAATCTTTGCTGACGGCGCCCATGCCGCGTACCCACCTCATCTATGGAAAGATCGCCGCAACGGCCTCCTACATGCTGATCTCGATGGCGCTTACTTTGAGCGCCTGTGCGATCGCCTTGCAGTACGTTCGTCTCGAGGAGTTCGGCATGAGCGTCTCGATGGACGCGATGACGACCCTAAAGCTCTTTGCGGTGGCGGCGCCGCTCTCGCTCTTCGGTGCTGGGCTGCTGACCGTCGTGGCGTCGTTCACTCGGAGCTTTCGCGAAGCGCAAAGTTATCTGACATTCGCCATCAGTGTGCCGACGCTGCCGCTCGTCTTCGTCGGCTTGATTCAGCTCGAGCCCACGCCGCTCGTGATGTCGACGCCTTCGCTGAGCCAGCATTTTCTGATGATGCAGATTCTGCGGGGCGAGATGCCGGGGGCGACAGATCTGCTCCTGTCGGCATCAGCGAGTCTGCTGGTGGGTGCGATCCTGTGTTGGATCGCGGGTCGCCTGTACGAGCGTGAGGCCATTCTGGGTTGATCTGCAGTTTGACTACGCCTGACGTGTGAAGTAGCCAGTACTACTTGACGACTAGTACTGTACTAGTTACAGTACTGGCATGAACGATATTGCGCGGAAGTTTCAACGCGACCTGAACGCAGGACTCGTAGCGCTGGTGCTGCTCGGCGTGCTCGCCGACGTCGACGACGACCTTTACGGCTACGACATCGCCAAACGCCTGCAGCGAGCGCGTCAGGGCGAGCCTCTTTTCAAAGAGGGCACCATCTATCCGGTACTGCGTTCACTGGCCGCATCGGGTTGGTTGTCGAGTCGAATCGTGCCGTCCTACTCGGGACCGCCACGTCGTTATTACCGCATCACTGATGAAGGGCGAGCCGTGCTCGCCGAATGGCGCACCGTTTGGCGTCACACCCGCGACTTCGTCGATCAGTTCACCGGACCTTCCGCCGCCCCCGCAGCAACCTTCGAGGAGCCAACGCCATGAGCGCTGACCCGAACACACTCCCACGCAGCATTGATGAGTACCTGACCCAGTTGCGTCGCGCACTTGCGGGCGCGGATGCCGCCTTGATTCAAGATGCCCTGAGTGATGCCGAGACGCACCTGCGTGCAGAATTCGCCGCGCGTTCGAACGAGAGCGAGGCATCGGTACTGGAAGCGATTGCCGCGAGCTATGGGTTACCTGCGGACGTGGCGGCGGCCTACCTCGAAACCGATTACAAAGTTCAGGCCGCGCTAGCACCCACTCCCGATCGCGCGAATTCTACGCGTTCGTCAAAGCGCGGATTGCTTCGCGAATTCTTTGGTGTTTACGGCGACATCCGCAGCTGGACGTCGCTGCTACTCATGCCGCTATCGCTGGTCACCGGAGTGCTTTACTTTTCAATCGTGCTGACGGGGCTGAGCCTTTCTCTCGGTTTGGCGATCCTGATCATCGGTCTGCCCTTCTTCATAGCCTTCGTGGGTTTGACGCGAATTCTCGCGTTGGTCGAAGGGCGTCTGGTCGAAGCGATGACCGGCGAACGCATGCCGCGGCGCAACCGACCGTCGCACCGCGGTCGATGGACGGAGCGGCTTGGCGCCATGTTCAAGGACCGGCGCACGTGGACAACCCTGGCCTACCAACTGCTAGCCTTACCGCTCGGTGTGGCGTCGTTCACCGTCGCCGTGACATTCAGTACGCTCGGCATCGGCTTGATGGGCGGCGGCGTTGTCGCACTGCTGCAAGCCCTCGGACTTGATGTGCCTGGCGAAGCTTTGCAGTGGGGCACGGAAACCCTCGAACTCGGACCTGTCGCTGCAGTGCTGCGCTCGATCGGCGCGATCGGCCTCGGAATCCTGGTGCTGACCGCTCTGCTGAACCTTGCGCGCGTGACGGGCCGGGCGCACGGGAGATTTGCCAAGCTGATGCTGGTCGCGGCCTAAGCCGATCCGCCGATCAGCGTGGTCAATCACGCCATCTGAAAAGTTCGTACGCGCTCATGTTGACCGCCGCCGCGAGATTCAAGGACTCGACGAGGGGCTGACCGGGAACCGCAAAAACCGCGGTGTCTGCCAGCTGCAACATCTCCGCGGAAGCGCCCTCGGCTTCGCTGCCGAACATGTAGCAGTCGAATTCCTTGAATGCGTCACAGGTCATCGACCGTCCGCTCGTATCGAGCAGCGCGACTCTCGGATAACGGGCACCGATCGTCGCGAGCGGTATGTCGATCTCGCAAGGTACCGAGAAGATCGCACCCATGCTCGCCCTGACGACTTTGGGGTTGTGAGGGTCGACGCTGTCCGGGGAGAGCAGGCACCGGAATCCGCCAAACCACGCGAGCGTACGCAGAATAGTGCCGAGGTTCCCTGGATCTTGAATCCGATGTAGATAGATCGCGCGCTCGGTGCCCACAGGCGTCGGTGGCTCGAGGATGGGAACAACAGCCATGACGCCCTGAGGCGAGCGGGTATCGCTCAGCTGGCCGATCTGCCGCGCGCTTAAGCTGTCGATCGGCAATTGTGTCGGAAAACCCGCGGGTAATCCGCTTGCCAAGTACTCGTGACTGACGAGGATACGTGCTGCGGCGAGCGCCGGCCGGCGTGCGATGGCCTTGCCGAGCTCAAGCACGAGATGCTCGCCCTCGGCCAAAAAAAAGCCGAGCGATTCGCGCTGCTTTCGATCATGCAGGCTCTTGAGATCCTCGAACTTCATGCGCAGTCTCGCTGCGGCAACCGCTCGCCGAGATTGGCGGCTACCGCCTCGGCGAGCTTGATGCCATCGACGCCCGCCGAGAGTATCCCTCCTGCATAACCCGCGCCTTCCCCTCCGGGGTAAAGACCGCGAACGTTGAGACTTTGCAGCGTGCGTGGATCGCGCGTGATGCGCAGCGGCGAAGAGGTGCGGGTTTCGATGCCGGTCAACACGGCATCGTTGCGATCAAATCCGCGGATCTGCCGACCGAACACCGGCAGTGCTTCGCGCATGGCCGCAACGGCGTCTGCCGGCAGCAGCGGCGCGAGATCGGTCAGCCGGACGCCAGGTTTGTATGACGGCTCGACCTCTCCCAAAGAATTGGACGGACGAGCGGTAATGAAATCGCCGACCAGCTGCGCAGGGGCTGAATAGTCGCCACCACCGAGTTCGAAGGCGAGTGACTCGAGACGCTCCTGCAGCGCGACGCCCGCGAGCGTCCCGCCGGGAAAATCGCGCGCGGGGTCGATACCAACCACGATCCCCGCGTTGGCATTGCGTTCATTGCGCGAGTATTGGCTCATGCCGTTGGTAACCACGCGTTGTGGTTCGGAAGTCGCCGCCACCACTGTTCCACCCGGGCACATGCAGAAGCTGTAGACCGAGCGACCATTGCCTGCGTGATGCACGAGTTTGTAGTCCGCAGCGCCAATAGCCGGATGTCCGGCAAAACGCCCGAGCCGTGCCCGATCGATGAGCGACTGCGGGTGCTCGATGCGAAAGCCGATGGCGAAAGGTTTGGGCTCCATGAAAACTCCGCGCTGCTCGAGCATGCGGAATGTATCGCGGGAGCTATGTCCCAAGGCGAGCACCACATGTCGCGATGGGATGAGTTCGCCCGAGGCGAGCATCACGCCACGAATCTGCCCGTCTTCGATCAGCAGGTCGGTCATCTTGCTCTCGAAGCGTATGTCACCACCGTGTTCGATGATTTCTTTGCGAAGTCTTGCGACGACACCGGTCAACCTGAATGTACCGATATGCGGTTTATTGACATACATGATCTCGGGCGGGGCACCGGCACGGACGAATTCGCGCATGACCTGACGGCCGAGGTGGCGGGGATCCTTGATCTGGCTGTAGAGCTTGCCGTCCGAGAAGAGTCCCGCGCCGCCCTCGCCGAACTGAACGTTCGATTCGGGGTTGAGCGTATGGCGTCGCCAAAGTCCCCAAGTATCCTGAGTACGCTGTCGGACATCCCGGCCGCGCTCGAGCACGATCGGACGGTAGCCTTGCTGGGCCAGAATGAGCGCCGCAAAGAGTCCGCACGGACCGAAGCCGATGACGACCGGCCGCTCGAACGCGGTGCGCGCCGGGCGCGCGGGTGGTTGATAGCTCGTATCTGGGGATACCGCGACGTGGCGATCGCCATGGTGTCTCGCCAACACGGCGCGCTCATCACGAACCTCGACATCGACGATATAAACGAAGGCGATTTCGCGATCCTTTCGTCGTGCATCATGACTGCGCTTGAAGACGGTGAAGTCGATGAGTGACGACTCGTCGATGGTCAGTCGTTTGAGGATCGCGCGCCGCAGCGCGGTCTGCGTTTGCGGGTCGGCAGGGTCGCCCCGAGAGAGCGACAACTCGGTAATGCGGATCACGGGTCAAGTCCTGGTCGGTGTACCCGACAAAGGTTCGGAATCGCGCTAGTCTATCGTCATCATGGCCCGATCCAAGAGCAGCGGCAGCTGGCTGCGCCGACACGTCACTGATCCGTTCGTCAAACTCGCCCAAAAAGAGGGCTATCGCTCGCGCTCGGCATACAAGCTGATCGAACTGAACGAAAAGGATCGGCTGTTGCGCCCCGGGCAGTGGGTGATGGATCTAGGTTCCGCACCGGGCGGCTGGTCGCAGGTCGCGGCCAAGGCCGTAGGCGCAAAGGGCAGGGTGCTCGCGACGGACATCCTGCCGATGGACCCGATCCCGAACGTCGATTTCATCCAGGGTGATTTCACGAGCGATGCCATCGTGGAGCAGATCAAGGCCTGGCTCAACGGCGAGAAGTTCGATCTCATCATCTCCGACATCGCCCCCAATCTGAGTGGCATCGACTCCGCTGATCAGGCTCGTTCGATGTATTTTCTTGATCTGGCGCTCGATACCGTTCGCCTCGCGCTCAAGCCTGGCGCGGCCTTCGTTGCCAAGATGTTCCAGGGACAGGGCTCGGATGATTACGTGAAGGAGCTGCGCAAGAGTTTCGGCAAGGTTTCGATTCGCAAGCCCAAGGCCTCGCGCCCCGAATCGCGCGAGGTATACATCGTTGCGAGGGAATTCAAGGGATGACTCGCCGAGGCTGATGACGCGTTCAGACGCCCGAGAGATCAAATGTCTCGAACAGCCGGGATTCTTCGGTTCCCAGCGTCAGATCCTTGATCGCAAAAAGCATCTGTCGAGCCGAAAGTGTGAAGGCACGATTGGTGGTAATCAGTACCGAGATGTGTTCAGCTTTAAACGCGCCGTTCGATAGCCCGTGCATCGTCTCCTGCGTGATCACCGAGTCCTCGTGCATCAACGTTTGCATCGATTGAATCAGCGTTGCCATCGCGGTTGGGTCGGTAGAGGCCATGGCGGCACGCAGGGCGGCGTGATGCTCGACGAGCCTGCGGCATAAATCTCTTTTCCGGTCGTTGAGGTAGTCGCACTCGGAGGTATCGAGTTTGTCGATTTCATGCCGTACATCCTTGAGCGTCTTTGCAGCACCGATCGCGCCACGCACGGCAGATAACAGTCGGTTCAGCAGCAGAGCTTCATCGGCAGTCATCTTTTGAGCGGGAAGTTGTGCGGCGAAGAGATAGATGGCTTCCTGAATCTGTTTGAGTTCCGCATAGCTTTCATCCGGTGGCGGCTGCCGCTTTCGGTGCAGGCCGGCAGCAGGCGTATCGTGCTGAATTGCACCGAGCAGTTGCTCGTTGTGACTCATGGCCGCGAATATCAGTGAGCGCACCTCATGCTGCAGCGATACCAGCGCAGCCTCGGGTACATGCGATGTGGTCTTGCTTATGAAGGTTGCAGGCGAGATTTCCTTATCGGGTATCAGCCGCTCGACGAGCCGGGCGAACGACGGCAGCGCAGGCAAGAAGAGCAGTACACCTGCAAAATTGAAGACGGTATGAAAGAGCGCAAGGCCGAGAACCGGATTTTCTGCGAAGCCCAATGTATCGAAGATCAGGGCTGAGGCGTAGGGCAGAAACAAAAAAGAGATTACGGCCATGATCGAGTTGAAAAGAAAATGACCGGCAGCCACGCGCCGCTTGACGGTTGAGCCCCCGACCGCACCAATCATCGCCGTGATGGTCGTGCCGAGATTGCTACCGATTACCATGGCTGCGGCATCCGAATAATCGAGCGCCCCACCGTGCAGCACACTCAGGATGACCGCCATGCTTGCGGAGCTGCTTTGCACGGCGGCGGTCAAGATGAATCCAGCGAGCACGAATGTGGCAGCGTCGAGTTCCGGTAAAAGTTGCAGCGTTTCGGCGGTGATCAGCGCCTCTGTGCCGCGTCTCAGGTAATCGAGACCCATGAACAGGAAGCCGAAACCGACGGCGAGTTTGCTGATATGGCCGCCACGCGCGGACTTGCCGACAAAGATGAGACCGAGTCCACCTACGCCGATAAACGGCAAGGCCAGTGCCTCGATGCTCAGTTTGAAGCCGAGCATGGCGACGAGCCAACTCGTGAACGTCGTACCGAGATTCGAGCCGAAGACGACTCCGATGGCGTTCGGCAGCGACATGATGCCCGCACCGGTAAAGGCCAGCACCATGAGCGTGACTGCGGAACTGCTTTGCAGGATCGCGGTGGCCAATGTTCCGGTCAGGATCGCCTTGATCGGCGTATCCGTGTACCGGCGAAGACTGACGCGAAATGTCCGACCCGACAGATTGTGGATGGCTTCTTCGAGCAGAAACATCCCGAACATGAAAATGCCGAGGCCGGCGAGGAGTTCCCAGAAGTCTATGGCGCGCATGCATTTATTGATGACGGTAATGTGACCTCGACCTATACCGTCAATTACTGCACTTGGCCATACGGGGTTGGCCGCAGTGTGCGCCAAAGAGCATCGCGAAAAATGGTGATGACAAGTCGCTGCATAAAGAGCGATATAGCCTAGGCATGATCAAGCCAAGGATTTGATGAGGGTCATCAATGAAAAATCGAATCGTCATCGCAGCACTTGCGGCGATAACAGGACTTTATTTTTCGGCGTCGGCACAGGGAAACCCTGTCACAAACGGGCGCGTGGTCGTGGATGCGAAGTCCAATATTTTTTGGGCAGGTCAAACCGCCGCGCCGACCGATGGGGTCGTCCCGGTGATGATCCCGTTGCCGCCGGGTCAGAACCGGACCATGCAGTTCGTCAACGTCATGGGGGAAACCGATTGTGGGCTCGGTATCAAAGCGGGTCCCGATGGCGGAACCTGTGGGCTGATGACCGACGTGGAGACCTCTGTCGAAACCGGCATTGGCGGGCTGACGCATCCCTCGAAGACCATGTTTCTGGTGGGCGTTTTCCTTGACGACTCCTCGCGCGGCACCCCGCCGCCTACCAAGTTCGACGCCGCCGCGGCGGAGCGTCGTGCATCGACCGCACCGTCCTTGCGCAGTGTGTTCTTCATTGGCGATGGTTTGACGGGCGGTGAGCGGCATGTCTTTTATGTGCCGCGGGGTGCAACGCGGTTGTTCCTCGGTTTCGTCGATGCGTGGGACGGCAGAGCGATGACGGGCCGTTCCTGGGCGTACTTCGACAATACGGGCAGTCTGGCCGTGGACTATCGAGTGGTGGGTGACATACCGCCGCCTACGGCGCCAGTGCCGTCGCCGACGCCACGGCGTCTCGGTGTAGCCGTGAGCACTCCTGTTGGCGCGTACGTTACGGAAGTTGAGCCTGGCAGCGTGGGCGAGCGAGCCGGCCTACGGCCGGGCGACATCATCTTCGCGATCGATGAGCGTCCGATTACCCGCGCCGAAGAATTAGTCGCCGCGATCGCCCAACCGACTGCGGGCGATCGACGAACTATTCGCCTGTTGCGTGCAGGCGCGGAGCTGACGGTAGATGCGGTGTGGACTGCGCCACGACCACAGCAGGCGCCACCTGTCACGGCGTCTGCGCAGCTGGAGGGCTTGCGTGACGGCGTCTATTTGCGCACGCAGATGTTCGGTTCCAGTTTGTTCACCGAGGTTTTCCAGATCGCCGGAAACCGTATCGCCAGCGGACCCAAACGATTTCTCAAAGAATCGGAATTCCTCCCGGAGAATGCAAATAAGGTTGGCTCGATCCGCACAGAAGGGGGCAGGGTTTTGATTCGCTGGGGTGCCGATGAAAAAGAATCATCGTCGTCCTATGCCGTGGGCAATGACTGCCCGAACTTCGCGGGCGGCATCGTCTGTCGTGTCGAGACCTTCAGGCCTGATGAGCGAGTGACGGGCACCTTTAGTGGCACGATCGGTTCGAGTGCGGTCTCGCAGTCGATCAGGTTGCAATTGAACGGCGATGGAACCTACACGCTGCGGCGAACGGGAATCGTCAACGCGCCAAGCGCGGGCGGAGTGTCCGAGGGTATCGAGACGGGGCGCTACAGTCTCGCGGATTCGTCCTTGCGGCTGCAGCCCGACGGACGTGAGCCGCGGGATTACCTGGTTTTCCCTTATCCCTCGAAGGACCCCAAGTGGTTGTGGTTCGGTGATCGCATGCTCGATGGCGCGATCGTCCGCTCGACAACACCCTGAAGCTTGCCGTTCTCGAGCAATACGCTGCGCGTGGCCAGCGCATCGACGCATTGTTGATCGTGCGTGGCGATCAGCATGGAAAGCCCGCTCTCGCTCAGCACGCGCAGAATGCGCGCTTTCGTCTCCGCATCGAGTGACACGGTAGGTTCGTCCAGCAGCAGCAGCTTCGGCTCCATGACCAGCAGTCCGGCAAGTGCGACCAGGCGTTTTTCGCCGCCGGAGAGTTCATGTATGGGCCGCTCGGCAATGTCTTCGAGACCGACGCGTTCGAGTACCCGATCGGCAGCATGATGTGCGCGCTCGGCGCTCCAGCCCAGATTGAGCGGGCCGAATTCGATGTCTTCGAGCACGGTCGGTCCGATCAACTGATCGTCGGGATCCTGAAACAACAAGCCGACCGGACCGCGAAACGGCGCAAAGTCCACGTCATTTCGACAAGCCCGCCCCATCAATTCGATGTCACCCGACTCTGCGGGCAGCAAGCCGAGCGCGGTCAACAGCAAGGTGGTTTTGCCCGCGCCGATTCCGCCGCGCACGACGACGCGCTCGCCAGGGTCGATCGTGAGTTCGAGGCCGTTTATCACGAGCCGCGATGATCGGCGCACGACGACGTTATCCATGCGGAGTAATGCGGACATCTTCATCCTCTGCCACCAGACACCATCATGGCGATCGCGATGGCTGCTGCGACACTCCCGAGCAGCAACCATTCCGATCGCGGCAAGGTATTCCAATGACCGTGTCGACGCACCGGCCAATGCATCGCGGAGAGGCCACGGGCGCGCAGTCCGAGTTCCAGTCTTTCGCTGCGCATGAGAGCGTGGATGATCAGCCACGCCACGAGTTGACTGTTCACTTGGATGGTTCGCCAGCCGAACCGCGATCGATAGGCTCTGGCACGCATGGCCTGCTCAAGGCGCGCACGCGTGTCGACGAGAATGGCCACGGAGCGTACCGCGAGAGCGACGAGGGCACCCAGCGACTGCGGCAATCCGAGGCCCATGATGGCGCGCGCAAGGTCGATGCCGCTCATTCGTGCGAGTAGCAGGCTCACGGCGAGGGTGATGACGTTCACGCGCAGGGTCATCGTCACCGCGAGTGCAATACCACTCTCGCTCGTCGCCAGACTGCGCCAATCGATGGCTACTGCAAGCCAAATCCACAGCACGAAAACATTGATCATCCCCGCTCGCTTCAGCAGCCAGCGCAGCGATAGCGTTCTCCGGATGATTACGACGCATGCGGCGAGTAGCGCGAACAGCAGCATGATGGAGAGCGTGTGGATCGACGTGATCGCGGCAGCGGCGACACTCACCAGCAAGGCGGCGAGCAGACGCAGTCTGCCGTCCGGATGGTGCTCGTGACTCATCGCGCCCTCGTTGCGGTCATGCGTAACACTCTCGGCAGTGCGCGACCGAGCGAGGCGAGCACCAACGCGCTGACCGCAGCGTCGATCAACCATACCGGGATCTGTGCCGCGCTCATCAGGACGATCAAACCTAGCAAGGCATTCTTGCCTGTCGTCCACAACATCGCAGCCGCAATCAGAACGGCGCCGGCAATGCCGATCGTCGCCGCCATGGCGCCGCTGAACAGCAGCGATTGTGCTGAGGGCGAGGAGTGTTGCAGCAGCCCACGCAACAGATAGTGAGCAAGCACCGCAGGCGCCGCTAGCAAGAGCGTGTTGGCGCCAAGCACGGCGATACCGCCAAAAGAAAACAACAAAGCTTGCAGAAGTAGCGCCACGAAGATGACTGGAAAGGCGAGCCAACCGAGCAACAGGCCGATCAGTCCGTTCAAGACGAGATGCACACTCCCCACACCTATCGGGATGTGGATGGTGCCGATGACGAAGAACACTGCAGCAAAGAGTGCGGCGACGGGCAGCGTCTGCGGCGTCACGCGGCGTAGCCCGAGGGCGATACCCGCTGCGGCACCGACTGACGAGAGTGCCAGCGTCGGCAAGCCAAGAACGCCATCTGCCAAATGCATGCAGTCAGTCTTGCGAGGACGAGGGGCGGCGCCGTGCGAGCCACCATGCGGTGATGCCGACCAAGCCGAGCAGATAGCCGAGCCCGCTCAACCATTCGCGCCAAGGCGGATGCTCAGGCCTGTGAGTGTGTGCAGCGTCACCCGCAATCACTCGATCGACGAGTAGAGTGAACCGCGCTTCGCCGCGATGACCTATGCCGTCGTCGACCGTCACCCGGAACTCGCCGCCCTCGCGTGGCGAGGGAAAGGCGAAACGGCCTTCGGAGTTGGTTCGGCTTCTCGCCGTAGCCGGTCCTTCGGCCGACTGGGTCGAGTCGCGCAGTTCGACCACGGCTTCTGCCATGGGGGATCCATCCGCAAAGCTCGCGCTGCCCGATATGGCTTCGCCACCCGTCGTGACCGATAGGCGTACGCCGTGGGCCGAGGCGACGCCTGGCGACAGCAGGGCGATCAGGGTGAACAGGATAATCGGGGCAAAGACACGAGTCACGTAAGAAAAATATCATGATTCTCATACTCATGACTGGGTTCGTATTTTTCGCCCTGATCGAAATCGAGAAGCAGATTCGTCTATCCTTCAGGCCTGCTTTGAGGACATAGCCCATGATCAAGCGTCTCGATACCAACCTGCCGGTACTTCTATTGGCTCTCGCGTGGACGATTCCGGGAGTGGCGACGGAGCAAACCGTCGCTGCGCCTGCAGCCGTCGCCAAAACCACGGCTGACTCGGCTGCTGGTCATTTTTTCCGTACGCTGCAAACGCTGTGCGGTCGACGCTTCACGGGCCGAATCGTCGAAGATCGGCCGCCGCCCGCGGCCGATGATCCGTTCACGGGTCGCGCACTCGAGATGCATGTGCGCGATTGCAGCGATAATGAAATCCGCATTCCGTTTGCGGTGGGCGAAGATCGCAGTCGTACCTGGATAGTGTCGCGGGTGGCAGGTGGTCTTCGTTTGAAGCACGATCATCGTCATGCAGACGGGACACCCGATACGATCACCATGTACGGCGGTGACACGGTCGATGCGGGAACCGCAGAACGGCAGAGTTTTCCGGCCGATGCAGAAACGATCGCCTTGTTCAAAGCGAACAACATGCCTGCTTCGTTGCCTAACGTCTGGGCGCTCGAAGCGGTCGCCGGTCAGTATTTTGTCTATGAGTTGGCTCGACCGACCGGTCGATTGTTCAGAGTTCGCTTCGATCTCGACCGTTAAAGGCGCGATCAGTCATCGCCGGTGACGGGCGATACGAAGCCCTCGGGTTTGAAAGCGACCAGCGAGCAGCCAAGCGATTGCAGGATCGCCTCTGCCGTGTTGCCCATCACGAAGCTGCGCAGTCCCGTGCGTGCCACGGTTCCCATGACGAGTACGTCGATGCCATTTGCGTCAACAAATTCGGGGATCTTTTCGGAGGGCTTCCCGCGAATTCGACTCACTCGCAGATTGCCGCTGATACCGGCTTCACGCAGCAACTCGTCGAGTGCCGTGCGATGATGTTGGTCGGCATCGAGAACAGCAGCATCGATTTCTTCGTCGGTCATGCGCATCCAAGGATTGCCACGCAGATAAGCCTCATACTCGTACTCCCAGCACGAGACGACTTCGAGCGGCAGATCGTCGGCGGTTGAAAGCTGACGTGCGACCCGCAGCAATCGTACCGACAAGGCGTGTGCGGCCGGGTTGGGCGAGACCGGGTCGATGGCGACGCCGATGCGCATACTCCCTTGATGCGTCTGCATCGGTCGCGTGAGCCAGACCGGCACAGGCGATTTGCGCAACAAGCTCAGATCGACCGCTGAGAGGCCCTTGCGGGTGTCTGCGGACTCGACTGTCTTGATGATCAGATCGATGGAGTTTCGCAGTGCGTAGCGGATGATGCGCACTGCAGGCGTCGCGCCGAATTCGACTTCAAGCTGCACCGAGGCGGGTGAGGTTTCAGCCGCCAGCGAAGAAATGACAGCTCCGAGCTCTTCACGAAATCGATCACGTAAAGAGTTCGCAAAGCGCTCGCGGTAGTCCTCCATGGAGGCGGGCAGCTCCGGCGCAACGATCAGCGCAGACAGTTCCGCCGCGTTTTTGCGGGCGAGGGTTACGGCTTCCTTGAGCGCCGCGCGCTCATCCGCCAAGCCATGACTCACCATGAGGATTCGCTGGAACTGTTGCATGACGATCTCTCCTGTTCTCGATGATTTCCCGATAACGATACCTGCGAGTCCGGTCCCGTTCCAGTATTGCTCGCCTCGCACCCGCGCCTGCCCGTAAGCGTTAAACCGTACGGAGTCCACCGGGGTTTCACGGTGATCGCGCGCGTGCAGAATCCGCCTCTGTTCCATGGCAGTCAGGTGTCTGATCGATGATCACTCATACGTCGCACCTGCCGGCCCGCTTCGGCATCGAAGAGGAATTTTTCCTTTGTCGCGCTGACGATCACGCCATCGTCCGCAAGCCGTCAAAGAAGTTTCTCCGTGAATGCAGAAACGCGCTCGGTTCTTTGCTGTCAGCGGAACTGCTGCAGAGTCAGATTGAGGCCAGAACCGCCATCCTCGACTCGCCCGATGCTGCGCTCGAGGCTGTGACAGCCAGCCGCGGCAAGCTTGGTCGGACGGCACGCACACACGGACTGTGCATTCTTTCGGCCGGGACTCATCCGTTGGCGCAGTGGCGAGAGCAGATCGCGAGTGATGCCCTGCGTTATCGCCGACTGTTCGAAGATTTCCAGATCGTTGCGCAGCGCAACTTGCTCTGTGGTCTTCATGTGCATGTCGAAATTGCGGCGCAGCTGGATCGTATTCACGTCATGAACGGCGTGATGCCGTGGTTGCCGATGTTTTTGAGTCTGACCGCGTCATCGCCATATTGGGGACGACGGGACACGGGGTTGATGAGCTATCGGCAGTCGGCCTATGACGAGTGGCCACGAACAGGTATACCGCGGCTCTTCAGCGACGAGACAGAGTATCGGCGTTACATCGAGAGAATGCTTGCCGTCGAAGCGATCGCCGATGAGAGTTTCATCTGGTGGGCGATCAGACCGTCTGCCAAGTATCCGACGCTCGAGTTGCGGATTGCTGATGCCTGTCCGGACATCCGCGATGTGCTTTGCATCGCGCACCTGTATCGCGCTGCGGTTCACCAGCAAAGTCTGCGGCTGCAGCGCGGCGCAACGATCCAGCATGATCCGGTGGAACGCCTGATCATCGAAGAAAATCGTTGGCGAGCAAAGCGTCTGGGGACGAAGGCACATCTGATACCGGCTGGCGGATCAAAACCGATCGAGCTGATACGAGTGATCGAGAGTTTTGCCGTGGAATGCGCTGAGGCAATCGATGAGCTCGGAGTTCAACAGGCGGTCGAGCGCGCCAGAACTATTGCCCGCGAGGGCTGCAGCGCAGAGCGGCAACGACAGCGCTATGCCGCTGCCCGCGAGCGTGGCATCGCGCATCATCAGGCTCTTGCCGAAGTCGTCGAGGAGTTGGTGCATCGCACGCAGCTCGTCTGATTCGTCAGTGACTCTTCAGGTTTTGACCTGTTCGAGAACCGCCAGTGTGCGACGAGCGGATTCGAGACTGGTATCCAGAGGGTCGACGATATCCTCTTTGAGGACGAGTGCGCGGTGCAGGGTACGCAGTCCATCGACGAATCGACGATACTCTTCAACGAAGACGAGTTCGAGTTGCTGCTCGGCGAGAAGCCCTCGATTCGCCTGCTGTAACTGCACTACGCGGATGTTGCGCTGGGCGCGCGAGTGGAGGTCATACACCTTGACCCGCTGTGCTTGCGGCAGGTCCTTGGTCGGGCTTTCGAGGTTCGAGACCACCTCCAGAAAAGCCTGTAGATCGCGTTCGATGGTGGAGAGCAGTTTTTGCGAGACCGAGGTCCGGGGTTTGGCGACGTCGGTGGATCCCGCCGAAAATGCTGTGGGTGCCTGCCAAGTGAGCAGGCAGAGCACGACACCGATTATCCAGTTGTTGCGCGCCATCTGGTTTTATCCGGCGAAACAAAAACCGGCCTGCCAGTCAAGGCAGGCCGGTCAACCGCTAGGTCATTTGGTTTCGAGCGAAGCCGCTCGACCTGTGCAGCGTAATGCAAGGTTCGAAGAGGAGCGATTAGGGCTGGCCCGTATCCGGCGCGGCACCCGCAGACGACCGGCCGCGCTGTCGCGGGCGAGCCGCTTCGCGGGCTGCATTATGATCACTCATCATGCCTGCCAATCCCTCCATCCTGTTCTCGATCGGCTACGTGCTGCTGCATGTGCTGATGGATGCCGGAAGTTATGTACAGCCGGTATTGAAAATCGGGATTACGCCATGGAATCCGCAAACGGGTTTACTGCTGGCCTTCCTGTGTTTGCATCGCAAGGGGTTCGCCTGGGCGCTCGTCGCACAGATCGCAGCCGAGCTCTTGGTTCGTGGCATGCCCGCGAGCCTGTGGATTCTGCTGCTGCAGACCATCGCTGTCGCAGGGGTCTATCAGCTCTCCGCGATACTGATCCAACGCCTCGACATGAGTGTTGGTCGACCGACGAGTGCCACGCTGATCCGCTTCGGATTGATCGCGGCATTCTCTGCGCTCGCGGTGAGCGTCATCGTCGTCGCCATCTACACGGTTTCCGGTTCACTGCCGGTCGCGCAGGCGCCATCGGCGATCGGCAAGATCTGGGTCGGTGATCTCAATGGAATTTTGATGTTGACGCCGCTGTTGTTGAACTATCGATATTTTCCGCAGGGACTGCGCGCTGCCATCGCCGCGCCGTACAAGCTGCTGGGTGTCGTGGCGAGTCTGCTGCTTGCCTTCGTGATTGTATTTGTCGTCGGCAATCCGGACGATCTGCGATTTTTCTATGTTCTGTTCGTGCCGGCGATCGTGGCAGCACTCGCCGGTGAGGTCATGGGTGTACTGCTCGTAGCCGTGGCAATCCAGATCGGTCTCGTGTTCGGCGTGCAGCAACTTCCCGAGGTTGCGCCGTTAGTCGATCTGCAATATTTGATGCTCACGCTGGTGAGCACAGCTCTTGCGCTGGGCGTGGTGGTTGCCGAGCGCAGCAACACGGCCGCGGTTGCCCTGCGTCGTGAGATTCAATTGCGGGATCGTGAAGCGAGTCTCGCCCGTGCATCGCGGGCAGCAACGGCCGGTGAGCTCGCATCGGTGATTGCGCACGAACTGAATCAACCGATGACGGCGCTGGTCGGTTATCTGCGCTCCATGGAGATCATGCTCGACAAAGTCGTGCAGTCCGATCCGCGGCTTTCGCCCACGGCTCGCAAGGCCGCTGATGAAGCGCTGCGCGTATCGGATACGCTGCGACGATTGCGAAATTTCTATGCGGGCCGTGATCCGCAAATTGAACCTCTGGAGGTCGATGCCCTGTTGCGCAACATCGTCGACATGATGCAGCGGCGTGGAAGAATCGGCAGTGCCACCGTCGAAGTCGATCTCGATGCAGGGATACCGCAGATCGAGACGGACGCGGTGTTCGTCTCGGTGATCATCGCGAATCTCATGTCGAATGCAGCGGATGCCTTGATGGGTCGAACCGACGGCAGAATGAGAGTTGTCGCGAAATCTCGCGGTGACGTGGTCGAGATTGCCGTGGAGGACAACGGTTCGGGCGTTCCGGAGCGTCTGCTGCCGGAGTTGTTCAAGGCTTTTGTTACCACCAAGACCGAGGGTATGGGCATGGGTCTTGCGGCCAGTAAATCCCTTGCGCAGGCCCTTGGCGGTGACCTTCATCACGAGCGCAGCAGTCTCGGCGGCGCTCGATTCGTTCTTCTTTTGCCAATACAGTCGACCGAAAAATGAGCGAACTTCCCAAAGTGCACTTGATTGATGACGACGCGGCGATACGCGACGCCCTCGTGCTGCTGCTGTCGCTGCGCGGCATACCCGTTGCGGCATACGAGACTGCGGAGTCTGCGTTGCAGAATATCGGCGATGATCCGCGAGGCTGCGTCATCACGGATCTGAGGATGCCCGGCATGAACGGACTCGAGTTCATGCGCCAGCTCGTTGACCGAGGCGCACGATTGCCGGTCATCATGCTGACCGCCCATGGCGATGTTGCGACCACGCGAGCGGCGCTGCGCGGCGGTGCGTTCGATTTTCTCGAAAAACCCATCGACGAAGACATCCTGTTCGATGTGCTCAAGCACGCGCTTGCCGAGGATGAGCAACGCCATCGCGCCCAGCGCGAAACCGAGCAGAAGCGCGAGCGGATATCGTCCTTGACCCAGCGCGAGTTGCAGGTGCTCGGATTACTCGGTCGCGGACAGCAGAATCGGGAAATCGCCGTGACGCTCTCGATCAGTCCGCGAACCGTCGAGGTTTACAAGGCGCGGATGATGGCGAAGCTCGGCTGCCAGACGATCGCGGATGTCGTGAAGATGAGCATGCTGCTCGAGAACATGTCATCGAACGACGCCGCCAAGACGTCATGAGCGATGATCGCTGCGACATCAGCGTGATTTGAAAGCCTCGCTACGCTCGATGGCATTGGCGCGGATATTCATGAAGAACAGGTCGAATTCATTGAAGTGCAGCATGCCGCCCGGAAGAGCCACGATCGCATAGCCTTCTTTCGGTACCCCGTCGACCAGCAGAACACCGTCCTTGCATTCGGCGCCAATACGATTCTTTTCTGTGGCCGGCAGTCCGACACCTTTGGACAGGGTTTCTGCCAAACCGACACCGCGTCTTGCCGGCAAGGCGCCGACATTCGCGACTGCACCGGCCACGCTCTGCGTCATCGAGAAAGTCAGCGGATTCACACAGATCACTTCATAGGGATCAACAGCGCCGTACTTCTGCTGATGACGCGCAAGTCCCATTGTTTTGTAGCCTGAGGGGTCTCCGCCTCGATCGAAGGCGTTCCAACTCAAGAAGCATCCTGTGGATGTCGGCGTCGCGCAGGGTGGAATGCCGCCACCGAGTTCGCGCAGCGTGCGCGTCGAGAACGACACGCCGATCGCGTAGGCCGCGACGAGTTTTTGTCGGTAGTCGGGTTTCTGCCAAAACTCATTCAGCCAGCGCTCGACATGTGCCGCACCCTGGCTGTGGCCGGCGATGATGAACGGCCGGCCTGCGTTCGAATGCTGCATGTAATGCAGGAAGGCTGCCCTGACGTCTTGCCACGCTAGCTCATAGGCGCCCATGGCGCGCATTTCGGGTGGCGCAACGACGCCTGCTGCAGTCGCTTGTCGATAGCGCGGTGCGAATACTCTGCAGCACGCATTGAACACTGCAGCCTGACGTGCGATCACCGACTCATCGGTCCAATCATTGGTCGCAGCATCGTCAAGCGGCTGGTTCCAGTATGCGGCGCTGCGGTATGTCGTCGGATGAATATAGAAAACATCGACGGCGGATTTCGCTTGACGATCACCAAATGGATCATTCTCCGGGATGACATCGGCGGCATCGACTCGATCGGGCAATGCAGCCCACATGCGCGGGTCTGAGTAGTCCGGAGCAGTTGGATGCGGCATCTCGCCGAACGGTTTCGCGGGCAGGTTGATGGGGAGCGATTGGGCTTGCGCCAAGCTCGAGGCGAAGCACAAGGCCGTGATGAGCAGACTGCCTGCGAGGCGGTGAGTATTGATTTTGTTGTGGTGAGTCATCGTTTGGGTACTCATGATGTACGCTGAAAGGGTTACTCGATCATTGGGGGGCGATGAGCATGAATCGACGAACAGCGTTGGCAGGTTTCGGGTGGGCCTCATTACTGGCTACACCGATTTTGGCGGAGTCGAGCAAGCAAGTCTCGTCCGGGGCGAGCGGAGCGATCGACTTGTCAACGCCCGAAGGCAACGTACTTGCCATGGCAAAACTGACGGCTACGCTGGCACCCGAGGGTTACAAGCACGGTTGGTACAGCGGGGTACTGATGGCCGTGGTTCCTGGCGAAGCGGTGCGCGAACTCGTTGGTGTGGTCGGCATGAGCACACAGCGACTGCGGGCGGTTCCAGAGCAGGGCGGTTATCAACTGTTGCAGAAAGAGTGCGGGTTCTTTACCGATCTTGCGACGGGCAAGGTGCTCGAACGCTGGACGAATCCTTATCTCAACGAGGTCGTGCAGCCATTTCACATCGCCAATCCGGCGGTCAATCGATGGATCCTGCCGCAAGTCAAGGAAGAACGTTTTTACGATCGCGTTGACGGCAGCGTGCCGGAATCACGGCCTTTCATACTCCCCTGGCAGCGTGCCGGGGATCGCATCATGCTCGAGCAACGCACACATTTTTGGGCTGTAAACCCGCTCGATCCGCAGGTGTGGCGGCGCGAAAGCAGCGGCAGTCGCATTCAGGTTTCCGATTGCATGAGTTACAACGCGCGCTGGTCCGAGGTGGCCGATCCCAAACGTGACAGCGTGGAATACGATGGTCATTGGGTTCATGTTCGGCCTTGGCAGCCGTGGATGCTGATGGGCGATCGTCCCGGACATTGCCTTTATTCGGCCACCACCGGTAGCGCCATGTCGGCAAGCGCCGTCCCCAAGGCCATCTTCGAACTCGTACGCGAACGACTGCCAGACTTTTTGGTGCCGCCGACAGAGGTGCGCAAGAGTGAGCCGAGCATGATTCGCTTCATGCGTGAGCGCAAACCGGCAAGTGATCGTATCTAATTCTGGGGAGTGACCATGACCATTGATCGAAGGGAACTTATTGGCGGAGCGGTTGGAGCGATGGCAACCATGGCGGTGGGCGGCGAGGCTCTGGCCTCTGCGTCCGCGCCGGCGAGGCAACTCGACACACGCACGCTATACCGCAAGTTGCACTACCGTACCGATGACGGTGTGCTCTTCTGGTGGCTGCAGGGACCAAAGTATGGGCAGGTTGGCACTACCCTGACGCCCCTGTATCAAGCCAACATCGGGACCTTTCAAAGAATCAAGCATCTTGAGGATGGTGGCTTCGAGCTGACCTCGCTCGAGATCAACCTGATCACCGACATCACGACGGGTGAGCCGATCGAGGATTGGCGAAATCCTTATACCGGCGAGATGTTGCCTGCGCGCTTTAATCCGATGGGGCCCAATACGGTTCGCTACCGTGCCGATAACTCACGCATTTTGCCGAGTGAAATCGGCGGCGCGCGCATCGATGCCGTGGCGACGCTGCATCCACCATTGATCGTCGGCGATGATTATTTCCAGCGTGATGAATCGGTCGCGCGGGTGTATGCACAGGGTCGTGCGACACCGTTCGAGGTCAATGATATCGCGGTATATCACGGCCGCTTGTCGAATCTTGCGGATCCGTCAGTCACGATGGGTGAAGCAACGGTTTTCTTTGCTGAAGTCACCGAATGGCAGCGCTGGATGAACATGGGCGATCGCCCTGGAAATCTGACCTCGCGCATGACGGGCCGCAAGGTCAGGCGTTACGAGGATCTGCCGACAAGCTGGCGTGAGCGTCTTGCCAAAAGAGCGCCAAAGATCGCGGCGGACCCGATCGCTGCACTTGATGGCAAGGAGGCGATCTTTGATCGCTGAATGATGCTGGACAGACCAGGTGGTCTGTCTTCATTGGTCGGACGGTAGCCGCGCCGGCGCGTCGTGTGCAGTCGTTGTCGCTCGCGCAAGCTCCATCAGTTCGCGGTTGAAGCGATCTGGCTCTTCGGCGAACGGCGAGTGCCCACTATCAGGATAGACGCTGACGCGCGCGCCCGGCAGCTTTGCTGCGAGTTCCCGCGCTTGCCCTTCGGGCGTACTGCCATCCTTGCCGCCGACGACGATCCATAGTGGCGTACGAATGTTCGGGATCAGATCCATGTTGGCGATGGGTCGATCAAACATGTGGCGCCGCGCATAGGCGGGCAGCATCAGGGCGAGCTGGACTGCGCGCTCGTAGTAGGCCGTCGGCATCTCCTTGCCGGTCAGGAAGCGGACGCCGCCGCGAGCCGCAGCGATGTTGTCCTCAAGATTGCTGCTGAGCTGAAGCTCACGGGTCCGAGCCATTTGTGCGGCGAGCGCGGGCGGTGCCGCTGGTGGCGGCGGCGTCAGACCGCCGTAGGCGCCGACTAGCGCGATGCCGCGAAGCCCGGAGTCACCGTACGCGCGGAGATAGTCGCTCACCACGAGCGTGCCGTAAGACCAGCCGACCAGAAGCGGCCGACGAATGCCGGTGGACTCGATGACTGCGCGAACGTCTTCCGCGTAGTTACGATATTCCGCGTAGTGAGCCTTACCCCAGGGCTTGCCGGAATTGCCATGACCCCTGAGATCGAACGCAACCACGTAGAATTCGTCGGTCACCGGGGCGCGAAGCTGATTCTCCCAGCTCACAGAGCTCTGCCCTATGCCGTGCACCAAAAGAATCGGTGGCTTCGACGGATCCCCGGCGGTAACCACGTTCAGCGGTACGCCGCCTGCACCCTCGACAATCTGGAATCTCAGCGGTGCGCTCAACGCCGGGGCTGCTGCAATGACCGGGCTCTTTGAATCGTCCGCGGCATTGCCGAGCGGGCCGGCCCAAACGAGCGCAGTGCAGACCAACGTGGTCAGCACACGGCGCACCGCGACCGCCCGCAGCCGACCACCTTTAGGCGTCGATCGATGGCTCATGATCACACCGGCGGCGAGCGCAGCGCACGTTCCGGATCGTCCAGCACATCTGGATGCAGCCTGCGGGTGAGTTCGAGGAACTCCGGCGGGCACTCCGCCCAGTTCATCGCCTTTGCGCCATAGCCACTGTCGATCGTGTGACCCTTCAAAGTACCCATTTGCATCCACGGGCGCCAACTCGTCAGTGCCGTATAGCCGTAGTTTGCCGCGACGGTCGCACTGCTGCGTGCCAGATCTTCCGCGCGAGCCTGCCACGCCATCCACTCACGATAATAGATCGTCATTGGGCCCGAGCGATCCGGATAGACGCGCCCGTATTCGTTGGTACGGATGGCGACGCGGTCGCCGACCGCGGTGGCCGCTTCGATGGAGCGCAGCAGATGGACCGACGAGCGCGGCACGAATTGCGTAGCGCCGCTCCCGCCCTGTGGCGGATCGAACTCCTCCCACTCATCCAGCGCAACCGCGAATCGCGCCTTCACCGGGCCGAAGCGATACGTTGGAACTTTGACCCTGCGCCCGGTCCCCGGCATCTCGACCGTGTCGAGCAAATCACCGGTCGTCGGATGCACGTAGTGCGCAACCTCCAGGATAGTCGCCTCGAACACGTCCTCGCGAAGGCGCTCGAAACGCTGCACCGCGCCCGCGACCACGCTGCATAGCGGGGTGATCTCGCCATCGATGACTGTGGAGCGCTGCGAGCGCAGCCAGCCGTGCACGATGCGCCCATCGGTGCGACCGCGCGTACGAACGAAAGCCTCGAGCAGCGCAGGCCCCCTTAGACTCGCAGCGAGCGCGGTGGCCTGCGCTGTCGCGGACTCGCCTTGGGCAGCCGCACTCCCTAGCGCTGGCGCTGGGGTCAGCGCCGCAAGCCCGAGGCTTGCGGCGCCGCCGGTCAGCAGCGCTCGGCGCAGCATGCGAAGGCTCAGAAGCGGAACGTTGCCGTCACCCCGAACTGCCGCTTGTTCGGCAGCACCGCTTCGCAGGAGGCGAGCTGGAAGAAGAACGGGTCGGTTGCGCTGTCACTTTGGTAACGGCAGGCCTCGAGCGTGTCATCGTCGAACAGGTTGGTCACGAACGCCGTGACGTCCCATTTCTCCGCGCGCAGTCCGCCCCGCAGGTTGGTGCGGAACTGCCCGGGCACGTAGGCGAAGTTCGCGATGCTGTCGAAGCGCTTGCCGATGTAAGTCATGTCGGTGCGCACATACCAACTACGCGCATCAGACAGTTTTTGGTCGTACTGCAAGTATGCGGCGCCGCTGAACTTCGGCACCAGCGGGTATTGGAAGCCCTTCGCATCCGTCAGCCCGAGAAAGCGCAGCGGGATGGCCTCATTGAGCGCCTTGGTAATCTCGGTGTCGGCATACGCAGCGCTGCCGCCCACGGTCCAGTTTTCTCCGAGCCGCAGCGCGCCGTCGATCTCGATACCTTTGGTGTTGCTGTCACCGGCCGCAAATGGCGACGCGTTGAAGTTCTCACCCGCGGGCGCCGGCAGGTTCGTGATGACGCCGTCGCCGTTCAGATCGATCTGCAGCGTACGCACGCCTTGGCGACCAACCCACTCGAGATAGTAGAGCGATGCGTTGAGGTACCAGCTGCCATCGTCCTCGCGATGCTTGATGCCGATCTCGTAGTTCTCGATTTCAGCTTCGGGCGCCGCGGGTACGAGACCATTCGCGAGCGCCACAGTCTGCTGCGCCGGTGTGAGCTGGAAGAACGTGGCATAGCCCAGCGTCGGCTGGTTGCCTTTGGCGTAGTTCACGAACAGGTTGGTCTCATCGTTCAGCGCATAGCGGCCGAGGAAGCGCGGCAGCGTGGCCTTGGTCTCGACGCTGAACGGTAGCGCCGTGCCGACGCCACTGGTCTGCTCGTCATTCTGACGACGGGCTTCCACGCTCAATGACAGCCGGTCGGTCGCTTGGAAGCCGATGCTGCCGAATACCGAATCCGCCTTCGAGGCGCTGCGCAGCGGTTGCAACGAGGCCGCGGCTGGCGTGGGCGCGCCCGCGGTACCGAACAATGCGCCGTTGATGAACGCGCCGATCGTGTCGAACGTCGTCTCCAAGCGCGCCACGCCGATCATCCAGCTCAGGCGCTGCTCGGCCGGTGACGTCAGGCGAACTTCGTACGTGTCCTGGGTCTGATCGTTCGTGAGATAAACTTGGTAGCGGTCTTCGGGTGCGAGTTCGAAGTCGCGCACCTGCTCGATGTTCTGCTCCTGCGTGCTCGCAATCGCCGAGAGTGTATAGCCGCCGCCGAATGACCAGTCCGCCGAGATCGAGCCGAGTTCGTGGTCGAGAATGAGCTTGTGCTCATCGAGCGGAATCAGCGGCAGCGTCGAGGCCGGCAGGGTCGTGTTGATGCCGATCGGACCCTTCGGCGCCTTGAGCTCGCCGCAATACACGCGGCGAGACTGCGCCAGCGTGAACCCCGCCGGCAATCCGGCCAGCGACCGCGTTTGGAAGCCGGGGAACGGCCCGCAGTTGTGTTCGGTAAAGCGCGCGATCAGCGTGGTAGCGGCCGGACCGTCCTCGTCGTGGCGGTCGCTCCAACGCAGCCGAATCGACAGGTCTTCGGTCGGCGTGAAGTTCAGCGTGCCAGCCACATAGCGCTGCTCGGTCTCGCCGAGATTGCCGCCGAAGGCGTTGTCGTAGAAGCCGTCGAATTTGCGGCCTTCCACGGCGATCCGGCCGCTGAGCTTGTCCTGCACGATCGGCCCTTCGATCGCACCGCTCAGTCGATAGTCGTTATCGGTGGCGCCCGTGACGCTCACCCGGCCCTTGAGCTCGTTGCCCGGCGTAGTTGTTACGAGGCTGATCGCGCCGCCGAAGGTGGCGCGGCCGAACAGCGCCGACTGCGGGCCCTTGATGATCTCTACGCGAGAGAGATCTTCGGTGCCGATGCCCTGCGGGTTGCCTATGTACGGCACGCCATCGATGAACACCGTGACGAGGTCGCGCCGGTTGTCTCCGACGGGAGAGATCTGCGTCATGCCCCGGATTGAGAAGTCGGCCGCCGAACGTGATGAACCCTGGTTCATGGTCAGACCGGGCGCGAACTTCGCGAGGTCCACCAGCGACTCCGCGCCGCGCTCCTCGATCTGGTCCCCGGTGAAGGCCTGAATGGTTAGCGGGGCGTCCTGAATGGACTCCACGCGTTTGCGCGCCGTGACGACGATCTCGTCAAGCCCGCCAGCCTCAGCCGTCGCGTCCTGCGCGACGGCCCCGCCCGAGGCCGTGGCGACCGCTACGCCGACCGCGGCCGCAATGAACCCGTTTTTAATCGTTCTCATGTCGATTTCTCCCAATGTTCTTAAGGTGCGTACTGCGCCACACTCACCGAAAAAACTAGACCCATTTCGGCGGCCGTGCATGCATTCGACGGATGGCGGAGGGCTCATCATCTATGGCACGCGCGCCGGCCGCACGCGCACAATGTAGTGATGATCGACTCGATGCGCCGCCTGCTCTTAACCCACGCGCCCGCGGCCGCGGCGTGGAGCGCCTTTGCGGCTCCCGTAGCGGCGCACTCGGCCGAGGCCGGCGTGGGCGAGAGCGTCTCCGCTGCTGACGATGGTTTCATCACCTTCGCCGACAAAAACGAAAAATTCAAAGCGCTGTTTCGTCTCGAGCGTGATTTGCGCGACGAGGGCATTACCCTCAGCACCTATCAGTTCATCACCTACGCGTTGGTCCATGGGCAGCGGCCGCAACCGATCGTGCGTTGGGAGGGGATGGAGTTTTCTTATTTTCGCAGGATCACTGGGCTGACCTGGCGGATCCACGCACATAACCTCAGTTATCCGCGCGATCTGCACACGGGCGAGTTCACTTCACGAGTGCGAAATCCGTTCACCGATTCGATGATCGACATCGAACCGATGAAGCTGCTCGACGATCCGGGCGTGCTGCACGGACCCAATGGGTACTTGCCGCTCGATGCCAAAACAGTCAACTGGCTCGATACCTATCACGTGCTGCGTACCGAAGGGCCACTCATCAAGTCCGAGCATATTCGGCCTACACCCGATGGTTGGCCGGCGATGTTCATCGAAAGCTCTTGCAGCACTGTGTCGCGAAAAGATTTCTTTGATCCGTCCGTGACCGCGTTGCCTTATCAGACATCGGGCTTCTACGTGTTCCCGTTTCCCGCCTGGATGAAAATGGGCGATCAACCCGGCCATATGATCGGTGCGTGGAGCGGACGTCGTGCCGTCAATGGCCCGCGCGACTTGCCAAGAACATTTCGTGAGCGGGTCGCGCGAGAGAACCCCGAGTTGCTCGAGCCCCGGTGGCGCGAGCTCGAACGGCCTTTGTCTGCGGTGCTGCAGCAGGCCATTGCGTCATGAAGCGACGGGATCTGCTGCCTGCGATCATGGCCGGCATGGCTGCGGGCGGGTCGGGGATCGCAATGCCGAGCGCAGTGCCCGCAACGCCGCGTCGTGCGCAATCGCTGTCGCAATTCATGGCGCTGGATCCCATCGAAAACTTCCGACAGGCGATGCGCTTGCAGCGCAGCCTCGAAGACGCAGATGACATTCTCCATTGGTATCACTTCATCATGGTGGCGGTGCCGCTCAATGCGACGCCCAAGCCGGTGGTGCGCTGGGAGGGCATCGAATTTTCACGCCACGAGACCATCGGCGAGAATCGCTACCGGATGCATGGTCACAACCTTTCGTTCCCGCGTGATCTCAAAAGTGGTGCTTTCGTTACCGAAGTCCGTAATCCGGTGAGCGGCAAGACCGTCGCGGTGCCGCCAATGGCGCTGACCCAGGATCCGGGCCTTGTCCGCTCGCCTTTTGGCGTCATCACACTCGACAAGCCCTCGTTGCCGCCGCGGCCCGATTACAAAGTGCTCCGGCGAGAAAACGATTTCGTCAAAGTAGACGGTATTCGTGTGCCGCCGGATACCTGGCCCGTGACGTTTCTCGAGATGGGTACCGAAGCGGCGCCCGCGGCGCTGTTCGATGATCCCGCACAAACCTGGCTGCCGACCGAAGTATCCGGTGCCTATGTGTTTCCATGGCCAGCATGGATGCAAATGGGCGATGCGCCGGGTCATATGTTTGCGGCGTGGAGCGGCTGCAAGCTGCGCTCCGTCGACGAGTTGCCCGAAGAATTTCGCCAGCGTGCGGCGCGCGACTTCCCGGAATTGTTGCACGTCGATCGACGAGCCTTCGAGCGCGCTGTTCCTGATCTTCATCCGGGCTGACGATGCGTTCGCTCATCGCCCTCTTGTGTGCGGTGGTCTTCGGTGGAGCGGTCACCACCGAAAACGCCGCCGCTGTCGCGCCCGACAGCATCCGCGATTGCACCGACTGTCCTGAGCTTGTGCCGATCCCGATCGGTGAGTTCGTGATGGGTGCGGACATCGAAGAACCGCGACGGCTCGAACTGCCGGAGTTTTGGGCCACACGCGAGCAACCCAAACATCGAGTGCTCATACAACGCGCGTTCGCCCTCGGCAAATATGAACTGACGCGCGCTGAGTTTGCCCGATTTGCCGCAGAGACCGGCTATTCACCCGAGCCAGGATGCTGGCACTTCATCGGCACCGAGTGGCTGTTCGATCAGGCGCGGAGCTGGCGGGATGCGAAGATCGGCGAGACCGATGCACATCCCGTGACCTGCATCAATTGGCATGATGCATCCGCTTATCTTGAATGGCTGAGTCGCAAAACAGGGCAACGCTATCGCTTGGCGAGCGAAGCGGAGTGGGAGTATGCGGTTCGCGCAGGGACGAGCACTGCTTACTGGTTTGGCGATGATCCGACGCGTATCTGCGAGTTCGTGAATCTGGGCGATCTTGATACACAAGATCTCTTTCGCTGGCATGAGACAAAGATCAAATACGACAAGATGAGTGACTGGAAGGGTCAGTCATGCCGCGATGGATATCCGACTTTGGCGCCGGTTGCGGCGACCGTGGCCAATCCTTTCGGCCTGCACGGCATGCTGGGCAACGCGAATGAATGGGTGGCGGATTGCTGGAACGATGATCATCGCAGTGCCGCGGGTAATCAGGCTGCGCGGCTGACCGGTGCGGATTGCGGACTGCGGGTGATGCGTGGTCAGGGATGGACAGCGGTTGCGGCCAGCACGCGAGCGGCTTTTCGTCTGAAGATGAATGCGACGGATCGTCGCTTCACGTTCGGCTTTCGCGTCGCGCGCGATCTTTAGCGCGATACCGTCCTCGAGAGCACCTGGCGGATCTCCTCGAGTGCAGCGGGATCCTCGATGGTCGCAGGCACATCGTGCGGCCGTTCATCGGCGATGGCGCGCATCGTGGCGCGCAGCACTTTGCCGGAGCGTGTCTTGGGCAAGCGCGCGACGACATGACAGCGCTGAAAACTCGCCACGGGCCCTACTTCGTCACGAACGCGGGCGATGAGTTCGCGGGTGATGTCCTGCGGTGACACCGCGACCCCTGCCTTGAGTACGACAAGGCCGATCGGCACGGTGCCTTTCAATTCATCTGCGATCCCGATGACTGCGCATTCGGCCACGGCAGGGTGACCCGCAAGCGCTTGCTCGAGTTCGCCGGTCGACAGGCGATGTCCCGCCACATTGATCACGTCATCGATGCGGCCCATCACGAAAACATAGCCGTCCTCATCAAGATAACCGCCATCACCGGTGCTGTAGTAGCCGGGATGTTCGCGCAGGTAAGCGCTCCGAAATCCTTCGTCGTTGTTCCAGAGGGTTGGCAAGCATCCTGGCGGCAACGGCAGGCGGACAGCAAGCGAGCCTTGTTGATGAGCGCCGAGTACGCGACTCTCGGCATCGAGTACGGCGATGTCGAAGCCGGGTACTGGCAGGGTCGGGCTACCGGCCTTGATCGGCAGGGCCTCGAACCCCAGGCCATTGGCGACCATCGGCCAACCCGTTTCTGTTTGCCACCAATGATCGATCACCGGCACGGCCAGTGCGTCGCTCGCCCAGCGTACGGTATCGGGATCGGCGCGTTCACCGGCGAGAAACAAGGCACGCAGCGACTGCAGCTGGCTCGCCCGCATATGTTGACCCTGCGGATCCTCGCGCTTGATGGCGCGGATGGCCGTCGGTGCCGTGAAGAGCGTCGCGACACGATATCGTTCGATGATGCTCCAATAGGCCCCGGCGTCCGGGGTGCCAACCGGCTTGCCTTCGTAGAGCAAGGTCGTGCAGCCCTGCACCAAAGGTCCGTAGACGATATAGGAATGACCTACGACCCAACCGATGTCTGAGGCCGCCCAAAAAGTCTCGCCTGCCGCGGTGGCGTAGATATGTTGCATCGACCAAGCGAGCGCGACGAGATAGCTGCCCGTATCGCGCACCACGCCTTTGGGTTTGCCCGTCGTACCCGAGGTGTAAAGAATATATAGCGGTGCAGTTGCAGCGACGGGAACCGGCGGCACCTGCGGTGCGTCACGCACAACATCTTGCCAATCGAGATCGACTCCGGGACGCAGCCTTGCGGGTGATTGGTCGCGTTGCAGCACGATACAGTGCTGCGGTTGATGCTTCGCCAACTGTAGTGCCCGAACGAGCAAGGCGTGATAGTCGACGATACGACCGGGTTCGAGCCCGCATGAGGCTGCGAGTATCAATCGAGGCTGCGCGTCATCGATCCGCGCAGCGAGCTCCGGCGCCGCGAAGCCACCGAAGACCACCGAATGGATTGCACCAAGGCGGGCGCATGCGAGCATCGCAAACACTGCCTCGGAAACCATCGGCATATAGATGACGACTCGATCACCCGCGGTCACACCGAGTTTTTGCAGCGCACCGGCGAGCCTTGCGACCTCGTCACGCAACTCGCGATAGGTATGACGCCGCTCGCTGCCAGTCATGGCGCTGACATGGATCAGCGCGGCCTGTTCACCGCGGCCTGCTTCGATGTGCCGATCGACCGCGTTGTAGCACGCGTTGAGTTGGCCATCGACGAACCATCTGCCCGAAGGTGACTGCGTTGTATCGCAGCCGATGGACGGTGCACGAAGCCAGGAAATGGCGGCCGCCGCATCAAGCCAGAAGACCGACGGGTCCTCTTGCCAGCGTGCAAAAGCTTGTCGCTGGGTCGTCATGACTACGACTCGGTTTGCAGAGTATTCATCGCGCGCAAGCCGCGAAATCCGAGCTTTACCAATATTGCGCCGCTGACCAGCAATAGTGCAGGTGCTGCCATCAATGAATAGCGAACAAGTTCGGGAGAGCCGAATACTTTATCCGTGAAGAGCGCAACGATCAGTGGCCCCCCCGCTTGTCCGACGATATTGGCAATCAAAAGATAGACGGCAACCAACAGTCCACGCATGCGGGCGGGGCAGATCACCGGAATCAGCGCAGGACCTGCACCGAAGGCCATGGTGCCGAAGAACACCGCAGGTGCAAGCAGGGCGATGGCGACACGTCCGTCATCCACGGCAGGGAAAGCGAGCACGAAGGGCAGGGTGGCGATGGCCGAGAACATCACCGTGCGCAGATGTCCGTCACGCAGTCCTCTCGTTTGCAGTTGGTCGGCAATGAAGCCGCCGGCGATGACGCCGCCTGTTCCGCAGAAGAGAAAAATCAGTCCGTAGGCATAGCCGATTTCCGGTGCGGTCCAACCGAGGTTGCGCATGAAGTGCGCAGGAACCCAGGCACCGAGACAAAACTGAACTGCCGCCAAGACCGAGACCCCGCCAAACACCGCAGCAAAGACACCGGCGTTACGCGCCACGAACGCGAAGACCTCGGTGAGTGGAGGCTTTTCTGTCAACGGAAGCGCGCTCGATGACTGTCGTCTCGCCGGCTCCTTGATGGTGAGCAAAAAAATCAGTGCCACGAAAATGCCGGGGAGTGCGGCGATGACGAAAGCGGCTTCCCAAGGCTGCATGACACCGATCAACGGCAGCGAGACGACATCTTGTTTGTCGAGCATGGCGATGACGAAGCCGCCGGCGAGCAAGGCAACGCCCGAGCCGAAAAATGTCGATCCCGTAAACACGCTGATCGGCAGCGAAACACGCTCCGGCTTGAAAAGATCGGCGAGCATGGAGAATCCGGAAGGCGTGAGCGTTGCTTCGCCCACGCCGACGAACATGCGGGCGACGAAAAGTTGCCAGAAGCTGCGGGCGAGTCCGCATGCAGCGGCCGCTACCGTCCAGATCAGGATGCCGATCGAAATGATCCAGCGGCGATTCGCCGTATCCGCGAGTCTGCCGAGCGGCACCGCCGTGACGGCATAGAACAAGGCGAAAGCGAGCCCTTGCAGCAGGCTGATTTCGGTATCCGTGATGGCAAGATCGACTTTGATGTCCTCGACCAGCAGGTTGATGATCTGCCGGTCGACAAACGCGATCATGTTGCATAGACAAAGAATTGCAACGACATACCAGCCGTAGGCAGCGCTCGGCCACGGCTGACGATCAGTGCCCGCCTCGTTCATTACTCGGTACCTGCGTGGCGATCCTGAAGGATCATGGCTGAGGCTTTCTCCGCAATCATCAGGGTCGCGGCATTCGTATTGGCCGAGACGATCCGCGGCATGATCGAGGCGTCGGCCACACGCAAGCCGGCGACATCGCGTACCTTCAGCCGAGGATCGACGACTGCGTCCGTGTCTATGCCCATGCGACAGGTTCCTGCCGGGTGGTATCCCAGAAAGCTTGTGCGCCGAACATGCTCGCGCCACGCATCATCGTCGAGGGTGGCGGGACCTGGCAGATATTCGCCACGCATGAACGGTGCGAAGGCATTCGTCTCCAGCAGTCGTCGGGCAATCTTGCAGCCGGCGATCTGTCGACGCAGATCATCTTCATCGGCGAGCAGCTGATAAGAGATGCGGATCGGCGAGGCTGGGTTGGCGTCGCGAAGCGTGAGATGCCCGCGCGCGCGGGGTCGGCAGGTGTTGACCACAATCGAGACGGCGGGCCCGGCATAAGGCAGTATGCCGCGTTCATCGAACGAAAAAGCAAAGGGTCCGAACAGCATTTGCAGATCGGGCCGTGGCTCATCGGGCGAGGAGCGCAGAAAAGCAACTGCGTGCGGATAAGGGCTCGAGGCGGGCCCGCGTCCGGTGAAGGCCCAGTAAATCGCGTTACGCAGCATGCGCAGTGGTGTGGCGTCCATGTTGTAGGTGCGCAGGTTGACATGCGCACAGACCACCGAATTGGGGTGTTCCTGCAAGTTCGTGCCGACGGAGGGTCGGTGCAGGCGGGCACGAAGGCCGAGCGCGGTGAGCGCCGTGAGATCACCGATTCCCGAATGCATGAGAATTTTCGGTGAGCCGAGGGCACCGGCTGACAGGATGACTTCGCCACCGGGGCGCAGCGTGAATGTGCGTATTCGTGTTTTGACGCCGACGCATCGAGATTCATCCTGCGCAAAGAGCAGCTGCTCGACATCGATTCCGGTCAGGACGGTCAGATTGCGACGAGCACGCACCGGTGAGAGAAAAGCGCGCGCACTGCTGCATCGCCAGCCTTTGCGCTGCGTGACCTGCGGTGGTGATACGCCCTCCTGCGAGGCACCGTTGTAGTCATGATTGATCGGCAGCCCGTGTTCGTCGGCAGCCTGCAGGAAGACCTCACCGAGCGGATGCGTGGTACGCAATCGCGACACGCTCATCGGACCGTCGTGTCCGCGCAAGCCGTTTGATTCGATGGCGGAGTTTTCGATACTGCGGAAAGCGGGCAGCACGTCCTCGAAGCCCCAGCCCGAGTTGCCGAGCGCTGCCCAGCCGTCGAAGTCCTCCCGGGCTCCACGAACGAACAACATGCCGTTGATCGAACTCGAACCGCCGAGGACACGACCTGCTGGCCAAAGATCAACTTTGCCGTTACGCGATTCGTCCGGGTCGGCGAGCAGACACCAGTCGTAGCGAGGATTGCCGACGGCCTTGATGAGCGCTGCGGGCACGTGGAGATAAGGCGAGTAATCCGCGGGACCGGATTCGAGCAGCAAGACGCGTATCGCGGGATTGGCCGAGAGCCGATTGGCCAGCACGCAGCCGGCCGAGCCCGCCCCGACGATGATGTAATCCCAGGCGTCCATCGAATACCCCTAAACCCCGGCGCAGTGTCGCTCCGCGCATCGTAGCCAAGCCAATCATTTCCGGTGCACAATCCATGCATCGACCGCATCGCAGCGGACAACGGCCGGAAACGGGGGTTTGCAAGCCGTCATGGAACTGCGCCAACTTCGTCATTTCGTCGCCGTTGTCGACTGCGCCAATCTCTCGCGGGCAGCCGAGCGTGTGGCGATCAGTCAGCCTGCGCTCACGCGCAGCATCAAGAATCTCGAAGATCTTCTCGGCGTGGAATTGCTGGAGCGAAAGCCACGCGGCGTGGCGGCGACCGAGGCTGGACTTGCGCTTTATCACCATGCGCAGATCGTGTTGAACGCCTGCCAGCGACTGACGCGCGAAGTCCGCGAACTCGAGCGTGGTGTGACCGGCACGGTATACGTCGGCGTCGGATCCATGTTCGCCACGCATATCACGGCCGACGTGGCGCAAAATCTTGCTCAGGCGCATCCGCGACTGGCGATGGTGGTCACCGACGGTTTCTTCGAAGAATTGCTGCGTCGCATGCAGGATGGGCGCTTGGATCTGATCTTTTCCAACTTTCCCCAGGTTTCGGTGTCGGCGGATTTCGTGCTCGAGCCGCTGATCAGCGTACGCTCGGTGGTGATGGCTGGTCGCAGTCATCCGCTCGCCCGGCGTCGCGCCGTCAACCGCGCGGATCTCGTCCCCTATCGCTGGGTCATCGCCGATCAGCCGCACGCCCAAGACAGCTTCGAGCGATATTTTTCCGAAGAGGGATTACCGGCCCCTCGCGATATCTTTCGTACCAACTCGCTCAATTTGATGATGTCGCTCGTGCGCAGCGGAAAATTCCTGAGTCCGTTGCCGCAGCATCTCATCGCCAGCAGATCTTTCGAGGGTGAAATCCTCGCCTTGCCCTTGGAGGCAGCGATCGAACGACAGGCGGGGCTGATCTACCGCGCAGGTGTCGGTTCACGGCCCGCGGTCGAGCACGTGCTGGCCGAGTTTCGCAAAGTCGCACGACCGTCACCCTGAGCGCTGAGCGTCCTTGGCTGCCGCAAGGCTTTTTGCAAAGACATCGTATTCATTGATATCGGCCTTGCGAGTACGGGTCCAGCTTGTGGCGAAACCCCGCGGATAATCCAAGTCGTCATCGCGACGGCCGTCCTCCGACCAAACGAGCGGACAGAGCGGGCCGAGAGGACGCTCGCCGACAATCATTTCGTCGAAGCTTATGCCGGCGAGATTGACGCAATCGGGCCGTGGATCCCAACGTATGTCATCGCCGAACACGCGGACCGACACGGCGATGCGCCAAAAGTCCTCGGGGTTTCCGCCGGAGTAATGCAGCGTCCAAGGATGCACGATCAGCAGATCGCCCGGTTCCATCTCCCAGCGAAGAAATCGGTAGGCAGGGTCGCTGCGCCAAGGCTCGCAGTCGACATGCGGCACGCGGTCATCAGGCTTGATCATCTTGCGGGCGTTCGGCGAGAACAACCAATAGCGCACATCCTGGACATGGGTGCCAGCGATGCATTCCAGGGAGTTTTCGCGCGTGATTCGCGTCAGGGGCATCCACAGCGAGGGCACCATCTTGCCACTGACGGGCCAGCCCATTCGGTCGGTATGCCAGATGGTCCGTTCAGCCGAGCGCGGTGGTTTGGCAAAGATTTCATCGAAGAAAAAATGTGCTTCGCGTGAGCCCATGACCCGACAGGCCGCCTCGGCTAGCGGGCCAGCAAAGGCGAGCTCGCGGAATTCGGGAATGGTTCTTGCCATGTATCGACCCGGGTAGGAGGGCAGCAGGCCGAAATCTTCCTTGTCTGCGGCAAGCCGCATGGCGACCGGCAGGAGCCGATCAATCCAGTCCGAGTTGCAGACGCCTCGCAACAGGACGCAACCGTCGCGTTCGTAGGTGGCGATGTCCTCTGCGGTGATCGGGTTTTGCGGGCTGCGGTTTAGCGCCATGTGGATGATCCTGCTCGATGACTGTCAGCCGTCATTCAACCAAATTCCTCCGACCTCGCGACAATCGAATTTTCGCTGACTGCCATAACGGCTGCGCATGGTTGGAGCGGTACAAAGCATTGGTTTGCGACCCTCGCGATCGTGAAGAATCCGGTCGATGAAGAACGGTATTTCCATGGTCGCGGGCGGTCGTCGGGTGTCGATCGGCCATGCGGAACTCCATGTCGAGGAACATGGTGATGGGCCGCCTGTCTTGCTGGTCGCGGGTCTCGGCGGCAGCGGACGTTTTTGGCACGCGCAGATCGCGGATTTTTCACGAGAGTTTCGCGTGATCCTGCATGACCATCGCGGGGTCGGTCGTTCGGGGCCCGGCCCCCTGATCTCCAATGCCGGCGAGATGGCCGACGATTTATTACGACTCATGGACGTGCTGCAGCTTGAGCGGGCGCACCTCGTGGGTCACTCGACAGGAGGTGCCATCGGGCAGCACATCGCCCTGCGCGCCCCCGAACGGCTTGCTTCGCTGGTATTGAGTGCGAGTTGGGCGGGGCCGACGCCACTTTTTCTGCAAACCTTCCATACGAGGCGCGACATCCTCATCAACTCGGGGCCGCTGAACTATCTGATGGTAGGTACATTGTTGGCGACACCAGCTTGGTATCTGCGCGATCGTTTCAAGGACACCCAATCTTTTTTCGAGACGCGGATGGCGGAGTTTCCCGGTCTCGAAATCGAACTCGGCAGACTCAATGCCGTGATGTCGCACGACTTGCGCCATCGCCTGAATGAGATCGGCGTCCCAACCTTCGTCATCGGTGCGCGAGACGATCAACTCACGCCCTCGACGATGTCGGAAGAGCTCGCGCAGCGTATTGCCGGAGCGCGTATTTGTGTGTTGCGCGAGGGCGGACACTTCTGTCCGCAGACCGTGACGGCCGAATACAATGCGGCGGTACTTGGCTTTCTTCGCGAACAGCGCGCACGCGACGAGGGGGACGAAACATGGCGTTCGACACCGCAGGCGAGCCGCGCTCGATGATCAGTGGTCCCGAGGAGGGCCACTCCCTTTGGCAGCCACTGCCCTCGCGCGGCTATGTCACCGTCAAGTTTTCGCCGCAGAACACACCATACGAGGATTTCTCCGCAGGCCTGCAGCTGTTGCCGCCGGGATGTCATGTTCGCGAGCACGGTCATTTGCAGAACCACGAGCTTGTCTTCGTACACGAGGGTTGCGGTACCGTCACGATCGACGATGTCACGAGTCCGCTCGAGCCGGGCGCGGCCGTACTCTTCTGTCGCAACTCGCGTCATCGCATCGACAACACCGGTCAAACGGATATGAAGCTCTTCTGGGTGTTCATGCCACCGGGACTCGAGGATTGGTTCAACGCCATCGGTAAACCGCGGCGAGTCGGCGAACCCATGCCGGAGCCGTTCGCGCGTCCGGATGATGTCGCTTCGATTCTCGAGCGCATGCGTTTCATGCCGCCTCGAGGTTGACGTTGCGTCTGTTCACCCGCTCCGACATCGAGCGATTGCTGGGCTATCGGCAGTGCATCGATGAGATGCGCGCGGCGATGATCACTACCTCGCAACGCGACTGTTCGCTACCCCTGCGACAGTTCATGCCAGTGCCGCGACGCACCGGAAAACTTGGCTTGATGCCGGGCTATCTCGGCGGCGGTGACGACTGCTTCGGGGTCAAGATCGTCTCGAAATTCGAGCGACCGGCCGATGATCCGTACGGCTCGCATGTTGGCGCGGTGCTGCTGTTCGCTGCCGATACCGGCTTGCCGCTGGCGCTGCTCGAGGGTGGGACGTTGACGGCCATTCGCACCGCATCGATGACGGCCGCCGCTACGGATGCGCTCGCTGGCGTCGAAGCGCGTCATCTGCTGATCGTCGGTGCAGGTGAAGAAGCCTGGCATCACGCCCGCGCGTTGTTGTGCGTGCGGCCGTTTGAAACCGTAGCAATCTGGGCGCGCAATCCCGATCGCGCAACGCGACTCATCGAGCGGCTTGCCGCGGCGCCGCTACCGAGCGGTGCGCTCAAGACGCCGCGTTTCTCCGTTGCGCAAGATCTTGCCGACAGCGTTACAGCCGCCGCGGTGATCTGCACGGTGACTTCGGCAAAAGAGCCTTTCATCCGCGGCGAGTGGTTGCGATCGGGGCAGCATATCAATCTGGTCGGTTCAGCTATTCCGACCACGGCCGAGGTGGATGACCTCGTGGTGAGTCGCAGCCGATTTTTCGTCGATTATCGCGAAGCCGCGTTCGCCGCCGCCGGCGAACTGCTCGGTGCGATGTCGCGGGGTGTGGTCACCGAAGCCCACGTGTGCGGTGAAATCGGCGAGGTCTTTGCCGGGTCGCTCACCGGTCGTCGTCATGTTGATGACATCACCGTCTACAAGTCTTTGGGCGTGACCACACAGGACCTTGCCGCCGCCATGCGAGTGTGGCGCGAGGCCGAGCGCGAAAACATCGGTAGCGTTATCGATATGATGCTCTAGGGTTCGACAGAATCGACACGCGAATCATTCAAGGGAGACACCACATGACGATCCAGAAGAAGACCGGAATACTGCGTAATCGCCGTCAGTTCATTGCGACGGCGGGTACCGCGGCGCTCGCACCCGCTGCCATGGCGGCAGTTTCGCCGGCATCGTCGCGGCCGCGGATGTCGAATGATGCGCTGCGCGCCTTGTTCAAGGACCCGGTTTGGAATCGCGAGACCACCGCTCGCCTCGAAGCGGATACCGCGCCCGGCAAGTTCGTGAACGGCTATGTCACCGGCACGGTGTGCGGCGTGCGCGATGGTGAGGCGGTGCGTCCGCTGTTCGGTTTCGAGGTGTTTTCGGCGCTTCGTGTGATCAAGCAGGCCAACGGGTCTTACCAGCGAATGTGTCGAGAGCTGGTCTTCTATCGTGACCTGAAGACCGGCGAAATGATGGACACTTGGTTGAACCCGTACACCAACGAAGAAGTGCGCGTGGTCGATGTGGCCAACGACCCATTCAACTATGTGATCTCCGAGTACTACCCCGACCCGCCGAATTATGGCGGTTTGAATACCGTGATGCCGCCGCGTCGCCCTTTCCTGCGCGATTGGGCGTTGCTCCGCGATGACATGGTGATCCTGCAGAGTGACATCCATCTCTATTACCGCAACGCACTCGATCCGGCTGTGTGGCCGCGCGAGTCGGCGGGTCCCATGAATCGCGTTTCGGAGCTTTTCCGTTACCAGATTCGTCGGGACGACATCGAAAACCCCGAGCTCACGCACCTGCCACACACGGGTGTATGGAATCGCGTTACGCCTTGGCTGCCGTGGATGCTGATGGGCCCCGCGCCGGGCCACATTCTTTACTCTGGCACGTTCTCCTCGATATCCGGGATCGATGCAGTGCCGCCCGCGGTGGCCAAGCGCGTGCTCGAGCGTTATCCGCAGTATCAAGTGGCCCCGGAGAAGTGGGTGGACCCCAGTCTGTCGAGTCTTGAGAACTATGTGCGGACGCAGAAACCTGCGCCGCTCAAAAAATAGTAACGATCAAAAATAGCGGATAGAAAAAAGAGGTCAGTACAGCAGGCTCTCGGCGCGCCGCTTGCCGAAGGCTTCGAGTTCGTCCCTCCAGGACTGCTCGAGGCCTTCGCTTGTGGCGCCAGACTGCAGACCGTCGACCGCTGCGCTCGTTCCCCAATGTCTGGCGACGTACGCGCGCTCGCCGATTTCGAGCCGAGCCGGATACAGTCGGTGCAGCACGCTGAGAATTTCTAGTGCCGTATGCAGCGGCTGATAGGTTCGAGCATCGATCAGTCGAAGTCGAACGCCTGATAGCGGTTGATTGGCGAACTTGCCGTAGAAAGGGCGCACCGCAACCGGCTGAAAAGCGACTCCCGGCAGGCCAAGCGCGTTCAATTCCTGCGCCAGGCGCGTCCCATCAATGAAATCTGCAGCCATCAGTTCGAACGGCATGGTCGACCCCACGCCATCACTCAACTTCGGAAAACTCGCGGCTAGCATCCCGGTCGTGATGTAGAGATGGGCCTGCAGCGGATGCGGAATATGCGGCGATGTGATCGTCCAGGCGAGACCCGTATCCGCCCAGATCATCTCGCGCGTCCAGCCGCGCATCGGCACGACCTGCAGCTCGCAGTCGATCGACCGCTCCCGCTGGAAGTATCGAGCGATCTCGCCCATGGTCATGCCATGCGAGATGGGCACCGGACCCCAGCCGATGAAGTTGTACCACTCGGCTTGGATCACGGGGCCCTCGAAACGCAGCCCGCCTAGGGGATTGGGTCGATCGAGGATGACGAGAGGCTTGCGGTGCGCGGCACAGGCGCGCAGGGCTTCGCCCATGGTCGAGATGTAGGTATAGGTGCGCGAGCCAACGTCCTGCAGATCCAGCAACAGCACATCGATATCGGCCAAAGATTCTGCAGTGGGCTGACGATTCTTGCCGTAAAGACTGGTGACCGGTAGCCCGGTCACCTTGTCTGTCTCGTCGCCGACCGGATCGCCGGCCGGGACATCACCACGAATACCGTGCTCGGGCGCATAGAGCCTGACGAGTTGCACGCGTCCATCGGCGGCGAGTCGATCAACGGTGGGGATGAGTTTGCCGTCCACACCCGAGGGGTTGGTGATGAGCCCGACTCGCTTGCCCTCGAGCCAGCGCAGATATGGACTGTCTCTTTCGAGCAGAACATCGACACCGAGTGTGACCGGCGCGGCGGAGAGTGCGCCGCCCGCAAGCAAGCAGCAAATCGCCGCCAGCGCATGGAGAAGTCGCGGCACGGCGCGAGGTCCGCGGTGGCAGATTGTCAGGGTGTGCCTGCCACGACCTTGAAGCCGAGTTGCTGATAAACGCCAGCTACGTCCGAGTTACCCCAGCGCTCGACCACGCGGCCATTCTCGAAGCGATAGATGTCGGTCGCCGTGGTCACGTAGGCCTTGCCGGTCGGAGCGTTACCTGCAACACCCGTGGCGTCGTTGCTGCGCAGTGTGGTGCGTACGACGATGAAATCGTCAGCACAAAGAATAAGCTCGTCATCGAGTACACGCTCGGGATTGTTTTTCTTCGAGGCAGACCACATGGCCGCCAGCTGCTTGGAGTTGACCTTTCTCGCACCGCTGCCGCCGGTATCGGTGTTGTGCGAGATCACCTCGGGCGCATAGAACTCTTCGACGCGCGACGCATCGCGCTCCATGAAGAGCACCTTGTGGATCTGCAGATAAGTGGCGAGATTCTTCTCGTCACCTTTGCAGGCGATGGTCGGACTCGCCGCAAACAGGGCGGGCGTGGCCAAGGTTGCTGCGACTATGGCCAGTATCGTTGTTTTACGCATATCAGTTTCACCGTCCGAGTTATTGATGAGTCCGATCAGAAATCGATGCGGCGAACAGTATTATCCACAGCGCAGGTCACGAGCAACGCGCCATCGATCGTGACCGCAAGTCCTGTGGTGGTGTCCGCCGAGAAGTGAAAGCCCGCAAGCGAGGTGGGTAGATTGTCCGCGATGATGCGGCGTGTGCCGCGCGCGGAATCTATGGCCACGATGCGGCCTTGGGTCTGCTCGACTACGGCGATGCGTCCATCGCGCAGCCGTGCCACTGCGGAGGGCGTCACCAAACCATCGGCGAGCACGCGCTTTGTCCCCGTGGCCAGTTCGATCTGCAGCACGCGTCCGCTGCCATGCTCCGTGACGAGTACAGCCGCATCACCATCGAGCGCCACGGCCACCGGTTGCGCAAGATCGTTGACGATCTCTGTGAGTTGACCGTCCTTGATGCGAAGCAGCCGACCTGTGCCGGCATCGGCGACAATGATCTCATCGTCGCGGGTGAGTACGAGGCCGCGAGGTGCCGTGAAGTTCGTGATCTCGGCGACGATGGCGTCACTGCGTCGATCGATGACGCGGACGCGCGCTGTGCCCGAGTAAGTGAAGGCGATATAACGTTCGTTGGCCGCCACTGCCGAGGACATGCCGCGACCGCCGACCCAGGGCGGACGTATGACCGTACCATCCTGCGGATCGACGAAGCGATAGCCGAAAGGATCGGCGACCAGCAGCATCTCGCGACCCTCGTAAGTGGCCATCGTGGCACCGAGCGCGACGGTGAAGCGGCCATCGACGAGCCGGCGCGTCGTGCCTTTGAGCGGATCGAATACCAGTACGCGACTGTCGGCCACGCTCGGCAGATAAATCAGGCCGTCAGGGCCGAGCGTCACGTTGTCGATCACGTCGGGGAAGGTGGCGAGCAAGATATTGCGGCCGGTCCGTATATCGGTGCGCCATAGTTCGCCTTTCATGTAGTCGATGCTGACCAGGCTGCCATCACGCCGATCGACCTTGACTGCGGCCGGCGAACCGAGGCCCTCGGCGATCACGCGATGTTCGCCGCTGTCGACGTCGATGGCGAGCAGCTTGTCCGAGCCGAAGGCCGGCGCGTACAACACGCCATCGGCCGCGAAATCGAAGCCATTCAGCAGGCCCCGACCCTGCGATACGCGACGCGGTGGGCGCTGCCCGGTGACATCGACTTCCCACAGAACATCGTCACCCGCACGACTCTGCGCGGTGAACAGGCGACCGTCATCGGTGAAGGCGACCGGATTGACGCGCGGGACATTGCCGAGCAGGACCTCGAGTCGACCATCGGGACGACGGATCCGCAGTTCACCGGAGCGTTGTGCCGTCCAAGCCATGATGCCTGCCGCCGGCGTGCCGGCGGGACCAAAGGCGATGTCATCCGCTTCGCCGAACGGCGCGCTCACGGGGTATGTGACTGCGCCCGTACGGGTATCGATGCGATAGATGCGACGGCTGTAGACGCTGGTTCCGTAGAGCGCGCCATCGGGTCCAAAGGCCATGCCTTCGATGGCGTGCAGCGGTGCCGTTGGTACGAGTGTGCTGACGCGCGGCGCTGCAGCGAGGGACGCTGCAACGAGCGGCGTTACTGCGAACGACGCCGCGACGAGCAACGCTGCGGCGCACGGCAGCCCCGCAGCCCACGCCAGCGCGCGCTGCCTCATGCGAAGTCGATGAGTTCCTTGCCGAGCAGACGACCCAAAGAAATCGCCGGCATCACCGACATGCCGCCGGGCATACCTTTGCCCATTACGGTGCCCATGCCGAGCAGTTCACCTGCGGCATAAACGTTGGGGATCACCGAACCGTCCTGACGGATCAGGCGCAGGCGATCATCCACGGCCACGCCCGCGTAACTCAAAAGATTCCAGCTGTGGGTTTCGACGGCGTAGAAAGGCCCACCCGTGATCGGTGCCGGCATGTAGCGTCTGCCGAGGGCATCACGTCCCTGCTCACGACCGCGGTTGTAGTCGGCGACGGTCGCGATCAGCCCCTGCGGATCGATGCCCGCAGAGCGCGCGAGCGCCCCGAGATCGGCGCCGCGATGGAAGCCGTGCACTCCCGTGGCAAAAGCGTTCTCGGTGTCCGCGTCGGTCCAGGGACCGGAGAAACCGCCGCGCACGAGTGCGGGCGCAGCTTTGCGAATCGGCTCGTCAAAGATAAACCAGCAGCGCTCGTTGGGCAGTGCAGCCAGCGCTTGTTCGTAGGCATCGTGGCTGGCGATATCTTCCTGCAGAAAGCGTCGACCATTTGCATCGACCAGAATTTCCCAGGGCTGCCGCTCGGGCGGGAAATGGCGCGCCATGGCACGGATCGAGGTCGGCGATTGATCATCCGCCAGAATCGCGCCGAAGAGCGGCGTGTGATTTTCGCCGCCGCGCACGAAGCCGCCGGCGGCGAGCCCAAGCTCGATGCCGATACCTTGACTGAAGGGATAGGTGGCGCGGGAATGTGTTTTGACGCCCTCGTACTTGAGGAACATTGCCGGGTTTGCGGTGTAGCCACCCGAGGTCAGCGCGATGCGTCGACCACGCAGGGTGATTTTGCGGCCGTTCGGCGTGGTGACCACGACGCCGGTCACCGCACGACTGCTGCGTTCCTGCGCAAGATCGATAGCCGAGTGACTGGTGAGCACGGTAACGCGACCTGCAGCGATATGCGGCTCGAGTTGTTCATTGAAAACGCGCAGCAATTCGCGGCCGCCTTCGCGCGCCCAGGCATAGCGCGGCTCGCTGTACGGCTCATGGGTGGTACCGGTGATCGGATGCGCCGGCAGCGGCTTGAAGCTGTGATCGAGCAGCCAGTCGAACGCCGGGGCTGCCGCGTTGACGGCGAGTCGCAGGATCTCCGGGTTTGCCGTGTTCTTGCTGATCCGCATCACATCGTCGTAATGCGACTGCGGTGTGTCCTCGATGCCTCGTTCGCGTTGCAGGCGGGTACCTGCGGCACTCATCTGGCCACTCGAGAGGTGCAGTGTGCCACCCACGATCCCGGCCGCCTCGACGATCAGTACCTTGGCGCCGCGCTCTGCGGCGAAGAGTGCCGTTGGCAGTCCTGCGTTGCCACCGCCGACCACGATCAGATCCCAGGTGTTGCGGCTCGCGGCCAGCGCGCTGGAGGCGCCCGTCCCCAAAGCTGCGGTAGTCGCTACCGCGCCGGCGGCGAGCAGGAAATCCCGTTTGCTGACGTTGGACATCGCTATCTCCCTGAAGACAGACCCCGAGAGTAGAGCGGCCCACGCCTCGGTGAAACGGGTGTCGTAGGCGTGTGCCGCACCGTGGTATGGCGTATGGTTGCCGGGTCCTACAGTCGGGGGGTCGACGCTTGAGCAGTACCGCTGAAACCGTTTCCAAGGCGCCCAATCGGTTGCATCTCGGGTGGGGCATCGGCACGTTGGGCGCTTCGGTGCTGCTCAACAGCTTTGCGGCGCTCCAACTTTATTACCTCACCGATGTGTTGGGCGTAGCGATCGCCACGGCCTCGCTGGTGCTGTTTGCCGCCAAGATCTGGGATTGGATCGCCAATCCGCTCATGGGCTTCATCAGCGACCGAACCGAGACGCGCTGGGGCAGGCGTCGGCCCTATCTCGTACTGGGGGGCTTGGTGTCAGGTCTCGCCTTCGCCCTCTATTTCAGCGCGGCGTTGACGCCCGTCTCGCAATCGCTCGTGCTGGTAGCGATCACACTCGCGCTCGTGGGCACCGGCTACACGATTTTCAACGTGCCCTACATGGCGATGCCCTCCGAGTTGGTGGACGATTACAAGGACCGCACACGCATGATTTCGGTGCGCGTGTTCTTCATCGGCATCGGCACCATGATCGGCGTCTCGACGCAGCGACTCGCCGAGTTGCTGGGCGGCGATGCCATGGGTTACGCGCAGATGGGACTCATCGTCGGCGTCTTCGTGTTCTTGTTCATGTCGCTCACCTTCTTTGGTACAGCGGGTGGACGACAGCATCAACGCGAAGTGCAGAAAGTGCCGTTCTTCGAACAAATGCGTACGGGACTCGCCAACAAGCCCTTTGCGGCGCTGCTCGGCACCAAATTCACGCAGCTCTTCGGTCTGTTCACGTCCACGGCGATGAGCATCTTCGTCGTCAAATATGTGCTTGGCAAAGAAAACCCCGGCGAGTGGATGATCTACTTCGTCGCCGTGAGCTTCGTCGGGCAGACACTGTCGATTCCGTTCTGGACCTGGATCACCAAGCAGATCGAGAAGCGTGCCACCTACATGTTGGCCACGGTGATGTTCTGCCTGATGTCGCTCACTTGGCTGGTCGCGAGTCCCGAAGAATCGATTTATCTCTTTTGCTTGAGAGCGGCGTTCAAGGGCTTTGCCGCGGGCGGTCTTTTGCTGATGGGGCAGTCGATGCTGCCGGACACCATCGAGTACGACTACCGACGCACCGGACTGCGTCGCGAAGGCGTGTTCTCCGGTCTCTACAGCATTGTCGAGAAAGTCGCCTCGAGTTTCGCACCCACCCTGCTCGGTCTCGGCTATGCCTGGTTCGGTTTCCAGTCGAAGGCACCGGCGCAGACCGCCGAGGCCATCGATGGCATCCGTTATTGCGCGGCCTTTCTGCCGTGCTTTTATTTCGCGATCTCGCTCATCCCGCTTTGGTTCTACCGTCTCGATGAGCGCACTCTGAAGGCAGCATGACGATGAACGAAGCGCAGACACCACCGCCGCATGGCATTGCGGGCCTTGATGCCGAAGGTCTGGTGATTCGCGAGGGTATGGCCTCGGGATACGGGTTTTTCCCGGGGAATCCGGAGGTGGATCGCTTGCTGGCGATGATCACGGCACTGACCGGCGAGATTGCGATCCTGCGTGCCCGTCTCGACACTCATGAACGGCTGGCCGCGAATGGAAATTTTGACCGCGCGAGCGTTGAAGCTTATGTGCCCACGGCGACGGAGCTCGCTGAGCGCATGGCGGATGATCAGGCGATGATCGCGCGCGTATTCCGACCGGTGGCAGACGAACTCGATCGTCTGCTCGAAGACTCCGCAACCCAGAAATCTTTGATTGGGAGTCGCCGATGACTCGCCCCCACGACATGATGCCCGAGGCCACCCACGATGAAGCAGCGCGCTTTGCGCATGTGGTGGGACTCAAGAGCTATCTCATGCGACAGCTCGAGCTCAAGTGGCGTGCGCTAGTCGATGATCGACTGGCGCCGCAAATGTCTGCCGAGGGCCTCGACGCCAAAACCGAATACCGTGATCTCGAGCGTCGCTTGTCCCAGCTCGGCACTTATCGCACCTGGCAAGCGCTCACTGTCGAGGCCCAGCACGAAATGTGGCGTAGCGTTGGCGAGTGTGTCGATCGGCAACTGCCGGCGCTGCAGCAGCGCGCGGCCGCGCAGACGGCGGGCTCGGTGCGCACCGACGCCGCCTTCAGCGCACCGCGCTATCTCAGCGCGATCGACATCCACCGCATGCCCGGCGGTTATGTGGCTGACCGCGGCGAGGGCGATCTGCGCCAAGGCGCGATCTTCGACAAGGCGGCGGCGCTCTATCACATGGGGCGCAACGGCGGCGAGCTCAACGACGTTCGCGGGCACACCCTGATTCAGCATTATTTTGATCGATTCCCGGGCCGGACTCCGCAGCGCATCCTCGATATGGGTTGCACGGTGGGGCACAGCACGGTCGCCATCGCCAAATATTTTCCGCAGGCCGAGGTACATGGCATCGATGTCGGCGGCGCGCTGCTGCGCTACGCGCGGGCGCGGTCGGCTGCGCTCGGCACGAACATTCATTACTCGCAGCAGAACGCCGAGGCCACGGATTTTCCGGATGCCTCGTTCGACCTCGTCGTTTCTTCAGCGGTGTTGCACGAAACC